>OOBM01000623.1_pt1 | contig 25432 bp, 23 predicted proteins | sample 1671581 | NCBI WGS metagenome assembly OOBM01 (sample SAMN06348171, study PRJEB24527) | human gut metagenome
GATGCAACCCATACCTATACGGAAGTTGTTCCTGCGACGGGACATGCTTGGGACGATGGTGTTGTTACCAAGGAAGCAACTTACGAAGAAGATGGCGAGCGCACCTATACCTGTCAGAAGGACAAGACCCATGTGCATAAGGAAGTAATTCCTGCATTGGGCTATACCTTCACGGAAACTGTGGTCGCTCCTACTTGCACCGAGGACGGTTACACGCTGCACACCTGCAATGAGAATCCCGCAAAGACCTATCAGGATACGCCTGTCCCTGCACTGGGCCATCAGTATAAGGAAGTCACTACTCCCGCTACCTGTGGCACTCCCGGCAGCGTAGACAATGTCTGTGAGCGCTGCAACGATAAGCAGCATGTGAGTGACCTTCCTGCCACCGGCAAGCATCAGTGGAATGAAGGCGTTGTAATGAAGGAGCCGACCGCTACTGAGAGCGGCATCAAGACCTTCACCTGCAAGGTATGCCAAGCAACAAAGACCGAAGACATCCCCAAGGTGCATAACCACGATTACACGCGCCTTGGCGAAATCATCGAGGGACCTTATTGCGAGACTGAAGGCAAGCGTTGGATGTACTGCAGCTACGAGGGCTGCAACGAAAGAGTTTTGAAGCCGATGGCAGCTATCGGCAGCCATGATTGGGACTTTGCAAATGCCGAGTGTCTGAAAAAGGCTACCTGCACCGAACAGGGCACTATGCTGATGCACTGCAAGCGTGACGCTTCTCATACCATGACTTACTCCTACGGTGGCACGGGTCATGTCTGGGACGAGGGTGTCATCACTATCCCGCCTACTTATGACGAGTACGGTGAAAAGACCCTGTATTGCAAGAACTGTAATGCGACCAAGACTGAAAAGGTCCTGCCCACCAAGTACACATTCACCGTTACCGTTGTTCTGCCGACTTGCACCGAGGACGGCTACACGATGCACAAGTGCAATGAGGACGACAGCTTCTCTTACAAGGACAACATTGTACACGCCACCGGTCATAGTGCCGCAATGCGTGTTATCGAGCCCACCTGTAAGGAAGAAGGCCGCACCGAAATCTACTGCACCGTCTGCGGTGATGTGAGTGCTGTTCTCTCTACTACGCCCAAGACCAATGAGCATACTTGGGATGACGGTGTCGTAACTACTAAGCCCACTGCTGAAAAAGAAGGCGTCAAGACCTATACCTGCACAGTTTGCAATGAAACGAAGACTGAGACCATCCCACGTCTGAACAGCAGCGGCAAGTAATCTACACGCTTACACGAAGCACAAAAAGCACAAGAAACACAAAGAGGAGCGTCTGCTTTAGCGGACGCTCCTCTTGTTTTGACTGAAAAACGGCATAAGTGCTCTTGAAAATCTTTTTGACATTGTTTGTCGCACTTGGTAGAATGATGACAGAAAAGAAAGAACGAAAATCCTATGGGGAGGTTTCGGGTATGCTGCAGATTGCAATTGTCGAAGACGAAGCAGATTTGGCTCAGCAGACAAAGGATAAAGCCCCAATCTATGTATTGGAAACAAACGGATAACGTAATAGGTCATTCTGTCTGAGTGCTTAAGGGCTTCTCTGGCTACCTGCAGACCGACGGTTATTCGGCGTACAACGATGTCGAATCTGTGACCAGAGTCGGATGCTGGGCTCATGCAAGGCGCAAATGGGTGGATTGCTTTGAGGGCAAGAAACCTGTTGAAGGGAGCCAATCCGAAAAGGCTTTCGCATATGTTGAAAAGATTTTCGCATTAGAAGCTTGCTGGAGAGATATGTCACCTGACGAACGTCAAAAACACCGTATGGCTGAAATGAAACCCGTTATGGATGCCTATTGGAACTTCCTTTCCAGTTTTTCTTCTGAAAAAGATTCGAATCTGCAAAAGGCACAAACATACTTGCTACACCAGAGAAAACAGTTGGAGGCTGTTCTGCTGGATGGAAGACTGGAACTTACGAACAATGTGGCGGAGCAAACCGTTAAGCCGTTTGTTATGGCTAGAAGGAATTTCTTATTCTGCGACACAGCCAAAGGCGCAGATGCCAGTGCCCTGTGCTTCAGCGTGATTGAAACAGCTAAACGCAACAAGCTGGATCCCTTTGGATACCTTCTGTTCCTTTTGCAGGAGCTTCCCAAACTCGGAAGCGAGCCAACTCGTGAGCAACTCCTGCCGCTATTGCCTTGGTCTACGGCGCTCCCTGAATATTGCCATCTGTCTTGATTTTTTGAGCATCTCGGTTTCGAGGTGCTCTTATTTTTTGCCTTCACGGGGGATTATTGATCGCTTACGATAAAATGAGTGCGGGAATAAAAACCTGAAATAAATACTGGAATATAATTCTCTTGGAATTTTAACAAAGTTCGACAGAAAAAGAGTGAAAACACGTTGAAATGGTTTGCTTGGAGGTTGTATTATAACTAATACGGATAAATGTAGTATGATACGAATCATTCAACTGGATGCGGATAGTAAATTAAATACAGTCAATATGATGGCCACCTAAGAAGTCTTTTTTTAGCTTCTCTGGTGGCCTTCTTTATAAACCACATGCGGGAATTGTGAAATTTATATATACGATTCCCAAATCACCTAAGCGACGCAATCCATTGTAACTGAGGGGATAGGTGATTTTGTGGTGAAACTGCTTAGTTATGCTCGGAGCAGGGGACCTCCTAGATGTGATTTGACCGAAAAAACTCAAATCGCTATAGGAGGTCAAAATGACTGAATTAGAAATGTATGAACTTTGGCTCACTCTTCGTGAATGGGCCAATTATAATCAGCTTAACCAGACGATAGAAAAGAACTGGCTTAGTAATTCGTTCAACAGCCATATCCTTGATTTGTTAGACAAAGAGGAAATTAAATACAGGTCGGAGAAACGTCTCCTTGGATATAGGAACAAGGGGAAAAGGCGACTTGCTGGTAATGCAAATCAGCCGATTGTTATCAATATTGATGATGTAGCTGATGTCATTGATGTTCGTGCGGAAGATGAATTCGCTCGAGTAGAGCTTCTGGTATCATTGAAGCAGGAATTGGAAAGGCTCTCACCCAGAGAGCTAATGATTATTCGTACTTATTTGGATTATCCTATAGAGGTTGTGGCGAGGAAGCTTAAGGTTAGACCCAACACGATTTCTAAGGCACGAAGAAAAATTGCAAGAGAATTGAGAAAGAAGCTGGTATGAGATGAAAAGGGAAGAACTGTGGACCCCATCTGCAAGGCGGTTTGAATGCCTGCTCAAGGCTGCGCAGAATGGCGACTATAACGCATACATGAGTTTGATGGCGAGGTTTTTTAAGGTAATGGATGACAAGGCAAGGAATAACTACTTGCGCGATTACGAGATGTTTACGGCACTGGTTGAACGGGTCTCAGAAGGAATCTTTGGTTTCAGTTCCGAAGATGCGTATCAGCGTGAATTGAACAAGGAAAAACACCCATCAAAGAAGCGGAAGAAGTTCGGACGCAGGTGATGATCTGAGCGTTAGTAGTTAATATTGATTCAAATGAAAACAGATTGCTGCAAGCGTAGCAATCTGTTTTCATTTGAATCAGTTGCGTTTTAAGAAAAATATGAATCGTGTACCAATTGACTGCTACATATAACAATCTATCGAATTTTAGCCTCATTCACCTTATGAACAAGGGTGTATTTGTAAAATGTGCTGAATTTGTGTACTTGTATAATTAAAGTGAATCCGATTTGTTGATAAATGTCGAATTGTGTGCTATTATATCAATACATATATTGGCAAAATATTGCGTTGGTAGACTGTTGAATTGTGCTAAGGACTTTCCATGAGTAATTTGTGGGAATGCCTTTTGCGGCTCAAAACTGCTTTCCCTGATTTCAATTGCAGTATTGAAAATAATATGTGTGCAAAGAAGAACGAGGAGTAAGAACATGACAAGGTTTAGGCATGACTTGATTTTGCGGATGATAAAGCTGTTAGATGCTGTGCTTGTGACGATACCATTTGCAATGTGTTGGTATCTATACTATGCTAAGCGCGTTGCATCGCCGTACTACGCAAAGGGCGACTATCTGGTTGTGGCATTGTTCTTTGTGCTGTTCATCATCTTTGGACGCGTTTATGACGCTTTTTTGATGTCGATGCAGCGTATCTCCGAAATCATCTACGAGCAATTTTTGGCGGCTGCGGTCAGCGATTTTATCATGTATGTCGTGATTTGGCTTTTGTCCAAGCACCTGCCGAATATTCTTCCTGGCGTGGCAGCCCTTGCGGGGCAGGTTATTATGGCCTCGATTTGGGCTTATAACGCTCACCACGCCTACTTTAAAACCTTCCCGCCACAGGCCACAGCTGTTATTTATGATACCAGACGTGGTATGGAGCAGCTGATTGGTAAATACGGTCTTGATGCCAAGTATAAAGTGGTCTCCACAGCTACGGCAGGGGAGTGCATCGAGAATCTTTCCATGCTGGACGGTATCAACACGGTGTTTTTGAGCGGCATCCACAGCCATGATCGGAATATTATTCTGAAATACTGTGTGGAAAACAACATTACTGTATTTGTAGTCCCGCGCATCGGTGACACCATCATGTCCGGTGCACATCACATGCATATGTTCCACCTGCCGATGCTTCGTGTTGGCCGGTATAATCCTCAGCCGGAGTATCTGTTTGTAAAACGACTGCTGGATATTGTCATTTCTGCTATTGCGCTTGTGATTCTTAATCCAATCTTCCTTGTGACGGCTATTGCCATCAAAGCAACGGATCATGGCCCGGTGTTCTACAAGCAGATTCGATTGACGAAGGACGGCAAGGAATTCGGCATTCTCAAATTCAGAAGCATGCGGGTCGATGCTGAAAAGGACGGCGTCGCCCGTCTTTCCAGCGGCGAGAATGATGACCGCATCACGCCTATTGGCAAAATCATTCGTGCTTGCCGCGTTGATGAATTACCGCAGCTTATAAATATCTTGAAGGGTGACTTGAGCATCGTCGGCCCCCGTCCGGAGCGTCCCGAAATCGCTGCCCAGTACTGTGAGGAAATGCCGGAATTCTCCCTGCGCCTGCAGGCCAAAGCTGGATTGACTGGGTATGCGCAGGTTTATGGCAAGTACAATACTACTCCTTACGACAAACTGACTATGGATCTGATGTACATAGCGCATCCGAGCATTGTAGAGGATTTCAAGATTATGTTTGCCACTGTAAAAATCCTGTTTATGCCTGAAAGCACCGAGGGAATTTCTGAGGGTCAAACCACTGCAATGAGTGGAGAAAACCACTGAATATCGACGTTTTTTTACATTTTGAACCGCAAAGAATTGGAAGAAATTTCAAAGTGGAGTCAGGCATAAATGTAGCTCTTACAGTAGTGTCAAGCTGGAAAGCGGGCGAATTGCCCTGTATGAAGTCGAAATACTGCATTTAGTAGTGCAAAATGCCGAGAACGTGGGCGTAAGAGAGGACAAAGCAAGTGTGAATTGAGGCTTTTATGCCCCGAAAAAGCACTTGTATGGATGCGACCGTAGTTCGTGGGTTTATGCCAGATGGCACTGTGATGATATTACCGACACTGTGGTGACTTTCACATAGCGGTTTCGGGACTGAACGATGATAACATCATCTGAGATTTCATCCCAGTCTTGGAGATAACAAGGCGGATGTGAGCAAGATGGTGATAACCACATGGTCGCAGAGATGCTCATTTGTGTGGGGAAATCCGGCATAAGCAGGGGGGCTACCGTGGCATGGATGAGTGGAGTCTGGAATAAAGGAAAGGGTTACCGTAGCGTGGATGAGTGGAATCTGGAATAAAGGCAAGAGCTACCGTAGCAACGTTCATTGTAGCGGCACAAGACATAGCGGCAGTATGACTCACATTGCTGAGGACGATTAGTAGAGCTTTATAAGGAATAAACGGCTCAGACTCTTGGAGAATGAGTCTGGGCTGTAATCTTTGATATGCGGAGAGAGGATTTGGAAAATGAAAAAGGCAGTCATGCTGATCAACGATACAACATACGCATTCAATCTGCGTGGTGCGATTATCGAGAAACTTGTACAGGAAGGTTTTGAGGTCGTAGTTGTTGGGCAGCTTCTAAAACATCAGGATAAGCTGAAAGACATGGGGGCGAGGCTGATTGGCGTTGAAACTGGCCGTCATGGTACCAATCCTATCTCTGATTTGCAGTTGATGCATACCTACAAGAAAATCTTGAAGGCTGAAAAGCCAGATGTTGTTCTTACCTATAATATCAAGCCGAATGTGTACGGTGGTATGGCGTGCCAGCAGTTAAAGATTCCGTATCTTCCGAATGTGACCGGCCTCGGTACTCCGGTGGAAAATCCAGGCCCATTGCAAGTACTGACGACCCGGCTTTACAAGATGGGCGTGGCTGGTGCAAGCTGCATCTTCTTCCAGAACAGCGAAAATCAGTGCTTCTTTGAAGCACACAAGATGATGCCGAAGCATGCGAAGATTCGGTTGCTGCCGGGATCTGGCGTAGATTTAGAGAGCCATCCGGCGTTCCCGTATCCGGAAGAGGAGATGGTGCACTTCCAGTTTACATCCCGGATCTTGAAGGAAAAGGGAATCGACCTGTATCTTGCTGCGGCCAAACGGATCCATGCAGAGTACCCCAACACGGTGTTCCATATCTGCGGCGGCTGTGACGATCCTGCCTACGAAGAAATCTTGAAGCAGGCACAGGAAGCTGGAGATGTGGTCTATCATGGCCAGCAGAAGGATATGATCCCATTTCTGAAACAGGCAAGCTGCATCGTACATCCATCCTACTATCCGGAGGGAATGAGCAACGTGCTTCTGGAGGGTGCGGCCAGCGCCCGGCCTATCGTTGCCACAGACCGTGCAGGCTGCCGGGAAACAGTGGAAGATGGAGTGACCGGATTCCTGATCCCCATTCAGGACGAGGAAGCTCTAGTCCATGCGCTGGAACGGTTTATGCAGATGACGCCAGAGCAGCGGAAAGCCATGGGTCTGGCCGGTCGTGCAAAAATGGAACGGGAATTCGACCGAAAAATCGTTGTGAAAGCGTATTTGGAAGAGATTCAAGCGTTGGAGGGTAACGATGAATAAATACATCAAGGCTGTATTTTGTGTTCCGCTTGCAGGAATCAAGTATGCCATTCTGAAGATTGAGAATGGGGGACGATTCCATGCTGCCTTTCCGGCAATTATGTCGCCGATGACTGAAGTCACCGTAGATGGAAAATCCGAACTGCACATTGCGAGAAAGTTGAAAATGCATAATGGCGCAAAGATCCGCGTTCGCAAAGGCGGAAAACTGGAAATTGGCAAAAACTTTGGAATGAGTAATGGCTGTGTTGTTACTGCCTACGACCATATTAAAATCGGTGACAATGTGATGCTTGGTCCTAATGTTCTGATTTATGATCAAGATCATGATTATCAGGCCGAGGGAGGCGTTTCGGCTATGAAATTCAAAACTGCACCGATTACGATTGGTAACAATGTCTGGATAGGTGCCAATGCCCTGATTCTCCGGGGAACAAAGATTGGGGATAATACTGTCGTCGGGGGAGGGACAATCGTCAAGGGAGCCTTCCCAGCAAACAGTGTGATTATTCAAAAACGAACAACGGAGGTTCGGCAGCAGCATAATGGAACCAATCAGAGTATTACATAATATCGCAAGTCTTCACTTTGGCGGATCACAGGCATTTGTAATGAACCTTTATAACAATATGGATCGAAAAAAAGTGCAGTTCGATTTTGTTGTTACCCCAGAAGAACGGAAAGATCTATATGAACAGGTTGAGAAGATGGGAGGACGGATTTTTGTTTGTCCTAAATACACCGGCAAAAACCATTTCGCGTACTGCAAGTGGTGGGATTCCTTCTTTAAGGAGCATCCGGAGTACCATGTGATTCACGGTCATGTTCGAAGCACTGCGTCGATTTACCTGAAAATTGCGAAAAAGAACGGCTTAGTAACGATTGCACACAGCCATAGCACTTCAAATGGAAGTGGCATTTCGGCCATCGTGAAGGATATGTTGCAGCTGCCAATTCAGCATACAGCAGACTATTTGTTTGCCTGCTCCGACAAAGCAGGCAAATGGTTATATGGAGAAAAGGCTACTAAACAGGCAAATTACAGGATGATCCCCAATGGCGTAAATTTGAAGCGATTTTCTTTTTGTGAGGAAAAGCGGCAGCAGATGCGTCAGGAACTTGGAATAGCCAAGGATACCTTTGTTCTGGGGCACATTGGGCGGATCACCGCTCCCAAGAACCATCAATTCTTGGCGGAGTTGTTCGCAGAGTACCACAAAGAGAACCCCAATAGCAGACTCCTTTTGATTGGCAATGGCGAGTTGTTTGAAACGGTGCAGCAGCAATGCGTACAGCTTGGAATCAGTGACGCAGTTATCATGGTCGGTAGTAAAACCAATACGGAGGATTACTACCAAGCCATGGATGTATTTGTGTTTCCATCCTTGTGGGAGGGGCTTCCGGTTTCTGTAGTAGAGGCTCAGGCAAATGGGCTTCCTTGTCTCCTTTCTGATGTGATAACACATGATGTTGATTTAACAGACCAAGTGAAGTATCTTTCGTTGACTGATAAAAAAGCATGGCTTCGCGAGGCTGCGGATATTCAGAGAAAGCCTCGAATTGCTACCACAGCAGAGAATATGGTGCGACTGCAACCGTTTGATGCAACAGTGGTTGCAAAACAACTTCAGAGTTTTTATCTGGAACAGGATGAAAGGGCAAGAAAATGAGCCAATATATATTGCGTCTGGACGATGCCTCCAATTATATGGACGTTGAAAAGTGGCAGCGGATGGAGAACCTTTTGGATCAGTATGGAATTAAACCGTTGGTCGGAGTTATTCCGGACAACCGGGATTCATCTCTTACCGAGACTTATAAACAAGACCCTGAATTCTGGGATAAGACTGCACGCTGGAAAGAGAAAGGCTGGGAACTGGCACTTCATGGTTGCTATCACGAATATACGACAGAGGAAGGCGGCATCAATCCGGTAAATAAAAGAAGCGAATTTGCAGGCGTTCCACTGGATAAGCAGAAAGAAATGATTCGGCATGGTGTTGATATTTTGAATAGCCATAATATTGAGCCGAAAGTGTTTTTTGCTCCTTCACATACTTTTGATGAAAATACATTGATTGCATTGAAAGACGAGTCCAATATCCGAATTATCAGCGACACGATTGCAAATGATGTATATCTTGAAAATGGCTTTTATTTTATTCCACAACAGTCTGGACGTGTACGAAAGTTGCCGTTTAATGTTTGCACGTTTTGCTATCATCCCAATATGATGAAAAATGATGATTTTGAGGAATTAGAAATATTTCTAAAAGGAAGGTATTCGAATTTTGTGTCAGTACAGGATACGAAACTGAGAGAACGGAAAATTTCAAAACTGGATAGAGTTCTGCATGCAATTTATTTTGCAAAAAGGCGATAAGAAGCATGAAAAAGATAATGTTTTATATAAATGCGATCCATGACGGCGGTGCGGAGCGTGTTATGGTGAACTTGGCAAAGTATTTCTCTGAAAATGGATATGATACAACTTTGGTCACGTCTTTCCGGGATACATGGGAGTATCCTGTGGCAGATTCTGTAAAGCGACTTTCTCTGGAAGAACAGGAAATCAAGCAATCCCGCCTAAAACGTAATCTCAGCCGTATTTTCAAGCTCCGGAAGATGTGTAAAGAAGAGAAACCAGATATTCTGGTGTCCTTTATGGAGGAACCGAACTTTCGGGCGATTCTTGCGACAAGAGGTCTTCCAGTGAAGACACTTGTTTCTGTGCGGAATGATCCTAATAAAGAATATGCAGGAAAGTTAGGGAATTTTGTTGGAAAGGTGCTGCTTCCTATGGCGGATGGATGCGTATTCCAGACAAAAGAAGCACAAGAATGGTTTCCTCAAAAGCTCCAAAAAAAGTCAAAAATTATTTATAACGCTGTTAAAGAGGAGTTTTATCACATTGAACGTAAGCCCAATCGTGGTGAAATCGTGACCTGTGGCAGGCTGACTGAACAAAAAAATCATGCTATGTTGATTTTGGCGTTTGCTGAGGTGGTAGAACAATACCCATATGCAACACTCAAAATTTATGGAGAGGGCAATCTGCGGGATACTTTGCAGGAGCAGATTGATGCAGTCGGGCTTTCCGGTAAAGCATTCCTCATGGGCGCAACGAATGATGTTGGAAAGGCGCTTCAAACGGCGGATTTATTTGTGCTATCTTCGGATTACGAGGGAATGCCAAATGCGCTGATGGAGGCAATGGCAGCTGGTGTGCCGTGTATCTCTACAGATTGTCCTTGTGGTGGACCGAGAGAGCTGTTACATAACAGGGAGGAAATCTTGGTGGGAGTGGGAAATTCAAAAAAGTTTGCGCAACAAACAAAAAAACTGCTTGCAGATCAGCAACAAAAGGACATTGAGACTGACTATGTAAAATTATGTGCAGAGAATTTCGCTCCAGAGGCAGTGATGAAGTGTTGGGAGAACTACATTAAAGAGTTGAATACCGGCAGGGGAGGGATAGCATGACGGTAGTATTCATACTGAGTGTAATATGTGTGTTTGTATATTCTGGAATCCTGCTATGGCACTTTTCACATAAGAAGGAAATAGATGGTTTTTTTATAGTGTCATTCATGTATGACGTAGTCTACGGAATTTTACCGGCGCTGCTGTCATGGGAGGTTTTGTTTGACGGAAGCCAAAGCAACTATGTCAAGAGGATTCTTGATTTAAGCAGCGAAGGTGTCCTGGCATTATTATATTATTATTTATATGCATTACTATGTTTTATTGCAGTTACCCTAGCCTATTATGGGAGGATAAAGCAACATCAGCTGGATGACCGACGCCCCATTTCAAAAAAAAATAAATACCCAGATTCTTTACTTCCGACTGTTGCGTGGATATGCCTGGCAATTGGCATGTGTTCACTTTATTTGTGGTCGAAGGCGTATGGATCAATCTTTATATTAATGCAAAAAGCGAATAGCGTTCGGTCTGGATATGGTGGAGTTACAAATAGTTTTGCATTCTTTAAGCACCCGGCTAAGGTTGTAATGCTTTGCACGATGCTATTTCTGACATTGATACTGAAAGGAAATCCGACGAAAAAAATTACCGTGCGTAGCATAAGTAATTCTGTTGGTTTTATCTTGTCGAGTATATGTTCGTATCTTTATTTGATAGCAAATGATGGTCGACTAACGATTATGATTTTCCTTCTGGCAATATTTTGGATGTTCTTTGCAGGGAAAAAAATCAAGCATGCTTCACGAGCTATTTTAGTAGGATGTGTTGTCGTTGCCTTGGGACTACTGTTGCTGCTTCAAATGGATAATATTACTCGCTACATTAGAACTGGTGTCTGGATTTCGGAAAATAGTGGGGAAAAAGTGACTGAACTAATTATCCGCGAACTTGGATTCTTGCCCCAAGGAGGACAGACCAGTATTTTATCAGCTTGGAATGGCAAGGTAGGTCTAACTGCGGTGGATGACTTGATAACAGGCGTATTTGCTTGGATACCAACAAAGTTTAAGCCGTCAGGGTTTGATGATGTCTGGAATACTAATACAATTTTGATATATGGAGATTTAAGTGTACTTCATGGGCAGGCTCCGTGTTCTATTGTAACACAAGCATATTATGATTTGCGGTTTGCTGGAATAATACTGTTTGGATTATTGCTGGGAAATTTTGTAAGAAAAGTTGATGACTGGAAACCAAGTGAGGATGCAATGGTTAAATATGCTGTAAAAGCAAATATTATGGAAATGCTTTTTAGAGCAGTCCCGTACTTTTCGATGTTTGATATAGTGCTTGGGTTCTTTCCGCTGTTAGTCGTTATCGTAATATATAGGGCGGTAGCGATAGTTAAACACGCGATACAGAGAGGATGATTATATGCGTATTGGGACAATGCTTGCTAGGTTTGTCACAGATAAGAAAGTTCGATTTTCCTACCTGACAGCACTTGGTCTAACTCGTTGGATGTCGGATGAACAGTTCCTAAAAAAAGAGTTCTTTCTTGCGATGGGTAAGCCTCTCGATTTGGATAATCCCAAAACATTCAATGAGAAGCTCCAGTGGCTGAAGATCCACAACCGAAAACCGGAATATACGACAATGGTCGATAAATATGCCGCCAAGCAGTATGTGGCGGACAAGATTGGAAGCCAATATATTATCCCGACATTGGGTGTGTGGGATCATTTTGATGATATTGATTTTGATGCATTGCCGGATCAGTTTGTACTAAAATGTACCCATGACAGCGGTGGTCTGGTGATTTGCAAAGATAAATCTAGGCTGGACAAAAAGGCGGCAAAGAGGAAAATAGAGCACTGCCTAAGAAGAAAGTACTATTACGCTCATAGAGAGTGGCCTTACAAAGATGTCAAACCCCGAATAATTGCAGAAAAGTACATGACAAATGGTACCAGCGAGGAGCTGAACGACTACAAACTGATGTGCTTCAACGGAAAAGTTAAGGAAACATTTGTTTGTAGCAGCCGCTTTTCAAAGGACGGATTGAAAGTAACGTTTTACGATACCAACTGGAATCGGTTGCCATTTGAACGTTATACACATCCAGCCAGCAAGACAGAAATCGTTAAGCCCAGAACATACGATGAAATGGTAGCTCTTGCGGAGCGGCTGGCACAGGATATTCCCTTTATCCGGGCTGACTTCTATGAAATTGGCGGAAAAACCTACTTTGGAGAGCTGACGCTTTTCCCTGCTAGCGGCTTTGAAGGATTTCATCCAGAAGAATGGGATAAAGCCCTTGGCGATTGGATAGAATTACCAGAATCTTCGGGTGGATACCTGATTGTCGGACCGGGCTATCTCCTGTGGATTCACAGTAAGACAGTTCAGTACAAGGCAGAGAATGACGGATTAACAGATTATAAATTCTACTGCTTCAGTGGGAAACCTGAATACTTGTATGTGTCTGACCACATGGATCAACATGAGAAGGCTCACATCAGCTTTGCAGATATGGGCTATCATCAGGCTCCGTTTGGACGGACTGATTATAAACCGTTTGATGAACTTCCTCCTGTACCGGAAAACTTTGGAGCAATGAAAGCGCTGGCAGCACAGCTTTCAAAAGATGTGCCATATCTACGAGTGGATTTTTATGAGATAGATCATCGTGTCTTCTTTGGTGAATTGACATTTTCTCCGTGTTCGGGCCTTATGCCGTTTAAGCCGGAGGAATGGGATAAAAAACTTGGTAGTCTAATCAAACTCCCTGAAACTTCGGGGGGGGGATACCTAATTTGTAATGCCGGATATGTGTTTCTGGTTCGCAGTTTGGATGAGGTAGACCGTGAGCGGAGTGAAGATCTGAGCGATTATAAGTTTTATTGCTTTGATGGTGTCGTAAAATTTGTCATGATTAATTCCGACCGCAATTCCAATAAACCTACAAAAGCGGACTACTTTGACCGGGACTTTAACTGGCTGGATTTTACTTGGGGATACCAACACGCAGAAATCCGACCCCCAAAACCGAAAAATTTTGATGAAATGCTGGAAATTGCCGAAAAGCTTGCAAAGGGACTTCCACATATTCGTGTTGATTTTTACGATTGTAATGGACAGATTTATTTTGGGGAACTGACATTCTTTGACGGCAGCGGATTTGATAAAATCGAGCCACTGGAATGGGATTATAAAATTGGAAAAATGCTCAAGCTTCCAACATCGTTGAAGCAATGAGCGGGAGAAAAATGTGCGGAAAAAACTTTTAGCAAAAAATACGGTAGCATCATTGCTATCACAAATTACGGCACTTGTGTGTGGTTTTATATTACCGCGCCTGTTTTTACAATATTTCGGCTCAGAGGTTAACGGTCTGGTTAATTCCATCACGCAATTCCTTGGGGTGATTTCTTTCCTGGAATTGGGAGTTGGTGCAGTTGTTCAATCGTCGCTCTATCAGCCTCTGGCAACCGATGATAAGCCACAAATAAGTAAGGTGATGGTATCGGCTGACAGATTTTTTCGTCGGCTGGCGCAGATCCTATTGGCATATGTGCTGATTTTAATTGCCGTATATCCATTGATTGCGAATCAAAGCTTTGGCTATATCTACACCGCTACACTGATTGCGGCAATTTCAATCAGTTCTTTTGCGCAATACTATTTTGGAATCGTAAATTCGCTTCTTTTAAATGCGGATCAACGCGGATACATCCAGTATAATGCTCAAACAATTACGGTCGTTCTAAATACCGTAGTTTGCGTATTTATGATAAAACTCGGTGGCTCGGTCCAGCTTGTTAAATTGACCACGTCTTTGATTTATCTGGCTAGACCACTTGCCCTCCGAATTTATGTTAATCGGAGGTATCAAATCGATTGGAAAATTCAGTATGATGGAGAACCCATTCAACAAAAATGGAATGGCGTGGCGCAGCATATAGCTGCGGTGGTATTAGACGGAACGGACACTATTGTTTTGACGCTTTTGTCCACACTTTCGAATGTTTCGATATATTCTGTTTACTTCATGGTAATCAAGGGAGTTAAGACACTATTTCTGTCTATGACAAATGGCATTCAATCGCTGTTGGGTGAGCTCTGGGCAAGGCAAGAATTAGAAGAACTCAGAAAAACTTTTGGGTGGACAGAATGGTGTATTCATACCGGAACTACCTTTGTATTCTCCTGCACGGCTGCACTGATTGTCCCTTTTGTCCGGGTTTATACCGCTGGAATCAACGATGCAAATTATATTCAACCGGCGTTTGCAATATTGCTTACGTTAGCAAATGCGATGCACTGTTTGCGTCTCCCTTACAATATTTTGGTTCTAGCAGCGGGTCACTACAAGCAGACCCAAAAAAACTATATTGTGGCTACCACAATCAATATTGTTTTCTCTGTGCTAACAGTAAAAGCGTGGGGGTTAATTGGCGTTGCGATTGGTACGCTTGCGGCAATGGCCTATCAGACGGTGTGGCTTGCAATATACGATTCAAAGCACTTTGTTTCTTGGCCAATGAAATCAGTAATAAAACAGTTTGCGGTTGATGGCATAACAGCAGTTTTTATTGTGGTGATCTCTGGGATGCTAACAATGCATTCTGTTACCTATCTTTCGTGGATTATGTTAGCTATTGTTACTGCGCTTTTAGCAGTTATTATTACAGCTTTTCTTAATTTTATTGTGTATAAAGAAAAAATGATGGCATTGATTCACATTCTGTTGAAAGGAAAGAAAAAATGAATAAAACAGTATTCATCACCGGTTCCTCCGGTTTTATCGGTTCCAACCTTGCAAAGCGTATTCTGACCACAGAGCCGGATACCAAGGTCATCGGCCTAGACAATATGAACGATTACTATGACATTCGCATCAAGGAAGCTCGGCTTGCAGAGCTTCAAAAGTTCGAGAACTATATATTTATCAAGGGAAACCTTGCAGACAAGGCACTTATCAACAGCATTTTTGAGCAGTACCATCCGGATGTTGTTGTTAATCTAGGGGCTCAGGCGGGAGTTCGCTACTCCATTACCAACCCGGATGCTTACATCGAGAGCAACATGATTGGCTTCTATAACATTCTGGAAGCCTGCCGCCACTATCCTGTGGAGCATCTGGTGTACGCTTCTTCCAGTTCCGTCTATGGAAGCAATAAGAAGGTGCCTTACTCCACCGATGATAAGGTGGATAACCCTGTCTCGCTGTATGCTGCTACCAAGAAGTCCAACGAGCTTATGGCGCATGCCTATTCGAAGCTCTATAACATTCCGTCCACAGGTTTGCGCTTCTTCACCGTTTATGGTCCTGCTGGCCGTCCTGACATGGCCTACTTCGGCTTTACCAACAAGCTGGTGAACGGCGAAACTATCAAGATTTTCAACTACGGCAACTGCAAGCGGGACTTTACCTATGTGAATGACATCGTGGAAGGCGTTGTACGTGTGATGGCAAAGGCTCCGGAAAAGGTAAACGGCGAAGATGGTTTGCCCATTCCCCCCTATGCAGTTTACAACATCGGCAATTCCAACCCCGAAAACTTGCTGGACTTTGTGCAGATTCTGTCGGAGGAACTGGTTCGTGCTGGTGTGCTGCCTACGGACTATGACTTTGAAGCCCACAAGGAGCTGGTTCCGATGCAGCCCGGCGATGTGCCTGTGACCTTTGCAGACACTGAGCCTCTGGAGCGTGATTTCGGCTTTAAGCCCCATACCCCACTGCGTGAAGGCCTACGGAAGTTTGCTGAGTGGTATAAAGAGTTCTATATGGAGTGACCTTTATGAAACAAACAATATTGGAATTGGATCGAAGAAGATATTCTGGGGGGGTACCCCTTTTCCAAGTGTTCTATCGAAAGGCGCAAGATGCGAGTAATAAGCTGATTAAACTGCTTTATAAATTTTTATTTGTTTGCGCACGGAACAAAAATCACATTGAAATGTCTATTGATAATCAAATTGGTCCGGGACTTTATTTTGCACATCCTTACTGTATAACAATTAATCCAAGAGCTGTTCTTGGAAGGAATATTAATCTTCACAAAGGTGTGACAATAGGAGAAGAACATCGTGGAGCAAGGGCGGGATGTCCGATACTTGGCGACAACATTTGGGTTGGCGTTAACGCTACAATTGTTGGAAAAATTAAAATCGGAAATGATGTCCTTATCGCATCAAATTCTTTTGTAAATTGTGACGTTCCAGATCATTCTGTGGTCTTCGGCAATCCATGCGTTATTAAACATAGAGAAAACGCAACAGAGAACTATGTAAATAGAGCAATTTAGAGTTGTGTAAAAAAGTACTATAAGTTATTTCGATTAAGACTGGTGTAATAGGCCAACCTGAACAAATAGCGTTTTTGCTCGGATCTAAGGCCAATATGATGCGTAAGCAAAAAGCAAGAGGAGTGAGGATATTATGCGCTGCGAGGAAAGATTCTACGAAATATATGGAAAAGATCCCGTGGACATTAGCTTTTGCCCCTATCGGATTTGCCCCATTGGTGCCCACAGTGATCACAACCTAGGAAAGATCACAGGACTTGCGATTGATAAGGGAATCCATATTGCATACAAGCCCAAGATGAATGGCGTTATTGAAATGTGCAGTCTTCAATTCCCGAAACGTGCCCAGTGGCATATTCGGGAAATCGGGGAAAAAACGGGCGACTGGGCAGACTATCTGAGGGGTGCTACATGGGCGCTGAGCAATCGGTTTCCATTGACAGTCGGACTCAGTGGCGTCATTGAGGGTTCTTTGCCCATCGGAGGACTTTCCTCCTCTGCAGCGGTGATACTGTCCTTCCTGGATGCATTGTGCCAAGTCAATGGAATTAAACTGGAGCCGTCTGAACTGATCAGCATTGCGTTTGATGCAGAGAAAAACTACGTGGGCGTTAATGTGGGAACCCTGGATCAGAGCTGTGAGGTCCTGAGCAAGAAAGACCACTTGCTGTATCTGGACTGTAAGGATAACAGTTACGAGCTGATTCCCACGAATCCCAATATGAAGCCCTACAGAATTGCTGTGTTTTTCAGTGGGTTGGAGCACAGTCTGGCTGGCTCTAAATACAATATGCGGGTGGATGAGCTGCGTTCTGGTGTATACGCCTTGCAGGCTTTTGCGGGTCTGGAGTACGGCAAATTCAATGAGGCTAATGCCCGTGATGTTTCGTATGAAATCTACCAGACATACAAGAACAAGTTGCCGGTGCAATGGGCAAAACGCTGTGAACATTGGTATACCGAGTTTAAGCGTGTGGAAGCTGGTGCGGAAGCATGGCGGCGAGGTGATTTGGAAGAGTATGGACGCCTGTGCTTTGAATCCGGCTGGAGCAGTATCCACAACTGGGAATCTGGTGCGCCGGAACAGATTAGACTCTATGAGATCATGAGGGAAACTAACGGTATTTACGGTGGGCGCTTTAGCGGTGCTGGCTTTAAGGGGTGCTGCATGGCACTAATAGATCCCGGAAAGACAGATGTTATTAGGGAAGAAGTGGAACGAAAGTACCTCACTGCATTCCCGGAGATGCGTGGCAAGTACAGTTTCCATCTGTGCGAAAGCGCAGACGGCGTGGGGCAGAAAGCGAAGGGCTAATATGAAGTGTTTGATTTTGGCGGCAGGTTATGCAACCCGCCTGTATCCCTTGACGGAGAATTTTCCCAAGCCGCTGCTGAAAGTGAAAGAGAAGACCATCTTGGACTGGTTGGTAGACGACATCGACACCACCGGCTTGGTGGATACCTATGTGGTCATTAGCAACCACAAGTTTGCCCATCATTTTGAGGACTGGGCAGCCACCAAGAAGCAGAATATCCAGGTGGTAGACGATGGAACAAGCAGCAATGAGACTCGGCTTGGTGCTGTATGTGATGTGCAGTTTGCCATTGACCAGCTGGGGCTGGATGATGATATGCTGGTGATTGCCGGAGATAACGTGCTGGACTTTTCCCTCTCCAAGTTTGTTGCCTATGCCAACGAGAAGAAAACCTCTTGCATTATGCGCTATTACGAGCCTAACGAAAAGAAGCTCACCAAATGCGGTGTGGTGGAGCTCGACGATCATGATAGAATTCTGTCTATGGAAGAAAAGCCAGCCCAACCCAAGAGTCACTGGTGCTGCCCGCCCTTCTATGTGTACACCCGAGAGGATGCCCAAAAGGTCAAGGATGCAATCGAACAGAAGAAATGTGGCACCGATGCGCCGGGCAGCTTCATTGCGTGGCTGTGCACAGTAACGGATGTGCATGCTATGGAAATGCCGGGCAAACGGTATGACATTGGTAACTTGGAAAGCTACCAGCAGGTCCAGCAGGAGTATCAGGGAATCAAGGCATAGGTCTTGCTAAGGATGGAAGAATGTATAGAAAGGGAGAAGGATCATGAAAATTGCAGTTGCAGGTACCGGTTATGTCGGCTTGTCCATTGCTACGTTGCTATCGCAGCATCATGAGGTCGTGGCAGTGGATATTATCCCGGAAAAAGTTGACCTTATCAATCACAAGAAGTCTCCAATTCAGGACGAGTACATTGAAAAGTATCTAGCAGAGAAAGACCTGAACCTGACGGCAACGCTGGACGCTGAAGCTGCCTACAAGGACGCGGATTTTGTTGTTATCGCAGCGCCTACCAACTATGATAGCAAGAAGAACTTCTTTGACACTTCCGCAGTAGAGGCCGTCATCAAGCTGGTTATTCAGTACAATCCTGATGCGATTATGGTCATCAAGTCTACGATTCCGGTCGGTTTCACGGCTTCTGTACGAGAAAAGTACCGCTGCGATAACATCATCTTCAGCCCGGAATTTTTGCGTGAATCGAAGGCTCTGTATGACAATCTGTACCCGAGCCGTATCATTGTGGGTACTGATGTGGATAATGCACGTCTGGTGAAGGCTGCCAATACTTTTGCTGGTTTACTGGAGGAAGGTGCAATCAAGGAGAATATCGATACCTTGATTATGGGCTTTACCGAGGCTGAGGCTGTCAAGCTGTTCGCTAATACTTATCTGGCTTTACGTGTCAGCTATTTCAACGAACTGGATACCTATGCCGAAATGAAGGGGTTGAACACTCAGCAGATTATTAAGGGTGTTTGCCTTGATCCTCGTATTGGTGATCAGTACAACAACCCTAGCTTTGGCTACGGCGGTTACTGCTTGCCAAAGGATACTAAGCAACTCCTGGCCAACTACGCCGATGTTCCGGAGAACCTGATTGAAGCAATCGTGGAATCCAACCGTACCCGTAAAGACTACATTGCTGACCGTGTGCTTGAGATTGCTGGCGCATATGAAGCAAATGAGTCTTATGATCCCAGCAAGGAGCACAACGTTGTGGTTGGCGTGTACCGCTTGACCATGAAATCCAACTCTGACAACTTCCGCCAGTCCTCCATTCAGGGCGTTATGAAGCGCATTAAGGCCAAAGGAGCAACGGTCATTATCTATGAGCCGACTCTGGAGAATGGCTCTACCTTCTTCGGCAGCGAAGTTGTAAATGACCTTGAAGAGTTCAAGAAGCGCGGTCAGGCCATCATTGCAAATCGCTATGATAGCTGTCTGGATGATGTGCAGGACAAGGTCTACACCCGCGACCTGTTCCGCAGAGACTAATACTTATCGCAGCCATGTGTTCCGCCACATGGTTGTGCTGCTCAAGTGTGCTACCTCTTCGTGGTGAGCAGCAGGCAACGCGATTTTCTCGCGGCTAAAGCATATATTTGTTAATTCACTCTTTGGATGAGGAAAAACTATAATTGGAAAGTATTTTGGAACTGATGGCTTCCGTGGCAAAGAGGGGATCACGCTGACCGCTGACCACGCCTACAAGGTTGGTCGTTTTCTGAGCCGGTACTATAACGCTTTGCGTAAGCGCAACGGCAACAACGAGCCTGCACGCATTGTAATCGGCAAGGATACCCGCCGCAGCTCTTATATGTTTGAGTATAGCTTGGTGGCAGGCCTGATGGCTTCCGGCGCAGATACTTATCTGCTCCATGTCACTACCACGCCGTCCGTGGCCTACATCGCCCGCGTGGATGATTTTGATTGCGGCATCATGATTTCTTCCAGCCACAACCCGTATTACGATAACGGTATTAAGCTGATCGACTGCTATGGTGAGAAGATGCCGGAGGAAATCTTACTGTTAGTCGAGGACTACATCGACGGCAAGCTCCATATGTTCGATAAGGACTGGCCTGAGCTGCCCTTTGCTCACTGTGAGCACATTGGCTGCACGGTGGACTATGTGACCGGCCGCAACCGCTACATGGGCTATCTGATCAGCCTCGGTATCTACTCCTTCAAGGGCGTCAAAGGTTGGCCTGGACTGCGCCAACGGCAGTCCTTGGAATATCGCCAAGTCTGTGTTTGATGCGCTGGGCGCGGACACTTACGTCATCAATGCACAGCCCAACGGTACGAATATCAACAACAATACAGGTTCCACCCACATCGAGGACTTGCAGAAGTTTGTGGTGGAGAAGGGCTTGGACGTTGGTTTCGCTATGACGGCGATGCTGAACGTTGCCTGTGTGTGGATGAGAAAGGTAACGTCATCACTGGTGACCATATCCTCTATATCCACGGCTGTTACATGAAGGAGCGTGGCAAGCTGCTGACCAATACTGTTGTTACCACGGTCATGTCCAACTTCGGTCTGTATAAGGCCTTTGAGGAGCAGGGCATCGGCTACGTCAAGACTGCCGTGGGCGGAGAAGTACGTCTACGAGTACATGGCAAAAATGGCTGCCGTATCGGTGGTGAGCAGAGCGGTCATATCATTATCTCTAAGTACGCCAGCCCTGGAGATGGCATTCTGACCAGCCTGAAGATGATGGAAGTCATGCTGGCGAAGAAGTTGCCCATGAGCAAGCTGGCTGAGCCGCTGAAAATCTACCCGCAGGTCCTGGAGAACGTCCGTGTGACTGATGAGAAAGCTGCTCAGGATGACGAAGCGGTGCAGGCAGCAGTCAAGACCGTAGCCGTGGCACTGGGTGACACTGGCCGTATCCTTGTCCGCGAGTCAGGTACGGAGCCTGTTGTGCGTGTGATGGTGGAAGCCCCTAACCATGGTACCTGCCAGAAGTACGAGTCTCAGGTTGTGGAGACCATTAAGAGCAGAGGCTACGGAGTTTAAGTTACAAAGCATCTCGGTGGTGTTCTCACTTTCGGAAAAGGTGACTTAACCATCATCTTCCATGTCACTCCACCACATGAAGATTTCCTCTGCGTCCTCCAGTTTTGACGAATCGAGGCATTGCCCACATCGATGACAGTACCCTTGGTATTCTCGCTCTATGCAGACATCGCACCTTGGACAGACGGAGAATATGTTTTCATCTGGATAGATGCGGACTGCGGTTATAGTTTTGGGTAGATGGTATGTTGGGGAAAGCAACAAATCGAGGATGACGTGGGCAAGTGTTGGTTTTGCTGGACACTCCATCCATTCCTCATCGTCAAAATCTGAATCATCCTCTTGTGGGTCAACATCAATCGCATGCGGATAAGTGCTGATTTCCGAGGAAATCGTTTTAAGGATGCCAGATTTCTTGAACAATGTCTTCATTATAATCAACTCTGCATTTAAGCATAGATGATTATTTGACGGCGGTGTTGTATATTTGCTAGCTATCCTTGAAAAACATCGGTTTTTAGTATAATATATGGCTGCGGGAGACTTCTCACGGCTTTGCCGCTCGAAACCTTGCACACCTCTACGCGGTGAGCGGCAGGCAACACTGCGTGGGTGCTGTGGCTAAGATGCAGAGGCTTTTTTGGAATGCTAGTGAGGTTGAATATGGATACTTCGACAATTACTACAGTTGTTTTGCTAGGGTGGGATAGCCTGCTGAAATTAATGGGATCTGTAGTATTTAGTCTTGGCGGTGGAGCAGCTGTTGCGCTTTTTGTTTTTCACTTTATGGCTGATCGTTTGGCAGAACACCTAAAGGGAAAGTACCAACTTGAACTCGATAAGAAGATTGAGGGCTATAAGGCTGATCTTGACAACAAAAAATATGTAACAAAGACAAAGTTTGATGCCGAGTTTGAATTGTATAGAAGGTTGTCAAAGGCATATTTTGAGATGATAAAGTGTATTAGCGTTATGATTCCTCAAGGCTATACTACGACACCAGCTGATGAAGAAATACGGAAAAAAGTAGATGAGGAACACTACGATGCCGCTCGGAAAGCAGTTGTAGTTGCACAGGATGAGTTAAACGGTAATGCTGCATTTATTCCGGAATCTTTTTACAACAGGTATGAAGAAATTCGCAAACTTTGCGTTATGCAATTGGACGAATTTGAGGAACGCTGGAATGTAGGCACACTGGTACCACAACGGGAGCGAGAAAAAATATCAAGTGAAGCATACAAGAGGACTAGCGAGATAAACAAAAAATTCAAGGAACTAAATGGTGAGCTTAGAAAGTACCTCGACGAATTAGATGTTATTGAATAGGCACAATAGCCGTGTGGACTATAGCGTCTAAGATTGGGTGAGCTATAAATTGTGCAACTGAGGCCTATCAATTTGCGAATTTGCCTTTTGATACGAATCAGTGGTTTAATACATCTGCTTCCGTGCGTTCTTTGCTTGAGAGACTTCCGATTGGTGAAGTACTTCGCCCACAGAAAAGCGGTATAAAGCCTGATCTTGGCACGTCAATGCATTTTTCTGAATTTATGAACAATGAGCTATGTGATGAAGTTGCGCGCTGTGCCGTTTCAGACAGTCCCATCGTGCAGCCGCACGTTCACCCTTTTACGGACATGCTTTATTACAACTACGACTTCGGCGACGATTGGCATGTGCAAATCACTGCCCGTGACAATGCAGAGGATCTTATCAAATCAGATCGGCTCATGGCAGAGGAATGGAAAGAAGCAAAATTGCAACTTCACAGCAAGCATCGCCCTGTCTGTATTGCGCAGGATGGCTTACCTGTATTTGATGATGTCGGCAATATTCATGGGTATGCCGCTTTCCTGAGATGTGTCAATCGGGATGCTCGTAAAAATAATATAGCAGATGAAGACGATAACTCGCCATATCCATATCATGACAAAGTGGAGACCCTTGCCTGGGCGAGGAGCCTCGGGTGGAGTAAACGCAGAGTAAGCAACAAAAACTTGTTGTGAATTACTGATTGCATATCGTTGAAATCCTAGCTTTGTTGTAAAACGTGATATGGCTTCGCCATTACCGCCGGCCTTTGCGACAAGATACCTCGGCGGTCTGGCAGACAAGCACTCTGCCGCAGACATTGACGCGCATTTAAAGGAAAATGCCAAAATGTATTTCGCTGTGAGCGCGGACACACATATGAGCAGGCGATGGACAGATTGACGGTGTCTTTTGCCAGGAACCGATAAAACTTCCAATTAAAATTATAACGAGGTATCCTCCATTTTTATAATGGAAAGCTTATACCATAAAACAGCGAAGATAGGTGGTTATGCTGCCGTTGCCCCTTTGACTGACCATCAATTACTGGAAAATGCGGTTCATCTCATTCTGCTTCCACTCCCAACAGGTATGCACATAACGCTTTAATGTAATGTCAGAGCTGGCATGCCCCAACAGTTCACTCAACGTTTTTATGTTGCAACCTGCTTGCAGGCAGGTCGTTGCAAAAGTATGTCTCAGAGCATGCGGATTCACTACCGTGACGCCAGCACTTTTTAAATAGCAGCGCAAGCTTTTCCGGTAGCAACGAGGCTCAACAGGTTTGGATTCATTGCCCGACAAAAACCAGGCTTTGCAGCTTTCTTTCTGCTGCAACTGCTTAAGCATACCCAAAATGCCGTGAGGAATCGGGATTTTTCTCTCAGAGCTCCTCGTTTTTGGCGATTGAATGACAACCCTCGTCTGGCCTGTGCCCACATAAATTCGTTTTACTGTCCGTTCAATGGATAAAACGCCATGTTCTAAATCAAAGTCGGCCCACTGTAGACCACAGACTTCACCTATGCGCAGTCCCATCTGCATCATGAGCAGCGAACCAAGCTTCCGAGTGGTTGGGGCAAATTCAACATAGCTCTGCAAGCATTGCTGTTCAGATTTGCTGAGCGTAGCAGGCGCAGCCATAGATGCTTTTGCCATCTTAACATCAATCTCAAGAGACCGCATAAGGTGCAAGTGTGCTGCATATCGGCAAATGCGGCGTACAAGCACAAGACATTCGCGCGCCATAGTAGCCCCTAATGCTTTGTGGCTGTTGTCTGTTGGCGTGATAATCTCAAGTAATGACCTTTCTAAGGTATATTCATCCAACTCTTGCACACGATAGTCGCCAAGTACAGGAAGAATGTAATGCTCCAAAGTATACTGATAGTGTGTAATTGTCGACGCTTTGACCCCTAAAGAAATGGAGCCTTCCCAATTATGAGAAAGCTCCTGAAATGTTGGATTCTGTTCCGACAGTGCGCAGGCTCTGACCTCGGCCTTGCGTATTGTCATTTTCTTTTTTACTTCGGTGTAACTGTGTCCGTATACATATCCCCAAATTGCTGTTCGATCAGGCTTGCGGCCTTTGATATATCGACCCTCCCAACGACCATCTTTACGCTTACGAATGTTCTCTCCTCGTCTTGCCATGTGAAACTTCCCCCATACTAAGCCATGATTTAATAACAATTGTCACATATTGGTTGCTTTGCTGACAAAAATATCCTGTATATCTGGTGAAATTGACAATTTCAAATCCGGTACAATTTAATATTACATGATTTGTTGAAAAATGTCGGCTTATGTGTTATTATACTATAAATATGATTACTTCCTATTAGGAACACTGTAAATACAAGGCTTTTCGGAGCCTACAAACCAGAAAAAATAATATTTGATCTATCACATTACGCAAAAAGCCGTCCGGCA
>OOBM01000631.1_pt1 | contig 25149 bp, 15 predicted proteins | sample 1671581 | NCBI WGS metagenome assembly OOBM01 (sample SAMN06348171, study PRJEB24527) | human gut metagenome
GGGCTTGTTAGGGACTTGCACCCATTAGATTAAGCTCATGCCGAGCATACCACAATTCGTCATTTACCGCAGTTTTTTACGGTAAATGACGAACAGTACGATTCCCCTCAACAGAAGGTAGAGAATGAAGGCCAACCACAGGGCATGATTGCCTAGGAAAGGATGCAAGCCGAAGAACAGACCGAAGAACGAAGCCGAGGCTACGGCGGTAGAACAGAGCATCGACTTAGACTGGGTGATGCCTACAAAGATGCCATCGAAGACGAATGCCGACATGCCAGACAGCGGAATCAGCACAGCCCACCAAAAATATTCGCCCGATGCAGCTATCACCTGCTTATCGCTCGTGAGCAAAGAGAGGAAATTCTCGCCACCCACTATATATAATAAGGTGAAACCTACAGCCACGACAGCTCCAAAACCCATCGTTCTTCTAACCACCTCGCGGAATGCCCTCATGTTGCGGGCTCCATAATACTTGCCGCTCAACGCCTCTGCCGCATAGGCAAAACCATCCATAAAATAAGAGAAGATGGTAAAGAGCATCATCAGCAGCGTATTCACAGCCAGCACGATGGTACTCTCCCTGGAACCTGCCGCCGTAAAGAAGAGATTGACCGCCACCAGACAGAGGGTGCGGAGAAAGATATCCTTATTGAGCGAAAAAAACTGCTTCAGCGGTTCGGCAGCAAAGAGATGCCGGCGATAATCATACTTGCTTAACCGGCGATAATGGAAGCGATAGAACAGACATGCCATCAGGAATCCCCACCATTGGGCAATGACCGTTCCGAGCGCCACACCTTCTACCGTCATACCGCCGACAAAGACCAGCAGCAGAGAGGCTATGATGTTCACCACATTCTGCGTCAGCGATACCATCATCGGAATGCGCGTGTTCTGCATACCGATAAACCAGCCCGTAAATCCGTAGAGTCCGAGCACTGCCGGGGCTCCCCAGATACAGACATAACAGTATCTTCGTGCCAGTTCCACGACATCCGCTTCCGGCGACATCGCCCAGAGCCCGCAGCCTATCAGCCATTTCTGGAGAACGAAGAACAGCACTCCTATCCCCACACCGATACTCAGAGAGCGCACCAGGAGCCTCAGTACCTCAGCCAAATCTCTCCTTCCCAAAGCCTGCGAAGTCATTCCGCTGGTTCCCATTCTCAGGAATCCGAAAAGCCAGTAGATGACATTGAACAGCATCGACCCCACGGCAATGGCTCCGATGTAAGCCGCATCGCCGATATGCCCGACGATGGCGACATCCACCAAACCCAAAAGCGGTACCGTGATATTGGATATTATCGACGGCACCGCTAATTGTAATATTCGTTTATTCATAATTAAGTGTTGAATGTTGAGTGTTGAATTATAGGGCGCATGCCTAACTCAACATTCAACATTAAACATTCAACATTAAATTTTATATTTCGCAGCCTGCTCCTCAATATAGGCAGCATCGCTGAAATAGTCGATACGCATAGCCTTGCGAACCTCATCCATAGTCTGGGCTGCAAACTCGCGGGCATCCTCGCTACCCTTCTTCAGGATATTGAATACCTCAGGAATATCTTGCTCAAACTCATGACGGCGGGCACGGATAGGGTCGAGCATCTTGTTGATGACGCTGTTCAGGAACTTCTTGCAGGTGCCGTCACCGATACCACCCTTCACATACTGCTCCTTCAACTCATCCAAAGTCTTGAACTCAGGCCAGAACTCAGCGAAGTCCTCTGGTGTAGAGAATGCCTCAAGATAGGTGAACACGGCATTGCCCTCCAGATGACCTGGCTCTTCCATGCTCATACGTGGCTCACCGTTAGACATCTTCTTCACCTTCTTCCAAACGGTCTTCTCGTCATCGCTCATGTAGATGCAGTTGCCGAGACTCTTACTCATTTTCTCCTTACCGTCAGTTCCAGGAAGACGACGGCAGCAGGCAATCTCTGGAAGCAGAATCTCCGGCTCTACCAATACAGGTGCATAAGTCTGGTTGAAGCGGCGAACCAACTCGCGGGTTACCTCCAGCATAGGCTCCTGGTCCTCACCGGCAGGCACGGTTGTAGCCTTGAAAGCGGTGATGTCGGCAGCCTGACTCACAGGATAGCAGAAGAAACCGAGCGGAATGTTTGCCTCGAAGTTACGCATCTTGATCTCTGTCTTCACGGTTGGGTTACGCTGAACACGAGATACAGAGATGAGGTTCATCAAATAGGTAGTCAACTCAGCCAACTCAGGAATCATACTCTGGATATAGAGTGTACACTTCTGTGGATCGAGACCCGCAGAGAGATAGTCAAGAGCCACCTCTGTGATGTTCTGTCGAATCTTCTCAGGATTGTCGGCATTATCAGTCAAAGCCTGAACATCTGCCATGAAAACGAACATTCTGTCAAAGTCGCCAGCGTTCTGAAGTTGTACTCGGCGCTGCAGAGAGCCGATGTAATGACCCAGGTGAAGTTTACCTGTAGGACGGTCGCCCGTCAATATAATCTTTCCCATTTTCTTGCAATTTATTATTATTTTTGTGCAAAGGTACAACAAAATATTGAGAAACTGCAAGAAATGGTGAAAAAATAACAAAATGAGCGGGAGAAGGAAGGGATATCTGAAAGAAAAACGGGGCATCCTGAGGATGCCCCGCCACCAATTAAAATAATTGATTGTCGCATTATAAACTTACCGTACTACTTAGCGATCATAATCGTTACACGGTTCTCTGCGTTTTCTGCAAAAGGCTGCACACGTGCACCCTTAGATTCTTCTGTAATGCGCTCTGAAGGTATATTATATATCTTTGTCAGCATCCCAACCACAGCTGCTGCTCGCTTGGCAGCGATGCGGTCGTTGATGACATCATTACCTGTACCCTTGTCAGCATAACCGGTTACTACAATCTTTGCCTCTGTGTTCTTGTTCAGGAAGTCAACCACCTCACGGATCTTAGCGTCCTCAGCAGGGGCTATCTTGCAAGAGTTGATGTTGAAGAAGATGTCACGACGGATCTCCTCTACCTTCTTCTCTACAGGAGCTGGCTTAGGTGCTGGTTTAGGAGCAACATATTCCTGCTTAGGAGCTGGTGCCGGAGCAGGTTCCTCTACCGGCTTAACCTTCTTGGTATAGCTCTTGCCCAGGTTGATGCGTACACCTGCCAGGGCATTGAAGTACCAGTCTGGATTATCTGCCTTCTTAGAGTTGTACTTGTCTGAAATCATGTTGGCATTGCCTTCGAGCATGATGCTCACAGCCTTGCTTACCTTGAATTCCAGGTCGATACCGGCTCTGCCGTAAGGGCGAACCTTCTTTCCCTGCCAGAGATATTCCAGCAGATAGTTGCTCTGATTCTTGATGTTGGCTGCCAGGTCGTTTACCTCCTGGTTAGCTCCAGCCCAGTTGATACCACCACCTACGAAGGCAGTAGCGTTGAACACGCGGTTCGGGTTCCAGCCACAGAAGAGGTTAGAGAGGTTGAACATAAAGTCCACACCCGGAGCTACATATTTCCATTTGTAGCTGGCGGTATACGGAGTACCGTCCTTGGTAGCCTTGTATCCGTTCCATCCGCCCTTGCTCCAGATACCGTTAATCTGACCACGGAGTCCGAAAACAGGAGAGAACTGGTAGCCGATGGCACCCTGGAAGTTAGGAGAAAGCAAGTCTGAGAAGCTTGCCTCACCCACAGTATATTGCCCACCAGCCTGAACATCCAGAAACCAGTGACGCTTAAACTGATATTCGTTTCCGTCCTTGTCTGTGTAGGATGCTTGCGCCATAGCGGCTGTAGAGCCGATGGCTAACATGGCCGTTGCCATGAGCAGTTTAATTGATTTCATAACTTTCTGCATTAAATTTTATTTTTTTACGAATTTCTTTCCATTCACAATGTAGATACCAAAACGATTCATCTGCTTTACCTTACGTCCCTGGACATCATAGATTACATTGTTCTTCTCAGTAGAATTCACAACATGTTCGATACCAGTAGCCTTATCATTGTCTACTTCGATTGTAATCGTCATTCTTGGGTTTGTATGACAGTCACTGGCTTGGGTTGTGGTCTTGTCCTCAAGGAACTTTCCAAAGTTTGTATCTCCGAAGGTTCCCTGCAAAATTACGATAGCGTAACTATTGGCTTTCAATTCACCTTCTCTAATAGGAGTATCAAAAACTAACAGCAATGTCGGCGTTGTCGGATCTTCTGGATCTACATAGCTTTCAAAGTGTCCTGTACGAATCGTCTTGTTGTTGTCGTAAACTGCAAGTCTCACTTCTCTATCAGGATTAGCAACCAAGCCATCATAGTATCCAATGTTTTTAATCATAAATCCATTCAATGCAACATCCTTGACAAAACCTGATATATCAGGCAACATCTGGTATATTGAATAATCTGATTTAAGATTTAGATCTTCAGGAGAGCCGCCCTTTCCTATCGTAAAGCTTTCCTTGATAGCTTGTGTCTTTACTTCCTTATTATTCTTTTCATAATGGAAGGTTCCTTCTGGGATTACTAGCTGATAGCTAGCCTTTGCCAGGTCAGTCAACGCAACAGTAAACTGATTGTCTTTTCCTGTTACCGGAGTAAAGGTAACATCTTTCACACGCTCCCCCTTCTCATTAGCAATATAGGCATCAGCATCACTCATTACAGTAACATGAGTCAACCCATCGAAAGAAAGAGTCAGGAGATCGGCATTGCTTCCTACTATTGCAGGTGTCAACTTGTAAGCTGTCTCTACGGTCTTGATAGCAGCAGCCGGTTTTTCAACCTCAACGAATGCGAAGGCACTGGTCAGACTGCTTTGCCAATATGGAGCAGCAACATCTGCTTCTGTCTGATATTTCTTGTCTGCATGATTGCACAAAGCATAAGCAACGCTAGAGTTTCCCGTTACAGATGGATAAGATCCCTTGAATGAGAAAGTACCCAATGCTTTGTCTGCATCAAAGACATCACCCGTTTCGAGTTGTACAGCAGAGCCATCCAGTTTGGCAATTGTAAGTTTGCTTACTTCTGCACCTGCATCAGCTGTCACTCCATTGACATTCAGCATATTGTCATCAGCATCACCCAAGGTGAACACTCCGCTATTGTCTAACGCCTCAAATGCAGAAGCTTCATCTATATTGTCTACTAACAGAACCTGTTTGTTACTTACGGCTAGATACTTTCGTTCATTCTTCTTATTTACACTGGCTATCTTATACCACTTCTTGTTCTCAGGAAGAAGAACATCCGTTTCATTATAATAAGCATCAATAGCAGCCTTGAATTCTGCATCTGTTGATGCCTCATTCCCGACAACTTCGTTCAAAGCAACATAAGCGGCACTGGTAACCTTAGGATAGCCCACCGAATTATTCTGCAACAATTTCAGAGCTTTCAAATATGCGGCAGAACCGACAACAACATATTCTACATCAAAAGCCTTATTGTAGCGTTCCCATTCGGCATCGCCCTTCTTGTCGTTGCAAACTACATTAGCAGGAACAATAAGTTTATAAGTACCCTTCTTTGAGATAGCACCTGCAGCGCCCTGTATTTCAAAACTAACTTTCGTATCAGATGCCTTGACAGCCTTTGCTGTCAGATAGTCGTTACCATCTTTCAGTAATTTCACGCTGGCAGCCTCATCTACATATCCAACCTTCTCTCCGAAGTCTACGGCAATAGTAAGAGGTAAAGTTTCAACGGTTCCCGCTGCAGGAGTAATCGAAACAGGACTAAAAGGAGCCTTGATGACAAAAGAGAATTTCATTTCCTTGTTCTCAAAGCCTTCCTTATCAACAAAACTCTTTGCAGGAACCGTAAGTGTATATGTACCATTCTTTGCTATCTGGCTAGCAGCAGATAAGGTTACCACATTGTCTTTTACAGTAGCAGAAAGCGTTTGGCTGCTCGTTCCATCAGAGAGTGTGATTTTGGATGCATCTTTAACCAGCATGTTGCGGTCGAATGTAAGATGCATTTTTTCAAAATACTCTAAAATACTGCCATTCACCAAATCACTAGTAGCAGTCAAAATGGTAGACGGCATGGTATAGAGTACCGTAATCTTTTTTAATTGAGCATTCGAAAAACTGTTTTTGTAAATCAAGTCATGGATATTCTGCTTTTTATCATTAATCCATGTCTTGTATCCATCTTCCTGACTTCCTAATTCATCGTCTGTCACTCGAAGATCACCTACAGTACTACCTTCGGAGAAAGATACTCTGTCAAGACGTCCGATACCAGGTGCATGCACTTTCATCAAAGCCTGCTGACTGACTTTGAGATAATAGGAGATATCATGAGTATAGATATTAGTAAAGTTAACGATGGCTGTACCCAATCCCTGATTACCCCACTCAAAATCAATAGTAATGTCGCCATTAGAGAAAACATCATCAGTAACGGGAACCTCATTACTATTACCTTCAGGTGGAGTTATGGAAGGAGTAAGGCTGAGTGGCTGACTGAAATCAAATACAGCAGTGCGCTGTATCTGAGCCCAACCGGGTGCAGACACACAAGCCAGTAATATGACAAACAATGATTTCTTCATAATAGGTAAGTTTAAATGTTTTATTAGCGCATGTTCATATCTATTTCGTCAGTAGCCGTCTTTACACACAGTTTCCAAGTGCCGTCTACTTTCACCGGATTGAACATATAAGCTGTCTTTGCCGGTTCAGCGGTTCCAGCCTGTTTTGCCGTTGCAAAGGTAACATCATATTTCACATCATTGCAGCCTTGCAACTGGAATGAGTAATATACGCGTGTATAATCCAATACAGGGAACATCTTAAACTTGTTAAGATATCTTTGTCTTGTTTCTTCTGTGAGAGGTTTCACTTCTTGCGTAGAATCGGTATATTCATGCAAATTGGCAAGCACTGCGTTATAATCCTTTGCCTTGAGTTGCGCCATGGCATCATCACAAAGTTTCAACATAGCAGCCGTATCTTCTTCTGTCAATTCGCTTCTGAATTCATCAACCTGCTGTTCGCGACTTTTCTTTTTCTCACCGCATGAGCATAATGAGAAGACCAATATAGCCAAGAGAGAATATAATATAGTTTTTTTCATACCCGTCACATTTTTAAATAAAAAGAGGGTGCGCCGCTCTTTTAGGCACACCCTCTAATTAGAGCTTAATTATTAATTTTCTTTTCAATAAATGTCTTAATCACCGATTGTACCGTTGATTGTGAACTCAACCTCAGTAGTAAACTCACCCCACTCGTAAGCGATAGTGATAGGAACTTTTACCTTGAAGGTTTCTACGTTACCACCATTGTTGTAGTACCAGATAGTACCGAACTTAGCCTTATTAGCCTCCATGAAGGTTGCCAAAGCAGCATTCTGACTTGCAGAGTTGTAAGAAGTCAAATCGTTGGTGTAAGTTACCTTACCCTTAGTCTTAGAATCTGTAGCGACACCACTTGTATTACCGCATTTGAGTTCAACCTGGTTACTAATCTGATCCATTGTAGTCCAGCTACCACCGCCAAGAGTTGTCTTAACCTTAGCAGGTGTAGTATCGATAGTGATAGACTTCACATTGTAGTAACCCCAGAACCAGAGGTGGTCACCCCACATATTACTCTGGTTAGCTACACAACCAGCCTCAGAAACTGTAGCAGTATTCCAACCACGCCAATCGTACAACTTGAAGAGATCAAGAGCATAGATAACGTTACCATTGGTGTTAGCATCGATACGTGGCTCTGTAGCAACATCAATCAAGTTGATTGGACGCTCCCAAGATGTCAGGAAGATACCATCCTTAACAAACTCAGCTACACCACAAGTATTCTCTGTTACAACACCTACCCAAGAGCGAAGCTCCTTCTGGATATTGGCATTCGCTGGTTCATAACCAATCGCATTCAAGACAGCCTTTGTTGTTTCATTCTTTATCAATGTAATCTCACTAGTAGCAGGATCCAATGTTGCAATTTTAACATAAGAAGTACCCTTTACTGCATAGAGATCAACATTCGTGAATGCACCTTCTGCGTAGTCAATAGCACAACCCTCAAGAGTTTCCTGCAACTTAGCCTTGCTGAATACGTGAGAGTCACCAATGATATACTTGCAGAACAACTTGTTCCACTTGGTATCAGCAGCACTTCTCTGTGGAGTGATTGTATAACCACCAACTACAACAGGCTCAGGAACAAAGTAATACTTGTGAGGACCTACTAACTTAGCAACATTACCCTTCAAAGTAGAAGTAACCTTGCGGCTAATACCAAGGATATCGCCACCATTTGTAGGTTCCTTAACATCGAAGATAACAGCTTCCTTACCATTTATAGAACCATCAAGTCCCTTCCAGTACTCAGGAATCAACTCACCGAATGTCTGGTTCTTATTGATACGTGACAAGTTGTAAGTCAACTTAACATAGATGTAAGGATACTTAGCCTTTGCATTACCAATGTAACGTACATAGCGAGTTACAGTAACAGGATTAACCTGATCATGAGTCAACTTCTCAAGATCTTCAGCAGACAAATGCCACTTGAAGGCATGGTTAGTTGTACCCTCTGTATTACCGAAGTACTCGATATTACCAAGATCATCAGCAGCGTTGTATGTACCGCCCTTCTCAGGAGCAGCCTTGAACATCTTCAGATCCAAAGTAGTATTACCAGCAGCATCAGAACCGTATGTGCCCTTAGAATCAATAGTATACTGCTCATCGAAGTCCTTCTTTGTCATATTCTCAAGACCCTCTGTCAATACAGTTGCAGAGAACTGAGCCCATGTAGTCTTCAAATCATCAATACCATTGCAGAGATCGAACTTAGCATCCTTTGTCAACAAATCAATTGCCTTATTAGGAGCAACCTCTGGGTTCTGGCGTGTAATGTGAATCAAGATGTAACCATCCAAAACCACCTTATCACCACGCTTAACGAGTACCTGAACCAATGGTTCACGGTCGATAGAAGTAGCAGACTCAGAAGTTGGATTACCGCTTGCATCAACATTATAAGCACGGAGGATACCATCCTCAGAACTCTTTACACCAGCGTCTTTGTTAACCCACTTAGCATAACGGCTATCAATTGTAGCGTTGCCGTCTACCTTGTACTCAACGAGGTTAAACTGATAGGTCAAGCCCCATTCCTTACCTTCTTCTAATGACATCTCCTTCAGGTTAACACCAAGCTTATTAGGAGTACCAGGAGTAAACTGCTTAACATCCTCTACCAACATATGGAGTCCGAGGTAGCTTGCAATATCAATACCCTCTGCGCTGTTATAGTAAAGTTCGAGAGCTGCACCTGCTGGATCTGCCAAAGCCTCCTGAGGTGAGTCGTAAACGTGAACCTGAGCAGTAGCATCAGCAGCAGTTGTACCGAATGTATTAGCAGTAGGAATACCCTTTTCGTCACCCATACGGGTATTAGGCAAACCTAATCCAGCATAATGAGGTTTCAATCTCCAGTACAAAGCCTCGAGGTAAGCCTTCTGTGGTTGAATCAGAGCATAATCAGAAGTAACCTTGCCTTCAGCTACTGTACTTGCAGCAGTCTTAGCCTGCAAAGCAACGGTATTAGCTGTCTCATTCTTATCTTTAACAGTTGGGAATGGTTCCAACTTTTCAGGATGCTGAATCTTCAAACCTGCTGTAACAATACCATCAGAAGTATTGAAGAGAGCCTTACCTGCATCGTTCGTCTCTGGAGAAGTAATATCGCCAAGATCTGAAGCAGTAGCACGAGTATGATAATTCAAGATTGTTGGCTCAAGAAGATTGAAGCCCACAATATCCTCGTATGCCATATCAGCATTTGATGGATTCATATGATACTTAACACCCCAAGCAGGACCATAATCAAATTCTGTTGTAATCGCAGAAACCGGATCATTTTCCAATCTATCAGGCAAATAGTTATCGAGACCTGTAATTGTCTTATGGCTACCATCAGTAGTAGTCAAACGGCTAAGACCTGGCAAATTGGTCTTATGTGTCAAGTAATCACCATGCAAGTAGTCATAAGTCAAAGTCTCAATACCATCCAAGTAGAGATTTGGCATGAATACCAAGCCTGTCAAATCACCGGTAAGTGAAATAACGACCTTTTCACCAGAAATACCCTTAACACCTGTGAGGATCAAGTTTTGCTTATCCAAAGTAGCGGTGATAGAGTTTGGAGTTTCTGAAACAAACATAACATTACTCTGTTTTACCTTCTTGCCATCCTTGTAGATGTCAAAGTAACCTGTTTCGGCATTAGGAACATAGTACTCATAAGATGCTGCGGATGCGCTTGTGCCTGCATCACCCTTCTCACCTTGATCACCCTTCTCGCCTTTCTCGCCCTGAGGACCACGAGCCAAGTTGTCTGTCTTTTTACCATTCTCATACCAGTAACCATCGGCACCGATAGTCCATGCAGTACCAGGAGCGCCATCCTTACCATTTGAAATAGTGACTGATTTTCCATCACTGAGCGTTACAGTAACACCATCACTTTTTTCTGTTACTCCGGTAACAAGACCACCACCCTTAATCAAGTTCTGAATGGTTTCGATTGCCTTTGCATTAGTATCAATCTGCTGTTGCAGATTACTAATGTCATCATCGTAGTCTTTACAAGAAGTAAATGTGCTTACCGAGGCAATTGTCAATGCACCCATAAGCAGCGCGCTAAAATACTTTCTTTTCATACGGTAATAATTTATAAAGTTATACGATTTTCCTAGCCTTTCGGCAGGAAGTTATTAATTAATTCTCTATATCGAATCAAGAATCCCGTTTGATGAAAAGAGTCTGCACTCTTAGAAAAGTTTATCGTTCTCTTTCAAAGGTCCTCTTAGAAAAGTTATTTTATCGTTCTTAAATATTGTGGCTTTTTATCGCCACTCAGTTCTTATCGTCTTTGAAATATCTCCAGCCAGGAGATTTTTTCATGTTGCAAAAGTAGGCATATTTTTTGAAACTTGCAAGTTTTTGAGCATTTTTTTTCAAAAAAAGGCTAATTTTCTTATGTTTTTTATAAAATAGTCCCTATATTAGGCTTCTAATCCGTCCATTTTCCCTGTTTTTCTCCATTTTGCCGATATAAAACCTACACCTTATTATATATAGGGGAGATTGGCGGTCCTACACCTTATTATATATAGGGGCCATCTAGATACGAATGTATGAGTAAATCGTATTACACCAAGCCGCCTCATTCTGACAACTCAAGTGCTTCATTCAGCTCACTGAGCTACTTCGTTCAGCCAACGCAGCCATATTATTCAGCCAACGAAATTGACTCTTCCACCCAACGAAGTCGAATTTTTAACCCAGCGCAGTCGAATCTTCCGCCCAGCGCAGTCGTATCTTTAACCCAACGCAGTCATATCTATCGACTCAATGAAGCGTATAAACTTGTTAAATGACGTACATGATTTCATCTACTTACTTAAACTGGCTGGCTGCCCATTACACCTTATCATATATACTGGCATTGAGATGTGAATATCGGAAAAAGCTTTGGGTAATCCAGAGATAAATCGTAACTTTGTTGGCTGTTTACTAATTTGTTATACAACAAAGCACTTCATTCAACATAATATTCACATAAAAATGATACTAAGAATAGAAATTCCACAGGAACTTATTCGGCAAGATGCAGAAATCGTCATCAAAGTAAGCAACAGAAACAACGCATTGGGATATGTCATAGAGAATGGTAGCGAACATGATGCGCAGCAAATAGCCAAAGAAGACATGAATGGCGGTCCGACGCTGGGCGAATATGTCAGGGAACTCACCCAGCGACTCTACAAGAATGGCAAATACCGGTCTGCCGATATATATATGTGCACCTTGCGCAGTTTCATGAAATTCCGGAAAGAGAAAGACCTGCTGATTAGCCAACTCGACAGCCTCATCATGGAAGATTACGAGAGTTATCTGAGAAAGAACGGTCTCACGCTGAACACCATCTCTTTTTACATGAAGCGTCTACGAGCCATCTACAACAAAGCTCTGGAGCAATATGGATTAGAAGACCGCAAACCCTTCGCCCACTCTTTCACCAAGAACACCCCGACTGCCAAAAGAGCACTTACAGCGGAAAACATCCATCAGATAGTCGCTGCAACAACCGTCACCGAGGAGGAAGCACTGGCGAGAGATCTCTTCCTCTTCAGTTTCTATACCCGAGGCATGTCGTTCGTAGATATCGCCTTTCTTGAAAAGGGAAACATCAAGGACGGGCAACTGATATACAAGAGAAAGAAAACGGGTAAAGAACTGAGGGTGGCATGGCGCCCCTGCATGCAAGAGATTGCAGACCGCCACCCTTCACTCGACGGCAAACATCTGCTGGGTATCGTAAACCAGAACGTGGTTACCGATGTCAGGAAACAGTATCACTACCGCCAATGTAGGGTGAACAAGGCTTTGCAGAAGTTCACCCGGCGTATCGGCATACCGATGAAAGTAACGATGTACTGCGCCCGTCACTCCTGGGCTACCATCGCCAAGGAGAAGAACATCCCCATCAGCGTGATAAGTGACAGCATGGGGCACAACTCAGAGAAAATCACACGCATCTATCTGAAAAGTATCAATGACGATGTGATAGACAGATACAACGATATGCTTATCGAAGCTATCAGTATATGAGTGGGACGAAGAGTTATTCCGCCAACGATGCAGGAGAAATTACGTCACGACGTAGCAGTAGCTACGTCACGACGTAACAACAACTACGTCCCGACGCAGTGACAGCTACGTCGCGACGCAGTTTCAGGAGCATCCTACCCATTATCAAGTAAGGCTCTTTTGAAGTTCGAAAGAGCCTTTTTTTGAAGTTCTAAAGCAAGCCTCACTTCCATTTTTGGTGATAAAAAGACGAAAAAAGGGGCTATATTGAACGCAAAAACCCTTGTTTGTTCAGTCGATGCACCAAGCGTTCCAATGAATAGAAAAAGCAAAGAGAAAACATGAAACACCTGAATATCAGTTAATTATGCCGGTTTTAGCATACCTATGGTGTGGCAATAGGTGACAATAAGGTGATAATAGAAATAGGGTCTGTTGCCACCATTAAACCATTGTATACCAGTAAGTTAATATGCGTGTGGCAAATGTGGTAATAAAATTGAGAAAAACTTTTTCTCATGCAGATATTTAGGGTTACCTTTCCATTCCATAGCATATCTCCTGGCTGGAGATATGATAAAAACAAAAAGAACTGAGTGGTTATAAAAAAACCACGATATATAAGAACAATAAAATAACTGTTCTAAGAGAACCTTTGAAAGAGAACGAAGAACTTTTCTAAAAGTGCAGACTCTTTTCATCAAACGGGACTCTTGATTCGATATAGAGAATTAATTAATAACTTCCTGCCGAAAGGCTGGGGAAATAGTATAACTTTATAAATATTTATCGATGAAAAGAAAGTATTTTAGCGCGCTGCTTATGGGTGCATTGACAATTGCTTCTGTAAGCACATTTACTTCTTGTAAAGATTACGATGATGACATCAACAATCTGCAAAGTCAGATTGACGCTTTGTCAAAGACTCTCAGCGAGTTGCAGACAAAGATTAATGATGGTAGCATTTTGAAAAGCGTAGAGTCCGACGGTAATGGTGGTATCATTGTCACTGTTACAAAGAACGGCACGGACACTCCTTACAACATCAAACAGGGCGTGCAAGGCGCTGCTGGCAAGGACGGTGACGTTTGGAAGATTGGTGAAAATGGTTATTGGTACAAGAACGACACCAAGACTGAGTACTATGCACTTGGAACCAAGGGTGACAAGGGCGAGGATGGCAAGTACTACGTTCCTAATCCAAACACTGGCACATTCTGGGTATATGGTGACGGTGACAAGGCTGCTTACGACTCTAAGATTGTCTATACAGCAACTAACGCGGATGTCATCACTGCAGTTTGGGACAACGATAACTTGACTTTGACAAACGTAGCAGGTGCTCCGGGCAAGAAGGTCGTTGTTAGCCTCTCAAGCGCATTGAAGAGTCTCGTATTCGATCCTGACTTCTATTATGCAGGTATCGAAGCATTCGACTTCGCTACTTACAAGTACAACCCTGCAACAGTCAAGGTTGTTGACGCTGATGGCGACTACTCTCAGGATGCTCCTACAGTAGCTGACGATGCGTTCACATACGCTCCTGACTTGGCTGCTACCTATTTCTTGAACCCATCAAATGCCAAGATGTCTAACGATGCTGCTAAGTATAGCTTCATCGCATATAACAAGGATTATGTGTCAAGGGCTGCCGCTGATTACGGTTCTACTTTCAAGGTGGAGAGCGCAGACTTGACAACAAAGGGTAAGGTTACTGTACACGCTAAGTATAATGGTAATGCCATCAAGGATCTTGCAAATAGTGAAAAGGTTACTGTTCTTGCATTGCAATATACTTCTGGCGACTCAGTTGTTACTTCTGACTTCGCAGCTATCAAGGCTAGCACTTACAGCAAGTTGGTTTTGAATAATCCAACATTGCAGCATGTTGATGCTATTCCTTCACACCTCTATCAGACAGCACAGGATGCTATCCTTAATGAGGCACAGATCCATGTAGCTTGGAATAGCAAGGGTATCGACCTCCGTGAGTATGTCAACACTGACCGCACATACGACAAGGACGAGAATCCTACTTGTAAGGCTTGGGATAAGAATGCAGCCGAAGGCCTCGTAGAGAAGTCTGGTTTCAAGTACTCTTTCGAGTTGGTTGGTTACAAGTCTGGTGCTAACGAGACATCACAGAGTGCTCACGCTGCAATCGCATCTAATGGTTATACACTCCGCCCACAGATGACAGCTGGTGGTAAGCAGCAGGCTTACGGTGCAGCTCAGAATGAGGCTACTATCGGTCGTGAGCCATTGGTACGTGTTATCTTGAAGGATACTGTCAACAACAAGATTGCTGCTGTTGGTTACATCAAGGTTGTCATCGACAAGACTGTAGCTGAGAATAAGGCTGAGGAAGTTGACTTGGTAACAGTTAACAAGCCATACACAATCGCTTGTGGTGACAATAACATCGATCTCCAGAAGGTAACATGGGCACAGGTTGAGGAGCAGCTCTATGCTAAGCTCAACATGTCTAAGGAAGCTTTCGAGGATGCTTACGCGCTTGACGGTGGTACTGCAGATGCTAAACAGTTCGAGAAGGCTACAACCGATGCTGAGGCATTGGCAGCAGACAAGAAGATTGGTACTGTATCTCAGACAACAGCTGACGTAGAGGGTAAGCAGACTGAGGTTATCGCTTGGTCTATCAAGAACCAGGCTGCTTACGCTGCATTCAAGGCTGGTAAGACAACTTTGTCAACATACGTTCGTTATGCTTTGAAGGATGGCAAGACTGCTGCCAACAAGTACGTTTACGTGAAGTTGACTTGGACTCCATCTGCTATCAACTTGAAGCCATCTACAACATTCGGCAACGAGAACAAGATTAAGAGCTACTGGTATGCAGCAAATAGCTCTGTAGCTGGTACAGGTTATGACGATGTTCACGGTAACGTTGAGGTTGTAGGTACAGAAGGTGCAAACGACGAGTACGTATTCGATTTGAAGAATGCTCTCGTAGGCAACAAGCTTTCAGTTAATCCTCTTACTGCTCCATACGCTGACTTGAACCAGGAGTTGAAGTTGACATTCGGCTTCGTAACAGGTAAGGGTCTCTTCGCTAGCGAAGATGGCACGAAGGTTTACGCCGAGAAGGAGTTGACTAATGTAGTTGCAAGCTTGGATCCTGTTACTGGCATCGTAACATACGCAGGCAACGAGACAGCAAAGAAGTTGTTGAACGCTTACGGTCACAAGGATTTGAAGAATACCGTTACAGCTATCGTTGCAGTGAAGGCTACTATCTGTGGTAACATTGATGTTCCTGTTGCTTCTAATGAGTTTAATGTTAAGTTCCTCCGTCCTATCAACGTAGAGGAGGCTACAGCTAGCTTCGAGGATGCAGAAACTGCAGGTTCTACAGCTGATATCAAGTTGACATTCACGGACTGGCGTGATCACAACTTCACTGATACTAAGGTTACTAAGGGTCTGGATTACTTCAAGTACTATGGCGTAAAGGAAATCGCTGTTGACATTGAAAATGCAACAACAGACCTTAACGGTAACAGTAGCCAGAAGTTGAAGGATCTTACAGACAAGGTTAAGTTCACATTCTCTGCTCCTACTGCTATCTCTGCAAACAACTATGGTAATTTGAAGTACGAGAACAATGGTTTGACAGTTGGTCAGTTCCACGTTTACTTCCCAGCTACGATCACTTACGATTGGGGTACAATCAAGACAACTATCACTGCTACTGTAGGTAAGACACAGAGCAATGCTAAGCGTCACTAATTCGCAAAGCTTAAGGCTATAACATAATTATAGGCAGGCATGATTAGCATGCCTGCCTATTTTAATTATCACCATGATGAAGAAAGTTAATATTATATTAGGTATCTTATTCTTGGCTATCGCCTCAGTGACACTCAGTGGCTGTGGTGAGAAGAAAAAGAACAGCCCCTTGACAGGTTTTGAGCAGGCTATCACCAACGCTGATTCCGTAGAAGTAACCCACTTGGTCAACCAGTTCTTTGAATACGCCGAGAATGGCAACTATGATGAAGCCGCTGGTATGCTGTTCAAGGACAATGTGGACTCCGTATACAACGAGCCGCAGCCCCTTGACAACAAGGCTATGACAGATTTGAAGAACATGCTTTCTTCCCTGCCCATCCAAAGCCACAAGATAGATTACATCAAGTTCAAGGAAGCATACGCCAACGAGGTAAAGTGTACAGCCATCATCATGCCGGCACACGACAATGTGCCAGAGATCAAGACCGTCTTTTACTTCAAGCCTATTGACTATCTTGGCAAGTGGAAACTTTGTATGATTGATTCTCATAACGGCGACCGACCTGTTGTCGATCATGCCAAGAAAGACTCAATGCAGAGGGAATATGAGACAGAGATGAGGGAGAAGAACCTCGAGAAGCTCAAGAAGTAAATGAAAAAGCTTTTCTTTCTCTTATGGATGACGGGAATTGGCTGTCTGACGATGGCAAAGAATCCTGTGGGCAAGATTGAGTTCGAGAAGACTTCCTTTCATTTCGGAACCTTCGAGAAGCGTATCGTCAGAACTTGTGTCTTTGTCTTCAAAAACACGGGAAGCGCTCCTGTCGTCATCAATCAGGTCAATACCACTTGCAACTGTACTTCCGTCCGCTTTGCCCAAATCCCCATATTGCCTAATAAAAAAGGTTATATCACCGTCATATACGATGGCAAGTATTACAACAAGGGGCATTTTAGAAAAAGCATCGACGTTTGGTCGAATGCAGAGAATGGTATGGTGCGATTGTTTATCTCTGGTACAACAAAGTAAGCGTTATTATTGAATCATTTTTTTCAAAAAACATTTAAAAATGATGATAGCAAAAATTAAGTATGTCTTGTTTGCTTCAGCCTTGATGGCTGGCACAGCAACAAGTATGGCTCAAGCCACCTATACAGACAAAGACGGCAATGAGTATCAATTCAAGAAGCACTTCTACCTCGATATTCAGGGAGGTGGACAGTATACACTGGGCGAGGCTAAGTTCAAGGACTTACTCTCTCCTAATATTCAGGGAGCTATTGGCTATCAATTCTCTCCAGTTTTCGGACTCCGTGCTCAGATGAACGGACTCTGGAGCAAGGGCGGCTGGGCTGGTTTCCGCTCCAAAGTGGGAGAAAAGCCTTACAACGCCAAATATAAGTTTAAATATATAGCTCCTGGTGTGGATTTCATGTTCAACCTCTCCAACCTTTTCTGTGGCTGGAACCCGAACCGTGTGTTTAATATAAGTGCTTTCGCTGGCGGTGGTATCAACTGGGCTGGCGGTAACCAAGAGATAAACGACATCGCTGCCACGCTTGAGAACCTCAACGACTACAACCTGGAATATCTCTGGCAGGGAAAGAAGGTTCGCCCTTACGGCAGAGCAGGTATCGACCTGGAATTCAAGGTAAGCAAGGCTGTGAGCATCATGCTCGAAGGCAATGCCAACATGATTTCAGACAAGTACAACTCTAAGAAGGCAGATAATCCTGACTGGTACTTCAATGCACTGGCAGGTGTACGCATCAACCTGGGTAAGAGCTATACCAAGAAGGCTAAGCCGGTAGAGGAACCTGCTCCGGCACCAGCTCCTGAGCAGGAATATGTAGCTCCTAAGCCAGAGCCTAAGCCAGTTCCTGTAGAGAAGAAGGTAGAGGAGATTCGCCGTGACATCTTCTTCACCATCAATTCTTACAAGATTGCTCCTTCTGAGGATGCTAAGATCCGTGAGGTGGTTGACTTCCTGAACAAGAACCCGGAGGCAAAGGTTGTAGTAACCGGCTATGCTGACAAGGGTACAGGCAATGACGTCATCAACGACCGCATCGCTGCCAAGCGAGCAGCAGCTGTGGTTGGGATGCTGACAAAGATATATAATATACCTTCAGAGCGCATTACAGAAGAATCTAAGGGTGCACGTGTGCAGCCTTTTGCAGAAAACGCAAAGAACCGTGTAACGATCATGATCGCTAAGTAGTACGGTAAGTTTATAATGCGACAACCAATTATTTTAATTGGTGGCGGGGCATCCTCAGGGGTGCCCCGTTTTTCGTTCTGATATCCCTTCCTTCTCCTGCTCATTTTGTTATTTTTTCACCATTTCTTGCAGTTTCTCAATATTTTGTTGTACCTTTGCAACGTATTAAAAAATAAGCGCTTATGGCTATAAAACAATATCCTTTGGGAATACAGACCTTTGAGCGTATCCGTAAGGAGGACAAGCTCTATATAGATAAGACGGAATATATCTACCGCATGACCCATTCTGATGGTACATATTTCTTCGTGGGGAGACCACGCCGTTTTGGAAAGTCGCTCCTTGTTTCGACCATGCAAAGTTATTTTGAAGGGAAGAAAGACTTGTTTAAAGGACTTGCCATGGAACAGCTTGAAAAAGAATGGATAGAATATCCTGTAATCCATCTGGATATGAGTGGAGGAAAGTATATGTCTGAAGATCAGCTACAACGATATCTGATAGATTTGATGGAAGAACAGGAACGGAAATTTAGCTTTCATAATGAGAAGATAGATATAAATCTTCGCTTGAAAGACCTCATTATGTCTTTATATCAGACTACAGGCAAGAAGGTGGTAGTGCTGATTGACGAGTATGATGCCCCTTTGCTGGACGTGGCTCACGAAAAAGAGGAGTTGGTTAAGCTTCGCAACATCATGCGTAATTTCTTCAGCCCGCTGAAGGCGCGTGAAGCCTATCTTCGTTTTGTCTTTTTTACGGGTATTACTAAGTTTTCGCAAGTGAGTATATTCAGTGAATTGAATAACGTCACCAATGTATCCATGTATGATGAATATGCTGGTATGTTGGGGATTACTAAGGAAGAACTTAGCGGGCAATTGTCAGAAGATATAGAAGTGCTGGCTACAAAAATGCATCTTACCAAGGAGCAGACCTTAGATAAGTTGACTGAGAATTATGATGGATATCATTTCTCAGCTTATTCACCTGATGTCTTCAACCCTTACAGCCTGTTCAATTGCTTCGCTCAGGGTAAGTTGGGTTCTTATTGGTTTGCCTCAGGTACGCCAACCTATCTTATCAATATGATGCGTAAATATCATGTGCTTCCTACAAGCATTACGCGTGTTGAGGCTGACGAGAGTGAATTTGATGCACCTACAGAGGATATGACTACAATGATGCCGCTGCTTTACCAGAGTGGTTATTTGACCATCAAGGATTATAACAGAGATTATAACTATTATACGCTTGATATTCCTAACAAGGAGGTGAAGATAGGGTTGACAAAGGCTTTGATTCCGTCTTATGTTACTGGTAATACGCTTGCTACTACCAATACGGCTCGTCGCATAGCACAGGCTTTGGATAAGCAAGACATGGATGGAGCTTTGCATCTGCTACAGGATTTTCTGGGTACTGTGCCTTATTGCAATGTCACCAATCATGAAGGGCATTATCAGCAGATGCTTTTCATCATCTTCTCGCTCCTCACCGATTATCTGGTAGATGTAGAGGTGCATACTCCAAAGGGAAGGGTAGATGTCGTTTTGTTGACTGGAACAGATTTATACATCATAGAACTGAAACTTGATAAGAGTGCTCAGGCTGCAATGCAGCAAATCAATCTCAAAAACTATCGCCAGCGTTTCGCTCTCTGCAACAAACCTATAACGAAAGTTGGTATCAACTTCGACTCTTCAAAGGGAAATATAGAGGATTGGGTGATAGAGTAAATGAAAAAAGACAGAAGAAGATAGATGAAATAGATTAAAGAAAATCATAAGTAGCTGCGTTGGCCATCGCAAGTACTTGCGAAGAACAATAAAGCCTGTTTCGAAGGACATCGAAACAGGCTTCATTTTTTATACTAGAATTCAGCGTTCTTTGGTGTACGTGGGAATGGAATCACGTCGCGGATATTCTGCATACCGGTTACGAAGAGAATCAGACGCTCGAAACCGAGACCGAAACCTGCGTGTGGGCATGAACCATACTTACGGGTATCGAGATACCAGTTCATATCCTTCATAGGGATGTTGCGAGCCTCTATCTCACCCATCAGCTTGTCATAACTCTCCTCACGGACAGAACCACCGATAATCTCACCAATCTGTGGGAACAGTACATCGGTACCCTGAACGGTCTGACCGCTCTTGCCACCGAAACCACTCTCCTCCTCGTCTATCTTCATATAGAATGCCTTGATAGCCTTAGGATAGTTGGTCATGATAACCGGGCGCTTGAAGTGCTCCTCTACGAGGAAACGCTCATGCTCTGAAGCCAGGTCATCACCCCACTCGCATGGGAACTCAAACTTCTTACCGTTGGCAATAGCCTCCTGAAGGATGCGGATACCCTCGGTATATGGAAGATGAACGAAGTCAGAATTCAATACGCCTTCCAGACGGGCAATCAGACCCTTGTCAATCATCTTGTTCAAGAAAGCAAGATCGTCCTTGCAATGCTCCAGTGCCCAACGGATACAATACTTGATGAAGTCTTCCTCCAACTCCATCAAACCGTCCATATCCAGGAAAGCAACCTCCGGCTCTACCATCCAGAACTCAGCCAGGTGGCGAGGAGTATTACTGTTCTCTGCACGGAAGGTTGGACCGAAGGTATAGATGGCGCCGAGTGCTGTAGCACCGAGCTCACCCTCCAACTGACCGGAAACGGTCAATGAAGTCTGCTTGCCGAAGAAATCATCAGAATAGTCAATCTTGCCATCCTCGGTTTTCTTCAGGTTGTAGAGGTTCTTGGTAGTTACCTGGAACATCTGACCAGCACCCTCGCAGTCGCTGGCTGTGATGAGCGGAGTATTGAAATAGAAATATCCATGCTCATGGAAGTAAGTGTGGATAGCCATTGCCATGTTATGGCGGATACGCATTACGGCACCAAAGGTATTGGTACGGAGACGGAGGTGAGCATACTGACGCATGTATTCGAAGCTCTGTCCCTTCTTCTGCATAGGATAGTCGCTGCCGCAGAGACCGTAAATCTCGATGCTCTCGCACTGGATCTCAACACTCTGTCCGGCACCCTGGCTTTCTACCAGCGTACCTACGGCGCTGATACAAGCACCAGTAGTAATCTGACGGAGCTGATTCTCATCGACCTTTGATGGGTCGACTACTATCTGAATATTATTAATAGTAGAACCATCGTTAAGAGCGATAAAATCGACTGCTTTGCTACTACGATGGGTACGAACCCATCCCTTGACATTCACGATTGAGCCGTAGGCTGTACTCTTGAGCAAGTCTACAACTTTAGTTCTTTTTACTTTTTCCATTGTTAATTAATAGGTTAAAAAGGAGACTAAACAGATAGTCTCCTTTCTTATTATATCTTATTATCCTTATTCAAAAGCACCCATGCGGAGCATGTCTACCTCCTTCTCAGTAAGGAAGCGCCAGTCACCGCGACGGAGATTTTTCTTAGTCAAACCTGCGAACTGTACACGGTCGAGCTTGGTAACACGATAGCCGAGGCTCTCGAAGATACGACGCACGATACGGTTCTTGCCACTATGAATCTCGATGCCAACCTGTGCCTTGTCGCGATTATCAGCATACTCTACAGCATCTGCCTTGATCTCACCATCTTCCAAGGTGATACCCTCACGGATCTGATCCATATCGTGAGCAGTCAGATTCTTATCGAGATGAACGTGATAAACCTTCTTCTTCAGGAACTTAGGGTGAGTAAGCTTAGAAGCCAGATCACCATCGTTGGTCAAGAGAAGTACACCTGTTGTATTACGGTCGAGACGACCTACAGGATAGATACGCTCAGGACAAACATCCTTTACGAGGTCCATCACAGTCTTGCGCTGCTGAGGATCATCGCTGGTTGTAACATAATCCTTTGGCTTGTTGAGCAATACGTATACCTTCTTCTCCAAAGATACAGGAGCGTCGTGGAACTTCACCTCATCGGTACGAAGGATCTTGGTACCCAACTCGGTAACTACCTCACCATTGACAGTTACCAGACCAGCCTGGATAAACTCATCAGCCTCACGGCGAGAGCATACACCAGCATTGGCGAGGAACTTGTTCAAGCGCAATGGCTCTGTTGGGTCGATGTTTTCCTCCTTATATTCGATACGCTTCTTCATGCTATACTTAGCATTTGGATCGTAACCAGAAGTGTGCTGACGGAAACCGCCACCACGGTTGTTGCCATAGCCACCACCCTGTGGACGGCCATAACCGCCACGGTTGTTGCCATAACCACCCTGCTGAGGACGACCATAACCACCACGGTTGTTGCCATAGCCGCCACCCTGTGGACGACCATAACCACCACGGTTGTTGCCATAACCACCCTGCTGAGAACGAGACTGGTAGCCGCCCTGCTGGCGTGGCTGGTAGCCACCCTGCTGACGAGGCTGATAACCACCCTGCTCATCATTATTGTTGTAACGAGGACGATAGCCACCCTGCTGAGGACGAGACTGATAGCCTCCCTGCTGACGTGGCTGGTAGCCACCACGGTTGCTGTTACCATAACCACCACGGCTCTGATAGCTGCTGCGCTGTGGACGCTCGCTGCTGCCTGTACTCTGCAAGCCAGCACCGAAACCTTCAGGACGGAAAGCGCCTTCGCTGTTACTGCTACTTCTGTCGCTGCTGTATGCGCGATGTGAATTGATACGAGGACGCTGTGTGCGACCTACTGGTCGATAACTCTTCTGATAACCACCTGCTGGGTTGTAGCCCTCACGGGTTCTCTCATTCTCAGAAGACTGATCTTGAGGTTTGTTTTCAAATTCTGAATCCATTTTCTTAAAATACTTAATAGCCTCACGGCTGGGTTAATAAATCTAATTTTTACTTATATATATGTACTAAAACTACAAAATTCCTTTGTGTATATTAGATACCTGTATAATTGCTTGGTGTGATTGCCATCAGTTCTGCCTTAACACTATCACTCACATTCAATCCCTGGATAAACTCATGAATAGTTTCCTCTGTCATGTGCTGGTTGGTACGTGTCAACGCCTTCAATGCCTCGTAAGGATGTGGATATGCCTCACGGCGAAGGATAGTCTGGATAGCCTCAGCTACAACTGCCCATGTATTATTCAAATCTTCCTGCAGTTTCTCCTCGTGAAGAATCAGTTTACGCAAGCCCTTCAATGTACTCTGGATAGCAATGACGCTATGACCGAGAGGCACACCGATGTTACGGAGTACGGTACTGTCAGTAAGGTCGCGCTGCAAGCGGCTAACCGGAAGTTTCTGTGCCAGGAACTGAAGAATGGCATTGGCTATGCCCAGGTTACCTTCACTGTTCTCATAATCGATAGGATTCACCTTGTGAGGCATCGCACTTGAGCCTACCTCACCTGCCTTGATCTTCTGCTTGAAGTAATCCATAGAGATATACATCCAGAAGTCACGGTCTAAGTCGATGATAATGGTGTTGATACGACGGATGGCGTCAAAGATAGCGCCAAGGTAGTCATAGTTACTGATCTGTGTGGTATACTGCTCGCGTTCCAAACCGAGTTTTTCGCTGACGAACTTGTTACCGAATGCTTTCCAGTCATACTGTGGATAAGCTACATGGTGAGCATTGTAGTTACCGGTAGCACCACCGAACTTAGCTGTAATCTTGCAAGCCTTGAGCGAATTAAGCTGCTCGGTAAGACGGTAAACATAAACCATGATTTCCTTGCCCAGGCGGGTAGGTGAAGCAGGCTGTCCGTGAGTCTTAGCCAGCATAGGCACATCCTTCCACTCATCAGCATAAGTCTGGAGCTGTGCAATCAGCTCTTCAACCTGCGGATAGAAGCACTCTTCCAAAGCCTCTTTTACAGAGAGAGGCACACTTGTGTTGTTGATATCCTGAGATGTCAAACCGAAATGGATAAACTCCTTGTAAGCATCCAAGCCTCCGATCTTATCGAATTCTTCCTTGATAAAATACTCTACAGCCTTTACATCGTGATTGGTAATCTTCTCGATGTCTTTTACGCGCTGTGCTTCATTTTCGTCAAAATTACGATAAATGTCACGCAGACGTTCGAACAGCGACTTGTCGAAAGAAGCAAGCTGTGGCAAAGGTAACTCGCATAGAGTAATGAAGTATTCAATCTCTACGCGTACACGATAACGAATGAGAGCATACTCTGAGAAGTAGTTAGCGAGCTGCTCTGTTTTTCCCCTATAACGACCATCAATTGGTGATATGGCAGTCAATAAATCTAAATTCATAACAATACGTATTATATATAGGGTGCAAAATTAATGAATTATCGTGAGAAAACAGAGAAAATAGTGATAAAATAATTTAAAAGCATAAAAAAAGGTCTCTCAACATTTGTTGAAAGACCTTCACTATTGTGGGCGTTGACGGATTCGAACCGCCGACCCTCTGCTTGTAAGGCAGATGCTCTAAACCAGCTGAGCTAAACGCCCTTTTAAAAAAGTCCCTGCAACCACTAAAGTGAATCACAGGGAACACCCCCGTGGGCGCTGACGGATTCGAACCGCCGACCCTCTGCTTGTAAGGCAGATGCTCTAAACCAGCTGAGCTAA
>OOBM01000658.1_pt1 | contig 24608 bp, 27 predicted proteins | sample 1671581 | NCBI WGS metagenome assembly OOBM01 (sample SAMN06348171, study PRJEB24527) | human gut metagenome
CATCGCCCCAGTTGATACCCGTAATTGCAGTAAGCATAATAAATGACCTCTTTATTGTTTTTCAAAAGGCGGCCTTTTCCGCGCACCCTGCCCGGGATACGCCGCCTTGGGAAACTTGTTTTCTGCCGCGCGGCTCCTGCCGGAGCACACAACAGCTCGAGTATAAGTATAGCACTCTTTCGCCCACAAAAAAAGAGGAAAAAGCGGTTTTGTACGACTTTTTCCTCCCGGTTCAGTTCTTTTTGCTCACTCTGTGGATGGTGCCGTCCGGCTCCTTGATGGAGGTGTGCTCCAGCTGGGCGCGAAGACTGGACTTCATGTCCTCGATATACTCCTTGCGCAGAGCCTGCTGCTCGGCTTTTTCGGCCTCCGTCAGGCCGGTGGTCTTGCTCTTGTGTGCCAGCTCGTTGATGCGGGCTATCTTTTCTTTGGTCATCGAAGTTTTCCTCCGTTTGTGGTATAATTAGAAAAATGCTCAACCTCTCCGTCACGGCTGACGCCGTGCCACTGCCCGGGTTGCGGCTCCCAGCATCTGCTTCGGCCCTTGGTGCGGGCCTCGCATCCTGCTGGCCGCGGCCCCAACAGCGACTCCCTGTTTCCGCCGCTGGCGGCGGTCGTCGTTGTTGCTCCTAACGAGGGGAGGCTTTGGCATTCCGTAAAGCTTTCCCTCTTCGCCAGAGGCTCCCCTACAAGGGGAGCTGTCGAGCGACAGCGAGACTGAGAGGTTGTATGAAGGGCAGCCTGCCCTTTTATAGGTTCATTTTAGTATAGCAAAGGACTATTCTTATGTCAAACCAACTCAATTTTTCACAGCAGATGGACGAAGTGTTGAAAACTCTGGGCGACACCCGCCCCCGGCTGTTGCTCCATGCCTGCTGCGGCCCCTGTTCCAGCGCCGTGCTGGAGCGGCTGTGCCGGTATTTCGACATCACCGTGCTCTACTACAACCCCAATACATGGCCCGCCGAAGAATACCACCGCCGGGGCGAAGAGCTGGAGCGCTTCGTCGCCGCCGCCCACCCGCTGGGGGTAACAGTGGTGGAAGACCGGTACGACCCGCAGGAGTTCTACTCCGCTGTCGCGGGCCTCGAGAACGAGCCGGAGCGCGGCAGTCGCTGCACGGTCTGCTATCGGCTGCGGATGCGCCGTGCGGCCCAGTACGCCGCTGAGCACGGCTTCGACTGGTTCACCACGACCCTCTCCATCAGCCCCCACAAGGACGCCAAGCGCATCAATGCCATCGGGCAGGAGCTGGAGCAGGAGTTCGGCGTGAAGCACCTGCCCTCCGACTTCAAGAAGCAGAACGGCTATCTGCGCTCGTTACAGCTCTCAGAGGAATACGGCCTCTACCGTCAGGATTACTGCGGCTGTGAGTTCAGCGCAAAGGCCAGAGGTATCGGCACTACTGCGGGAGAATAAGTGATACAGTTCCAATTATTTGATTTATCTATGTATCTTTTTCGAAGTGTATCTACTTGATACACTTCGGCCTTCTGATACACTTCCAACTGTATCAAGCACCCCCCGAACTGTATCAGCTGATACAGTTCGATTTTTAACTTATCAGCGTCAAAAAAGTGCAACTGTATCAGATAACCTCCCTCAGTAGGGAGCTGATACAGCTGCACTTCTTATTTTTATTCTTCCGGCAAACGTGCAACCAGGATCGCAAAGATGACCAGACCCACGCAGGGAACGATGTTGGTCATCATACCGGCGGCAAGACCGGCGCTTTCGGCCACGACGCCGATGACCCAGGGCATCAGGATCGCGCCGCTGGCCGCCACCGGCAGCATGATGCCCATGCTGGTCACGCTGGTCATACGGCCTGCGCTGGCCACAGCGGTGGGGTTCATGCCCGCCATCGCAAAGGCAAAGGCGAACAGCAGCGCGATGGCCGCGCCCTGACTGCGGGCCTGCACCAGCAGGATGTAGAAGATGGTGCAGCTCACGCCCATGACCACCATGGCCTTGCGGGGCTGCTTGAAGGGAAACACGAAGGCGATGAGCAGACGTGCCACGAGGGTCGCGCCCCACATAACGGTGACGGTATAGGCCGCCAGTGCGCCTGCGATGATGCCGCTGCCCTTGAAGTAAGTGACCATCCAGCCGGTGACGCTCTGCTCAGCGGCGTTCTGGCAGAAGAGCAGGCCGGTCAACAGCCAGAAGCGGGTGGATCTGAGGAAGCTCCAATCGGTGACTTCCTTCTTGCCCGCGCCCTTGCCCGCAAAGGGAGTCCCCATATACACCAGCCAGAGCAGCAGGCCCAGCACGGCCAGCACCAGCACGGCGAAGGAGCCGCTCACCCTGCCTGCCGCCGCGATGAAAAAAGGGCAGAGCAGTGCGCCGCAGGCATAGCAGCTGTGCATCAGGTTCATGCCCCGGGTGCGGTCAGCGGAGTTGTCGCTGACGAGGATGGTGCAGGTGTTGATGACACTGCCCTTGGCGATGCCCACGAGGAAGAAGCCCAGCGCCAGCACAGCCACCGCGCCGCTGAGGCCCATCATGGCGTAGCCCAGCGCATAGCCGATGGTCAGCAGCAGGATGCTGGGCTTCATGCCCAGCTTGCCGGGCAGCATGGCGATGAGAAAGCCTGCCAGCAGGTTGCCGATGCTCATGAGAGACAGCAGGGTGCCGGTCATGCCGTAGGCGAAGCCATACTGCTCCTGCAATAGGCTGACCACCACGCCGCTGGAAATGGCGCAGATGCCGCTGAAAAAGAAGGTGATGAAGCCCACGTTCCGCAGGCGGGTGTTCTTTTGTTCCATATGATTCCTCTTTCCGTTTTTCCTTTTCCGTCCACGCCTTGCCATAAGCGCGTTGTATCCTATCCCATTATAGCTTTCTGCTGCCGGAGTTTCAACCTCTCAATCGCGGCTTTGCCGTGGGGCAGATTCTCCTTCGTCCAACCTCTCAGTCTGCTTCGCAGACAGCTCCCCTAGTAGGGGAGCCTCTGGCGAAACGGTGAAGCTTTCCGGTATGCCAAAGCCTCCCCTCGATAGGGGAGGTGGCATCGCGCAGCGATGACGGAGAGGTTTTCTACGCAAAAAGAGGGCCGGACAGCTGTCCGGCCCTCTTTGAGGTCAGCGCTTATTCAGCCTTGGTCTCGGGCTTTGCTTCTTCGGCCTTAGCCTCCGGCTTTGCAGCGGGAGCTGCGGTCGGGGCTGCAGCAGCGGCGGACTTTGCTGCGGGAGCAGCAGGCTTCACCACGGGCTTCGGGGGATACGGATCGTCCTTCAGGGGGAAGAGGATGATCTTCTTCGGACACTTCTGGGCGCACATACCGCAGCCCTTGCACTTGTCGTAATCCACACGGGCCACGCCGTCAACGACATGGATCGCGTCGAACTTACAGGTGCGCTCACACATACCGCAGGCGATGCAGCTGGTGGTGCAGAGCTTGTTGGCGACAGCGCCTTTATCCTGGTTGGAGCACATAACGACAGGCTTGCGCGGGCCGCCGGCGTCGATCATGATGACCTTCTTGGGGCAGATGTTGGCGCAGGCGCCACAGCCGGTACACTTGTCCTTATCCACCTTGGCAACACCGTCCACGATGTGGATGGCGTCGAACTTACAGACCTTGGTGCAGTCGCCCAGACCGATGCAGGCGAAGGAGCAGGTCTTGGGGCCGCCGTACAGGGTAGCAGCAGCGGCGCAGGTCTGGATGCCCTTGTAGTCGTAAGCGGGCTTGCAGTGCTCGGAGCTGCCCTGGCACTGGACCACGGCCTTCTTCTCCACAGCGCTTGCCTCACCGCCCATGATCTTGGCAATGGCAGCAGCAGCCTTGGGGCCGCCGGGAGCGCACTTGTCGCAAGGCACGCCGTCCATGACGACAGCCTTTGCGTAGTCGGCACAGCCTGCGTAGCCGCAGCCGCCGCAGTTTGCGCCGGCCAGACAGCCGGCAACTTCTTCGATACGGGGGTCTTCCTCAACTGCCATGAACTTGGCAGCGGCGACCAGAATGATTGCGCCGACAGCACCGACGATAGTGCAGAGGATAACAGCAGATGCGATATTCATAATCCTGTTCCTCCTTTACAGCGTCACGTTAAACAGATTCTCAACGATGCCGCCAAAGCCCATGAAGGACAGGCTGGTGATCGCTGCGGCCAGCAGAGTGATGGGCAGGCCCTTGAAGGGAGCCGGGGGATCACAGGCCTCCACGCGCTTGCGCACGCCGCTGAACATGACCATAGCCAGCATAAAGCCGACGCCTGCGCCGATGGCGCAGACCAGAGCCTCGATGTAGGCAGCGCCGAAGCCCAGAGCCTCGACGTCTGCGCCGTAGTCATCGACGACCAGAATGGTGACAGCCAGAACGCAGCAGTTGGTGGTGATCAGGGGCAGGTAGACGCCCAGAGAGTTGTACAGCGCAACGACATACTTCTTCAGGAAGATCTCGATGAACTGCACCAGAACTGCAATGACCAGAATGAACACGATGGTCTGCAGATAGCTCAGACCGGCGGGGTTCAGAACAAAGATCTGCAGCGGGAAGGTCACGGCAGTAGCCATGAACATGACGAAGATGACAGCGCCGGACATACCCACAGCGGAGTCAAACTTCTTGGAAACGCCCAGGAACGGGCAGATGCCATAGAACTTCACCAGCACGTAGTTGTTGACAAGGATCATGCTGAAGAAGATAGCAGCGAGTTTGACGAGCATCTTATTAGCCCTCCTTCTTCAGATTGTCGATGTCGCAGCAGCTCTTGCGCTCGATGCGCGCATCCAGCTTGCCTTCCAGCCAGACACAGCCGGCCATCAGGACGCCGTAGCAGAAGAATGCGCCGGGAGCCTGAGTCATGATGCTGATGCGGGCGATGCTGTCGGGCAGGACCTGGAAGCCCAGCCAAGTGCCGCTGCCCAGCACCTCGCGGATGGTAGCCATCAGCACGACGGTGAGGGTGTAGCCGATGCCCATGCCGACGCCGTCCAGTGCAGAATCGACCACGTTGTTCTTGCAGGCGAACATCTCGGCACGGCCAAGGATGATGCAGTTGACGACGATCAGGGGCAGGAAGACGCCCAGTGCGGTGTACAGGCTGTCCATGTAGGCGTGCATGACCATCTGGACGATGGTGACGAAGCCTGCGATGATGACGATGTAGCAGGGCAGATGGACCTTTGCGGGGATCACGTTGCGCAGCAGCGAGATCAGGATGTTGGAGCAGACCAGCACGAAGGTGAAGGCTGCGCCCATGCCCAGTGCGCTGGAGACTGCCGTGGTAACTGCCAGGCAGGAGCAGGTGCCCAGGACCAGACGCAGAACGGGGTTCTCTTTGATGATGCCGTTGGTAAGGATGCTTACCTTGGACTTGTTTTCGTTTGCCATTTCTTACCAACCTCCTTTATGCCAGCTCATTGTAGCAGTTGATGCAGTCATTGATGGCAGCAAACAGAGCCTTGGAAGAGATCGTAGCGCCGCTGTAAGCGTCGTAGCCCTGGCCCAGGGTGATGTTCTGGGTGCCGTCCATGCCGTCGAACTGCGCCAGGAAGCTGTCCGTTGCGACATTGCTGCCGATGCCCTTGGTCTGGGTCGAAGCGTCCACCCAGATGCCGGTGACGGTGCCATTGGTATCAAAGCCCATGATGACGGACAGGATGCCGCCGTCGAAGCCCTTTTCCTCTGCCTTGATGGCGATGCTGCCATCGGTGGCCTTGACCACGCCCGTCACGTTCTCGGTGCTGAAGTCGGTCACCTCGTCCAGGTCGGATGCGCTGGAAACGGTGGGCATGACATCCACATAGGCTGCCAGAGTCGCAGCCTTCAGGTGCTCCTCAATGATGGGAGCCGTAAAGGAGTTCACCAGTGCAAGCAGCAGGCTGACGATCAGAGCGATGACGCTCAGGACGACGACCGGCTTGACGGTGCTCTCCCAGGTAGAATTCTTACTCATTTGCCAGCACCCTCCTTTGCTTTCTTGGCAGGCTTGACATAGCCATAAGGAGTCTGACGGGTCCAGTCGTTGATGAAGGGGACCCACAGGTTCATGAACAGCAGAGCGAAGGAAACGCCCTCGGCGTAGCTGCCCCACTGACGGATGGCGAAGGTGACGATGCCCAGGCACAGGCCGTAGATCAGCTTGCCCTTCAGGGTGAAGGGGCTGGTGACATAGTCGGTCGCCATGAAGACGGCACCGAACATCAGGCCGCCGGACAGGATGCCGACCAGAGCGCCGTGCAGGCTGCCGGTGGAGATGAGGTAGAAGACGAACATGCTGCCGATGTAAGAAGCGGGGATGGCGATGCTGATGGTCTTGGTGGCCACCAGATAGATCAGGCCCAGCACGATGGCCAGAGCACAGGTCTCACCCAGAACACCGCCGTGCACACCCATGAACAGGTCCAGCAGGCTCAGCTTGGAGGTATCTGCTACGGCCAGCGGGGTCGCGCTGGACAGCTGGTCCACCGCTGCGTCGGGGTAGACCCACTTGTTCATCGAACCGGCAAAGCTGATGAACAGCACGATACGGCCGACCAGTGCGGGGTTGGCAAAGTTCATGCCGATGCCGCCGAACAGCTGCTTGACCACCACGATGGCCACCAGGTCACCAACGATGAGCTGGCCCAGAGGCATACCAACGGGCACGTTCAGCGCCAGGATGATGCCGGTGACGACTGCGGACAGGTCGCCGATGGGGTTGGGCTTCTTGAGCAGCTTGCAGTACAGCCACTCAAAGGCCACACAGGCCACGACGGACACCGCCGTGACCAGCAGGGCACGCCAGCCGAAAATGATTGCAGAGGCGACCACGCAGGGGGTCAGGGCGACGATCACGTTGGCCATCAGGCTGGTGGTCGTCTCCTCCGAGCGCAGGTGCGGGGAGGCCGAAACAATAAGCCGAGTATCCATTACTTATTGCCTCCTTTTTTGATTTCACCAAGGTAGAACGCCTTTGCCAGACCCATCATCTGGGTGCAGGGACGCTTTGCCGGGCAGACGAACGAGCAGGAGCCGCAGTTGAAGCAGTAATCCACATGCAGCTTGCCCAGCTCCTGAACATCGCGGGCGGCGTAAGCCTGATTGACTTCCACCGGCTCCAGACCCATCGGGCAATACTCAACGCAGCGGCCGCAGCGGATGCAGGGAGAGACCGGTGCAGGCTGTGCAGCGGTGTCGCTCAGCATGATGAGGCCGGAGGTGGTCTTGGTGGTGGGGTAGCTCAGGTTCTCGACAGCGGGGCCCATCATGGCACCACCGGCGACCACCTTGCCCAGCTTGACGCCGCCCTTGACACCGGCAGCGTTCAGCACATCCTCATAGGCAGTGCCCACGGGGACGATCAGGTTCTGGGGCTTTGCGCAGGCATCGCCGTCCACGGTGATGCAGCGGCTGACCACCGGCATACCGGTCGCCAGATACTTGCCCAGGGTGGAGACGCTGGTCACGTTCATGACGATGGCGCCTGCATCAGCGGGCAGACCGCCGTGCGGGACCTCGCGGCCCAGGCACTTCTCGATCAGGATCAGCTCGGCACCGGTGCCGTAGACGCTGGGCAGCGGCTTGACCTCGATCGCAGGCTTGTCCTTGGTCTTCTGGCACAGCAGGTCGATGCACTCCGGCTTGTTGTTCTCGATGCCGATGACGCACTTCGGGATGCCGACGTACTTCAGCACGGCCTCGATGCCGCGGATGATATCATCGCTGCAGTTCAGCATCTCCTGCGTATCGCTGGTCAGCCACACTTCACACTCGGAAGCGTTGATCAGCAGGGTATCCACCTGCTGCTTGGGCTGCAGTTTTACGTCGGTCGGGAAGCCTGCGCCGCCCAGACCGACCAGGCCGCACTCACGCACAGCCTTGAGGAAGCTGGCCTTATCGGTCACTTCCGGTGCCTTGACAGCCGGGTCCACGGTCTGTTTGCCATCGGTCTTGATGACGACAGAGTCGCACATGCGGCCATTGGACAGACGGAAGGGCTCCACTGCGGCAACCGTGCCGGAGACACTGGAGTGGATGTTTGCAGAGACGAAGCCGCCAGCCTCGCCGATCTTTGTACCAACGAACACCTCGTCGCCCTTTTTGACCAGAGCTTTTGCGGGAGCGCCGATGTGCTGGCTCATGAGGATGCGTACCTGCGCGGGCAGAGGCATCGGGATCGGTTTGCTTGCAGCAGTTGCCTTGTCATGCGGCGTATGCGCGCCAAGCGCCGCACGTTTCAGCTTGTTCAACATGGAATTAAATCCCCCATTCTGCTTGAATTGCCGCCCCCACGCCCATGCAGGCGCACTGGTACAGGGACAGCAGCTGCTTAACATGTTTATTGTATCATTTTGGCGTGGGAAGTCAACGACAATGACACGGAAATGATGCATTTTCCTGAACTTTCTTTTCATTTTTTCGTGGTTATATACAACTAACCACCGTATTTTTCTTCCTGTATCCGGTGTTTGCCTTTGTATGCGGATTATGCTATACTAAGGGCAACCAAAAACTGCGGAACGTCCCCCGCTCCGCGCAAGACTTTTCCAAGGAGGCTTCAAACCATGAAAGTTCTCAAAGCACTGCTCGCATTGCTCACCACGCTGGCCGTCGCCCTGACCGCCGCCCTGCTGCTTGTTCAGGATAAAAACGCGCCCCGCTATATCCAGATCTACGAAAACGAGCAGTAACACCCGTCTTGCACAAAAAGCATCCCCCAGCCTGAACGGCAGCGCCGCCCGGGCTGGGGGCTTTGTGTTTTGCGGGGCAAAAAAGGCAGCAAAAAGCCCCGGCACACGGAGGGGTTCTCCGTGTGCCGGGGTGCTGCGCCGAAGCGCTTTTTTCTTAAAAGGTGTTATGCTGCGTGGTTGGCATAAAGGATCACAACGTATTCCTTGCCGCCGATTTTGCCCATTGCCACGCCAATGTCAACATTGTCGCCCAGCGTGATCGTTCCGATCTTCACGGCTCTGTTGGATCCATCGTCCGTCCACGGGTTGATGGCATCCTGCATCCACTGCAGCTGAATGTACTCCATAAGCGCTCCGCTGCTCTTGAACTGAACATTCGGAGCTGCATTGAGGATATACCCGTTTGCGTTGGTGTCGATGCCGACAGCTTCCACGACCTCGTCGGCTGTCAGAATCGTTTTTGCAGCATCGCCCTTGTGCGCGTCCTGCCCGGCAACCTTGTCTGCTTCCTGCACCAGCTTTGCCGCCAATGCATCCAGCTCCTTGCTGTGGGTTGCGGTACTGCCGGCCACGGTCATCTGATCTATTGCCAGCTTCAGCAGTTCATCCTTCAGCGAAGCGCTGCTGCCGCAGCCCACCATCGTCAGCGCCAGAACCGCCGCCAATGCAGCGGCTGCCAGTTTCTTGAACAATTTCATGGTTTTGTTCCTCCTTTATGCTCCTATCAGCCTACGAGCATCCTGCTCTTAGAGCCTCGGCTGTCAGTTCACCAACACGACAATATAATCTTTGCCATTGATCTTACCCATGGCAAGACCCAAATTGCTCAATTTCTCCAGCTCGCCGCTGCCGATTTGCTTACCATTCGTCATCAGCATCTCTGCGATCAGCACTGCTTTCTGTTTATTTGCGGTGTTGCTGACCAGCTTATAGTTTTCAGCAGCCGACACAATGTAAGTTTCCTGTGCAGCATCGATCCCCGCAGCCGTTACGACTGCGTCATCGGTAAGCAGATCCAGAACCGTTATGCCTTTATTTTCAGCCTTTGCAGCAGCCTTGTCTGCCTCTGCCATCAGCTTTGCCGCCAGCGCATCCAGCTCATTTTTGTTTGTGAGGTCCTCGCCTTCCATTGCATACAAGTCCGCGATCACGTCTTTGATCTGATCCGTGAGGCTGTTGCGTCCGCCGCAGCCCACCATGGTCAGTGCCAGAGCAGCTACCAGTACGGCAGCCGCCAGTTTCTTGAACAGTTTCATTTTTTTCTCCTCCTTTTTATCAAAAAGGTATCTCACATCCAGACCGAACCCCTCCGGTCTGTTTTATCTATTGTACCCCCCCGGCAGCAACGTCAATTCGCAGAAAAAACAAAAAATACGTCCGCCTTTTGGCACAGATGCGCACCGTTTTGGGGCTTCGGCGTATCCTTTGGCAGGAAAGCACAGCACCGCGCCGGAGCTTTTTGTGTTTTTTCATGGCATACAAAAAACACCGCCGGGTCTCCCTCAGCGGTGTTTTTAGGTGAAATATTCCTTTTAGTAATCTTTTTCGCAGCCCAGCAGGTATTTCATGTGCTCAAAGGTGCGGTCATGCCCAAGGTCACGCACCATTTTCAGCAGTTCTTCCAGCAGAGCGCGGGTCTCCGGGTGGAGCAGGTAGTGGGTCTTGCTGCGCTCGTAGTATTCCCACGGGGAAGCGTCCGTGTACTTGTCGCCCAGATAGATCTGGCTTGCGGCCACGCGGTCGCACACCATTTCGCACACATAGCGCAGGGGCATCTTCATGCCGGCAAGGCCCACCTTCCGGGTGCTGTAGTCGATCCAGTATTCCAGATGGTGCTTGTTGCGGCCCTTGTGGTGCAGCCACGCGGAGGAATAGCCCCGCGCCAGACGTTCCGCTTCGTTGGGGCTGTGGTCACCCTGATAATAGATGCAGCCCGGTATGAACTCGGTAGGGCTGTACTTGCTCAGGTCGTGGGCAAGGCCCTGCTCATAGAGCCCGCAGGCAAAGCAGTATTTCATCACCAGCAGCTTGTGCCGGGTGATGGTCTCAAAATGGCCCTTGATGTTCATGCTGTTATTTCCTCCACTGCACCGTGATACGTCCCTCTTTCAGCCCGCGCAGATCATTGCTTTCGGAAAAATCCTCCCGATCCATGGTCAGGTTGGGGTTGTAGTAGGGGTCGTGCAGGATGTTCGCCTTGCCGTGCACGGCATACAGCCGCTGCTGCTCGGCGGCAAAGCGCCGGGCCTTCACCGGGTCTTTTTCGTCGCCGCCGCGGCTCTTGCTCTCGTAATGGGTCAGCTGAGCATAGGGTGTCCACGCAATGCGGTATCCTGCATCCCGCACCCGCAGGCAGAAATCCACATCGTTGAAGGCCACCGCAAAGGCTTCGTCCAGACCGCCCACTTCGTCCCACACGCTGGTCTTTACCAGCAGGCAGGCACCGGTGACGGCGGAAAAGTCCTGCACCGTTGCAGCGCGGAACATGTAGCCGCTGCCGCCCGCCTTGCGGTATTTGTGGCTGTGGCCCGCGTAGCCGCCAAGGCCGGTCACAACGCCCGCATGCTGCAACGTCTCGTCCGGGTAAAAAAGCTCTGCGCCGCAGATGGCCGCGCCGCCGGGGTGAGCACACTGCCGCAAAAGCTCCGTGAGCCAATCCGCATTGCGCACCTCCACGTCGTTGTTCAGCAGCAGCAGGTAATCCCCGCTGGCGTACTGCCGGCCAAAGTTGTTGATGCCAGAAAAGTTGAAGCCCTTCTGCGGGTAGTTGACCACCTGCAGGCCGTTGTAGCGCTGCCGGGCTTCCTTATAATAGGTAAAGGTGGCCGGGTCGGTGGAGTTGTTCTCGATGACGATGACCTCAAAGTTCTCCCAGCTGGTTTTGGTCCAGATGCTGTGCAGGCACTTTTCCAGATCGTCGGTGTGGTCCTTGTTCGGGATGAGGATGCTTACCTTCGGGTCGCCCACGATATCCCACTTCACCCGGTAGGTACTGGGGAACAGGCCATCCTCCACGGTGCCGGTGCGTCCGGTGCGGGCCAGATGGTCGGCCAGCGCCTTTTTGGCTGCTGCCGCCACATAGGGCTTGGCATCGGTGCCGCCGGAGGTGGAGCCTGCGTGCACCCGCCAGTAGTACAGCACCTGCGGTACATGGGCCGCACCGCCGGTCTTTTCCACAAGGCGCAGGAACAAATCGTGGTCCTGACTGCCGTCGTACTCCGGCCGCTCCCCGCCGATCTCATCCCACAGCGCCTTTTGGAACACCGCCAAGTGGCAGATGTAGTTGCAGCACAGCAGGTAGTCCGGGGCGTAATCCGGCTTGAAGTGGGCCACCATGGGCCGCTGGATGCTCTTGGAAAAGAGTGCTTCATCGCTGTAGAGGAAGCCGTCCGGCTCGCCCTGCGCCCGCAGCTGCAGAATGGCTTTGCCCATGGTGTACATGGCGTGGGGCGCAAGGATATCATCGTGGTCGGCAAGGGCCAGATATTCCCCTGTGGCAAGCTCTGCCGCAGCATTGGTGTTGGCCGCAATGCCCTTGTTTTCGATCTTTTTGTATACGATGCGTTGATTCTTTGTCTGATATTCCTCCACGATGCGCTTCACATCGGCATGTTCTGCATCGGAAGCATCCGCAAGGCAGAGCTGACCGTTGGGGGCCGTCTGGTTCACAAAGGAATCCAGAAATTCCCGCAGGTATTTTTCCGGTGTATTATACAGCGGGGTCAGGATGCTGATGGTGGGCAGGCCGCAGTCTGCCGCCGTTTTGCCGGCCATTTCGGCCCGCTGGGCTTCCAGCACCTTTTTGGCGGGCAGATAACGGGCACGCTTGCCAAAGCAGCGGCGCTTGACAAAGCCCGCGCCCCGTTTGAGCATGGTGGGCAGGCCCTCGTCCTTCGTCAGCTGCACCGCATAGCCTGCCAGTTCTCTGGCACGTTTCAGTCGTACATTCATATCAGGCCTCGCCGCGCTGCGTTGCCTTGTAGGCCGCGCAAACCGTTGCCGTATCGCCATTCATTTTCAGGTGGCCGTGGCTCAGCCATGCCACCTTGCTGCACATGCGCTCGATCTGCTCAATGGAGTGAGACACCAGAATGACCGTGGTGCCGCCCGCCATCAGCTCCTGCATCCGCTTTTCGCACTTCTGCTGGAACAGGAAATCGCCCACCGAAAGCACCTCGTCCGCAATGAGGATATCGGGCTTGGTGATGGTGGCAATGGCAAAGCCGATGCGGGCCACCATGCCGGAGGAGTAGTTCTTGAGCGGCACATCCAGAAAGTTCTGCAGCTCGCTGAACTCCACGATCTCATCAAACTTTTCGTCCAGATACTTGGGCGAGAAGCCCAGCACCGTGCCGTTCAGGTAGATGTTCTCGCGGGCAGTCAGGTCCATATCAAAGCCCGCGCCCAGCTCGATGAGCGGGGCGATGGAGCCGCGGACCGTCACCTTGCCCTTGCTGGGCTTGTACACGCCCGCAATGGTCTTGAGCAGGGTGGACTTGCCCGAGCCGTTCAGGCCCACAAGGCCATAGAAATCGCCGGGCATGATGTCCAGACTCACGTCCTTGAGGGCGTAGAATTCATCGTACTGCAGGCGGCCCTGCACCATGGCAAGGAAGTATTCCTTCAGGCTCTCATGCTTTTCCTTGGAGAGGTTGAAGCACATGGAAACATTGTCCACTTTGATGATCGGTTCCATTGTTCTTCCTCCTTAAATATGCAGCACAAAGCGGTCCTGCGTTTTGCGGAATACCCACACGCCCACCAGCATGGAGAGCACGGCGCAGCAGCCGCACACCGCGAACATGTTGAAATCCAGCGGGATGCCCCACATCACGGTACGGCGGAAGCCTGTGATGTACCAGTACATGGGGTTCAGCTTGATGATCTGCTGCATGTTGAAGCCGCCGATGGAAAAAGTCATCTGAGTGGGGTCGTAGAAGATGGCGGAGAAATACAGCAGCGCCGTGATGAACACGCTCCAGATGTGCATGATGTCCCGGAAGAACACCGTGGCCGCCGCCAGAAACAGACCCACGCCCAGGCTGAAGAAGAACAGGGTCACCAGCGGGTACACTGCCTCGATCAGGGTGAGGTGGAAGGGTGCGCCGGTAAAGATCATGACCAGCAGCAGGGCCACAAAGCTGAACACGCAGTTCACCATGGCAAAGCAGCACTTTTCCAGGGGGAAGATATACTTGGGGATATACACCTTTTTCAGCAGCGGAGCGGCACTGAGCACGCTGCTCATGCTGGTGGAGGTAGCCTCGTTGAAAAAGTTGAACAGCAGCTGGCCGCACATGAGAAAGACCGCAAAGTTGTCGATGCCGCTGCCCCGCATATCCATCAGGCTGCTGAACACGGCCCAGTACACCAGACACATCAGCAGCGGGTTGAGCACGCTCCACACCACGCCCAGAACACTGCGGCGGTATTTGAGCTTGAAGTCACGGCTGACCAGGTTCCACAGCAGATAGCGGTAGCGCCAGAAGCCGTTCCACATTGCCTTCCATTTTGCCACGGGCGATCACCACTTTTCAAAGAATTCAAACTTCTGGGCGGCAAAGGGCTCGTGCAGCTTGTCCTTTGCGCTGGTCTTGTGCTCGCAGCCGCAGTCCGGCCACTGCACGTTCACGGTGGGGTCATCGTAGGGGATGCCGCCCTCGCTGGTGGGATCGTACACATCGGTGCACTTGTAGCAGAACTCTGCCACATCGCTCAGCACCAGAAAACCGTGTGCAAAGCCCTCCGGGATGTAGAACATCTTCTTGTTTTCCTCGGAAAGGGTCACGCCCACCCACTTACCGAAGGTGGCGCTGTGGGGGCGGCAATCCACGGCCACATCAAACACCTCGCCCTTGGTCACGCGCACCAGCTTGCCCTGCGTGTGGTTCTTCTGGAAGTGCAGGCCGCGCAGCACGCCGCGGGTGGAGCGGCTCTGGTTGTCCTGCACGAATTCCTTATCGATGCCGGCTTCGGCAAACTGATCCTTCTGATAGGTCTCCATAAAATAGCCGCGGTCGTCGCCGAACACCTGCGGCTCAATGACCACAACACCGGGGATCTCGGTCTGAGTAAACGTAAACTTGCCCATATTTTGTACCTCTCTTTTTGTGAAGCATGTTTGTTTTATCTGGAAAAGTCTGTTCGACGCAGGCTTTTGCGCTTATTTGCCGCGGCGGGTCTGTCCCTGTTCCGTGCGCGTTCTGCGACGTTTCTTCCGCCAAGTGATGAACCGCACCACCAGAAAAGTCACCAGCGCTGCCGCTGCGGTGGACCCCAGCGAGATGCCCAGCAGCCAGAATGCATGGCTTTGGGGCTTTACCGCCTTGGCCGCTTCCAACTCCTGACCGGTGCTGTTCTCCAGCAGTTCAGGCAGGCCGGAAATTTCCGCATCCACACGCACGCTGGTGCTCTCCTGCTTTTCGCCGCCGTGGACGGTGTACACAGCGTACACCTCCGGGTCGGAGCCAAGGACATAGCTTTCCGGCAGTTCCAGCGTCACCTCCACATCGTCGGCAGTCAGGCCGTTGGCCAGCAGCAGCCGCACGCCGGGGTCGGAGACGGTCACGGTGCCAAGGCTCCCGCCGCCGCCCACCACGCTCAGCGGTGCTGTGATGCCCTGCGCGGGCAGGTCGGTGTAGCCGGTAAAGGTGCTGAACGCATAATCCAGCAGGGTGCGCATATCGTTGTATTTATCAGTGCTCAGCTCGCTCTGCATGGTCACGCAGATGAGCCGGACGCCGTTCTGCTCCGCCAGACAGGCGTAGCTGTAGCGGGCCGTGTTGGTATAACCGAGCTTGGAACCCAGAATGGACGAGATGTAGTACCGGCTGGAGCCAATGCGCATCTTGTCCTGCTGGGAAAAGTAGCGGGTCACGGGCTGGATGTTGGTGGGGTCCATGGTGTACATCTCATTGCGGGTGAACACCTGCTCAAAGCCCGGCTGCTCCAGTGCCCAGCGCAGGATCTGCGCCATATCGTAGCAGCTGGTGTAGTGGTCCTCGTCACTGATGCCGTGAGGGTTTGCAAAGTGGGTGTGGGCAAGGCCCAGCTCTTCTACCCGTGCATTCATCTTTGCCACGCCGTCCGCGATGGTGCCGCCGCCGAAATATTCGGCCAGCAGGTTGGCACCGTCGTTGGCGCTGGCCATCTGGGTGGCGTACAGCGCATCGGTCAGGGGCACTTCTTCGCCCTCGCGCAGGGCAATGTGACTGGAATCGGTGCCCGCCAGCGAGTAAACATCCTCGTGGGTCACGGTGAGCTTTATATCATCCCAGTTCCCCTGCGCCTTTTCGCAGGCAAGGCCCAGCGTCATCACCTTGGTGATGGATGCCGGGTGCAGCTCTTCGTTCATATTCTGCTGTGCCAGCACAAGGCCGGTGTCTGCATCGATGATGCAGTAAGCGCGGGTGGCACCAAGGGCAGGGCCAGCCGCCGCTGCCCCCGGCACGAACATACAGAACACAAGCAGCACAGCACACAGCGCCGCTGTCAGTTTTTTCATCTGGTTTTTCTCCATCGAAGCTTATTCTGCCCGGCCGTACTGCACCGACAAAGCATCAAATTCAGTATACCACATTTTGTCCCGGCTGAAAAGCCATTCAGACGTTGTTTTGCAGCAGAACGGGCTGCAGCTGCCGCCCGGCCAGCGCAGCGTCCAGTGCAGCGGGCAGACGGACAAAGTCCGCTTTCAGGCTGTTGGGCTTGTGGGTGGGGTCATCCTGCCCGTAGGGCACAAAATAGTAATGCTTGCGTTGGAAAAGTCGAGCGATGTTCTCCCCCGACGCTCCCAGCCCGTCGTTTGTGGAAACGCCCACCACCACCGGGCATCCCACCCGCAAAAGGCTTTTTGCCGCCAGCGTTACCGGCGTATCGGAAAGCCCCGCCGCCAGCCGTGCCAGCGTGGCCCCGGTGCAGGGCGCGATCGCCAGTGCACTGGCCAGCTTTTTAGGGCCAAGCGGCTCCACGGCCTGCAACGTGTCCAACACTGTATGGCCGGTAAGGGCTTCCAGCCGTTCCTGCCAGAACTGCCCGGTGCCAAAGCGGGTATCCTGCTTTGCGGCAAAGCTCATGATGGGCAGCAGCTCCCAGCCCTGTTCTGTCAGCTGCTGCGCTGCCGCAAGCGCCGCTTCCAGTGTGCAGAAGCTGCCGCACACCGCAAATGCAATGCGTCCTTTTTTCTGCGTTCTCATGTGTGTTCCTCCCGCTCCCGCAAAATGGTCAGCACGGTGCGTGCCACCGCTTCCCCGGCCGTGTCCGGCGCACAGGCGGCGGGCAGGCTGAGCGCATGGATGGCCTTGCAGCCCAGCCGCTGCGCCGCAGCGAAGTCGGTGCCGCCGGGCTTTGATGCCAGATCTACGATCAGGCTGCCGGGCCGCAGAGCCGCCAGCACCGGCTCGGTCAGCACCGGGGCCGGGATGGTGTTCACCACCGTATCAAAGGCCGGAGCCAGCGCGGCCAGCCGGGCAAGCTCTGCACCCCGCAGACCAAGGCTCTCGGCCAGCGCACGCTGTTCGGCGCGCCGGGCACAGACAGTCACATTTGCCCCCAGTGCCGCCAGCCGCGCCCCCAGCGCCTGCCCCACCGGGCCAAAGCCCAGCAGCAAAAGGTTTGTGCCCCACAGGGTACGGGTGCGCTCGGCCAGCAGGATGCCAATGCAGCCCTCCGCCGTAGGGATGGCATTGTACACCGTCAGCTCCGGTCGGGCAAAGTAATCCACCAGCTCCACGCCAGCTTTCTGTGCGATGGTCTTTGCCTGAACTGAGAGCCTGCCGCCCAGTGCCACCGCACCGGGCTTTGCGGCCCGCAGCAGCTCTGCCAGCGGGGTGCGGGCCGCATCCAGCGGCAGAGGCAGCAGGATATAATCTGCCAGTGCAACCTGCTCGGCTCCGCCCACCGCATAACCTGCCCGTTCCAGCACCCGGCCTGCCGCCGCCTGCCGGGCATCGGTGCCCACCACCGCAAACAGCTTTTTCGCTTCCATGCCGCATCCCCCTTTGCCTGCTCGTGGGCCATCCTATGCAGGAGAAATATTTGTTGTGAAAAAACTCCTCCAGCTTTCGCCGGAGGAGTTTTTTATCACGATTATAGAATGCGCCGCCCTGACATCCGGCACATCTTTTATTTTACGAACTTTGCCACGGCACGGGCTACGATGCCGCCCAGAATGCCGGAGACAAGGAACTCGGCCACGCCCTGCACGCCGACCAGCAGCACCACGAACATGAAGGGGTTCGCAGCACCCTTGACGGACACCAGGTTCTGCACGTAGTCACAGCCGTAGAAGGCCAGCACGATCCAGCCCATGAAGAACACCGTGTTCAGGAACGGGGCGCTCATGGCACTGAGGATGTAGCTCCAAGTGCCGGGCTTATCAAAGCGCTTCAGGCCGCTGAAGATCAGGCCGCAGCACAGGCCCATCAGCACGCGCATACCCACGCACAGGATAAAGGTGTTCACAGGGCTTACCTGAAACAGCGCACCCGTCATAGCGGAAGCACCGGTGATGGCATCGTAGAAGCTCACTGCGCCGAACACACCGCCCAGCAGTGCGCCCACAGCGGGGCCCATGGTGATGGCACCCACTGCAATGGGAAGGGTCAGGAAGCTCATGTACAGCGGGCCCACAGGCACACTGCCCAGACCCACCATCTTCATGACCAGCTCAATGGCAACCAGCAGCGCCACACGGGTAAGAGTTTTCGTATTTTTCATATTCAGTTTTCCTCCTGCTGCCGTTCCGCCCTATACGTCGGATACGGCGCAAACCTGCCCGCTCTATGCGGGTTTTAAAGTAAATATTCAAATAATTTGGAGCGCGTTTTGTCAGGGCGTGTTCCAATGGAAATGGCTGTTTTGGGGGTCAGTGGTCGCACGGGAAGCGGATGCCCGCATTGCGGCGGGCCACCGTGAGCACACGGCTCACCGCGATGGTGGTATCCTGCATCCGGCCGCACAGCTCCTGATCTCCGCTCTCCAGCGCACGGGCAAAGGCTTCAAACTCTGCCGCCTGCCGGGGCCTGCCGCCATTCAGGTTATAGTGCTCTTCCTTGCCCTCGTTAGGGTGGAAGGTGATGCCGCCGCAGCAGTTGGCGGTGGACTTCTGCAGGATATAGCCCTTCGTGCCCTGAATGATGTACCGGGCCGGGGCCGCGCAGTCCTTGGCGGCGATGCTCACGGCCTTGAAGCCGCTGTAATCCATGGTCAGGATGCCGCTGGTGTCGATGCCGCGCTCCATGTTGGCGGTATATTTGGCCTGATTCGGCTCCCCGAACAGGCCCACGATGTAGCTTACATTATATACGCCAAGATCCATCAGGGCACCGCCGGCACAGGCCGGGTCAAAGGCAGGCTGTACATCGCCTGCACAGAAGGCATCGTACCGGCTGGAATACTGGCTGAAATTGCACTGTACCAGCTTCACGGTGCCAATGCGGGGCAGCAGCTCCCGGATCTTTGCGTAGTTTTCAAGGTACTGGGTGGTGATGGCTTCAAACAGGAACACCTTTTTGTGCCGTGCCAGATTTACCAGTTCTTCCGTCTGGGCCGCCGTGGGTGCCAGCGGCTTTTCCACAATAACATGTTTGCCTGCTTCCAGCGCCACGCGGGCATAGCGCACATGCTGCAGGTTCGGCACTGCAATGTACACCACATCCACCCACTGCAGCAGTTCCAGAAAATTGGTGGTGTGCTGCGGCACGCCGTACTGGCCGCAAAGGCTCTGAGCCAGCTCGGCGCTGCGCTCGGTGCTGCAGATGGCCTGCACCGTAAAAGGCGTGTGCTCTGCAAGCCATGGCAAAAATTCCCGCACGATCTTGCCCGTGCCAAGAATGCCTAATTTCATCTGATTTTTCTCCCCATCCTGTCGTTGGTCAGCCTACCAGCGCTTCCGGCTCGCGGCGGGTGCGCTTTTTGGGGTAGGTGCGCTGTTTTGCATGGCCGTGCTGGTTCTGTCGGCCATAGTGCCTGCCGCCGCCCGCACTGTGGTGCTGCGGCTGGGACGCATTGAGCTGGTACAAAAGGGCAAGTCCCTTCATCAGCAGCTCCGGGTCGTAGGTCAGCGGGTGGCGGCACAGCGGTGTCACATACTTTGCCAGCCCTCCTGTTACCACCAGAGTGGCCGGACGGCCAAGCTCTTCCTCAATGCGCTGCACCATGCCGTCAATGAGCACAGCCGTGCCCATCACGGAGCCGGACAGCATGCATTTTTCGGTGTTGGTGCCAATGGCACTTTTGGGCGAGCCAAGATGCACCTGCGGCAGCTGGGCACAGCGGTCGCCCAGTGCCCGCAACCCGGTGGAAAGCCCCGGGCAGATGACACCGCCCCGGAACACGCGGTTCTCGTCCACCACATTAAAGGTCGTGGCAGTGCCAAGGTCCACCGTGACCACCGGCAGCGGAAAATTTGCCGCCGCATAAGCCGCATCCACAAGGCGATCCTTGCCCACGGCGTGGGGTTCATCCACGCCCATGGTCAGTCCGGTTCGGATCTCCGGCGAAACGATGACCGGCTTTTTGCCGGTGTAGTGGCGGGCGCACTCGGCCAGTGCCCCGGTGATCTGGGGCACCACGCTGGTGAGCACAGCGCCCTCAAAGCGCATGGGGCGCTCAGGATGGCGGCGGTGCGCAAAAATTTTATCCATTTCGACACGATATTCTGCAGCCGTGCGGGTGCGCACCGTGTCCATGCGCGCCACAAAGCATACACGTCCGTCCCGAATGCCCCCAAGGGCGACGGTGGTGTTGCCTATATCAATGGCTAAGATCATAATTCTGTTTTCCCTTTATAACGCGGCAGTATCCGGCAGGACGGCGGAGAAAGCTCCCCGATGGCCTGTCCCTCACCGCAGTCTGTCTATTCTTTGTCAAGCTGTATTTTACCGCATTTTGTTCCCAGTTACAAGCCTGTACAAAGATTTTGTTGTGCTGGCGGAACTTTTGCATTATACTAAGGTAAGAAATGTGGAAACAGTACATTTTTGCAGGAGGTTTTACCAATGGATCTGAACGGAAAATGCGTCCTTCTGGGCGTAAGCGGCGGCATTGCCGCCTATAAAATGGCCAACGTGGCCAGCGCACTGCGCAAGCTGGGAGCCGATGTGGAGGTCATCATGACCAAAAATGCGACCCAGTTCATCACCCCTGTTACATTTGAAACGCTTACCGGCCACAAGTGCATGGTGGATACCTTTGACCGGGATTTCAAGTTTGAAGTCACCCACATCTCGCTGGCAAAAAAAGCCGATGTGATCCTTGTCGCCCCGGCCACTGCCAACGTCATCGCCAAGATGGCCCACGGCATCGCCGATGATATGCTCACCACCACAGTGCTGGCTGCAAAGTGCCCCAAGCTCGTTTCTCCGGCCATGAATACCGGAATGCTGGAAAACCCCATCACGCAGGATAATATCGCCACGCTGGAACGCTACGGCTTCACGGTGATTCCCTCCGAGAGCGGCGTGCTGGCCTGCAAGGATGTTGGCAGCGGCCGTCTGCCTAAGGAAGATGTGCTGATCGAGTATATCCTGCATGCCATTGCCCGGCCCAAAGATCTTGCCGGTCTGCGCATTGCCGTCACCGCCGGCCCCACGCAGGAACCGCTGGACCCGGTGCGCTACCTCACCAACCATTCCACCGGCAAGATGGGCTATGCCCTTGCCCGTGCCGCCGCCATGCGCGGCGCGGATGTCACCCTTATCCACGGCGAGACTGCCCTGCAGCCGGTCAAGTTTACCACCGATGTGCCCGTGACCACTGCTCAGCAGATGTACGAAGCCGTCACCAGCCGCTTTGATGCTACGGATGTGCTCATTATGGCCGCTGCCGTGGCCGACTACCGCCCCGCTGCCGTGGCAAACGACAAGATCAAAAAAAAGGACGGCGACATGTCCATCCCTCTGGAACGCACGCCGGATATTCTGGGCACCATCGGCCCCAAAAAGGCCCACCAGTTCCTGTGCGGTTTTTCCATGGAGACCCGCGATCTTGTGGAAAACTCCTCTGCAAAGTTGACCAAAAAGAATCTGGACATGGTGGTTGCCAACAACCTGAAAGTGGCCGGTGCCGGTTTTGGTGTGGACACCAATGTAGTCACCCTCATTACCCCGGACGGCACCCGTGAGCTGCCGCTGATGAGCAAGGCCGATGTGGCCGATGCCATTCTGGATGAAATTTTAAAACGCCGCTCCCAGTGAGAAAAAGTGGCTGTCGCATGTGCAACAGCCACTTTTTTATTTTTCCTTCCGTGCAAACACGATGCCAATGGTACCCGGGCCGGAATAGCCGCCGATGGTGGTGCCGATGTTTGTCTCGTGGCATTCCTTGAAACTGCCGTATTTCTTCAGCCCCGCCTTCACTGCGTCCATGCAGCCGGGCTTCGGCTGGCAGGAGGAGATGAACACAAGGCTGTCCTCGATGTCGTCGCGTTCCACCAGACGGTCGGTGATGTACTTGCCCACGCAGATGGGCAGGCTGCCGCGGTATTTTTTGACTACCTTCAGTTCGCCGTCGATCACTTCCAGTGCGGGCTTGATGCCCAGCAGGTTTGCCCCGAAGGCCAGCACACCGGAGCAGCGGCCGCTCTTGGCCATAAAGTCCAGCCGGTCCAGTACAAAGCTCAGCTCCACCCGTTTGGCAAGGCTCTGCAGCCGCATCGTAATGTTGCGGGGGGTCAGGCCATCTGCAGCCCACTTGGCCGCTTTCAGCACCAGATAGCCCTGCCCGGTACAGATATTCTGGCTGTCCACCACATAGACATTCTCGAATTCGCCTGCCGCCAGCTTCGCATTCTGGAAGCAGGACGAAAGCTTGCTGCTGACCGAAATATGGATCACCGCATCGCACTCTTTGGCAAACGGCTCAAAAAATTCGGTATATTCCACCAGATTTGCGGCGGCGGATTTGGGCATTTTGCCGCCCGCATTCACATAGGCAAACACATCTGCCGGGTGGATCGTTACGCCGTCCAGATAGCTATCCTCGCCCATCAGAATGTGCATGGGCATCAGGGCAATGTCCCACTGTGCCAAAAGCTCTTCGGACAGGTCGCAGGTGCTGTCCGCTGTGATCTTGATTCTCACATTATTTCTCCTTTTATAAAACCGTTCTGCATCCTCTGTCGGCCGCACCGACGATCCCTTAAAAAATTGTCCTTTTCTATTTTACCACAGATGATTCAAAGTTGTTAAGTATTTTGTAAAGGCAAATGTAAATCTTTTATGAAGAAGTTCCCGGTTTCGGTTTTCTTGTACACTTATCACAAATTCCGAATTGGATTTATGGTTCTTTCCGAAAATTCGGGTTTACCTGTTTATTTTGTCCGCCAAAAATTATATAATAAGATGTATCCTAATAGAATGGATTGAATCGGTCTGCTCTGCGGCCGTTATTTATTTGGAGGTTGCCTTATATGTTCATGTACACCGATTACAACCAGCACCTGCTGGACAATGTAAAAAAGATCCACTTCATCGGCTGCGGCGGCAGCGGCATGTATCCGCTCATCCAGATCCTTGCCGCAAAAGGCTACGAGATCTCCGGCAGCGATGTGCTGGATGGCAGCATCATCCGCTACGAGCGTGAGATGGGTGTCAAGGTCAGCCTGGGTCACAGCGCCGATAATGTGATCGGCACCGACATGGTGGTCTACTCTGCCGCCATTTCCAAAGATAACGTGGAACTGAATGCCGCTGCCTCCTACGGCATCCCCACCATCGAGCGCAGCGTTCTGCTGGGTTATGTGAGCCGCCTGTACAAGCAGAGCATCTGCGTCTCCGGCACCCATGGCAAAACCACCACCACTTCCATGATTACCACTGCGCTGGAGTTGGCAGGCCGCGACCCGTCTGCCGTCATCGGCGGCAAGCTTCCGCTGATCAATGGCTACGGCAAGGCCGGCAAGGGCGACGATATCGTAATTGAGTCCTGTGAATTTGCCGAGACCTTCCTGAAACTGACCCCGTACCTGTCCGTTGTGCTGAACATCGACAATGACCATCTGGATTACTACGGCAGCATGGGCGAGCTGAAGTTCGCCTTCAAGCGCTTTGCCCTGATGACCAAGTTCATGATCTTTGCCAACGCCGACGACAAGAACACCATGGATGTCATGTACACGCTGGACCGCCGCGTGCGCACCTTTGGCATCCAGAACGACGGCGATTATCAGGCATTGAACGTGAATGAATACAAGCCCGGCTTCTTTGAGTTCGACCTGAAGGAGTGGAACAAGGTCACCGGCCATATCCGGCTGGCCGTGCCCGGCTACCACAACATTTACAATGCGCTTGCCATGTGTGCCGTCTGCCGCTTCGTCGGTCTGACCGTGGAGCAGTGCGCCGATGCAGCCCTGAATTTCAAGGGCGCTGGCCGCCGCTTTGAGGTTTACGGCGAGTGTAACGGCGCTTTGGTCGTGGACGATTATGCACATCATCCCACCGAGCTGCGCGCTACCCTGAACACTGCCAAGGAGATGGGCTACAAGCGTCTGATCGCCGTCCACCAGCCGTTTACATACAGCCGCACCAAGATGCTGTTCAACGACTTTGTGGATGTGCTCAAGATCCCCGATGTGGCAGTCATCACCCCCATCATGGGCAGCCGTGAGCCCAACGACCCCACCATCACCAGCGCAAAGCTGGCCGCTCAGATCCCCGGCTCGGTGCTGGTGGACAGTCTGGAGGCTGCTGCCGACTGGGTGAAGCAGAATGCCCGGGAAGGCGATCTGGTCATCACGCTGGGCTGCGGCGACATCTACAAGGCCAGCAAGATGATGGTCGCTGACAATAACAAGTAAATCCCAAAAGAGATAGCAATGCCCCTGCATCGGCTGAAATGGCTGACGCGGGGGCGTTTTATTTACGGGCAAAAAAGACCTCCGCAGTCCGTGGACGGCGGAGGTCTTGGGTAACTCAGGAGAGATTACAGATTGAAGTAGCGCTTTGCGTTGTCGAAGCAGATGCCCTTGACGATCTTCTCCAGAGCCTTCTCGT
>OOBM01000660.1_pt1 | contig 24556 bp, 18 predicted proteins | sample 1671581 | NCBI WGS metagenome assembly OOBM01 (sample SAMN06348171, study PRJEB24527) | human gut metagenome
AGGCCAAGGGCGGTGCCTCCGGCCGTCTGCACGGCAAGGTCACCGGCAAGGAAGTCGCTGAGGCTCTGGCCCAGCTGGCCGGTTCTCCCATCGACAAGAAGAAGATCGAGCTGGAGACCAAGGACATCAAGGACGCGGGCGTCTTCAACGGTAAAGTCCGCCTCCATGTCGGTGTCGTGGCTTCCTTCAAGGTCCAGGTAGAAGTGGAGCAGGCCTGATTTGACCGCTATCTGCGCCCCCTCTCGGCAGGGGGCGCTTTTTGGCTTTACGGCATTTATATAAATAAAGCAGAAGGATAACGACCATGCCGAACGAACGACATTATAACGAACTCAACCTCGAGAGCGTGGGCATCAACCTGCCCTACAATATGCAGGCAGAGCAGAGCGTGCTGGGCGCGGTGCTGCTGAAACCCGAGACCCTGACCGACCTCGTCGAGATCATCCGGCCCGAGATGTTCTACACCCGGCAGAACGCTCAGATCTACTCCGAGATGCTCCGCCTCTTTACCAGCGACCAGACCATCGACTTCGTCACCCTGCTGGACGCCGTCATCTCGGACGGCGTGTTCCCCAGCGCCGACGAGGCGAAAGTCTACCTGACCGGCCTCGCCGAGACGGTCCCCAGCATCTCCAACGTCAAGGCGTATGCGCAGATCGTGCAGGAAAAGTATCTGGTGCGCCAGCTGATGGGCGTTGCAAAGGACATTTTGCAGGACGCGGGCGACGAGCCCGACGCCGACCTGCTGCTGGAAAACGCCGAGCAGCGCATCTATGAGATCCGCTCCGGCCGCGATTCCAGCGCCCTGACGCCCCTTTCTTCCAGCATGGTGGAGACTCTGACAAATCTGCAAAAGATCAGCGGCCCCGACGCCGACAAGTATAAGGGCATCCCCACCGGCTTCCGGCTGCTGGACACCGTCCTCACCGGCCTTGGCCGCGGCGACCTCATCATCCTCGCCGCCCGCCCCGGTATGGGCAAGACCAGTTTCGCGCTGAACATCGCTACCCGCGTGGCCATGCAGCAGAAGGTGCCGGTGGCCATCTTCAGCCTCGAAATGACGAAAGAGCAGCTGACCAACCGCATCCTCTCCGCTGAAGCGGGCATCGACAGTCAGGCGTTCCGCACCGGTGCGCTCCGGGCCGAGGACTGGGAGTATCTGGCCCTCGCCACCGAAAAACTGCACGACGCACCGATTTATATGGACGACACCTCGGGCATCACCATCACCGAGATGAAGGCGAAGATCCGCCGGGTCAATCAGGACCCCGCCCGCCCCAACGTGGGCCTCATCGTCATCGACTATCTGCAGCTGATGACCAGCGGCCAGCGCAGCGAGAACCGTGTGCAGGAGATCAGCTCCATCACCCGAAACCTCAAGATCATGGCCAAAGAGATGAACGTGCCGATCATCGCTCTGAGTCAGCTGTCCCGTGCGGTGGAAAAGCAGGGCAACAACTCCAGCCACCGCCCCCAGCTGTCTGACCTGCGCGACTCCGGCTCCATCGAGCAGGACGCCGACTGCGTCCTCTTCCTGTACCGCGACTCCTACTACGCCAGCCAGAACCCCGACGGCGCGGAGGTGGACGCCGACACCGCCGAGTGCATCGTGGCAAAGAACCGTCACGGCGAGACCAGCACGGTGCCGCTGGGCTGGGACGGCGCCCACACCCGCTTTATGGATGTGGACTTCAAACGCTGATGAACTACGAAGAGATCTTACAGACGGTGCGCGGCTTCTGCGCCCGGGAAAAGCTGCTGGACGGCAAAAAGCATCTCGCGCTGGCTGTTTCGGGCGGGGCCGACAGCATGGCCCTGCTCTGCCTCATCCGCCCGCTGGCCGAGGAAAAGGGCATCGCCCTCACGGTCTGCCACGTCAACCACGGCCTGCGGGGGGAGACGGCGGACCGGGACGAAGCCTTCGTCCGGGAGGTCTGCGCCCGGCTGGGCCTGCCGCTGCGGGTGTTCCATGCCGCTGAGCTGGAAGCCGAGGCAGGAAAGCCCCGGGCGGGGGAGGACTGGGCGCGCCGTCTGCGGTATGCCTGCTTTGAGCGGGTGCTGGCCGACGGGATAGATGCCGTCGCAACTGCCCATACTGGGAGTGACCAGGCCGAGACGCTGCTGTTCCGGCTGGCCAGAGGCACCGGCCTCCACGGCGCGGCGGGCATCCGGCCCAGCCGCCCGGGCTATCTGCGGCCTCTGCTCTGCCTGACGAGGGCCGACACCGAGGCCGTCTGCCGCGCCTGCGGCGAACGCTGGGTCACCGACGAGACCAACGACGCCGACGACTACGCCCGCAACCGTCTGCGCCACAGCGCACTGCCCGCCCTCTGCGGGGTCAACAGCGCCGCTGAGCACAATCTGGCCCGCTTCTGTGAGAAAGCCGCCAAGGCGGACGAATACTTCGCCCGGCAGGCGGATGCGCTGCTGGCTTCGGCCCGGGCAACGGACGCAAAAAGCCTGCCCGGCGGGGCGGGATACGCCCTGCGCAGCGGCCAGCCCGTGTGGATGTCAGAGCCTTTGCGGCAGACCGACCCGCTCATCCTCGACATGGCCCTCCACAGCCTTGTGGAGCCGGTGCGGGACGCGGAGGAAAAATATATCCGCCTGCTGGCCGACCTTGTGGAAAAGGGCAGCGGCGCGGTGCAGCTCACCGACGCCGTCCGCTTCTGCGCCCGGGACGGCGTGCTCTGGCGGGAGGAAGCCGATAAAAACACCCGTCGGCAGGGCGAAAAAGCGGACTGTCCGAAATTTGAAGTATCCCTGCCGGAGGGCGGCGATTATCCGCTGCCCGGCGGCAGAAAGCTGCATATCCGGGTGGTTTCGGCCTGTTTTGAAGAAAAAACACAGGGTGTTCATAAAAAAGACTTAAAAAATCAGGCAGATTATGCTAAAATAAACTCGATATGTCCTGTTCTGCGGCTGCGCTGCCGTCAGCCCGGCGACCGCTTCCGTCCGGCCGGGCGGGGGGTAGACCGGGAGCTGCGCAAATGGATGAACGAGGCGGGCATCCCGCCCCGGGAACGGGACACGCTGCCGCTGCTGGCGGCAGGCAGACAGGTGCTGTGGGTCTGCGGAGAGGGCTTTGCCGATGGGCTGGCCCCCGGGCCGGACATCGGGCAGCTGCTGCAGGTGGAACTAGAAAATTTTGGAGGAATCGAATCATGAGCATGCATGACGATATTTTGAAGGTCCTCGTTTCGGAAGAGGAGCTGAAAGCGAAAGTGGCTGAGCTGGGCGCTCAGATCAGCAAAGACTATGAGGGCAGAAACCTCGTTCTCGTCTCCATCCTCAAGGGCTCGGTGGTCTTTATGGCCGACCTGATGCGCGCTGTGAGCATCCCGTGCAGCATCGACTTCATGGTGGTGTCCAGCTACGGCGGCGGCAACACCACCAGCACCGGCCTCGTCAAGATCATCAAGGACCTGGACGGCGACCTCTCCGGCAAGGATGTGCTCATCGTGGAGGACATCCTCGACACCGGCATCACCCTGTCGAACCTCGTGCCGATGCTCAAGATGCGCAACCCGAACTCGGTGAAGATCTGCACCATCCTCGACAAGCCCAGCCGCCGCAAGGCCGACATCGCCCCGGACTACGAGGGCTTCGCGGTGCCGGACGAGTTCGTGGTGGGCTACGGCCTCGACTACGACGAGAAGTACCGCAACCTGCCCTACATCGGCGTACTCAAACCCAGCGTCTACGAAAAGTAAGAAATAAAACCAGAACTGGAGTTGATCCTTTTGCAACCTAAGAGACCTCGTATCAATCCGCTCATCCTCGCACTGGCGCTGGCCGCCGTGCTGATGGTCTGGTCGGTGATGGGCAGCGGGTCGGGCAGCACCAGCGGCTCGACCATGAGCTACTCCACCGTCGTCCATTACTTTGAGCACAATCAGGTCACGGCCTTCACGCTGGACCGCAACACCAGCGTCATCACCCTGAACCTGAAAGAAGGCGACCTGCCCCTGCCGGACGTCTCCTCCACCCAGAGCACGGTGCAGTCTACCGGCGGTCTGCTGAGCGGGATGTTCTCCTCCTCGTCGGAGTCCACCGGCGCAGTGCAGGAGGACGACGGCACCGTCACCGTCCGCTATAAACTGCCCTACGCCTACGTTTTCATCGAGAACGTGGACAAGTATATCGAGTCCTACGACGCGGCGAACCCCGACGCGCCCATGACCTACGACTACACTTCCCTCAAGGAGACCATCCCCTGGATGGAGATCATCTTCTATCTGGGGATGCTGGGCTGCACCGGCTTTTTGCTGTTCTCGATGATGCGGGGCGGCGTCGGCGGTGGCGGCGGCATCATGAATGTCGGCAAAGCCAAGGTCAAGGACGAGCACGAGAACAAGAAGACCGCCACCTTTGCCGATGTGGCCGGTGAAGACGAAGAGAAGGAAGAGCTGAAAGAGGTCGTGGAGTTCCTCAAGAGCCCCGACAAGTTCAACTCTCTGGGCGCACGCATCCCTCACGGCGTGCTGCTCGTCGGCCCTCCGGGTACCGGCAAGACCCTGCTGGCCCGCGCCTGCGCCGGTGAGGCCGGTGTGCCGTTCTACTCCATCTCCGGCTCTGACTTCGTCGAGATGTACGTCGGCGTCGGCGCATCCCGTGTGCGCGACCTCTTCGACAAGGCAAAAAAGACCATGCCCTGCATCATCTTCATTGATGAGATCGATGCTGTGGGCCGTCAGCGCGGTGCCGGTCTGGGCGGCGGCCACGATGAACGCGAGCAGACCCTGAACCAGCTGCTGGTGGAAATGGACGGCTTTGAGGCCAACGACGGCATCATCGTCATGGCGGCCACCAACCGTGCCGACATTCTGGATAAGGCCCTGCTGCGTCCGGGCCGCTTTGATCGTCAGGTCTATGTGGGCCTGCCGGATGTCAAGGGCCGTGAGGAGATCCTCAAGGTCCACACCAAAAAGAAGCCGCTGGCCCCGGATGTCTCTCTCAGGGTCATTGCACAGCGCACCGCAGGCTTTGCAGGCGCAGACCTTGAGAACCTTGTCAACGAAGCGGCTCTGCTGGCTGCACGCCGCAACCGCAAGGCCATTACCATGGAGGATATCGAGGAAGCTTCCATGAAGGTGATGGCTGGCCCGGAGAAGAAGAGCCGCGTTGTGACCCCGGAGGAAAAGAAGCTGACTGCTTACCACGAGGCAGGCCACGCTGTGGCGGGCTTCTACTGCAAGCATCACCCCCGTGTGCACGAGATCACCATTATCCCGCGTGGTCAGGCTGGCGGCTACACCATGTACCTGCCCGAGAAAGACCGCAGCTACGTGACAAAGGGTGAAATGTTCGAGGATATCGTTTCCAGTCTGGGCGGCCGCGTGGCCGAACAGCTGATCCTGGAGGATATCTCCACCGGTGCTTCCAATGATCTGCAGCAGGCCACCAACATTGCCCGCCAGATGATCACCAAGTACGGCTTCTCGGAGCGGCTTGGCCCTGTGGTGTACGGTACCTCGCAGGAGGAGACCTTCCTGGGCCGCGATCTGGGTCAGGGCAAGGGCTACAGCGAGACCACCGCTGCCGAGATCGACGGCGAGATGCGGGATATCATCGATGAAGCCTACGAGACCTGCCGCCGCACCCTGACCGAGCACATCGATCAGCTGCACGCGCTGGCACAGGCCCTGATGGAACGCGAGAAGCTCAACGAGCAGGAGTTCAACACCATTATGGCGGGCGGCACACTGCCCCCGCGTGAAGGCGATGAGCCGAAGCCGGAACAGCCTGCTCAGACCGTGCAGGCTGCCCCTGCAGAGACCGCTCAGCAGGCCGAAACTGCTGAGCCTGCAGAGACCGCTGAGCCTGCCGAACAGGCCGAAACGGCCCAGCCGCTGCCGGAGACCGCTGCACCGGAAACGCCGGATGCACAGGACCCGCAGAACTGATTTGATCCAAACGGAAAGGAGCGAGTGTCGTGGAGGAAAATTTTAACCCGGTCGCACGGACCCGCGCAAACTATTACACCCCCGGCAGCCCGGTGCAGTTCGTCTGCGTGGAGCTGCTCAAGGGTGATGTCAGCGGGGAGCACGCGGTCTGCCTGACCTTCAAGAATATTTCCAAGGTGACCCTGACCGCGCTGGAGATCCACTTCAAGTGCAAGGGCGTGGACGGCGTGATCCTGTGCGAGGACCGGTTCGAGTACCGTGACTTGGAAGTAAAGCCCGGCGAACTGTTTGGCATGGACGATGCGGTGTTCGTTACCGCAAAGGCCATCACCAGCGTGGATGTTTCGCTGTGCAACGTGTACAACGGCAAGAGGGTGGTGCATCTGGACGGCATCAAGCGCGTGCGCCTGCCTGCCCCCAAGCGCCTGTCTGCTGAGCTGGAAAAGGCGCTGGAGACCCGCATGAACCGCCCGGAGCTGAAGTATCAGCCGCAGGTGTTTGAAAATGGCTGGTACTGCGCCTGCGGTGCGTTCCATCCCAAGGAAGAAGATACTGTTTACTGCTCGGAATGCGGCTGTGATCGCATCCTGCTGCAGAACGCGCTGAACACCCTGCTGCAGCCGGAACAGCCTGCCCAGACCGAGCCGGAACTGGAAACGCCTCTTGCCCCGCAGGCCGAAGAGCCTACCCGCATTATGGGCGCAGCGCCCGTGCAGGAGGAGCCGACCCGGATCATGGGTGCACCGTGCCGTGAAGCAGAACCACAGCCGGAAGAACCTGCTGCAGAGCAGACCCGTGTGATGGATGCCGGAATGCGGACACAGTTCCCGGGCAGGGCATCTCATGCAGCTGCGGACGAAGGCACCCGTGTGATGCCTGCTGCAGCCCGCCGTGCACAGCCGATATCTCAGCAGCCGGAGCCTGCCTATGACGACGAGGAAGAATACGAGGACGAGCGCGACAGCGTGGCGGAAGCGCTGATCCGCTGGGTGCCGCCCATCACTGCCATTGTCTGTGCAGCAGTGGCACTGTGCGGCTTCGTGTATTACCAGTTCGTGCTGTAACACAAACAGCAGCGGAGAGGGCGGTATGCCTTCTCCGCTTTTTTGTATGCCAGAAGAAGGGAGAACCATTATGCCGGAAGAAGCCTTACAGGCTGCCTTTGAGATCAAGACTGCCTGCGATGAGATCAGCCGCCGCCTGCTGCGCTGGCACTGGGAGCACAAACCCGGTGCGCACAGCTTGGGTGCATTGCTGGATCACGTTGCACAGCGCCAGCAGGAAAGCCCGGACTATTACGACCGTATGCCGGATCTTTCCGGCAAAAACAGCTGGCAGCAGCTGGATACCACCATTTGTATGCGGGTTCTGCTGGACCCGGAAAAGGATGCCGCCAAACCGCTGGACCTGCTGGGCAATACCAGCAATCCGGGTGCGGCCCGCCGCGCCTGCAATGCTGTGCGCACCGCCCGCAACGAAGCCGCCCACGCCACCGATCACACCGATGCCGCTCAGGCGGCGATCCTGTTCAACGAGGCGGTGGAGAGCTTGGAAGACGGCTATGTGGGCACGGCTTTCCGCGAGAATGAGCTTGCCCGCTATTACCGCGATGCAGAAAATTATCTGGCACGCTGCGGCGCAAAGGAGCCGATCGCATCCAGCCGTGCGCCGGAAGAAAAAACGGCTGCGCACGAGCCAGCCCGCCAGAGCACAAAGCAGGGCCAGAACCGCAGCGCCCAGAGCCGCAAAACGGCCGGCAACCGTTCCTCCGGCAGCAGAAGCACCACAGCGCGCAGCAGCTCGGCCAAAAGCCGCAGCACGGCAGGCCGCAAAAAGAAACAGAGAAGAACTGGCAATAAAACCGTGTTTATCGTTCTGCTGGTGGTCCTGCTGCTGGGGCTTGCCGTGCGTGCATGGAGCATGGGCGCAGCCTGACCGCCTGTAATGCCCTGCTTCTCAGAAAAAAGCCGTCTTTTGTACACAGTTGCCAGAAAAACAAAAATGCGTTCGGAATAAACCGGGAAAAGCGCATCTTGCGGGATGGATGAAAGCGGTTTATAATAAGCATGAAAACGTTTACACATAACAATGCATCCCAAAAGAGAGAAGTACTGCAAATGACCATCAGTGATATTGCAAAAATGGCGGGTGTATCCAGTGCGGCGGTCAGCCGCTACCTGAACGGAGGCCCCCTGAGCGAACAGAAGAGGGCTGTCATCCACGAGGTAGTGGAAAAGACCGGCTACCGCCCGGATACCGCCGCCCAGACTCTGCGCACCGGAAAAGTGAATCAGGTAGGGGTAATCGCTCCCAGCATCGGTTCCCAGTCGGTGGGGCAGATCACGGCAGGCATTGCCAGTGAGCTGGATGCAAAGAGCTATCTGCTGCTGCTGGGAAACACCGAGCTGGATGCCCAGCGGGAATTGGGCTATCTGACTGCCATGCAGCGCAACCACGTGGCGGGCATCATCCTGCTGGGCAGCTATTATACTCCTCAGCTGGCGCAGGCGCTGAAAAACTGCCGTGTGCCGGTGGTGGTAACAGGCCAGCGTTTTCAGGATGTGGCCTGCGTGTACAACGACGACCGCACTGCAGCCCGGGAACTTGCCCAGCGGATGCTGGACCATGGCCGCAAAAGGATCGTTTATATTGGCGGTACAGAGCGGGACGATGCCACCGGCGTGCAGCGCCGTGAGGGCGTGCAGGATGCGCTGAACGCTGCCGGACTGAACGGCGAACAGATGCCCCGCATCTGCTGCAACGCCTTTACCATGGAGGAGGGCCAGCGCTGTATGCAGGAACTGCTGGTGCGCTGCCCGGATCTGGACGGTGTGGTCTGCGTGACTGACACGGTGGCCTTTGGTGCCATGCGTGCCCTGCGGGAAGCAGGACGGCATGTGGGGCAGGATGTGGGTCTTGCAGGCGTTGGCGACAGCTGGGCTGGCAGCATGATGGAACCGGGGCTGGCCACGGTGCGCTTTTACCAGAAGCAGGTGGGGCAGGAGGCTGCCCGGATCCTGCTGCAGATGCTGGAAGAGAATGGGAGCAGCGGGCCTGTGCGTCAGGTGACGCTGGGCTATCAGATCGTGGAGCGAGGCTCCCTTTGATGATAAAGGATAAAAGTATGGGTCGTAAGCTGATTTTTCTGGATATTGACGGCACGCTGCTGCCGCCGGGTGATATGCTCATCCCGGAAAGCACTCTGGCTGCACTGGATCGCGCCAGAGCAAACGGACACAAGCTGTTTTTGTGCACCGGCCGCAACCACCGCATGACCGAACCGCTGCTGCGGCACGACTGCTTTGCGGGCGCAGTGTGCAGCGCCGGCGGCTATGTGCTGTGCGATGGCAAGACTCTGGTGGATATCCCCATGGAGCCGCAGCAGGCTGAAGGCGTGCGCGCGGCGCTGGAACGCAATGGCGTGGAGTGCACGCTGGAAGCCCGGGATGCCACCTTTGGCGGAAGCAAGATGGCTGAGAGGTGGAAATTTATCCACAAAAAGAACGATGCACCGCTGAACAGCGAAGCAGAACGCTGGCGCAAAGCCATGGAAGAGGGCATGTCCATCCTGCCGCTTTCCGATTACAAAGGGGAACCGCTGTATAAGATCGTGTTCATTGCCGACCACGAGAGCGACCTTGCCGAGGCAAAGCAGCTCTATGCCGACCAGTTCGTGTTCTGCGAAAACAAGCTGGACCGCCTGACCGATGGCTTTGTGAATGGTGAGCTCATCAACCGCAAATTTGATAAGGGCACCGGAATCAAGGCTATCTGTGATCATCTGGGCTGCACGCTGGCGGATACCATCGGCTTTGGTGACAGCGATAATGACCTGCAGATGACCGATGTTGTCGGCATCAGTGTGTGCATGGCCAATGGCTCCGAAAACCTGAAAAAGCGGTGCGACCGCATTGCGCCCTCGGTATACGAGGACGGCATTGCAAAGGAGTTCAAGGCGCTGGGTCTGATCTGAAAAAAACAACAAAGGCTGCGGCAGGGATAAGACCCGGGCCGCAGCTTTTTGCTGCCACAGGGTTTTATAAAACGGAAAAACGTGGTAGAATAAACCAGAATGCCGGGTTCAAAGCCCGGCAAAAAGGGAGGAATTGAAATGCGTTCTGTTCTGGAAGTATGTGTGGACAGCACTGCCAGTGCACTGGCAGCAAAGCGCGGCGGTGCCAGCAGGCTGGAACTGTGTGCCGACCTGATCGTGGGCGGTACAACGCCCAGCCTTGCGCTGGTGCGTCAGGTCAAGGCGGAGACCGGCCTGCCGGTGCGGGCGCTGCTGCGGCCCCGCTTTGGCGATTTCTGCTATGACAGCTATGAGCTTGCCCAGATGGAACAGCTGGCCGCAGAGCTGGTGGAAGCCGGGGCAGACGGTATTGTGACCGGTGTGCTGACCCCGGAAGGGCAGCTGGATGCAGACGCCATGCGGCCCATCTATGCGGCGGCACGCAAGGCAGCAGAGAAGGCGGGCCGTCCGGTGGCGTGTACCCTGCACCGTGCCTTTGATGTCAGCGCCGACCCCTTTGCGGCACTGGAAACGGTCCGGAACATGGGCCTTTGTACCATCCTCACCAGCGGGCAGGCGGCGAGTGCCCCAGAGGGAGCGGAGCTTCTCGGCCGACTGGTGGAGCGGGCAGGGGACAGCGTGGAAATTCTGGTAGGTGCCGGTGTCACGGCACAAAACATCCCGGCACTGGCCGCACAGACCGGGGCACATGCGTTCCACCTTTCCGGCAAGCAGGTGCTGCAAAGCCGCATGACCTTCCGCCGCGAGGGTGTGCCCATGGGGCTGCCGGGCTTTTCAGAGTTTGAGGTATGGCAGACGGGTGAAGAAAACATCCGTGCTGCACGGCAGGCACTGGATGCGATCAAGAACAACTAAAACGAAAGCGCTCTCCCACCGGGTTTCCGTTGGGAGAGCGCTTTTTTATGATGATGAATTTGAAGGGTGAAGATAGCTTAGTAATGCAGCTCGTCGCCGGTCAGTGCTTCCAGCACCGGCAGCATGGCAGCGGCCTCGGCCTTGGCGGCGGGCAGATCCATATCGCGGTAGTTGCCGCACTCCACTTCGCTGGCACCGGGCACAGCGCCCTCAAAGCCAGCCATGAAGCGGAAGGATTCCACCGTCAGCTCCAGTGCCTCGGCGGGAGTCAGGCCGCGGGTGAGCAGATAGAAGCCGGTGCGGCAGCCCATGGGGCCAACGTAGATCACGCTGTCCTGAAAGGCGCTGTTACGTGCATAGGTGGCAAACAGATGCTCCAGCGTATGGGCGGCACCGGTGGACAGGTAATCGCCGTGATTGGGCCTTTTCATGCGGATGTCCCATGTGAGAACATCGCCGTCCTGACGGCTCAGATACATGCCGCGGTCCAGTTTGGTATGGTCAACACAGAAGCTTGCAATGCGTTCCATGAGTTTTTCTCCTTTGGCTTATGCCTGCAGGCGCTGCACGCTGCCGTGCGCGCAGTCCACAGCGATCATCAGGCCGTCACGGATGTGGCTGGTAGCACCGGCGGCACCCACAACGGTAGGCTTGAGCAGGGCCTTGCCGGCAATGGCGGCATGGCTGTTCAGGCCCGGCTCTTCCACCACCAGAGCGGCGGCATCACGCACGTAACTCAGCATTTCGTTGCTGGTGGAGGGCACCACCAGAACCATGCCGGGCTTGAACTTTGCACGCACCTCTTCCAGCGTGCGGCAGACGCAGGCCTTGCCGGTGGCGCTGGTTACGTCGGCATTCTCGCGGCCAACGCCCACACCGGTAGCCAGACAGTTGCCTACCATGTGGATCTTGATCATGTTGGTGGTGCCGGACACGCCCACAGGCACGCCTGCGGTCACAACGGCCAGCTCACCGTTGTGCAGGTAGCCGTTCTCCTTGGCCAGAGAGGTGGACATCTCGATCAGCTCATCAGTGCTGTGTGCCAGAGGCATCATCAGCGGGGTGATGCCCCAGCTCAGGGCCAGCTGACGCTGCACCTGCTCCTTCATCACGCAGGCGATGATGGGCTGCTCCGGGCGGTACTTGCTCAGCAGACGGGCGGTGTTGCCGGACTCGGACACGGTGACGATGGCGGCAGCATTCACGTCCTTGGCGGTCAGGCAGGCAGCATGTGCAGTTGCATCGCTCACGCTGATCTTGCCGGTGTTCTCGGCGAGGGGCGCAAAGCGGGAGTGATTCTCCTGCTCGGTGCGCTCAGCAATGGCAGACATGGTCTTGAGGGCCTCCACGGGGTAAGCACCGGCAGCAGTCTCGCCGGAAAGCATGATGGCAGAGGTGCCGTCGTAGATGGCATTTGCCACGTCAGAGATCTCGGCGCGGGTGGGACGGGGGTTCACGATCATGCTGTCCAGCATCTGGGTAGCGGTGACGATGGGCTTGCCAAAGGAGAAGGAGCGCTCGATGATATTCTTCTGAATGCCGGGCAGCTCGGTAAAGTCGATCTCAACGCCCAGATCGCCGCGGGCCACCATGACAGCATCGGCTGCAGCCAGAATGCTGTCGATGTTGTTCACGCCCTCACGGTTCTCGATCTTGGCGATGATGCGGATATCGGAATCATACTCGTTGAGCAGGTTGCGGATATCGTACACATCCTGTGCAGTGCGCACGAAGGAAGCAGCGATGAAGTCAAAGCCCTGCTGTGCGCCAAAGATGATATCGTCGCGGTCGCGCTGGCTCATATACGGCATGGACAGATGCACGCCGGGCACATTGACACCCTTCTTGTTCTTGATCTTGCCGTTGTTCAGCACCTTGCAGACGATGTCCGTATCGTTCACGGTGATGATCTGCAGCTTGATCAGGCCGTCGTCCAGCATGATGGTGCCGCCGGGCTGCACATCCTGCGGCAGGTCCTTATAGGTGATGGAGCAGATCTCCTTGGTGCCTTCCACCTCGCGGGTGGTCAGGGTGAAGGTCTGGCCGGCTTCCAGCATTTCAGTGCCGTTCTTGAAGTCCTTCAGGCGGATCTCGGGGCCCTTGGTGTCCAGCAGGGCAGCGACCGGCTTGCCCAGCTCTTCACGAATGGCCTTCAGCTTTTCAAAGCGGCCCAGATGCTCCTCGTGAGAGCCGTGGGAAAAATTAAAACGGGCAACATTCATGCCGTTGGCGACCAGCTCGCGCAGAACGCCTTCCTGATCGGTGGACGGGCCCAGAGTGCAGATGATCTTTGTTTTTCTCATATACTTTTACTACCTCCAACTACAACTTCACATTCTCTATTTTGCGGCAGGCTGTCCGCTGTCATACAGACAGCTGCACGTGGCCAACGGGAAAAATCCCGTGCTGTGGTACAAAAGCGGAAAAATCCTGTGGTTCAAAACTTTTCCACCTATTATTATATCCGCTGGGATACAATAGGGCAAGGAAAACTTTGCGCTGTGGCTGAATTTTTTAGGCGGTCAAGAAATCTTTGCCACGGAATGACGCATTTACGTTTAAAAATGAAAAAACGCCCGGTCAATTCGTGAACAAAATGACGAACATTTTGGTGAAAATGACGGATATTTGCGGGAAGGCGAAAAAGCTTGCATCCGGCACAGGATTTGCTTATAATGATAAGTAAAGATAGTATCACTTATCCGGGGCAGGTCCCCGGAAGAAATGGAGAAAAAACGATATGGAAAAGCGTGTTTTTCTGATCGTCCTCGACAGCTTTGGAATCGGTGCAGAGCCGGATGCCGCCGCCTTTGGCGATGAGGGCACCAACACCCTGGGTGCCATTGCAAAACACCCCAACTTCAACTGCCCCAACCTGCAAAAGATGGGCATGTTCAACATTGATGGCGTGACCGCAGGCGAAAAGACCGCAGCGCCCATCTGCTCCTTTGCCCGCCTGCAGGAGCAGAGCATGGGCAAGGATACCACCATTGGTCACTGGGAGATCGCCGGTGTGGTAAGCCCCAAGCCGCTGCCCACCTTCCCGAACGGCTTCCCGGATGAGCTGATCCACGAGTTTGAGGAAAAGACCGGCCACAAGGTGCTGTGCAACAAGCCTTACTCCGGCACGCAGGTGCTGAAGGATTACGGCGAGCAGGCCATGAAAGAAAACGCCCTTATCGTCTACACCAGTGCCGACAGCGTATTTCAGGTGGCCGCCAACGAAGAGCTGGTGCCGGTGCATGAGCTGTACCGCTACTGCGAGATCGCCCGCGAGATGCTCAAGGGTGAGTACGGCGTGGGCCGCGTGATCGCACGCCCCTTCCTGGGCCACACTGCGGATACCTTCTACCGCACCACCAACCGCCACGACCTGAGCCTCAAGCCGCCCCGCGCTACCATGCTGGATCTGCTGAAAGATGCTGGCAGGGATGTGATCGCTGTTGGTAAGATCTTTGACATCTTCGACGGTGAGGGTGTGACCGAGAAAATCAAAACCACTGGCAATACCAACGGCATCGCCTTTACCAAGGCCCTGCAGACCCGCGACTTTGAGGGCCTTGCCTTTGTAAATCTGGTGGACTTCGATATGCTCTACGGACACCGCCGCGATGTAGCAGGCTATGCCGCCGCTGCCACCGAGTTTGACAAGTTCGTGGCCGACTTCATCCCCGGAATGCGGGAGGGCGATCTCCTCATGGTCACCGCCGACCATGGCTGCGACCCGTCCTATACCAAGACCACCGACCACACCCGCGAGTATGTGCCGTACCTGATCTGCGGCAAGGGCGTGAAGCCTGGCGTTGACCTTGGCACCCGTCTGTGCTTTGGCACCATCGCCCAGACCATCTGCGAGTATCTTGATGTGGATGCTTCCTCTCTGGACGGCAAGAGCGTCTGGAACGAGATCAAGGCATAATTATTTTGAATGAGAAAGCCGCCTGCATTGGTTCAAGATGCAGGCGGCATTTTTATGCAGTTTATCGGCACGGACTTTCTGGTGAAAAAGCAAAACAGGAAATGACCGCAGTCGTTTCCTGTTTTGCAAATAAAATAATATTTCCGCGATAGAGTCCGGAGCTTGCGCGGAGGACATTTCAAATCGTCAGGCCGCGTCGTTCTGCTGCGAAGCAGCATCCTGAATGGCACCCCAGATGGAGGAAGCCGCATTGTAGATGGACGATGCAGCCTGTTCCACCTCTTCCTGCGTGGGCAGGGAGATAGACGGGGCTTCGGCAGGTGTGTCCCCGCCGGTCTCGCCCTCGGCGGGAGCTTCCGGCTCCGGCGTCTGGGTGTCGGCAGGCTGCTCTGCAGGCTGGTCAGCCGGGACGGTCTCTTCCGGCAGGCTGTCGGCGGGCACTTCTTCGGGAACGCTCTCCGCAGGCACCTCCGAAACGGCAGCGTTCGGGTCGGTGGTGGGGGTGAACACATCGGTCTTTTCCGGCTTCTGGGTGGTGTCGGCAACGGTGCCCTCACCGCCCAGCACGGACGCGATCATTTCCCTGGCCTTGCTCACAGAAGCATCGTCCGGTTTCATGACGTAGAGCTTCTGTCCCTTGGCAGAGTAGCACTTGGTGCTGCTGGAGCTTGTGCCGGTGACGGTATAGCTTTCAATATCCCACTCGGCAAAGTCGCTCAGTTGCATCCGTACCAGCGCACTGATCTGATCCTGTGAAAAGCTGGTCACAAAGCAGTCGGAGGCGGCATCCATGATCTTGGAAAAGCCCATCAGCAGGGCAGGGGACTTGATCTTGTTCAGCATGGCATCGATCACCTTCATCTGGTTGATGCCGCGCTGGATATCGCCGGACGCAAAGGCGTGGCGTTCGCGGGCAAAGGCCAGTGCGGACTTACCGTCCAGATGGTTCCAGCCCTCCACAAAGGTGGTGGGGTCATAGTAGCCGGGGCTGCCCACAGAAGTGAACGCCTGATCGGAGTAGACATCCACGCCGCCCAGCGCATCGATGATGCTGATGAAGCCCGCAAAGTTGATGCGGATGTAATGGTCCACATTGACACCGTACAGATTGCCCAGTGTGGCCATGCTGGTTTCCACGCCGTACAGACCGGCGTGAGTCAGCTTATCCTTGCTGTCAGTGCCGGCAAGGTCTACGTAGTAGTCGCGCGGGGTGTTGATCAGGGCCACCCTCTTGGTGACAGGGTTCACGGCAGCAAGGATATTCACGTCGCTGCGGGCATTTTCGGTCAATTCGCCGCGGGTGTCCACGCCGCTGAGGTAGATCACAAACGGCTCCTTGGTGATCTTGTTGGCCTCGGCACCGGTGAGCAGGCCAGAGGTCATGCTGCCCAGGGCAGAAAGGCCCTGCTGGGCCCAGAAGCAGCCCAGCGCCATGGCGGCGCACAGGAACACCGAAAATACCCGGGCCACCTTGCCGGGAACATTGTACTCCTGACAGCGCTTTACCAGCAGCCACAAAAGCGCCAGCAGCGCGGCCAGAATGACCAGATACAGCACCGGCAGCATCTGGGTGCGCCACAGCTGCACCAGTGCCAGAATGCTTAAAATACCTTGTAAGATCAGCAAAATTTTCCCCCACTTGGAAGGTACTGCCACGGCTCCATCCACGGGCGGATGGGCCTTGGGCGGTACGGGTGTGTTGTGGCCGCTGCGCGGCGGCTTCTGGGGAGGCTGGGCCGGAGGCGGTGTGCTGGGCTGTTCCGGCGGCAGCTCGGAAAAAAACGCCGAGCTGTCTACCTCGATGGGCGCAGTATCCTCAGAGCCTTCCTTGCGGCTGATGTGCCGCAGAGAACGGTAATCTTCGTGGGAACGATCGTTTTCATCCATCATTCAAAACCACTCCTTTTTGTCAGGAAACAGGTACAATGGTCAGCACTGCACGGGCCGGAAGGCAGGTGGCGGTCTGATCTTCGTTGGAAAGCCAGCCAAAGCCTTCACAGATGTGATCCGGGCAGGGCGAATCCACGAACCGGGCTGCACCGTCCTTGATCTGAATGTGGACGGTATAGTAACCGGTGTCCACATCATAGGTCTCATCCACGTCCAGCGGCAGATTCATGGTGGTGTTGTTGTCGCCGTAGATCAGCTCGGCCCGCAGCCCGGAGCCGGAAGCGTGCACGCGGCGCACCACCAGCAGCACAGCGGCAATGGCCAGAATGACCACGGCAAACAGAAGATTGGTAAGCAGCTTTTTGTTTTTCATGCGTTAATCCTTGATCTGCAATTGTTCCAGCTCGGCCAGCCACAGTGCGGCACAGGCATCGCTGGGCATCCGCCAGTCGCCGCGGGGCGAAAGGGTCACGCTGCCCACCTTGGGGCCGTCGGGCAGGCAGCTGCGCTTGAACTGTTGGGCAAAGAACCGCCAGTAGAAGTTGCGCAGCCACTTGTACAGCACACTGTCCGGGTACTCCGGCCGGCCTGCGAATGCAGTCTTTGCCAGCCGGAAGATCTTGGCCGGGCCAAAGCCGAAGCGCAGCACCTGATACAGGTAGAAATCGTGCAGCTCATAGGGCCCCACAAGGTCCTCGGTCTTCTGCGCGATCTCGCCGTCCTTGGCGGGCAGCAGCTCCGGGGAGACGGGCGTATCCAGAATATCCAGCAGCACCGTGCGCAGAGCATCGGTGGCGGCAATGTCGGCTTCGTAGCGCACAAGGTGGCGCACCAGCGTTTTGGGCACACCGGCGTTCACACCGTACATGCTCATGTGGTCGCCGTTGTAGGTGGCCCAGCCCAGCGCCAGCTCCGAAAGGTCGCCGGTGCCCACCACGAGACCGCCGGTGCGGTTGGCGGTATCCATCAGCTCCAGCGTGCGCACGCGGGCCTGACCGTTTTCAAAGGTGACATCCAGCACGCTCTCATCCTGACCGATGTCCGCAAAATGGCTGTGCACGGTGTTGGCGATATCGATCTCTTTAAAGGAGACCTGCAGCTCATCGCACAGGATCTCTGCGTTGCTGCGGGTGCGCTTCGTGGTGCCAAAGCAGGGCATGGTCACAGCCAGCACATCCCGGGCGGGGCGGCCCAGCTGCTTCATGGCACGCACGGCCACCAGCAGCGCAAGACAGCTGTCCAAGCCGCCGGAAATGCCGATGACCGCCGTTTTGGCGTGGGCATGATCCAGCCGCTTGGCAAGGCCGTCGGCCTGCATCTTCAAAATAAGCTCACAGCGCTCGGCGCGGCGCTTGGGGTCGCCGGGCACAAAGGGTGCGGGATCGATCCAGCGGGTCAGCGTGGTCTCTGTCGGTTCCAGATCGAACTCCACGGTCTGGTAGCCCTCGCCGCTCAGCTCAAAACTGGTGTTGCGGGCACGCTCGGCTTCCATGCGCTGGCAGTCGATCTCAGTCTCGGCACAGCCGCCGTCAAAGGGGGCGTTCTCCGCCAGAATAGTGCCGTTCTCGGCGATCAGGTCGTGGCCGGCGAACACCATGTCCTGCGTGCTCTCACCGTGCCCGGCGGAAGCATACAGGTAGCCGCACAGCAGACGGGCAGACTGGTTGGACACCAGCGCCCGGCGGTACTCGGCCTTGCCGACGGTCTCATCGCTGGCGGAAAGATTTGCGATCACGGTCGCACCGGCCAGCGCGTGGAAGGTGGAGGGCGGCAGGGCGCTCCACAGATCCTCGCAGATCTCCACGCCCAGCACAAAGCTGGGCATCTGGCGGCAGCGGAACAGCAGGGAAGTGCCAAAGGGCACCTGCTGACCACACACCTCCACCAGCTCCACTTCGGTGCTGCCCGGGGTGAACTGGCGCTTTTCGTAGAACTCGCCGTAGTTGGGCAAATAGGTCTTGGGCACAAGACCCAGAATGCGGCCATGGCATAGCACGGCGGCGCAGTTGTACAGCTTGCCGTGCACCAGCAGCGGCAGGCCCACCAGCGTGACAACGTCCAGTGCTTTTGTTTCATCAAGCAGGGTGCTCAGGGCATCCAGTGCACCGGTCTGCAGCGTGCGCTGCAGAAACAGGTCGCCGCAGGTATAGCCGGTCAGGCAGAACTCGGGGAACACGGCCAGCTTTACGCCGCGGGCTGCGGCTTTGTGCAAAGCATCCGTGATCTGCCGGACATTATAGGCGCAGTCGGCCACCCGCAGTGCGGGAGAAAGGGCGGCTGCTTTCAAAAAACCATCTTTCATCGGAGGATTTCACATCCTGTCTTTCTTAGTTGACTGCAATTTCCTGCAGTGCACATAGTATACCACAAACAGACCCAAACGGGAAGTAAAAGAACAATGACAAAAACAAAACAGCCGCGCTCTCTCCATCTCGCACTGCCCGACGGAGAAAGCGGGCAAGACAAAAAATAAAAAATCCCACACAAAAATGTGCGGGAATCAAAGACTGAAAAATGGAAAACGAGATAGACCGTAAGCCGGGTTCTGTATTAAACGACGATCTGTCTAGACCTGCCATTGCTGACAGGTTCGTGCCGCCTTCGGGACACGCGAGCAGCGCTGTACGTCCCATATAGGCGTTGCTTCCGGTAGGGTTTACAAAGCCGCATAGTCACCCATGCGCTGGTGAGCTCTTACCTCGCCCTTTCATCCTTACCGCATTGCTGCGGCGGTTTCCTTTCTGTTGCACTTTCCCTGAGGTCACCCTCGGCTGCCGTTAGCAGTTACCGTGCTCTGTGAGGCCCGGACTTTCCTCAGAGCGGTCAAAGCCGCCCCGCCGCCGTATGTTCCACTCGTTTTCCGCTCCTCATGATACCATAAAAAAGCAGGATTTGCAAGTAGAAGCCTTTTTTGATATAATATCTTATATATTTTTATGCTTTTTTGCGCAGGAGGTGGGTGCATATGCGGCTGTTTTTTACGGTGCCCGATACGCCGCAGACCCAAAACGGAGTGCTTCTGCGCAATTTTCTGCGCCAGTGTGCCGTTTCTACCGACCTTGCCCGTGCAGTCAAGTTCCGGGGCAGCGGCTTTTTTGCGGATGGAGAGCCTGTCCTTGCCAACCGCAGGGTGTACCCGGGGCAGACGGTCAGCTTTGAGCTGCCGCCGGAAGGGGAAGGCGTGGCCCCGCAGCCGGAGATCCCGGTAAACGTGGTCTATGAGGATGCCTTTGCAGTGGTGCTGGAAAAGCCGCCGCATCTGGCCGTGCACCCCACCCTGAACTACCCCTACGATACCCTTGCCAACGGGTATGCGGCATGGGCTGCGCAGCAGGGCATCAGCCCGGTGTTCCGCCCGGTGAACCGCATCGATAAGGACACCAGCGGCCTTGTTCTGGCTGCAAAGCACGCCTACGCTGCGCCGCTGCTGGCCCGGAATGTGGAAAAGCTCTACTATGCCGTTGTGGAGGGGGAGCTGCCGCTTGGGCCGGGCGTGATCGACGCGCCCATTGGCCGCCAGGCGGAGAGCATCATTGGCCGCTGCGTGACCCCGGACGGCAAGCCAAGCCGCACCGAGTATACCATATTAAAAGCAGAAAACGGCCTGAGCCTTGCAGCCTGTGTGCCGGTAACGGGCCGCACCCATCAGATCCGGGTGCATTTTGCGTCCATCGGCCACCCGCTGGCTGGGGATGACCTTTACGGCGGGAGCCGGGAGCGCATTGGGCGGCAGGCGCTGCACTGTGCAAGGCAGAGCTTCCGGGTGCCGGTGTACACCCCGGTTGAGGGCGGAATCCGGGTGGAATGCCCGGCAAATGGAAATAACTGGAAGACTGCTGCGGCGGAAAGCCCGCTGCCACAGGATATGAAACAGCTTTTTGGTGAAAAGTAAGTGAAAGAACCACCCAAATTTTGTGACAATGCTTGTTTCAAAGACGGCAGGGTGTATAATAAAATAAGAATGTTGTGTGCATGAGCCTGCTGGAAAGGGCATGTGCGCCCAAGACCGCCGCCGTCTTATCCCGGCACCGTGTGTGCATTGGCGGCAAGGAAGGAGAAAAACCTTTTGATCGAAGACAAGACAAAGGAGCAGCAGCCCGCTTCACCGGTAAAACCGAAACGCGGCCAGAGGCTGCGCTCCCTTTGGGCACAGCTGCAATGCATGGGGCTTTTGCACCGGCACCGGCTGCGCCGTAAAACCCAGAATCATGTGAATGATTTTGGCAGAAAGCTTGCCCAGAATTCTGCCGTGCCAGTCATCGGGGAGACGCTGTATGCACTGGGCTATTCTACAGAGTATGGATTCGTCCGCGTTGGGCGCGGCCTGCGCAGCGGCTGGCTGTGGCTGTGGCAGGCATTTACGACACTGCTGGCAAATGCTGCGGCAATGGCGTTCCCGGGGGCAGCGCAGATGTTCCGGGACCTGTTCGGCCCGATCTGGCTGTTCTTCCGGGGCTGCGGTTCGCTGCTGGTGCACGCCCAACGGGTGCGGAAAGAAAAAGGCTTTGCCGCAGCCTGCAAAGCCAGCGTACATTATCTGGCCAGCGGTGTGCGCCGCAACCTGAAAACACTGCCGCGCATGGCCATGTATGTGCTGCCGGTGTGCGCACTGGCTGTTATGGTGACCGTGTTCAACCATACCGTCCGCCAGCCTTATGCGCTGGAGGTGCAGGTGAACGGCCAGACCGTCGGCTATGTGGCCAATGAGGATGTGTTCAACTCGGCCCGTGAGGCGGTGCAGGAGCGTATCAACTACGCAGACACCGACCATGCAAAGTGGACCGTGGAGCCTACCTATACCGTTACCGTGGCCCACAAGACCATGGATGAAAACGAGATGGCGGACGCGATCCTGAAGAGCGCCAGCGACGAGATCAGCGAGGGCACGGCCCTGTATCTGGATGGTGAGCTGACCGCAGTGTGCAGCGATGGTGTCAGCCTGCAGAGCTACCTGAGCAGCCTGCTGGAACCCTATGAGGACCCTGAGAACTCCAACGTGACCGTGGGCTTCAACAAGGAAGTTACGCTGGAAAACGGCATCTACTTCAACGACAGCTTTCAGGACGAAGCGGATGTGGAAAAGGAACTTTCCGGTGTGCAGCAGCAGGAAAAGATCTACACAGTGGGCGCAGGCGACACGCTATGGAGCATCGCCCAGAAAAACGACCTCACCTTCCGTGAGCTGTGCGAACTGAATACCAATTTCAAGGGCGCGCCCCTGAACGAGAAATCTAACATTCAGGCCGGTGATGAGCTGATCGTGACCAAGCAGGAAGCTACGCTGGAAGTGCGCATCACCAAGGTGGAGACCTGGCAGGAGGAGATCCCCTATACCACCGAGACCACCACCTCCAACGAGTACACGGTGGGTACCAAGAAAACGGTGCAGAACGGTGTGAACGGCCTGCGTCAGATCACGGCGCAGCGTGTTTATAACACCGATGGCATCCAGCTTTCCCAGAAGATCCTGAGCACGGAAGTGGTGCAGGAGCCTGTCACGGAAAAAATCGTGAAGGGCACCAAAAAGGTGACCAGCAGCACCAGCTACATCACCGGCAGCGGTCAGTTCATCTGGCCGGTGCCCGGCTATCGCGACTGCTCACGCTGGTACGGCGGCAGCCACAAGGGTGTGGATATCTGTGCGGCTGCCGGTACGCCCATCTACGCATCGGCGGGCGGCACCGTGACCAAGGCCGGCTACAACAAGGCCGGTGCCGGTACGGGTTATGGCTACTCCATCATCATCAGCCACGGCAGCGGCTACACCACGGTGTATGCGCACTGTCTGTCGCTGGCGGTGCACTCTGGTCAGACCGTCAAGCAGGGCCAGCTGATCGGCTATGTGGGCAGCACCGGACGCTCCAGCGGCAACCACTGCCACTTTGAGATCCGCCGCAACGGCAGCTACATCGCGCCGCAGAATGTGTTCAACCGCAGAAAGTATAGGTAAAGGTAAGTTTGCAGAGGGCTTTTTCTCCGGAGAAGGCCCATCTGCTGTATTATGTAACAGAAAAGGAGAGATGATCTTATGTCTACCCCTCACATCAGTGCTGAAAAAGGCGATTTTGCAAAGACCGTCCTGATGCCGGGCGATCCTCTGCGTGCAAAATTCATTGCAGATACCTTCCTCAAGGATGTGCGTCAGGTGACCGGCGTGCGCGGGATGCTGGGCTTTACCGGCACCTACGAGGGCCGGCCCATCAGCGTGATGGGCAGCGGCATGGGTATGCCTTCCATCGGCATTTATTCCTATGAGCTGTTCAAGTTCTACGATGTAGAGAACATCATCCGCATCGGCTCTGCCGGCAGCTATACCGACAAGGCCAAGCTGTTTGACGTGGTGCTGGCCGCCGGTGCTGTGAGTGAAAGCAACTATGCCCGTGTGCAGAGCGGCTTTGAAGGGGACATCACGCTGCCCAGCCAGAGCCTGAACGACAAGCTGCGCGCTTCTGCCGCAAAGCAGGGCATCCCCCTCATCGAGGGAAACATCCACTCTTCGGATGTGTTCTACCGTCAGCCCTCCGATGCAAAGCCCACCTACTGGGAAAAGCTGCGCGACGAGCGCGGCTGCCTGTGCGTGGAGATGGAGAGCTTTGCCCTGTTTGCCAATGCACAGGTGCTGGGCAAGAACGCTGCCTGCCTGCTGACCATTTCCGACAGCTTTGTTTCGCCGGAAATCACCACGGCAGAACAGCGCCAGAAGAGCTTTACCGATATGATGAAGGTAGCACTGGGTGCAGAATACTAAGCGTTAAAAACGCATTTCAGCGCGGTTTGCCTGCAAAAGGGCTTGCCGCGCTGTTTTCGACCCCTGAAAACCAAAAAAAGGAGTGACGGATATGACAAACCTGACCCTGGAAGAAAAGAAGGAGCTCATCCGCATGGCACTGGCTGCACGGGAAAAAGCCTATGTGCCCTACAGCGATTTTATGGTGGGCGCTGCCCTGCGCGCCAAGGATGGCCGCATTTTTACCGGCTGCAACGTGGAGAACGCTGCCTTTACCCCCACCAGCTGTGCAGAGCGCACGGCTCTGTTCAAGGCGGTGGCCGAGGGCGTGACCGAGTTCACCGACATTGCTGTGGTGGGCAGCCGCCGCGGCGAGGTGAACGAGCAGATCACTTCTCCCTGCGGGGTGTGCCGCCAGGCTCTGTTTGAATTCGGCGGGCCGGAACTGAACGTTATCATGGCAAAGACACCGGAAGACTTTATCGAGCGCAGCATGGACGAACTGCTGCCCTTCGGCTTTGGCCCCTCCAATGTGGCGGGCAACCGTGCCGTGAAGTGACGGGATAAAAACGCAGAGGTGCACTGCAGGACAATAAAGTGACGGCAATACGTGCATTGTGTGCCAAAGCACAGAGAACGCACGGAACTACGGCAAATTTGTGCATAAATACTACTTTTGATAAAAACTTACAAAATTATTGTAAAGATTTTGTAATCGGAATTCGCTTGCATCTGACACGGCTTGCCGTTATACTTGAGCCAGTAAATGTGCAGTTCTGCGCATTTTATTTGTTTGACGCAATTTTATTAAAAATAAAAGGAGAGTTTGATTATGATGATTTCTCGTCGTAATTTCCTGGCTGTGGCTGGTGCCGCTGCCGCTGCCGCTGCTCTGACCGCTTGCGGCGGTTCTTCCGCTTCTTCTACCAGCACCGCTTCTTCCGCTGCTGCTTCTACTGCTTCCTCTGCTGCTGAGGGCGGTGAGAAGATCGTCAAGGTCGCTCTGACCTGCGATACCGGCACGATCGATGATGAGAGCTTCAACCAGGCATGCTGGACTGCTGTTTCCGGCTACATGGGCGATGACTGCCAGTACTACATTCCCGAGGCTGATGCTTCCGATGAGGACCGCGAGACCATGATCCGTCAGGCTGTCAACGACGGCGCTGATGTCATCGTCTGCGTCGGCTACCTGTACGGCGCTTCTCTGGCATGGGCTGCTGACC
>OOBM01000666.1_pt1 | contig 24466 bp, 15 predicted proteins | sample 1671581 | NCBI WGS metagenome assembly OOBM01 (sample SAMN06348171, study PRJEB24527) | human gut metagenome
TGCGGAACTGGTTCTGCAGCAGCTCACCGACGCTGCGGATGCGGCGGTTGCCCAGATGGTCGATGTCATCGGTGGTGCCGATGCCGTGGCCCAGGCCGTTCAGATAGTTGATGGAAGACAGGATGTCGGTCACGGTGACGGTGCGGCCGATGAGCTGGTCGTGGTTGCGGCGCAGCATCTCCTTCTGCTCTTCCACATCCGAAGTGGTGTCGAGGATCTTCTTGATCTCCTCAAAGGAGCAGCGCTCGTTGATGCCGCACTCCTTGACATCGAAGGAGAAGAAGCCCTGAGCGTCAACACAGCCATTGGTGATGACCTTGACCTTCTTGCCCTCGACGTTCAGCACGACGACATTGACGCCGGCGTTGTCAGCGGCCTCAGCCAGCTGACGGGTGATCTTGGCATCCTTCTCGATGAGCAGTTCGCCGGTCAGAGGAGCGACGACGTTCTCAGCGGCGATGTAGCCGGTGATGCGGCGTGCCAGAGACAGCTTCTTGTTCATCTTATAACGACCGAACCGGGACAGATCGTAGCGGCGGGGGTCGAAGAAGAGCATATTGATCTGGCTGGTAGCGGACTCCACCGTGGGAGGCTCACCGGGGCGCAGCTTGCGGTAGACTTCCAGCAGGCCTTCCTCGGTGTTCTTGGTGGTATCCTTTTCCAGAGTGGCAAGGATGCGCTCATCCTCGCCGAAGTAGTTCAGGATGTCCTCGTTGGAAGACAGGCCCAGTGCGCGGCAGAGCACAGTGACAGGCAGCTTGCGGTTCTTATCGATACGGACATAGAACACGTTGGAAGCGTCGGTCTCGTACTCCAGCCAGGCGCCGCGGTTGGGGTTCATGGTGGCGCTGTACAGGTCATTGCCCACCTTATCGTGATCATGGCCGTAGAATACGCCGGGAGAACGGACCAGCTGGCTGACGATGGCGCGCTCTGCACCGTTGATGACAAAGGTGCCGGCGTCGGTCATCAGGGGGAAGTCGCCCATGAAGATCTCCTGGTCCTTCACCTCGCCGGTCTCCTTGTTCAGCAGACGGGCGGTGACGCGCAGGGGTGCTGCATAGGTCACGTCGCGCTCTTTGCACTCTTTGATGCTGTACTTGGGCTCTTTATCGAGACGGAAGTCCACGAAGCTCAGTGCCAGATTGCCGGTGTAGTCCTCAATGGTGCCGATGTCGTGGAAGACCTCTTTCAGGCCCTCGTCCAAGAACCACTGATAAGAGTTCTTCTGGACCTCGATGAGGTTCGGCATACTGATGACTTCGTCGATGTGGGAGAAGCTCATGCGCTCGGTCTTGCCGAGCTTGACGGGCTTGACTTTCATCATAAAATCAACCACTCCTTACTTTTATACTCTACGGATGTTGCGTTCTACGGGTCAAATTTGAGCAGACGCACATAAATCGACCCGTATCCTCAGAGGAAGTTCGGCGTTTTTCACAAACTTTTCGTGTCTACCCCTTGGGCTGACCGAGTCGAAGCTCCCTTTTTGGCGCACTAGGCCATTATGTGATACTAATGCAGTATACACCGGGAAAGCCCTGTTGTCAAGCCATTTTTCCCATTTCGGGCCGATTTTTTTGTCAAGCCCCCGCTTTTGTAGTACACCCGGTTCCGTGTCTACTTTGTGCGTTTTTGGTATTGCTTTTTGAGTTTTGCACGTTCTCACCAAAAACACCCTTGTGCATTTTGTACAGGTTTGCTCTTGTGCTTCCGGGCAGACGAAAGGGGCACCCGGCGTGATGGGTGCCCCTTCGGGAGCTTTATTCCAGATAATCCCGCAGCCGTTTGGCCCGGCTGGGATGGCGGAGCTTGCGGAGGGCTTTTGCCTCGATCTGGCGGATGCGCTCCCGCGTGACGTTGAACTCCTTCCCCAGCTCTTCCAGAGTGCGGGGCCGGCCGTCGTCGAGGCCGAAGCGGAGCGTGATCACCCGCTCTTCGCGGGGCGTCAGACTCTTGAGCACACTCATCAGCTCCCGGCGGAGCAGCTGGCGGCCCGCTTCATCCACCGGGATCCCGGCTTCTTCGTCCTGAATGAAATCTTCGAGGTGGGCGTCTTCTTCCTCGCCCACCGGCGTTTCCAGGCTGACCGGCTCCTGCGCCAGCTGCAGCAGTTCCCGCACCCGGTCCGGCTCCATCTCCAGCCGGACAGCGATCTCCTCCGCCGTGGGCTCGCGGCCATTCTTCCGCAGCAGCTCCCCTGCCGTCTTCCGGACCCGGTTGATGTGCTCCACCAGATGCACCGGGATGCGGATGGTCCGCCCCTGGTCGGCAATGGCACGGGTGATGGACTGCCGGATCCACCATGTCGCGTAGGTGGAGAACTTGAAGCCCCTGTCCGGCTCAAACTTCTCCGCTGCCTTCATCAGGCCGAGGTTGCCCTCCTGGATGAGGTCGAGGAAGGGCAGCCCCCTGCCCGCGTAGCGCTTGGCCACCGAGACCACCAGCCGCAGGTTCGCCTCGCTGAGGCGTCGGCGGGCGTCCGCATCCCCTGCTCTGGCGGCGCGGGCCAGCGTCTGTTCCTCTTCTGCCGAGAGGAGCGGCACCTGCCCGATCTCCTTCAGATAGGCTTTCACCGGGTCGTCCAGCGCCACGCCCTCGGCAGAAAGCTCATGTTCCAGTCGGCCGATCTGGGCATCGTCCAGCAGCGGGAGGTCGGCGTCCTCTTCCTCCACCCGGATGCCGCGGGCCTCCAGCGCCTCATACAGCGCGTCCAGCCCGGCGACATCGTACTCCTGCTCTTCCATGGCGCGGCTGACCTGCTCCGGCGTCAGAAGGTGGTGCCGGGCACGGCTCGCCAAAATCTTTGCAAGTTCTTCCGTCTGCGACAATTTCCGCATGATTCCTTCTCCTTCCAGCTCCAGCCGGGAGGAAAGGGAGCGCTCAGTCTTCTGCAGGGAGAGTTCCCTGTTTCTTTTCTCGCATCGACTGGAGATACTGCTCTAAGTCTTCATTGGACATCTGGGCCGCCTTCTTCGCGATCGGGGTGCCGCGGGCGATGCGTTCCAGATAAAAGTTGATATCCTCGGTGGTACAGTTGACATCGCTGTATTGTGCCGCAAGGCGGCTCAGTTCATTCAGGGCCTCTTCGCTCTGTACAAAGCCGCGCAGGGTGGAAAGGCTGACCTCGATGCCCTGCGCCTGACAGTCCAGCATGGCCTGATACAGCTCCTTCTGCTGGGGCAGGAGGAACTTTTCCGCCGGCAGTGCGGCCCGCACCCTGGGGATGTAGCTTGGCTCCCGCAGCAGTGCCGCCAGCAACCGCTGCTCAGCCGAGGCCACACCCAGCGCCTGCGAGCCGCCTGCGCTGTAAGGAACATTGATCTGATCCATCTCACCGGAGTGCAGGCGGGAGCGGTTCTCCTCCCGTCGTCGCTTGCTGCCCGCTTTTTTGACAGCGGTGCCCAGCTGGGTCAGGATGGCGGTCTTGGAGATGTTCGTCTCCTCGGCCAGCCGCCCGGCGTAAACCTCCTGTTCGGTGGGGTTGGAGCGCTCGGCCAGCAGATCCACGGCATCGCGGATGTATTCGAGCCGCTGGGCGTCCTGGGTCAGGTCGTATTGATCCCGCAGGCGCTTGAGCCGGAAATCCAGTGCGTTGCCTACGCCGTCCAGCAGGGCGCGGAAGCGGTCGGCACCATAGCGCTTGATGTACTCGTCCGGGTCCTTTGCGCCGGGGATCTGAAGCACCCCCACCCGCACCGTGCTGTTCCGGAACAGTTCCAGCGAGCGGAGGGTGGCTTTCTGGCCCGCCTCGTCGGAGTCGTAACTCAGGATGACCTCATCGGCGTACTCACTGATGAGCCGCACCTGCTCCGGCGTCAGGGCCGTGCCGCAGGCGCAGACGGCGGTGTCGATGCCCGCCTGCTGCATGCTGATGACATCCATATAGCCCTCGCAGAGGACGAACCGGCGGGAGGCGCTCTTTTTGGCGATCTGCAGCGCGAACACCGTCTCGGATTTGTGGTAGACCAGCGTTTCGGGGCTGTTGACGTATTTGGGCTTGGAGTCGTCCAGCACACGCCCGCCAAACGCGATGATGTTGCCGCGCAGGTCGAAGATGGGGGTCATGACCCGCTTCCAGAACAAACAGTAGATGCGCCCGGAAGCGCTGCGCTTGAACAGGCCGCTGGCGTCCAGCTCCTGCTGGTTGTAGCCCTTATCCCGCAGGAACTGATAGAGGGCCTGTCCATCGTTGGGGGCATAGCCGAGGCCGAACCGCACGATGGTCTTGTCGTCCAGCCCGCGGCGGCGCCAGTAGGCACGGGCCTGCCGGGCCTCCTCGACCGTCGAATTCAGGCAGGCGTGAAAGAAGCGGGCCGCTTCGCGGTTCATCGAGAGGATGCGGCTGCGCATCCGCCCGGTCTTGTCGTCCTCCTGCGGCTCCGGCATCCCGGCGCGGGCTGCCAGCATCTTGACAGCCTCGCCGTAGTCGATGCTGTTGATCTTTTTGGCGAAGCTGATGGCATCGCCGCCCGCCCCGCAGCCAAAGCAGTAAAAGCTCTGGGTGTCCGGGTAGACGTAAAACGAGGGGGTCTTCTCGCTGTGGAACGGACACAGGCCGCCATAGAGGCGGCCCTTCCGTTTCAGCTGCACATAGCTGCCCACCAGATCGACGATGTCGGTGCGGCGGTTCAGCTCTTCAATGTACTCGTGTGGGATCATGGCTCTTTTTTCCTGCTTCCTTTTATAACACGTGCCACTTGCGGGGCACGAACACATCCTCAAAGGTCCGGATGGCGAACTCGTCGCTCATGCCGCTGATGTAATCGGTCACGGCGCGGTCACGGCCCTCCTGATAGGCCAGCTGCAAATAGAAGTTGGACATCTGGTCGATGTGGGTCAGGTAGTATTCGTACAGTTCCGTGAGGACCTTTTCCACTTTCTGCTCTTCGCGCTTGGCGGTGCGGTCATTGTAGACATTGGCATACATGAAATCCTTCAGCGCAAGGAAGGCTTCCTCTTCCTCCGCGCCCATGGCCACATCGCCGTCGCTATGGGCGAGGATGCTCTGGATCATGGTCGTGATGCGCTGGGATTTCGTTTCGCCCAGCACGGCGGTGCATTCTCTGGGCAGGATCGCCGGGTCCAGCACCCCGGCACGGACGGCATCCTCGATGTCGTGGTTGACGAACGCGATCTGGTCCGCCATCCGGACGATGCGGCCCTCCGGGGTCGCCGCCCAGGTGCCCTTGGTGTGGGTGATGATGCCGTTCCGCACTTCCCAGGTCAGGTTGAGGCCCCGGCCGTTCTGTTCCAGCTTGTCCACCACCCGCAGGCTCTGGCGGTAATGCTTGAAGCCATCCGGACAGAGCTTGTCCAGTGCGCTCTCCCCTGCGTGGCCAAAGGGCGTGTGGCCCAGGTCATGCGCCAGACTGATGGCCTCGGTCAGGTCTTCGTTCAGGCGCAGGGCGCGGGCGATGGTGCGGGCGATCTGCGCCACCTCCAGCGTGTGGGTCAGCCGGGTGCGGTAGAGGTCGCCCTCCGGCGAGAGGAAGACCTGCGTTTTCTGCTTGAGGCGGCGGAACGCCTTGCAGTGGATCACGCGGTCCCGGTCGCGCTGGAACACCGGGCGGATGGGGTCCTGCGGCTCCGGCCGGGCCCGGCCCCGGCTTGCATCGCTGAAGGTCGCCCAGGGGGCAAAGGTCAGCCGCTCGATCTCTTCGGTACGCTGGCGTACATCCATCCGGTATCCCTCACTTTCATGCTGGTTCCTGCCCCCTTCCCAGCGCAGCTGCGCCCGCAGCTATTGTAGCAGAATTGCTCTGTCGAAGGGGGAATCTTCCTGTCCTGTCCAAAATTATCCTATAAAAATCTCTCGGTGCTGCTCCCAGAGCGCAGCGGCCATGCAGCCATGCAGCCGACTGCCAATGGCTCCCACTTCGGGGGAGCGGACGAGCGAATGCGAGACGGAGAGGGGCATCAGAACGGCGCATAGAACGGCTGCGAGACGCTCACCTCGGCCCCGCCCCGCGTCAGCTCCCGCAGCTGTTCCAGCAGCGGCGGCTCGGTGCCCTCCGGCATCTGCCAGTGCAGGGTCACGCGGTCGGTGAACTGCGGGTCGGCGAGTTTGGCCCCGGCGGCGTGGATGAGCAGCGCAGCCCGCTCGTAGAGTGCATAGTCCACCGTCACTTCCAGCTCCACCACGCTGCGCACCGTGACGACCTCGGCGTTTTCCAGTGCGCGGGCGGTCGCGGTGGTGTAGGCGCGGACGAGGCCGCCCGTGCCCAGCAGCACCCCGCCAAAGTACCGGGTCACGACCACGATGAGGTCGGTCAGACCGCTGTGCTGCAGCACTTCCAGCGCCGGGGTCCCGGCGGTCTTGGCAGGCTCGCCGTCGTCGGAGTAGCGCTCCCGGTTGCCCTCCCGCAGGCGGTAGGCGTAAACGTTGTGCCGCGCGGTGCGGTTGGCGGCGCGCACCTGCTCCAGAAAGGCCACGGCCTTTTCCTCACTGTCTGCAAACGCGAGCTGCGCAATGAAGCGGCTCTTCTTCTCCTCATATTCGCCGATGGCTGTGCCCCGGATGGTGCGGTAATCCTCCACGCTGACTCCTCCTGTTTGTTGTGTTCCTTGCAAAACAGTATATCATAAATCCGGGTAAAGAAAAAGCCCGACACAAGCATTGCTCGTGTCGGGCCTTCCCCGGATTTATTTGAAGCACGGAGATGTCATAATGAAAAAGGTGTCGATTTGCCAAGGCAAACTCGGCAAATCGACACCTGCTGTTCAGATGAAGGTCGCTCAAAAGGCGGGTACACATCGTGCCCGATTTGAGAAGCAACTGGCTGCCATTTTACAGGCCCTATAGCTTTGCGTCACAGCCTTTCGACTGCTTTGCCGAGAATATTCAATTCCGTAGATCTTGCATCGCAGTCCAGCCGCCGTTCGCGCGTCTCCCTGACTACTTTTTTATTCTATCATGTTTGTCTTCATTCGTCAAGATTCTGCGGCCGGTTTTTTCCGTTTTTGCAGATCTTTTTCATGCCTCCCGGCTGCTGCTGTTTTGTTCTGGCCCGTTTTCTGCCGCCTCGCCCTCCCTGCCAAAAAAAGCATCCGGCTCAACGTTGCTTGCGTGAGCCACCGCAAAAAAGGGAATTTCTGGAATTTTTCCATGTTTCACGCAGGAAATGCACCCATTCACGCAGAAAAGTCTTGCATTTACCCCCCCCCCACGTGCTATATTTAGCTTAGCAAGCAACCTCTGTTTTCTGGTTCCTCAATCCATGTTGTGGTACGAGTTGGAAGGGACGGTGGCGCACCGCCCTGTCCGGTTCCAATATATTATAGAATATATGTAATAGGAGGTATTCTCAATGGTCTCTTATCGCAGACTCGCCATGCGCGTCCTGGGGCATGTTCCGGTGCCTTTCGGCAAGAAAAAGGCAGCTCCCCCTCCCCGCGTTGCCGCACAACGGATCGCAGCCCTCGCTCTCGCCTGTGCCATGATGACCGGCATGGCCCTTCCTGCTTTTGCCGCTACGTATGATATTGCCAGCGGCTCCATTGATATCCACGCTACGGAAAACGGCAATCTCATCAGCCAGTGGTTTATGAATGGGGAACAAAAGGAATACGTCAGCGACAGCAGCGGATACATCCAAGATCGTGAGGACAACGAAATCACCATCACCGGCACAAGCACGGGGAACACGGTCACCATCGACGCAGACAAAGACCAGACGGCCAATGTCACCTTGAAAGATGTGAACATCAATGTTGATGAAAAATACGAACACGGCTACGACCCCGATCAATACAAAACCGCCGTGGAAGTGACCGGCAGCGGCAATACGAACATCGAGCTGAACGGCAACAACACGCTGACAAGCGGATATGGCCACGCCGGTCTGGAGCATAACAAGACCGACGACAGCGGCACGCTGACGATTCAGGACGAAAAGAATGATGATGGCTCCGCAAAGGGAAGTGCGTCCGATACTACTGGCAGTTTGACTGCCACGGGTGGTCACCACGGTGCTGGCATCGGCGGCAGTGACAAACAAGACGGCCAAGTGACCATTACGGGCGGTGAGATCACTGCCAACGGTGGTAGTCAGGGTGCCGGTATTGGCGGCGGTGCCGGTGACACGGACGCCGTCGGCGGTGACGGCGATGTGACAATTTCCGGCGGTACGATCACCGCTACGGGCGGCAGTCTGGGTGCCGGTATTGGCGGCGGTGCCTACGGCAATGGTACTGTCACAGTTACCGACGGCGATATCACCGCAAAGGCTACGGGCAATTATGGTGCCGGTATTGGTGGCGGTCTTGGCGCGATACCGAAGGACACTCTTATTGGAGGAAATGGCACTGTCACCATCAGCGGCGGCACCATCACCGAAGCCTCTGGTGGCTATATGGCTGCTGGCATCGGCAGCGGCTATCAGGGTCTGGGCACAGTGACCGTTGAAGGTGATGCCGTCATCAAAAACGCACAGGGCGGTGAAGCTGGAGCCGGCATCGGCAGTGGCACCTATGGTGACAGCGAGATCCTCATCAGAGGTGATGCAGTCATTGAAAATGCAGAAAGTAGCGCAAACGGCGCTGGCATCGGCAGCGGCCAAGGCGATTTGTATCCCGATGGCGATGGCATGGTAATCGATCCAACTGTAGGCAACGTGACCATTGAAGGCAACGCCAAAATCGAAAATGCAAAAAGTGGTTCTGGTGGTTCCGGCATTGGCGGCGGCGCTATTGGCATCGGCAATGTAATCATTAGAGGCAACGCTCAAATCGGCAACGCCGCCGGCGGCGAAGAAGGTGCCGGTATTGGCGGCGGTGCTCTTGGAACTGGTGACGTGACCATCGAGGGCAATGTCACCATCGAAAACGCACAGGGCGGCGCTGGTGCTGCCGGTATCGGTGGCGGCGCAGAAACAGAACCCGACACCGAGGATACCAGAAACAAAGTTTCCATCAAGAGCACCGAAGCTGGTTCTCCTAACATTACTGCTACAGGCGGCGGCGTTCTGAATGACGAGAATTATCCCCTCGCCGGTGCTGCGGCCATCGGCAGCGGCAGCGTTGCTGACGGTGCTACTGAGGTAAAGTCCGATATTACCATTGAAGGCAAAGTAACCATTGATGCCACCGCAGGCGGAAGCATTGCCATTGGCGATACACCGCTCAAAGAACAGAAGTTTGCCGGTTTGCCAGTAGGTGCTGTCATCAAACGGTGGGATTCGGCCGGTGTGGATCTTACCCTAAAGGATGACAAGCCTACGGAACCGGAAAAGCCGGAGAAACCTGACCCGGAGAAACCCAATCCTAACCCCAACCCGGAGAATCCTAATCCCAACCCGGAGAATCCTAACCCCAACCCGGAGAATCCTAACCCCAACCCGGAGAATCCTAATCCCAACCCGGAGCAGCCCAACCCTAACCCGGAGCAGCCCTCTGAGCCGTCGGGTGCGGTCTCGACTTCCGCTCCTGCCGAAGAGCTGACCGCCTCGGATGCAGAGTATCTCGTTACCGTAGAGGGGCTTTCCGTCACCAATGCACTGGGAAAGCAGATCACGCACACCTGCACACTGAATGCCCAAGGCAAGGTCCTTACCATTCGCGTCAACAGCATTGTGGCCACCGCACATCTCACCATGGAGACCCTCCGGACGCTCAAAGCGCAGGGGGTAGAAACCATCCGTTTCTGCACACTGCTGTACCGTCCGACTTCGGTCTCCATCGACGCACTTCTGAATCTTGGGGTCGATGAAGCCGACATCCTCTGGACGCACAACGGGATCCAGGCCCGCCTGACGGCCGGCGGCACCGATTCCAGCAGCCTTTTGCAATAAGACCCTCTGAACCATAACAGCCGGGAGGCTTCCGTTTCGGAACGCCTCCCGGCTGTTTGGTTATGCACACTTTGTCTTCCGTTTTTTTCCTTTTCCAGATCTCAACAGAATTTTGTGCGGTATTCGCGGGGGGTGCAGTGCTTGATCTCCCGGAACGTTTTAATAAAGTAGCTGCCGTCCGAGAAGCCGCATTCCAGACCGATCTCGCCGGTCTTCAGCCGGGTGGAGCGCAGCAGCTCGGCGGCCTTTTCCACCCGGAACTGCTTGACGTACTGGATGGGCGTGATGCCCAGCAGCTGCCGGAAGCTGCGCAGGCAGGCGCTCTCGCTCAGGGCCACGCAGGCCGCGATCTTCTCCACCGTCAGCTCCTCGGCGTAGTGCTCCTCCACGTAGCGGAGCATCCGCTTCATCCGCTCCGAGGCGATCTGCTCCTGCTCCGAGACCTTGGTCTTGCCGCCCACGCACTGGGTGCTCAGCAGCCGCAGCGCCGCCGAGAGATGATACCGCACCCGGTTCTCGTAGTCGAACGGCTCGTCCGCCACCTCTTTCCAGGCGTCCCGCAGAAAGACGAGTACCTGTTTCTGCCAGGGCACCGCCTCGTCCAGCAGAAAAAACGCCGGGGCACCGGGCTGCAGCAGGGGCCGGATGAGCTTTTGCCAGAAGATGGTGTCCATGCCGCCCACCAGACGGGGCTGGAAGACGCCGGAGTGGAGCAGGGCCGTGCCCTCCGCCTGTTCCACCGAGTGCAGCGCCCCCGAATTGAGGAAGACGCCCTGCCCGGTCTGCAGTGTCAGGCGGGTCTTGTTCACATCCACATGGAGGGGGCCCTGTATGGTGAGGATGTATTCAAATTCCTCATGCCAGTGCCACGCCACCGAGTAGCTGGCCAGGTCTTCGGCGTAGCAGGCGATGGGAAACAGCGCACTGCCGTGCTGCACCAGCTCGCGCCCTTCGGCGTCAGCCACGATGTCCGGTTCGCAGTGGACGCCGCCCTCATGGACGATTGTTGCACAGCTCGTTCGATATGCCATATTGACCAGTTCCTTTCCGCAAATCTTTGAACATTTTTTATCAATGCCGGTTTTGTTGTACAAAATTTCAGATTTTCTCCTACCACAGCCGCTGATTTCGTGGTATTATTTCATCAGAGGCCGCAAGTCCAGTATAACACCGAAACGGGAGGAACACAACCCATGGCACAGCTTCTTCTGCCGGTCATCTATCTGGCGTTCATCAGCCTCGGCCTGCCGGATTCGCTTCTCGGCTCCGCCTGGCCGAACCTCTACCCCGCTTTCGGGGTGCCGGTGTCCTACGCAGGCATCGTCTCGATGATCATCTCCTGTGGGACCATCGTTTCCAGCCTGTGCAGCGACCGGCTGACCCGTGCGCTGGGCACCGGCAAGGTCACGGCCCTCAGTGTGGCGATGACGGCGGCGGCGCTGTTCGGATTCTCAGTGTCGAGCGCGTTCTGGATGCTCTGCCTCTGGGCCATCCCCTACGGGCTGGGTGCCGGAAGCGTGGACGCCGCCCTGAACAACTACGTTGCCCTCCACTACGAGAGCCGCCACATGAGCTGGCTGCACTGCATGTGGGGCGTGGGCACCATCATCAGCCCGGTGCTGATGAGCCTGGCCCTGACCGGCGGGCAGGGCTGGAACGGTGGCTACCGCATCGTAGCCCTCATCCAGGTCGGCATCACAGCCGTTCTGGTGCTGAGCCTGCCGCTCTGGAAAGGCAGCCCGGCCGCCGTAAGCGCGGACGGCACCCCGGCCAGGCCGCTGACGCTGCCCCAGATCCTGGCCATCCCCGGTGCGCGGGAAGTGATGCTCTGCTTCTTCTGCTACTGCGGCCTCGAAACGACGGCGGGCCTCTGGGCCAGCAGCTACCTCACGCTGAGCAAGGGCGTCCCGGCCGACACGGCCGCTGCCTTTGCGGGCCTGTTCTATCTGGGCATCACGGTGGGGCGCGGCTTCTGCGGCTTCGTCACCCTCCGGTTCAACGACACCCAGATGATCCGTCTGGGGCAGACCGTTCTGGCCGTGGGTGTGGCCGCCCTGCTTCTGCCGAGGCCGCAGGCGCTCTCGCTGGCCGGCCTCGTCCTCGTGGGGCTGGGCTGTGCGCCCATCTACCCCAGCATCATCCACTCCACGCCGGACCACTTCGGCGCGGACCGGTCACAGGCTGTGATCGGCATCCAGATGGCAAGCGCCTATGTCGGCAATCTGGTCATGCCGCCGCTGTTCGGCCTGCTGGCAAACAACGTTGCCCCTGCCCTCTTCCCCGTGTATCTGCTGGCGCTGCTGATCCTGATGATCGTCATGCACGAGCAGCTCACCCGGAAGACGGCGTGCAAATAAACAACTTTCTGACAGGAGGTATTTTTATGCTTCGTATCGAATATTTTGATAAAGACCGTTTCATGCGTCAGGTTTCCGCCAGCCGCGGCAGTGTGCTGCTGCATCTGGACAACGGCAAGACCTGTGACCTGAAAGAGGATGCCGCTGCATCCTCCATCCTCCGGATGATGGACGCCCCCAGAAAGGGCTTTGACATCACTGTGACCGACCCCGCCGACGTGACCGGCTTCCTGCGCTACATGCTGGAGGCAGGCCGGATGGACCGTGTGGCCGGCTGATCGTTCGCCATTCTCCGTTATTCGCATATTACAGCAAACGCAGAGCGCCCGCTCCGGGGTCAGAAGCCGGAGCGGGCGCTCTGCGTTTTTGTACGGTGTTACAGGATGCAGCGGCTGATGGCGCGGGCCACACTCAGCAGCTCGTCCTGCCCGATGAACCCGAACTTTGCCTCGTGCTCATCCGCGAAGCAGACCGTCAGCTCAGAGGTCTGGAGCGGGTCGCCGAAGCCTGCGGTCTGGATGCCAAAGTGCAGCACCTTGCGGTACGGCAGGACGAAGATCTCCTGCCGGGTGCCGGTGACCCCCTGCATATCCACCAGAAAGATGCGGTGCGAGGTAAAGACCGCCTGGTCGCGCACGGTCTTGTACGCGCCCACGATGGTCTCGCCGTCCAGCAAAAGCGCCTGCACATTCTTGCAGATCTCCTTCTCCTTGATGCGAACGAGGTTCTGCATGGGCTTGTCCCGAAATTCCATAGTTCTATCCCCTTTCAGCATGGTCGCTGGCTCCATTGTAGCACCCCCGGCGGGCTTTGACAAGCGGCACGGAACTCCATTCTACTTGTGAGCGAAAAAACGTTGAGCGTCCAGCAGGAGCTACCCGACATGCCATTGCCTCACCCTTTGGGAGAGGTGGCATTGCGAAGCAAGGACGGAGAGGGTCAGTAATTCAGACCGAACCCGCTGCGGTAATAGTTGCCGTCGGCGTCGCAGTAAGCGTAGCTGCCGCCGCGCACCCCGGCGAGGATGGCCGGGTCGATGTACGGGTCCTTATCGTAGCCGGGCACATCGTTGGGCGAAGCGCAGATCTCACGCACCACACCGTCGATCTCCTGCTCGGTGATGGCGATGACGGCGGGGTCGGACACCATGGTCAGGCTCAGCTTGCCGGTGGGGGCAAAGTCGCCGCTGATGACGTCCACCTGTGCGTTCAGGGCGTTGTTCAGCGCCACCGTGCTGACGGTGTACTGGATGGTCAGCGCGTCGCAGTAGGGCTCCAGCTTGTCCAGCAGCCAGGGGTTGTTCACCACGCAGGTGCCCACGACCTTGCCGCCGCGCGCGTGGATGGCATCGGCCAGCTCCCGGATCTTCTCGACGTTCTTCAGGGTGGTCACCGTGACCTGCTTGCCGGTCTTCTTCTGGCTCTTGTTGGTCTCGCGCTCGTCCGTGACGATCTCACCCATCTCGATGACGGGCATGGCGAACTGGTAGAACACCACGCCGTTGCTGATGGGCCACACGTGGAGGTACAGCACATCGGCCTCCTCCGGGGTGGCGACGACAGTGTATCCCTTCTTCTCGAAGGCCTCCGCCAGTGTCTTGCGCAGCGCCTCGTCGGCATTGGCAGAGCCCAGACCGGCACCCATGGCCTGTGCCATTTTGGCAAAGCCGGAGTCCACGCCCTTGAAGGTGACGATGCAGACCTTCTTCTCTTTGGCCAGCGGCAGAACACCGCCGTGGTTCTTGACCAGAACGACAGCCTTCTGGTTGGCTTCGTAGGCCTTCTTCCTGGCACCATCGAAGTTATCCTGCCGGGCCTGGTCGGCCTGGTCGGGGTCCAGATAGGGGCTGTCCACACGCTTGGTGCGGAACAGGCTCAGCAGACGGTTGTAGCTGGCGCGGTCGAGGTCGGCCTTGGGCAGCAGACCGTCCTCCACCGCCTTGACGATGTTCTCCGGGTCGGTGTTGCCGCCGATGACATCGGTACCGGCGGAAATGGCCTTGGCGTAGCGCTGGGGCACCGTCAGGTCCTCCACGCCGTAGATCTGCACGGTGGTGATGCCGGAGTCGGAGTTGATGTAGCCGTCAAAGCCCATCTTGTTGCGGGCCAGGTCGGTGAGCAGCTCCTTGCTGTATGCGCTGGGCACCGCCTCGGTGCTGGTCACCTCGCCCCGGTAGGTCTGGGGCACGGCGCGGCCATCGGCGGCGATGCGGGAGTAGTCGGGCATGATGGAAGATGCCTTGTGGTCGAATGCCCGCTGGAACGGGGGCAGATGGTACTTTTCCATCGAGCCGGGGGTGCGGTAGATGCGCCACTGACCGATGGGCACATGCGGCTCGAAGCCGTTCTCGGAGGGGGCATCGCCGGGGAAGTGCTTGACCGTCAGGACGACCGAACCCTCGTTCAGGCCGTCGTCGCCGTTCTGGTAGCCCTTGATGAGGGCTTCGGTGATGTCGCTGGTCACATCGGTGCGCTCGCCGTAGGTGCCGTTGGTGCAGGGCCAGCGGGGGTCGGTGGCCACGTCCACCTGCGGGCCGTACATGATGTGCAGGCCCTCGGCCTTCATCATCTTCCGGTCCGTGTCGGCCATTTCATAGACGAAGTCTGCGTTGCCGTCTCCCAGCACCGCTGCACCGATGCCCAGAGAGTCCGGGTAGCCGATGTTGATGGGGTTGGTGTGCAGAGAGTACGGAATCGCCACGCCGCCCTTGCAGGCTTCGCATTCCAGCATCTGGGTGCCCGCATTGTGGTACAGTGCCACCATACCGGCCTCGCAGTGCATATCGCCGCGGTAAACGCCCGCCGTGATGTGCTTGTCCAGCACATCGGCGTCATCAATGCTCATGGTCATGCCGGGCAGCGGGCCGGGGATGGGCTTTTCGTCCGGGTCGTGGTGCTTGTAGATCTTGCCAAACTCCGGCTTGCCGTCGGCACCGGCAGCCTCGGCGCGGGTGGGGGCCACCGGGGTGTTGAACAGGGTGTTCAGCACAAGGCCAGCCTGCTGGTCCAGGCGCAGATGGGCCACCATATCCTTTGCGCGCTCTTCGGGGCTGAGCCGCCAGTCCTTATAAGGGGCCAGCTCGCCGCTGTTGTCCATATCCTTGAAGTACAGGCCATCCCTGACGATGACGCCGCAGGTGGTCACGCCGATGTCGGGGCCGTTTTCGTTGTGGAAGACCACCGGCTCCAGGTAACGGTCGGTGATGCTCTCCCCCGCTTCCAGAGCATAGGGTGCCGGAATGACACCGTCGCGGGCATCGACCCACTGGGCAGCGCTGGTGTATCGAATCTCCATCTTGTTTCTCCTTTTTCGTGCGCGGGAATGCGCAGCTGATATATCACTTGTCATTTTTTATTATACCCCACGGTCCGATCGTTCGCAAGCGAACAACCTGTGCTGTTCTGAATTTCAGCATTGCTCACAAGGAACGCTCCCGGAATCTATGCAATTCCCCGAACCAGCGCAGCGCGTTCCCGCGCTCGGTCCGCTCCGCCGGGCACAAAAAGAGACCGCTGGCCCCGTCGATAACGGAAGGAGCACAGCGGTCTCTCTCGGTTCAGGGCATTACCAGATCATCTGGATGCGGCCTGCGCCGTAGGGATCTTCGTAGTTGAGCAGATAGCCGGGGTAATCGGCCAGCGGGCTGTTGGCACTGGAAAGGTGCGGCAGACCGTTTGCATCCACGCCGCCGAACATGGCTGCGTAGCTGGACATGACGAGGTAATCCTCCGAGACATAGTCCTTGATCAGCTCTGCGCCGTCGAACATGGCGAAGCCGTCGCCCAGGTTGCGCAGGGTGTAGTTCATACCGGCCAGCGCATAAGTGGCGTTCGGGTCCAGAGGCTTGTATGTGCCGGTGGTCTTGTCGTAGATCTCCACATTCGAAACACGCGGGGTCGTAGCACTGCCGACCCAGACATTCTTGTCGTCGGTCTGGACGGTGTTGGGGACCATGGCGTGGATCTCATACTTGGCACCGGCAACCTGCAGGAAACCGCCGTTCTCCTTGCCCTCGGCACCGGCGAAGCGGGCACCAAATTCGAGGGCGTCCAGGATCTGCTGGCCGGTGACGGACATCAGGCAGGCCACATTGCCGAAGGGGCTGACGGTCTTGCAGGTCTTGAAGCTCCAGGGGCCTGCGTCCACATTTGCACGGATGCCGCCGCCGTTCATGATGGCGATGTCGCAGTGGAGGTCTTCGATCTCATTGAAGTAGGCATAGATGCCGTCGGCCACGAAGTCGCCCAGGTTGGTCTCGCCGGAGCGGATGCGGCGCTTGCCGGTGGCGGGGTCGGTGATGTAGAACTTGGAATCGCCCACGGCGATCTCCTCGCCCAGCATGTCGTCCACTGCGCTCACCCACTCGCTGGTAGCAGCGGCCACAGCGGCGTCTGCGCCGTCGTAGCTGGGCAGCAGCTCGGTGGTGATGGAGCCATCGGCACCGATGGTCATCTTGCCGACATTCTTAAAGTAGGAGCCGGTCTGGGTCAGGGTGACGGCCTTGCCGGAAGCATCGGTCACCTGCTTGTTCTCCATCACGGTGTGCGAGTGGCCGTCGATGAAGGCATCGAAACCGGTGGTGTGTGCGATGACCTCTTCGCTGGTCCAGGGGGCGGACGAGGGGTCTACGCCCAGATGGCCCAGACCAATGATAGTTGTTGCACCCAGCAGCTTTGCCTTGTCGATGGCCTTCTGGACGGCCTTGTACAGCTTCTGGCCATCGTCGCCGCCGAGGATGTCATAGATGTACTTGGTCTGGCTGGCGTTCATGAAGTAGGCCGGGGTGGACTTGGTAAAGGTCTCCGGGGTGGTAACGCCCACAAATGCGATGCGCGCGCCGCCGATGGTGAAGATCTTGATGCTGGGCAGCACCTTCAGGCCGGTGCGCAGGTCCACCCAGTTGCAGGAAACATAGGGGAAAGCGGCTTCCTTCATGGCTGCCTTTGCGCGGGCCATGCCGTAGTCGAACTCATGGTTGCCGGGGGTGGCCAGGTCGTAACCGGCCTCGCTCATCAGCTTGATGATGGTCTCGCCGTCATCCATGGAGCCATAGGCCGTGCCCTGGATGTGGTCGCCGGCGTCCACCAGCAGAACGTTCTGGCCAGCGTCCACATAGCTCTGCTTCAGTGCAGCGATGCCGGCATAGGTCAGTTCGGGGGATTTCTTGTCGATGTAGGTATGCACATCGTTGGTGTAGAGGATGGTAACAGCCGACTTTTCGCCCAGGAAGCAATTGGTCTCTTCGGCCGATGCGGCGGGTGCGCCGAGGGAGACTGCGGTCAGTGCAGTGGCAGCTCCGGCAGCCTTGAGGAAGCTGCGGCGGGAAATGAACTGTTTCACAGGAAATGACCTCCTTCAATTTACGGTACTCTCTTTTTTGCGGCCTCTCTGCCGCCGCCCGCACAAAAGCTCCCCAACGGGGAGCCGTGGTGTGCAGCGCAGCCGCAGCGAGGTCTGCATTTCTGGATTAAGCATATCACAGAATATCGTTTCGGGCAAGAGAAAACTGTAAAATCCGCGCAAATCCTTTTCACAAAAGTCGTACTATTTTGGAAATTCTCCGTAAAATCATACGAAAAAGGGCCGGGCCCTGCATCCTGTCTCAGGGTGCAGAGCCCGGCCGCATTCAGGGGGAGGTCCAAACTGGATCGGAGGAGACGTTTGAGAAAACGCCTTAAATGGCGTTGTACTCCTTGAGGAACTTTTCAAGGTCGGTGCCCTCGATCTTCTTGAGCACTTCCTTGAGGGCCACCCTCTGGATGAAGGGCAGGTCCATATCGGTCAGCTTCTTGCCGTCGCGGAGCTTGACGGTGGCGTCGATCAGGCAGCGGACATCATAGGTGCTGCCCCAGACCTCCGGCACACCGCGGTCGATGTCCAGCAGGGTGTAAACAGCCTCCATGCCGGTGCGCATCGAATACTCGGTGGTGAAGATGGTGTCACGGCCGGTCTCGGCAAACTGGCCCAGGAAGGCGAAGTTGACGGCACCCTTCGGCACAATGTCGGGGCGGTCGCCGAAGGCACGCGGCATGAAGAAGGCGTCGATATACGGCATCATGACCGGCACGGTGTTGGCGCTGTGGTCGGCCAGCTCGGCGATGTCCTCAGTGGGAACGCCCAGATGGTACAGCCACTCCATGCAGATCTCACGGCCGGTGCAGTCGCGCATGGGCTTCTTCACATAGTCGCCGGGCTTATCGCTGAACAGGCCGTAGACCCAGACGCAGAGCTGGTTCTTGGGCTGGTCACGGAACTGCTGCTGGCGGTTCAGTGTCCAGCTGAGCAGCCAGCTGGAATCCTTGACCGTGACGATGCCGCCGGTGACGGTATGGCCGGTGAAGGGGTCGCGCTTGCAGATCTTCTTGATATACTGTGGGATCTTGTCGTCCAGAGTGGTGATGGTGGCACTCTCCCAGTTGGACAGTTCCGGCTGCGAGCAGAACTTCTCCGGATGGCCGAAGGAGGGGTCCTGTGCGGCGATCTTCTTCCACAGATCCCAGCCGTTGCCCGGCTTGATGGTGGGGTCGAAACCGGCTGCCTTGTCCTGTGCGCCGATGGTGCAGCTCTCGACGCAGCCGCCGTTGGTGATGAAGAGCAGGTCGTTCTCGGTCAGCGGCAGCACCTTCTCCTCGCCCTTGTGCTCCACAGTGATGGAACTGGCCTGCTTTTTGCCGCCCTCGATCCGGAAGCGGACGTCGGTGACCTTGGTCTCATACCGGAACTCCACGCCGTGGTCCTTCAGGTAGGTGACCATGGGCAGGATGATGGACTCATACTGGTTGTAGCGGGTAAAGCGCAGGGCAGTGAAGTCGGGCAGACCGCCGATGTGGTGGATATAGCGCTTGAGGTAGAGCTTCATCTCCAGTGCGCTGTGCCAGTTCTCGAACGCGAACATGGTGCGCCAGTACATCCAGAAGTTGGAGCTGAAGACCTCGTCGTCGAAGATGTCGGTGATTTTCTTATCCTGCAGCTGCTCGTCCGGGGTGAAGAAGAGCTTCATGATCTCCATCGCGCCCCGGTCGGAGATGCCGAACTTGCCGTCGGTGTGGGCATCCTGGCCGCGCTTTTCGGTGGCACGGCAGAGGGACTTGTTGGGGTCTTCCTTGTTCAGCCAGTAATACTCATCCAGAACGCTGGCCCCCTCCGTCTCCAGAGACGGGATGGAGCGCAGCAGATCCCACATGACTTCGAAGTGGTTGTCCATCTCGCGGCCGCCGCGCATCACATAGCCGATGTCGTACTTGTAGCCGTCGCAGGCACCGCCGGGCAGCGGGTCCTTCTCGATCACATGGATGTGGTCGCCCTGCATCTGGCCGTCGCGGACCAGATAGCAGGCAGCGGTCAGTGCCGCCAGACCCGAACCGATGATATAGGCCGATTTATTGTCAACGCCTTCCGGCTTTTTGGGGTGTGCAAACGCCTCGTAGTTGCCACTGGAATAATACATAACGCAGACCTCCTGAAGTTTTGGTTCTTTCCGGGCGGCATTCCCGCTCGCCCTTTCGTTGTGCTTAGTATATCCCATCCCCTGTGACAGAACAACATACAAAAGATGACCAGTGTATAAACTTTATGCAAAACCCAACCTTTGTCGGAAATATGGCGAAAGTGTGAAGCGCAAAAAAACTCCCGCCTTCCGGTGACAGAAGGCGGGAGCGGATGAAATCAATTCGGGTTACTGTTTTGCCTCCGGGGCGACCTCAAAATCGATCTTGCCGAGGTTGACGTCGGCGCGGACGATGGTGATCATCATGCTGTCGCCCAGGTTCCAGTTCTTGCCGGAGACCGGGTCAGACAGGCGGATGCCCTCGGTGAGCATGGTGCCGGTGGGGGTCAGGCTGGAAGCGGGCACGAAGCCCTCCACGCCGTTCTCCAGTTCGATGAACAGGCCGCGCTGGGTCACGCCGGAGATGATGCCCTCATAGCACTCGCCCAGATGGCGGCGGGCATACTCGGCCTTGTAGCAGTCCTCGGCCTTGCGCTCGATCTGCATGGCGATGACTTCGCGCTCGCTGGCCTGCTTGCTGGCCCGCTCCGCAAAATCGGTGTAGCGCAGGATCATGGTGTCCTTGTCGGTGCCCTTGAGCTGCGCGGTCATGATGCGGTGGATGGCCAGGTCCGGATAGCGGCGGATGGGGCTGGTAAAGTGGGCATAGTCCTGCAGCACCAGACCGTAGTGACCCTTGGGCTTTTCCTCGTACAGAGCCTTGGACATGCAGCGCAGCATACCGGTGTTGATGATCTGCTCATACGGGCCGCCGCGCACGCCCTCCAGAATGGCGCTCAGCTCCTTGGGGGTGGGCACCTCCTTGGCAAAGTGGTCGTTAATGCCGCAGGCCTGCAGCAGAGCATGCAGACGCTCCAGCTTTTCGGCGTTGGGTTCCTCGTGCACGCGGTACACAAAGGGGATCTGCTTGACCCGGGCAAAGTGGGCGGCGCACTGGTTGGCCAGCAACATGAACTCCTCGATCATGGCTTCGCTCTCGCCGGAGGTGCGCTTCTTCACGTCGATGCAGTGGCCATTCTCGTCGAGGATCAGCTTGACTTCACCGCTCTCGATGTCCATGCATCCGCGCTCCTTGCGCAGGCGGGCACGGTGGCCGTACAGCTCCTTCATGGCGGGCAGCTGAGCCAGAACCTCGTGGTACTTGCCCTTGAGCTCGTCGTCGGCACTGCCGGCCAGCAGGGCGTTGATCTCGGAGTACACGCCCTTGACACGGCTGCGGATGACCGACTTGACAAAGCGGTAGTCGGTCAGGTTGCCGTCCTTGTCCAGACGCATCAGGCAGGAGAAGGCCAGGCGCAGCACGCCCTCGTTCAGGCTGCAGATGCCGTTGGACAGCTGCTTGGGCAGCATGGGCACCACCTGGTCGGCATAGTACACGCTGGTGGCACGGTGAAAGGCTTCGTTGTCCAGCTCACTGCCGGGCTTGACGTAGTGAGACACATCCGCAATATGCACGCCCAGCTCAAAGCCGCCCTCCGACGTCTTGGTCAGGCTGATGGCGTCGTCGATGTCCTTGGTCTCAGCGCTGTCGATGGTGAAGATGGGCAGAGCGCGCAGATCCATGCGGCCCTCACAGTCGGCCTCGGTCACCTCGGCGTTTTCCAGCTTCTTGGCCTCTTCGCGGACCTTATCCGGGAAACGGCTGCGGATGTCCTGCGCATAGAGCAGAGCCTTGGCGCAGCGCTTGGCCTCGTCGGAGCTGCCAAAGCGCATGGCCACGCCCACGCGGTGATCTTCCTGCCGGTTGCCGCGCTGCAGGATCTCCACAGCCACCTTGTCGCCGTCCTTGGCACCGCCCTCGCAGTCGCGCATCATCCGCATGGAGATGGCGGGGCAGTCATCGGGCACGAACTTCAGCATGCCCTCCACACGGCGGACGGTGCCCACCAGATCGTTCTTTTCTTCCAGCACGGCCAGGATCTCGCCCTCGTCGCTGCCCTCCACACGGGGATGCTCAAACTTTTCCACCAGCACCTTGTCACCGGGCATGGCACCGCGGGTGAAGCGGCCCGGGATGAAGATATCGCTGGTGCCGTCCTCCAGCATGACAAAAGCAAAGTTCTTGCCCAGCTTGACCACCTTGCACAGCAGGGCCTTGTCGGCGCGGCCGGAACGCACCGTAAAGAAAACGCCCTGCCGCTGGCAGATCACAGCCTCGTGCACCAGCTGGTCCACGGCCTCCATCACCTTGCGGTCCGAGCCACGGTCCCCGCCGAACTTTGACTTGAGGTCCTTCACGGTGCACGGCTGATTCTGGATCGCGTGCTCAATTTTATCGCGCATTGCCATAATATTTTTCTCCTTGCTCTTCCTGGCTGCGGCCTCCGTCGGGCTGCAGCCCTGCCAGTTCCGGGCATTGCTGCCCACCCTGCTGCGGCAGCCCGAAAAGACAGCTGCCCACACTTTTTTACTCAACTATGTCGGTTTTACACAGAAAAACAGCCCCGTCAGAGCACGGGGCTGCATGGGGTGCATCAACCTGCCAGACGGCCGGTGAACAGGCAAGCCAGAATTGCCACCACGAAAAAGACGACACCGGCAATGCGGGTCACCTTGGCCAGCATCTGGTCAGCCGGGGTCAGGCGTGCGTTGTTGGCACCGCCTGCACTGCCGTTGATGGCACCGGAAAGGCCCTGGCCGTGGGTGTGCTGCATGAGGGTGAGGAACACGATGACCAGCGAAGCGACCAGCAGGATCGCGCCGCCAACGATTTCGATAACAGACATGGATTGAAACGCTCCTTTATTCAAATTGAATGGGAAAACCACGCAAAAATACGACTATATAGTATCATACCATCTGCAAAAAAGCAAGCACAATTCCGCATTTATCCCAACCAGTGCAGTGCCGTGCACAGCTGTGCAAACACCGCCGCGCTGGAGACCGCCGCCTGCGTCTGTCCGTCCTGCAAGACCACGATGGTGTATTGCGGATCCTCGGCCGGGTAAAGCCCCGCGAACCACAGGTTCTTGCGCTCTTTTCCTTCGGCCGTGAACTGCCCGGTCTGGGCGGTACCGGTCTTGCCCGCCGCCCCGCCGGGCAGGCCGGAAGCATCCTGTGCCGTGCCCTCGGCCACCGTCTGCTCCAGCATGGTGCGCAGAGCCGCTGCGGTCTGCTCCGTGAGCACCCGTTCTGCCTGCGGGCGGGCAAAGGCCGACAGCTCTTCCCCGGATGTTTCATCCAGCACACAGTCCAGCAGGCACGGCGCACGGTAAACACCGCCGTTTGCGATGGTGTTCATCATGGCGGCCACTTGCAACGGCGTTGCCAGCAGGCTGCCCTGCCCGAAGCTGAAATTGGCCAGCTGCCCGCTCTGGGCCAGTTCCTCGGCTCCCGGCAGGGCTCCGCTCTGGGCGATAAGGCCCTCCGCCAGCCCGATGCTCCGTCCGAAGCCCAGCGCCTGCGCCTGCTGCAAAAGAGCCTGTGCTCCCAGCTGCTGCCCCAACCGGATAAAATAGCCGTTGCAGCTCTTTGCCAATGCGGCCGAAAGGTCCACTTCGCCGTGCGGCACACCGCCTGCGCAGCGGAAGATCTGCCCGTCCACCACCACCGCGCCGTTGCAGTCGTACTCCGGCGCAAGGCCGGCTTCCAGCGCCGCCGCTGCCAGCACCGGCTTGAACACCGACCCCACCGCATACGCCTGCAAGGCCCGGTTTAAAAAGGGGCTGTCCGGCGCTTCCAGACTGGCCGCCGGGTCAGCCGGGTCAAAACCCGGCACACTGACGCAGGCCCGCAGGGCTGCCGTGCGGACGTCCAGCACCAGAATGCAGCCGGTGGTCATGGTCTGCGCCGCCACCGCCTCGGCCGCCCGCTGGACAGAACGGGAGAGGGTCAGGCGGACCCCCACCGCTCCGCTGTCCGCCTGCAGATGCTGCACCTGCTCCCCGGTGCGCAGGGTGCCCTGCGCGGTCACCGGGCACAGCAGGGTGTCCCGTGCCCCGCTGCCGGTGAGCAGCGCGTCCAGTGCTTTTTCCAGCCCGGCAGCACCGTGGCCCTCACCGTCCAGATACCCCAGCAGCTGCGGGCACAGCGGTGCGGCTGCATACCGCCGGGATGCCGCATAGCATGGAATGCCCAGCGCCGTCATGTCCCGGTCCACCTCCACGAGAAATGGAGCCGCCCGGCTGCGGCTGCGGTACAGCAGTTCCTGTCCGGCGGTGTCGGTGCAGGCGTACAGGCGGGTATAATTTTCCTGCCCCGGAAAGCAGAGAGCCAGCCAGCGTTTTTCCAGCCCGGTGAGTGGCAGGCCCATGCAGTCGTAAAAGCCGCCGCGCCGGGCTGGCAGTTCCAGCGTGACCGTGCTCTGTGCCGCCGCACGGGCTGCATAATCCGTGCGGGACGCCAAATAAAACAGCCTGCACAGCACTCCGGCAAAGCCGAACAACAACGCCGCATACAGCGCCAGCACCCTCCGCCCGGACATGGACACGCCCCCTTTGGCATAGCGTGGGCAACGGAGACCCAGGCTATACAAAAAGAGAGGCAGAACCTCCGAAGAAGTTCTGCCTCCCTAAGGCACTTTTATAAGAGCGCTTTTGCGGCTTAGTACATGCCGCCCTTCCAAACCACACTTTTGGAGCCGAATCACGAATATCGGGAAACGTAGACTTTTGTAGAATTATCAAAGCCACAAGCCGATTTTTCCAGATTCTCCGTTTTTGCACGATCCACGCATTTCTACGCAAATCTACGCCACTTACCGGGTGATTGGCGTAAGTTTTGGCGTAAGTTTCGGCGTAAGCAATTCCGCTTCATGCGTCGAAAATCACAGGTTGCCGGCGATCTGTTCAAAGGCTCTTTCAACCGATTCA
>OOBM01000710.1_pt1 | contig 23536 bp, 18 predicted proteins | sample 1671581 | NCBI WGS metagenome assembly OOBM01 (sample SAMN06348171, study PRJEB24527) | human gut metagenome
TCCTGCGAGGGCGTGCGGCTGCGGGCCTGCATCAGCAGCCAGGCCAGCTCGCCGCTGACGGGGCGGCCATAGACCAGCGCGTTGTAGCCGTCCTTGCAGACGGCCAGCTTAGCCGACGTGATGTCCAGCGTTGTCGCGCCCGCGTAGTGGCGCAGCACATTTTGCAGCGCTGCCGGGCTGCCGAACACCGACTTGACCAGCTGCACATACGCGGCGATGTACCGCGGCGGCATGCTGTCCGCGGCGCGCAGCTCAATGCGGGATTTAAGACGTACATCGTAAAAGAAATTGGACAAAATTTGCGCGGTTTCCTGGCGGCTGACGTGCCCGGCGTAAAGCTCCGGCGCAATCTTTCCGCCCGCAGCCCTGACGCGGCCCAGCCGCAGCGCAGTGATTTGGGGCTTGGTCAGCACGTTCTCCGCATAGCGGGCGTAGCCGAAATCCGCGTCCATCAGATGCGGCGTGACGCCGCAGCGGTCACGATCCACATCCTGCCAGAGCCGCGTGCGGATGCAGTAGCTGCTGTTGCGGCTGGCCTGATAGACCGGGGCGTTGTCGCTGAGCAGCGCAAAGAACGGCGTTAGCAGGCTGGCCGCGCGCATTTTGCGGACAAAATCAGTCTCATCCTGATAGTCAATGGACACCTGCGTCGCCGCCGTGGCGCGCATCATCTGCACGCTGCAGGCCCCCTTTTCCCGCAGGTAGGCGTCCATGGCCTCGTCCCGGGTGCGTGGCACCAGGGGCAGGTCCTCGGCATGGCAGGTCGGGTGGCAGCCCGCCGTCCAGGCGCGCAGCCCGTGGGCAGCCAGCGCCAGCCCCAGCTGCAAATAGAAGCGGTTGTACAGATCCATGATGTCCTGCACGTCGCGCAGCGGGGCCAGGCTGATGCGCAGCTGGCACACGGGCCCCAGCGTGGCCGTCAGTGCCGGGCCGCTGTAGCCGAAATATTCGCCTTCGGTGATGATCGGCGCATCTGTCTGCTGCTGCAAATCGCGCAGCGCAGCCTGCACATCGGCAAAGGCCGGGGGCTGGCCGTCGGACCGGGTGAGGAAGTGCTCGACCTCCAATTGCAGCGTCAGCTTGCCGTCCGGCTCACAGTCCGCCGCAAAGTAGCCCGCCAGCGTTTTGATTTGTTCGTCCAATTTTGGCATAGCGTGTGGTGGTTCTCCCCTGTTGTGATTCTGGCACTATTATACCGCGATTTTGGGGCGGGCGCAATGCTGTTTTGACGCCGACCTGCGGCAACGGCACGGTGCCCGGGCGGATATGGAATCCGTCCCTACGGTGTCGGGGCAGGGCCAACTTTACATATCCCGCGCCGCCGGGAAGCCGTAGGCGCTGTCTGCGGCCTCCACGGCCCGGACGATGGCTTTGGCCATGACCCGCGCGCCGATCACGCCGACGGCGTCGAGGTCAGCGGGCACGTCGCCCAGCGAGACCGCGTAGATGCTGTCGCCGTCCATCGAGGTGTGCACCGGGCGGATGGCGCGGGCGTAGCCGTCGTGCGCCATGCCCGCAGCCTTGCACAGCCGCGCCTTGTCGAGCTTTGCATTGGTGAAAAGGATGCCAAGTGTCGTGTTGCCGACAAATTTTTTCTGTGGCGCGTCGAGCTGCTGCATCAGTACCCGCTCGGAATCCAAAAACGTTTTGCCGTCGTCAGCCCGCAGCCCGGCGACCTTGCGGCCCGTCTCAAAATCGTAGACGTCGCCCACCGCGTTGACCGCCACCAGCGCGCCGACCTTCAGGTCGCCCACCTGCACAGCGTAGCTGCCGATGCCGGATTTCATGCAGTGGTCCATGCCCAGCAGCTTGCCGACAGTCGCACCGGTGCCCGCGCCGTGGTTGCCGTCGCGGTAGTTGCCGGTCTCGGCGTTGACGCAGGCCGCGTAGGCCATGGCTGCATCGGGCCGGGCGCGGGCGTCGGCGACGGTCAAATCGAACAGGTCGGACTGGCAGACGAGGGGCACTTTCGTCACACCTACGTCAAAGCCGATGCCGCGTTCCTCGAGATACCGCATGACGCCGCCTGCGGCATCCAGTCCGAAGGCGCTGCCGCCCGCCAGCACAATGGCGTGGATGACCTGCGCCGCCGCCAGCGGCTTGAGCAACTCGCTCTCTCGCGAGGCCGGCCCGCCGCCGCGCACATCCAGCCCCGCCGGGGCGCCGTCCTTGCCCAGCAGCACCACCGTGCAGCCCGTGCCCGCCGCCGTGTTTTCCGCCTGGCCGATTTGGAGGTTGTCAAAGGATGTAATGGAGATTTCTTTCATGGGAGTGTCCTTTCCGCGAATGCCGCTTCACCGTATTATAGACCATTGTACACCACCCGCGCCCCCCGCGCAACAAAAAATCCCGCCAGGCGTCAGGCCAAGGCGGGATGGCAGGGTTAGGGGTTATTCAAACTCAATCGTTGCCGGCGGTTTTGTGGTGTAGTCGAACATGACACGGTTGATGTTCTTGACCTCGTTCACGATGCGGTTGGCGGCGGTGGTGATGGTCTCCGTCGGCAGGATCGTGACCTCGGCGGTCATGAAATCCGTCGTGGTGACGGCGCGCAGAGCGATGGCGTAGTCGTAGGTGCGCTCGTCGCCCATGACGCCGACACTGCGCATGTTGGTCAGCGCGGCAAAGTACTGGCTCGGGCGCTGGGCCATGGGCAGCTTGTCGATCTCCTCGCGCCAGATGGCGTCGGCGTCCTGCACGATGGCGACCTTCTCGGGGGTCACATCGCCGATGATGCGGATGGCCAGGCCCGGGCCGGGGAACGGCTGGCGGGCGACAAGGTACTCCGGCAGGCCCAGCTCACGGCCAGCCTGACGGACCTCGTCCTTGAACAGGTCGCGCAGAGGCTCGACGATTTCCTTAAAGTCAACGTAGTCGGGCAGACCGCCGACGTTGTGGTGGCTCTTGATCGTGGCAGATTCGCCGCCGAGGCCGGACTCGACCACGTCGGGGTAAATCGTGCCCTGTGCCAAAAAGTCCACAGCACCGATCTTTTTAGCCTCATCCTCAAAGACGCGAATGAACTCCTCGCCGATGATCTTGCGCTTGCGCTCGGGGGCGTCCTGACCGGCCAGCTTCTTGTAGAAGCGGTCACGGGCGTCGACGCAGACAAAGTTGATGTCGAACTGGCCGCCCTCGCCAAAGACCTCGCAAACCTGCTCGCGCTCATTCTTGCGCAGCAGACCGTGGTCCACGAACACGCAGGTCAGCTGCTTGCCGATGGCCTTGGCCAGCATGGCCGCGCAGACGCTGGAATCCACGCCGCCGGACAGGGCGCAGAGCACCTTGCCGTCGCCGATCTTTTCGCGCAGGGCCTTGACGGAGTTTTCCACGAAGGAATCCATCTTCCAGTCACCGGCGCAGCGGCAGACATTATAGACGAAGTTATGCAGAATTTTCGTGCCGTTCTCGGTGTGCAGGACCTCGGGGTGGAACTGCACGGCGTAGAGGCCGCGTGCCTTATCCTGCGCGGCAGCCACGGGACAGTTGGGCGTGTGGGCCACGATCTCAAAGCCGGGGGCGGCCTGCTCGATGTAGTCGTTATGGCTCATCCAGCAGACATTCTGCGCGGGCAGCGTGTCAAACAGCGGGCTGGCGGTGTCCAAGTCGACCAGCGTCTTGCCGTACTCGCGCTCGGGTGCCTTGCAGACCTTGCCGCCCAGCATGTGCATCATCAGCTGGCTGCCGTAGCAGATGCCGAGGATGGGCACGCCCCAGTTATAAATTTCGGGGTCAATCGTGGGCGAATCCGGCAGGTAGGCGCTGTTGGGGCCGCCGGTGAAGATGATGCCCTTGGGGTTTTTGGCCTTGATTTTGGCAAGGTCGGTGCGGTACGAATAAATCTCGCAATATACGTTGCATTCGCGGACGCGGCGGGCGATCAGCTGATTATACTGGCCGCCGAAATCCAGAACGATGACAGTTTCCTGCTGCATGAGGAGACTCCCTTCTCTATTTATAGTCCTATTGGGTTATTATAGCACGTTTTGGCGGGTTTGAACAGATGGGGAGGGTAAATAAATTATTTTTGCGTTTGTGTGCGTACAGCGTGACGCAGGAGCGCCTTGTATATGTGCCCGGGCCGTGTGCGGCTGCGTTTGGTTCGCGGGCGGATCGGGAATCCGCCCCTACGGTGGTGGCGGGAAGCTTGCGGTGACGGAAACGGGCACGGCGGCATGAAGGCATGCCGCCCTACGTCCCCGCATAAATGATACACGCAGGGCGGGGTGCCCCACCCCGCCGCAAGTTCACACCAGCTCCACCTTATACTTTGCCAGCCAATAGTTCAGCTGCAAAAACCACGCGATAGTCTGGGGCGTGGTCATCAGCTGACCGTACCACGGGATGGGGTTATCCGCGCCGGAGGCCAGCAGCGTTTCCAGTGCGTCCGCCCGAATGATGCGCAGAAGCGGCGCGGCGGGGTCGTTCAGGACGGTGCGCAGCTCCGCCGAGACGGCAGCCAGGTAGCTGGGGTTCCACGTTTTGGGGTACGGGCTTTTGCGCCGCCACAGAACCTCGTCGGGCAGCACGCCGCGCATGGCCTCGCGCAGGAGGCCCTTTTCCTGCCCGTGATAGTCCTTGAACTCCCATGGGACCGAGTAAAGATACTCCGCAATGCGGTAATCACAGAACGGCACGCGGACCTCGAGGCCGCTGTACATGCTCATGCGGTCCTTGCGGTCCAGCAGCGTCTGCATGAACCATTTGAAATTCAGGTTCATCATCTGGCGCATCCGCTGTTCTGCGGCGGGCAGGCCGGGGCGGACGGAGGTCTGTGCCAGCGTGGCGCGATAGCGTTCATCCACGAACGCTGCCGGGGCGATGCCGCCCAGCACACCGGGCTTGATGAACGACGCGCGGTAGGCCGTGGACTGCGCCCATGGGAAGCCGTACCGCTCGCGCACCGTGGGGTCGCGGTACCACGGGTAGCCGCCGAAAATTTCGTCCGCGCACTCCCCCGACAGCGCCACCGTTGCGTGAGGCTTGATATGCCGGCAGAACACGAGCAGCGACGCATCCACGTCCGCCATGCCGGGCAGGTCGCGGGCGTCCACTGCGGCGTACAGCGCGGGCACAAGCTCCGGCGTGTCCAGCGTGACCCAGTGGTGCCTGGCATGGAGAAAGTCATTCATTTTGCGGATGTAGGGTGCATCCGCGCCGGGCTGAAATTTTGTCGCGTGGAAGTACTTTTTGTTGTCCCGGTAGCCCACCGAGAACGTTTGCAGCTGGTTGCCCTGCGCCGTAAAATGCGCATCGGCGATGGCCGAGATCAGGCTGGAATCCAGCCCTCCGGACAAAAACATTGCCACGGGCACGTCGGACACAAGCTGCCGCTCGATAGCATCGGTGACGAGGTCGCGCACCCTGCGGGCCGTGGCGGTGAAGTCGTCGGGGTGGTCGTGGTCCTCGAGCCGCCAGTAGGTGTGCAGGGTCAGGCGGGCGGTTTGGGTCTCATAGACAGCGTACTGGCCGGGCAGCAACTCCCGCACATTTTGAAATACGCCGCAGCCCGGCGTGCGCCCGGGGCCAAGCAGCAGCACCTCGGCCAGGCCGTTGGCATCGACGCGGGGCGGCACAGCCGGGTGCGCCAGCAGGGTCTTCAGCTCACTGCCAAATATCAGCGAGTCCTCCGCCTGCGTGTAGAACAGCGGCTTGACGCCGCAGCGGTCCCGCGCCAGAAACAGCGTACCTGCGTTCTGCTGCCAGACCGCAAACGCAAAAATACCGTTGCACTTGGGCACGCAGTTTGCGCCCCACTCGGCAAAAGCGTGGAGCAGTACCTCGGTGTCGGAGTGCCCGTTGAAGCTGTGCCCGCGGGCGGCCAGTGCGGCGCGCAGTTCGGGCGTGTTGTAGAGCTCGCCGTTATAAACCAGCACGTAGGTTTCACCCTGCCAGTCCAGCTGCATGGGCTGCAGGCCGTTTTCGAGATCCACAACCGCCAGCCGCGCGTGGATGAGCGCCGCCGCGCCGCAGATGTACATACCGCGCTGGTCCGGCCCGCGCCGCGCCAGCGTTTGCTGCATGGCGCAGTAGGCCGCGTACCGCCGCTGGATGGTCCGGGGGTCGCGCCCGACCTGCCCCGCAATTCCGCACATAAAAACGCCCCCTTTGCATGATTCACAAATGAATATGCAGGTGGGGGCGGGGGTATGATTTTTTTGTTTCGGGAAAGGGCTTTGGCCGTTTGCGGTCTGTTTCTTACTTTCCCTCAATCGCGTCTGCGATGTGACCGGCGACGGCATCCTTGCTCTGGAGGGGCAGTTCGGTGACGCCTTGGGCGGTGATGATGGTCACAACGTTCGTGTCCACGCCGAAGCCTGCGCCGGGCACCTTCAGGTTGTTGGCCACGATCATGTCCATGTTCTTCTTGCGCAGCTTGGCCGTGCTGTTTTCAATCAAGTCGCGGGTCTCCATCGAGAAGCCGCAGACAAACAGCTTTTCCGGCTTATGCGCACCGACCCAGGCTAAAATATCGTCGGTGCGTTCCAGGGCAATATTCATCTCGCCGTCGTGCTTTTTGACCTTGTCCGCGGCGACAGTGGCCGGGCGGTAGTCGGCCACGGCGGCGGCCATGACGAGGGCGTCAGCGTCCATGGCGTTTGCCTTGACGGCCTCAAACAGGTCGGCGGCAGTGGTGAACGGAACGGTCTTTACAAACGGCACGGGCGGCAGCGTGCAGCCGGTGGACGCCAGCAGCGTGACGTCTGCACCGCGCAGCATACAGGCGCGGGCCACGGCGTAGCCCATCTTGCCGGTGGAGTGGTTCGTCAGGTAGCGCACGGGGTCCATCGGCTCCTGCGTGGCACCGGCGGAGACGACGACCTTTTTGCCTTTAAGGTCTTTCGTGCAGGCCAGCTCCCGCAGGACGTAGTCGACCAGCACACCCTCATCGGGCAGGCGGCCCGAGCCGACGTCGCCGCAGGCCAGCATGCCGGAGCCGGACGGGATGACCGTGAAGCCGTAGTGCTCCAGCGTTTTGAGGTTATCCTGGGTGATGGGGTTTTCGAGCATGTGGGTGTTCATGGCGGGCGCGACCAGCTTGGGGCAGGTCGCGGCCAGCGTGACGGTGGTCAGCATGTCGTCGGCCTGGCCGTGGGCCAGCTTGGCGATAACGTTGGCCGTGGCCGGGGCGATGAGCATCAGATCTGCCGCGTTGGCAAGGCTGATATGGGCCACGTCGTACTGGAAGTTGCGGTCAAACGTATCGACCTGGCAGCGGCGGCGGGTCAGCGTCTCAAACACCAGCGGCGAGATAAACTCAGTGGCGTTTTTCGTCATAAGAACGTGTACATCCGCGCCCAGCTTGACGAGTGCATGCGCCACGTTGGGCATTTTGTAGGCGGCAATGCCCCCGGTGATGCCGAGGACAACGGTTTTGTTGGAAAGCAGCATAAAAAATCAACACCTTATTAGTAGATAAGAGATATAGATAAAAGATAATAAAATAGTGGAGTTTTCGCCTTTGGCGAAAACAAAATTACGCTGTAGTCATTATAGCAGATTGACGCTTTCTATGCAAATGCGTATAATATTTTTGAGCGGCGCAAAGCGCCGCGATCCACTTTATTTTTTATCTATTATCTCTTATCTTTTATCTATAAAAAGGACTTCACTATGGTTTTAGCAGTTGACATCGGCAACTCCAACATCTGCATTGGCGGGCTGGACGGGGCGGACCACCGCACCATTGCGTTCACGACCCGCATGGTCACCCGCCCCCGCTGCACCGAGGACGAGTACGCCGCCGAGATGAAATTTCTGCTGCAGCGCCTGCCTGTGGACCCCACCGCCTGTGAGGGCGTTATTGTGTGCAGCGTCGTGCCGCGGCTGACCGGCGTGCTGGCCGCCGCCTGCAAGCGGCTGACCGGGCGCGAGGCGCTGGTCGTGAATTACACGCTGGACACCGGGCTGACCTTCGCCGTGGACGAGCCCGCCAAGGTGGGCCGGGACCGCATCGCTGATGCCGCTGCGGCAGCGGAGCACTATCCCCTGCCCTGCATGACCGTGGATTTAGGCACGGCGACGACATACAACGTTATATCGGACAAAAAGGTGTTTCTGGGCGGGTTCATCGTGCCCGGCGTGCAGACGAGTCTGCGGGCCATCAGCGCGGGCACGGCGCAGCTGCCGCCCATCGCGCCCGAGCCGCCGGAGCATCTGATTGGCGCGAACACCGTCGCCGCGCTGAACAACGGGGCCATGTTCGGCACCGCCGCCATGCTGGACGGGTTAGCGGACCGCGTTGAGGCCGAGTTGGGCCAGCCGCTGACCGTGGTCGCCACCGGCGGGTTAGCGCCGTACATTATGCCCTGTTGCAAGCGGAAGATCATCTATGACGCTGATTTGCTGTTCAAGGGGCTGGCACTGATCTGGGATAGGAACGGGAAATGAGACTGCGGTTCATGGGAGGGATTTATTTCTCCCCTGAGGTCTGCGGTTGCGGAGGGTGCCCGGGCGGATATGGAATCCGCCCCTACGGGCTGTTGGATGCCTTTATACATCCCATGGGCGCTTGATGCGACGGAAACGGCCACGGGTCGTCGGGGGCGCCGACCTCTGCGGAGTTGCTGCCTGCCTATCCACTGGTTTGTAGGGGCCGCACATGTGCGGCCCGCGGCTGTACGGAGACGCTCGTTTGCGGGCAGCCGCCGGGCCGGGCATGCCCGGCCCCTACCGCACGATGATATTAAAAAAGCACAAAAAGCCGCAGCTATGCGTTTTCTGCACAGCTGCGGCTTTATTTACACTCTTTTATGCGCTCACATATCCGGCGTCACGGGCACGGCACCGTAGTTGCGGATGTTCAGGACGTGGCAGCTGCCTTCGCCGAAGCAGCCGTCGATGGCGGCCTTGTAGGCGTCCAGCAGGTCAACGGGTACAAACGCCTGAATGGTGCCGGCAAAGCCGCCGCCCTGCAGACGCCACGCGCCGCGGCCATTCAGCACGCGCTGGCTCAGGGCCAGGGCCACAGGCACGCCCTGCTCCTTCGGGTTCTTGATGCTGTAGGCGTTCTGGTTGAACTCAAAGCTGGAGTGACCGCCCTCGATAATCAGGCGCAGGAACGTTTCAAAATCGTCCTCGCGCACGGCGTCGCAGAGCTGGGCGGCGCGGCGGCAGTCGTTGTAGAAGTGCATCGCACGCACGACGGCGCGGTCCCCCACGGCCTTGCGCAGCTTGGGCAGAGCCTTGTAGAACTCGTCCTCATCGACCTCGCGCAGGACCTTTTTGCCGAACTGCTCGGCCACGCTCTCCATCTCGCGGCGGATGGCGGCGTAGTCGTCTGTCAGGTCGGCGTGGCTGCCCTTCGTATCGCTGATGCACATGACAAAGCCGTGCTTTGCCAGGTCGATGGCGGTCTGGCCGACCACCGGGTGGGCCGGGTCCTTGAAGTCGATGGTGATAACGCCGCCGACGGCGCAGGCGGTCTGGTCCATCAGACCGCAGGGCTTGCCAAAGAACACGTTTTCAGCAAACTGGCCGATCTGGGCGATCTTGACCTGATTGAACTTCTCCATATCATTGTTGTTGTACTCGCCGCGCAGGATGGCACCGATGCAGACCTCAAAGGCTGCGGAGCTGGACAGACCGGAGCCGCGCAGCACGTTGCTGGTGGTGTAGCAGTCAAAGCCGCCCACCTTGCCGCCCGCATCCACGATGCCCTTGGCTACGCCGCGGATCAGGGACGCGGAGTGCTCGGCCTCGCGCGGCTGCGGGACGAGGTTGGTGACATCGACGTCGTCAATTTTGTCAAAGCCCAGGGACTTGACGCGGATGACATTTTCCTCATTCGGGGAGACGACGGCCACCATATCCAGGTTGACAGAGCCTGCCAGCACCACACCGTTGTTGTGGTCGGTGTGGTTGCCGCCGATCTCGGTGCGGCCCGGGGCGGAATAGAGGCGCACCGTGCGGTTGGTGCCGTATTTCTTTTCAAATTCGTCGATCAGGTCGGTATAGCGCTTGCGCTGCTCCTGCACGGCGTCTGCACCGTACAGCTTGGCAAAGGCGGCGTCGTATTCGCCCTGTGCGATCTGCTGTTTGAGTTCAATGGTATTTGCCATGATTCCACTCACCTTTCCTGTCGGGCGGCTCTTTTCGTAGATATGCACAAATTGAGCCTTATGTTTTTAGGCAGACAGCCAAAGGAGCGGCTCTCTGCGGGTTTCTTGTTTTCAGTATAGCAAATCCTGCAAAAAAAGCAAACATTTTTTCCGCCTCTTTTATGGACTTTTGATGAATAGCTTGGTATAATGAAAATATCACACGAGCGAGGTGCCGCCATGACCATCAATGAGATGAAGCAATCTTACAAGCAGAGCTACACCGACAACGTCGAGCTCTCGATTTTTAACTGCGGGCATGAATACTGCCAGCCGGGCCATACCTGGGGTCCCGGCGTGCGCGACCACTACCTGATCCATCTGGTGGTGGCAGGCAAGGGTGTGTATCAGGTCAACGGGGCCTTGCACACGCTGCAGGAGGGCGATCTGTTCCTGGCCAAGCCGAACCAGCTCATCACCTACGCCGCCGACGAGACCGACCCGTGGGAGTACTACTGGGTCGGCTTCAACGGCGCGTGTGCCAACAAGCTGGTGCAGCAGACGCCGTTCTCCGACGCACACCCCGTACACCACTGCAAGGACCCGCAGGCCGTGCGGGAGGCGCTGTACAACATCTACCTCTCCCGCGGGCCGGAGCCGCAGTGTGAGGCCCTGATGACGGGCTATCTGTATATCTTTATGGCGCACCTGATGAAGGAGGCCCGCGAGGCGATGCCCAACGTGGGCTCGTCCAGCAGCCAGTACGTGCTGGCCGCCATCAAGTATATCCAGTTCAACTACTCGCATGATATTTCGGTGGACGATATTGCCAAGGCCGTCGGCGTCAGCCGCAGCCACCTGTACCGCGTGTTCATGTCGAACGTCGGGCAGAGCCCCATTGACTACCTGACAAGCTACCGCATCAGCGAGGCGTGCAGCCTGCTGAAGAATTCCAGCCTGTCGATTGCGGAAATCGCCGTATCTGTGGGCTTTTTTGACCAGTTCTATTTTTCCCGCGTGTTCAAAAAGGTCAAGGGCGTGCCGCCGAGCAAGTACCTGGCCACGCTGGAGAAGGAGGGTCCTGCCGCACCGCAGGCCATCAACCCGTAACATTTCCCGCACAATTTATAAGGAGCAGACATGCCTTTTACAAAAAATCAGATCATTACTCTGGAGATCGAAGCGCTCTCCAACGACGGAAACGGCGTGGCCCACAAGGACGGTCAGGCCGTTTTTGTGCCGCTGACCGCCCCCGGCGACGTGGCCGAGGTGCGCATTGTCAAGCCGATGAAAACCTATGCCTTTGGCCGCGTGGAGAAGCTGTTGACCGCCGGGCCGGGCCGCGTCAGGCAGGACTGCCCGGTGGCCGGCCCCTGCGGCGGCTGCGGGCTGCGGCATATCAGCTATGAGGCCGAGTGCGCCGCCAAGACCCAGTTTGTACGGGACGCCTTTGCGCGGCTGGGCAAACTGGACGTACCGGTGCCGGACGTGCTGGGCGCACCCGACACGGACCGCTACCGCAACAAGGTCCAGCTGCCCGTGGGCACCGACGAGAACGGGCATATTGTGACCGGCTTTTTTGCCGGGCGCAGCCACCGCATTGTGGCCTGCACCGACTGCAAGCTGCAGCCCGCGTGGATGAACGAGCTGGCTGCCCGCGCCTGTGCGCTGCTGGAGGAGAACGGCATCACTGCCTACAACGAGGAGACCCACACGGGCCGCGTGCGCCATTTGTACATGCGTCAGGGCTGGCACAGCGGGCAGCGGCTTTTGTGCTTTGTGGTAAACGGCAACGGTCTGCCGAACGAGGCGGAAATTTGCGCCACACTGCAAAAAGAGTTTGCTTTAACGACAATTTTGGTCAACCATAACAGTGAGCGGACGAACGTAATTTTGGGCCGCAGGACCCGCACCGTGCTGGGCCCCGGCGTCATTGAGGACACGCTGGCCGGTGTGCCGCTGCGGATGGGTGTGCATGAATTTTACCAGGTCAACACCCCCGCCGCCGAGGTGCTCTACGCCAAGGCGCGGGAGTACGCCGGGCTGAAGCCGGACGATTTTTTGCTGGACCTGTACTGCGGCATGGGTACGATCGGGCTTTCGATGCTGGCGGACTGCAAGCGCTTAGTCGGCGTTGAAGTCGTGCCGCAGGCTGTCGAGGGCGCGAAGGAGACCGCCGCGCGGCTGGGACTGGACGCGGACAGAGCGGACTTCCGCTGCCAGGATGCCGGTGCAGCCGCCGCCCAGCTCGCCGCCGAAGGTGCGCGTCCCGACGTGATCGTCGTAGACCCGCCCCGAAAGGGCTGCGACGAGGCGACCCTGACCGCCATTGCCGAGATGGCCCCGCGGACCGTGGTCATGGTCAGCTGCAACGCCGCAACAGTGGCAAGGGATGCCAAGTGGCTGACCGAGCACGGATATAAAGCCGTGGAGGTCCAGCCGGTGGATCTGTTCCCGAGGACGAAGCATGTAGAGTGCGTGGTGAAGATGGTGCACTTCTAAAATTCATCTTTATTTACGGGGAATCAACGGAAACGAGCTAGTTGATTTGATTTTAAAGTATTATGATGACCTTAGCGAAAAATACAAAAAAATGATTCCGTTGAAAAAAGTCTATATACCTGTAGCACATATAGATGCTGATTAAATCTAGCTTTTGTTCAAACTCTATTCCCCGCTTGTTCACGATTTGCCCATATTTGTGTGCCATAATAGTACGATGAAAACAATGCGGCTTTGCCGCGAAAAGGTGGTTTTTACATGAAAGGCTGGTTTCAGCGGTTTATGGCGGGCCGATATGGGTTCGACCAGTTCGGCGGTTTCCTGTGTATTTCGTCGCTTATCCTTATTGTCATCGGCGCGTGGGTGTCGCCGGTGCTGTACTGGCTGGGGCTGGCGGCCATCGTCTACAGCTATTTCCGCATTTTGAGCCGCAACACCCGCAAGCGTTACAGTGAAAACCTCAAATATCTCTCCTACCAGAACCGCGTTACCACGTGGTTTGGCAAGCAGCAGGTGCGGTTCAAGCAGCGCAAGGACTACCACTACTACCGCTGCCCCCAGTGCGGCCAGCAGCTGCGCGTGCCCCGCGGGCGCGGCAAGATCAGCATCACCTGCCCGAAGTGCGGCCATCAGTTCATCAAAAAGAGTTGACGCGCGATGTTCGGATATGTTACGCTTTACCGTAAGGGCCTGGCAGACGCCGAGATGGACCGCTACCAGGCTTACTACTGCGGGCTGTGCCGGACGCTGGGCCGCCGCTACGGACACACCGGACAGTTGGCATTAAGCTATGACATGGCGTTTGTCGCCATTCTGCTGACAGCACTGTATGACATGCCCACGGCCTTTTCCGAGGGCCGCTGCGTGCCCCACCCACTGAAAAAGCGTCCCCGCGCGGACAACGAGCTGCTGGACTACGCCGCCGACATGACCGCCGCGCTGGCGTACTACAACTTTCTCGATGACTGGCAGGACGATCACCGCCGCGCCAGTCTGACGCAGGCGCAAAAGCTGGAGCCAAACCTGCCCGCCCTGCGGGAGCGCTGGCCGCGCCAGCTGCAGACCATGGCCGCACAGCTGGACAGGCTGAACGCGCTGGAAAACGCCGGGAGCCACGATTTGGATGCGCTGTGCAACGCCTTTGGCGCACTGCTGGGCGAGGTGTTCGCCTGCCGCGACGACATCTGGGCCCCGGCACTGCGCGGCATGGGCAATGGGCTGGGGGCGTTCATCTACCTGATGGACGCCTACGACGATCTGGAAAAGGACAGCCGCCGCGGGCAGTTCAACGCCCTACGGCAGCTGGCGGACGAGCTGCCGCCCGCCGCCTATGAGCAGCGCTGCCACGAGCTTTTGACCCAGCAGATGGGCCGCTGCGCACAGCAGTTTGAGATGCTGCCGATTTTAAAGGACACCCCGGAGGGGAAGCTATTGTACAACACGATCTATTCCGGCGTGTGGAGTAAATACGCGCTGGTACGCAAGCACAGGGAGGCAAAGCGCCATGACTGATCCATACAGTGTATTGGGCATCACCCCCAGTGCCGACGACGAAACGATTAAAAAAGCCTACCGCAAAAAATGCAAGGAGTACCACCCCGACCTGCACCCCGATGACCCGTCGGCGGAGGAGCACTTTAAAGAGGTACAGGCCGCTTACAGCGAGATCATGCGCATCAAGCAGGGCGGCGGGGCGTCTTACAGTGCTGGCGGGCAGCGCTATGGCAGCAGCCAGAGCGGCTACAGCCAGCAGTATCAGGACCCGTTCAGCGGGGCCGGGTTTGGCTTTGGACCGTTCGGGTTTGGGTATTACAGCACAAGCGGCTCGTCCGGGCGGCAGAGCTACGGCAGCGCTGCCGGTGACCCAGAGCTGCGTGCCGCGGCAAACTACATCCGCAGCGGCTTCTATGAGGAGGCCATGAACACGCTGAACGGCATCCCCACTGCCAACCGCACGGCCCAGTGGCACTACTACGCCGCGCTGGCCAATCAGGGGCTTGGCAACAACATCCGCGCGCAGGAGGAGGCCCGGACGGCGGTCTCGATGGAACCGAACAACTACGCTTATCAAAACCTGCTGGATCAGCTGCAAAGCCCGGGCCGCAGCTACACAAGCTACCAGCAGCCCTACGCCCAGCCCAGCGGCAGCCCGGGGTCTTTCTGTCTGTCGTTCTGGATGTATTTATTGGTGTGCAATATTTTGAGCTGGTGCTGCTGCGGCGGCAGAGGCGGATTCTTTATCTGCTGATTTACACGTAGGGGCCGGGCATGCCCGGCCTGCGGCTTTCCCGCAGATGGGCAGTTATCTTCAGGCTGCGGGCCGCACATGTGCGGCCCCTACAAAGCAATATAGGAAAAGCGCTGTGACTGTTTGAAAAGGTCACAGCGCTTTTGTTGTTGTTTTGTAGGGGAGGGATTTATCTCTCCCGGGGCGTTGGCGGCGGTGGAAAGGTACGCGGGAGACATGAATGTCTCCCCTACAAGGCGTCTATTTACCCGCATCCGACAATTTACGGGAAATTTTGTAGGGAGGGGTCTTGACCCCTCCAGGGCGTTGGTTTCTGCCGCAGAGCTGCACGGAGCGGTCAAGACCGCTCCCTACAAAGCTGTTTTTTACAGCATCCTGTCCACAAGCGGCATTAAAATTTCTATGTTTTGACAAAACTGCGGGTAGAAGTCGTCGCCGAGCTCATAGTCGTAGTAGAGGGCACGCTCCATACGCCTTACAGCGGCGGAGAAGCGGGGGTTATCCGCGCCGCCCGCGGCCTGTAACCGGTGGGAAAGCTGCATGCAGACGATGGCCCAGCGGGCATCCACCCCCGCGCGGTCCAGCACGGCGGAATCCTGCAGATAGTCCTGCAGCGTCCGTGCCTCCCCTGCCCGTGCACCGCAAAGCGGCGTCTGGACGTAATATTCCGTCTGCGCTGTCACCGTGTCGATGCTCTGCCCCAGCGGGTAGAGCGCACAGGCCAGCGGGCGCGCGGCGTGGATGGTGCAGGCGCTGCCCTCAAAAAAGCGGCAGTTGCCGGTTTTGGGGTCCGGCGTCAGGCGCAGGGCGGGCAGGCAGCTTTCAGGCGCAAGGTAGCTTTTGCAGAACGCCGCCGCCACGATACGGGGCGGCAAGCTAAGCCGCCGCGCAATGCGGTAGAGGTCATACCCCGACAGCACCAGATCGCGCCTCTGGCGGCAGCAGTCGCCGCAGCCCGCACAGGCAAAGTCAAAGCGGTCCCCTGCCGCCAGCCGCGGGCAGTCGTCCCAGTGTTCGCCGCAGCGGCCCGGCTCAACGGCTGGCATCACAGCTGAACCTCACCGGCGTAGGGCTGGCCGTGGGCGTAGGCGTCCAGCGCCTCAAACGGGCTCTGCACCATGCTGGCGACATTGACGTCGGTGTAAAACGCCGTGTGCGGGCTGACGATGACATTGGGATAGCTGCGCAGCAGGTTCAGCTCGCGGTTCGGGATGGCCTGCCCCATGCGGTTGTAATAGTAAATACCGGTCTCATCCTCAATGACGTCGAGGCCCGCGCCGCCGATCTTACCGCTTTCCAGCCCGGCGATCAGCGCGTCGGGGTCAATGAGCGTGCCCCGCGCCGTGTTGACGAGCAGCACGCCGTCTTTCATTTTTGCAAGGGCGCCGGCGTTGATGAGGTGGTGGTTTTCCGCTGTGGCATTCGTGTGCAGCGTGATAATGTCACTTTGCGCGTAAAGCTCGTCCAGCGTGACGTAGTCGACGTACTGCCTGACCGCGTCGTTCGGGTAGAGGTCGTAGGCCAAAATCTTGCAGCCGAAGCCGCTCAGATGGCGGATGACCGTCTGGCCGATCTTGCCCGTACCGATGACACCCACCGTGCAGCCGGAAATATCGCGGCCCATCTTGCCGGGCAGCGAGTAGTCCTGCACGTTGGCGCGCAGCATTATTTCGTTCATGCGGCGGGTACACATCAGCATGAGCATGATCGTATAGTTGGCCACGCCGTCCGGCGGGTAATGGCTGTGGCTGATGCGCAGACCCAGCTTTTTGGCGGTGTCCAGCGGGATATGATCATAACCGATGCTGCGGCAGGGCAGATATTTGACACCCATTTCAGCCCATGTCTGCAAATATTCAGGGCGTATCTCGCAGGGGTTCGTGCTGACGGCGTCGCAGCCCTCGGCCAGATGCAGGTTATCCGGGCGCGGCACGTCGGGCGTGCCGGTGTAGTCGATGCCGTAGCGGGCTTTGTAGGGCTCGCAGTATTGCTGCTCATCAAAGGGGCGCAGCGCGTAAAACATAATTTTCATGCTTTGTCATCTCCTTGTTACAGGTGAAAATCAAAGGTTTCGGCCAGCCAGTCCGTGCAGAGGGCCACCCAGGCGCTGTTGTGCTTGTTGGGGGTGTTGACCTCCCGCGTGCAGGTGCTTGTGCCGTGGCCGTCGTGGGCGAAAAGATGCAGCTCCAGCGGGACCTTATGGGCTGTCAGCGCACCGGCAAGCATCAAAGAGTTCTGCACGGGGACGGACGGGTCCTCCACCGTATGCCAGACGAAGAAGGGCGGCAGACCGTCGCGGACCTGGTTTTCTAGGCTCATTGTGGCGCGCAGGTCGGCGTCATCGCCGCAGAGGTTGACAATAGAGCCGTCGTGGCGGTATTCCCCCGCCGTGATGACCGGATAGCCCAGCACAACGGCATCGGGGCGGGCCTCGGTGCCGTGGATGCCAAGGGCGGTCTGCACAGGCTCAGCGTCCCACAGGATGGCTGTGGACGCCGCCAGATGGCCGCCCGCCGAGAAGCCGCAGATGGCGATTTTCGCCGGGTCAGTGCCGAACTGCTCTGCATTGCGGCGGATATGCAGGATCGCCCCGGCAGCATCGATCAGCGGCTGCCAACGCAGCGCGGGCACGGTCTTGTCACTTCGGCAGGTATAATAGAGGGTAAAGACGTTGTAGCCAGCCTGCAGAAACTGCATGGCAACGGGGTCGGCCTCGCGCCTGCTGCACCAGGCGTAGCCGCCGCCCGGCAGGATGAGAATGGCCGGACGGGTGTTGAAGGCAGGCATCTCGACGGTCCTATCGCGCAGATACCCGATGAGCTGTGCGCCGCCGGGGAGAGTGTGGGTGTATATTTGCATGATGGATTCTTCTTTCTATGGTATTTCTATGGTAAGGGATCGTTTTTTGTCGGCAGAGCGTAGGGGCCGCCTATATGCGGCCCGCAGCTGTACGCAGGCAGACATTCACGGGCAAGCCCGCGGGCCGGGCATGCCCGGCCCCTACCGCGCTGTTTAACAGAACACCTTATACATTGTTAGCATACCGCAAATTCCCACGTTTGAAAAGTCCTGAATTTAAATTTTTTGTTAAAATGCTGCGCAAGGGTTGCACTTTATTAAAAAGAGTGCTAAACTAGCTTTAGCAGTTGAAATATACGAGTGCTAATTTCATTTGTATAAAGTGAGGTTTTTTACCATGGCTATGCGTCAGTTTAAGGCCGAGAGCAAAAAGCTGCTTGACCTGATGATCAATTCTATCTATACAAACCGCGAGATCTTCCTGCGTGAGCTGATTTCCAACGCATCGGACGCCTGCGACAAGCGCTACTTCAAGAGCCTGACCGACACGTCCGTCGGCATCACGAAGGACGACCTGAAAATCCACATCCAGCCCGACAAGGACAGCCGCACGCTGACCATCACCGATAACGGCATCGGCATGACGAAGGAGGAGCTGGAGAAGAACCTCGGCACGATTGCCAGGTCCGGCTCCCTTGACTTCAAGACCGAGAACCAGAGCGATAACATCGACATCATCGGTCAGTTCGGCGTCGGCTTCTATTCCGCGTTCATGGTGGCCAAAAAGGTCACCGTCATCTCCCGCGCGCAGGGCGCTGACACGGCCTGGAAGTGGGAGTCCACCGGCGTCGAGGGCTACACCCTGACCGAGGCTGACAAGGAGGACGTCGGCACCGAGATCATTCTGGTGCTGAAGGACGACACCGATACCGACAAGTACAGCGAGTACCTCGAGGATTACGAGCTTGCAAACCTCGTCAAGAAGTACAGCGACTACATCCGCTTCCCCATCACGATGTACCGCGAGAAATCCCGCCAGAAGCCGAAGCCGGAGGACGCGGGCGACGACTACAAGCCCGAGTACGAGACCTACACCGAGCTGGAAACGCTGAACAGCATGGTGCCCATCTGGAAGCGCCCGAAGAACGAGGTCAAGGACGAGGACTACAACGAGTTCTACAAGAACAAGTTCATGGACTACACCGACCCGCTGCGCGTCATCACCAGCCGCACCGAGGGTACGGCGACCTACACCGCGCTGCTGTTCATCCCCGGCTCGACCCCGTACGATTACTACACCAAGGAGTACGAGAAGGGTCTGGCGCTGTATGCCTCCGGCGTTATGATCATGGAGAAGTGTGCCGACCTGCTGCCGGATTATTTCAGCTTTGTGAAGGGTGTTGTGGACAGCGAGGATCTGAGTCTGAACATCAGCCGTGAGACGCTGCAGAAGGGCAACCAGCTCAAGCTGATGCGCAATTCTCTGGAAAAGAAGATCAAAAACGAGCTGCACGCGATGCTCGTCAATGACCGCGAGAAGTATGAGACCTTCTGGAAGAACTTCGGCCGCCAGATCAAGTTCGGCATCTACGGCGACTACGGCATGCACAAGGATCTGCTGGGCGACCTGCTGATGTTCTACTCCGCCAAGGAGAAAAAGCTCGTCACGCTGGACGAGTACGTCGAGAAGATGCCCGAGGATCAGAAGTGCATCTACTTTGCCGCCGGTGACGACACGGACCGTCTGGGCAAGCTGCCCAACGCCCAGCTGGTATTGAGCAAGGGCTACGACCTGCTGCTCTGCACCGAGGACGTGGATGAGTTCTGCCTGCAGATGATGCGCGACTACAAGGAGAAGGAGTTTAAGAACATCAACTCCGGTGACCTGGGTCTGGAGACCGAGGACGAGAAGAAGGCCGCCGAGGCTGCCGAGACCGAGAACAAGGACCTGTTTGAGGAAATCAAGAAGGACCTGAACGGCAAGGTCAAGGAGGTCAAGGTCAATCCGACCCTGCAGGAACACCCCGTCACCCTGTCTGCCGAGGGCGGTATCTCGATGGAGATGGAGAAGGTACTGCGCCGCATGCCCAACGCAGAGGGCGTCGAGAGCACGAAGGTGCTGGAGCTGAACCCGAACCACACGGTCTTTGCCGCCCTGAAGGCTGCCCACGCCGCGGGCGACACCGACAAGGTCGCTAAGTACGCCGAGCTGCTCTATGACCAAGCCCTGCTGATCGCCGGTCTGCCCATTGAGGACCCCGTTGCCTATGCACAGCTGGTGTGTGGGCTGATGCAGTAAAATCAGAATAACAGCCGCCCGCCCAAGTACGATGCCTGAGCGGGCGGCTGTTTTTTGATGGGGTTGCAGGGGCGGGCATTGTTCGACCACGGCAACACGGACTTTCCGAGTCGATGCAGGCGCCGTCCCTATGTGTAGGGGCGGATTCCATATCCGCCCGGGAAAGCTTCCGCCACCGCAAACGGGCACGGGCTTATATAGAATGCGCCCCTACGGAGTTATGCCGCAGGGGCGCAATTTTCGTTTTTTACACAAACGGATTGTAAAACCGTCCAAACCTGATCGTCACGGTCAGACTGATGAGCAGCAGCACGACGCCGACTGCCAGCGCGATAAAATCGCGGCGGGCAAAGGGGCGGCGGGTGTACCAGGTGCGCTTGTCATGCTTGCCGAAGCCGCGCAGCTCCATGGCGTTGGAGATCGTGTCGATGCGGTTCAAGCTCGTCAGAATCAGCGGCAGCAGGATGCTGACCGAATTCTTCAGGCGCTTGAAGAACGGCTCGCTGCGGCCCAGCTCGACGCCGCGGGCCTGCTGTGCCTGGCTGATGCTGTGGTAATCGCGCTGAATATCCGGAATGTACCGCAGCGCAATGGCGACAGAATAGCCGACCTTGTATGAGATGCCGATGCTGTTCAGGCTGGCGGCGAACTCACTGGGGTTCGTGGCCGAGATGAACAGAATGGCCACCGGCAGCGCGACAAAATATTTCAGCGAGATGTTGAACATATAGAACAGCTGCTCGGCGGTCAGGTCGTACCGCCAGAACAGGTGGCAGAGTACCGTGCGGGTGCCGTAGAGCGCCGTGCCCTGGTTCGGGTCGAACAGGAAGATGAACAGGTCGTTCAGCGCGAGGAACACCAGCATAAAGACCAGCATGAAACGAACCTCGCGCAGCTTGATGTGGCTGAGCCTGAACACCGCAAAGCTGACGGCCATCAGCCCCAGCAGCACCCAGGTGTTGTAGGTGATCATGCTGGCGAAGGTAAACAGCAGAAAGAACGCCAGCTTTGTCGTGCCGGTCAGGTCGTGTACCACGCTTTTGCGCGGCATATAGTTCAAAACGGTATTAGCAGCCATCGGCGCGCACCTCCCTGTCTGCCGCGATAAAGCGCTCCACAAATTTCTCGGCGGGCGTGATGCCGCAGCGGTTGGCCAGCGTGTAAAGGCTCGTCTCCTTCAAGGCCGCCTGCTCGATCAGCGCCGGGTCACAGAGGATGGCCGCCGCGCTGCGGTCCGCAATGAGCCGCCCATCGCAAAAGGCCAGCGCCCGCGGCGTGTATTCCAGCATCAGGTGCATGTCGTGGGTGATCATGACCACGGTCACACCCTTGGCGTTCAGCCCGCGCAGGAACTCCATAATGTCGGTGTAATGTCGGAAATCCTGGCCCGCCGTCGGCTCGTCCAGAATGATAAGCTCGGGGTCCTGCACCAGCACGCTGGCGATGGTCACGCGCTTTTTCTGGCCGAAGCTCAGCGCCGAGATGGGCCAGTTGCGGAACGGGTACAAGCCGCAGACCTTCAGCGTGTCCTCGACCCTAGCGCGAATCTCAGCATCGGTCAGGCCGCTGCCCTGCAGGCCCAGCGCGACCTCGTCAAAGATCATCGTCTTGGAGATCATCTGGTTCGGGTTCTGCATGACATAGCCGATATGCCTGGCGCGGCGGCGGATGTTTTCGTCTTTCAGGTCTTTTCCGTCAAAGAAAATTTCACCGCTGTCGGGCGTCTCAAAGCCGCAGATCAGCTTGGAGAGCGTTGACTTGCCAGCGCCGTTGCGGCCCACGATGCTGACCATTTCCCCTTTTCCAATCGTGAAGCTCACGTCAGACAGGGTGTGCTGGTCCTTGCTGTAGCCGAAGGACAGGCCCTTGACCTCCAGCAGCGGGGTCGGGGCAGGCTTGGCCGCGGGCAGCGGCTCGGCGCGGAACCAGGCGCGCAGTTTCTCGGTATCAGCGTCATCCAGCACGACGGAGTCAACGTGGGCGGGGTGCTTGGCGGGCGTGATGTCAATGCCCGCATACCGCATGGCCGTGACGTAAAGCGGCTCGCGGATGCCGTTTTCTGCCAGCAGTGCGCCGGACAGCAGCTCGTCGGGGCGCAGGTCGGCCAGGATGCGGCCCTCGTTGACCAACACAATGCGGTCAACGCTGCGCCAGAGCACGTCCTCAAGGCGGTGCTCAATGATGAGGACCGTCGTGTCGGTCTTTTGCTGGATCGCGTCGATCAGCTCAATGGCCTGCTTGCCCGTGGCCGGGTCAAGGTTTGCCAGCGGCTCATCGAACAGTAAAATCTTTACCTCGTCGACCATGACGCCCGCAAGGCTGACGCGCTGCTTCTGACCGCCGGAAAGCTCGTGCGGAGCGTAGTCGAGGTGGTTCTCGATGCCGACCAGCCCGGCGGCGCGGCGGGTGATCTCGTGCATTTCGTCCTGCGGGGTGCAGCTGTTTTCCAGCGCAAAGGCGATGTCCTCCCCCACCGTCAGGCCGATGAACTGGCCGTCCGGGTCCTGCAGCACCGTGCCGACGTGGCCCGCCAGCTCAAAAATACTGCTGTGGGGCGCATCCACGCCGTCCACAGTCAGCGTGCCCGTGCACTTGCCGGGGTAGGAGAACGGGTTCAGGCCGTTGATGCAGGCCGCCAGCGTGGACTTGCCGCTGCCGGACGGCCCAGCGATCAGCACGCGCTCCCCGGGGTAGATGTCCAGATTGATGTCATGCAGCGTGGGCTGCTTCTGGGCGCGATATTGGAAGGAAAAATTTTTGAAGGATATGATCGGGGTTCTCGTTTCAGCCATACGGCACCTCGCAGGGGAAATTGTGGTGGAACAGCAAAATGCCTTCCCGCGTTTGTGGGAAGGCATACGGGTTTACAGCGGATTACTCTTTGTCCAGAGAGCCCTTCTTGGCGATGGTCTTGGTGTAGGCCAGAATCAGCAGGCCGCCGACGACAACAGCCGTGATGATGTTGGACACAGCGGCAAACGCGCCCTGTGCAAAGACCTTATTGGCGGGCTCGGCGTAGATCAGGATGTCCAGCACAGGCGCAACGACGATCCAGGCAATGGCATGGGCCACGACATTGGCGATGGCGAAGGTGGCGACCTTACGCTTGTTGAAGTCGCCCTCCTGCACATTCAGCTTCTTGGCAAACAGGCCGACGACCACGCCGGTGAAGGCGGAGGCGATGACCCAGCTCCACCACGGGATGCCGCCCCAGGACAGGTCGATGAGGGCATGGCCGATGAAGCCGATCAGGGCGCCGGCCACAGGGCCGTACATGGCGGCCAGCAGACCGAGCACCGCGTACTGCAGGCTGATGTTGGTGTTGGGCACCGGGCTGGGGATAGCGACAAAGCGCCCCAGAACAAAGAACAGGGCTGCGCCGATGCCGACGGCAACGAAGGTTTTGCTATTCGAGTTTTTCATGATTCCGCACTCCTTTTAATACTATACCGCAAATCGTTCTTCCGCTTTCGCAAAAGAACAGTTTAAGTATACTGTTATAAAAGTGCCGCTGTCAATGGGCAAAAGGCGAGGTATGCACTATTTTGGTGAGATTTCGGCACAAAAAAACCACCCCGAAGGGTGGTTAAAAGTGGAGCGGCCGACGAGGCTCGAACTCGCTACCTCCACCTTGGCAAGGTGGCGCTC
>OOBM01000721.1_pt1 | contig 23196 bp, 29 predicted proteins | sample 1671581 | NCBI WGS metagenome assembly OOBM01 (sample SAMN06348171, study PRJEB24527) | human gut metagenome
TTTCAACAGTGAGGAAGGCCAGCGTGAATATGAGGAATGGCTGAAAGAGCAGGAAGCTCTACAAGCCTTGCCTGTTGCAGCATAAAAACAGCAGGACGCTCCCAGTAAAGGAACGCCCTGCATTACATAAGTTTATGACATATTAAAAAAATCTAATTGGACAGGACTATGTTTTGTGCCATTTTCATGATTTGAACCATGTTCCACCGCCCAAAAAACACGCGCTAAATTGGGCGTCTGATTTTTTCCACGAATTGGAACACCTCCACGACTTATAAAGTATGGGTTGGCTTCAGCAGATACCTCTGGTTTTTCATAATCTATAACAAAAAGCGGTAAAGAAAGCTTTAGGGTTTCCTCTCCTGCTGAGAAGGTTCCACCGCTCTTACCAGATTCAACTAAAATCATGGCTTTGGACAACCCAATAATTATTGAATTTCGTTTCATAGCATTTCCAACACTCCATTGAGCATCGGGATAAAATTGCGAAATAAAAACATGATTCTGAGTCGTAAGATGTGCTTTCACCTGCTTTTTATACGAGAAATTCAAAATTCCCTCTGCTAAAACAAAAATTGTGTTTCCTCCATTTTCTATTGCGGCAACGTGCGCAGCAGTGTCCGTACCAGCAGCATATCCACTAACAACTGATATGTTTTTCTGAACAAGCTGCATTGCACATTGAGATGTAATAGAAAGCCCCTTTTCGGATACCTTTCGAGAACCGCAGAAGCCAACGGCTATCGTTGACAAAAGTTCGATATTTCCTTTTGCAAAGAGTACAGGAGGACATTTGCTTCCTAATGCGTCTTTCAATTGTGGTGGGTAACTTTTATCTGATTCAAGAATCATAGCAATGCTATTTTTTTGCATTTTCAAATAAAGTTGCCCTGCTCGGTCTTTATTCAAAAGAACGCTTTCAATTGTGTTACCACGACAATTTATTATATTGCCTAACAAATGGGGTGATTCGCACAATGTTTGCCATTCTCTTTCGGGAACGACATTTATAATTTTTTTTAATGCCACTTCACCGATGCCTTTTGATAGCATTAGTTGAATTAAATATTGATTGAGCATAATCTCCCCCTTTCTGTTTAATAAGTATTCCTCGTTTTAGTAACTGCTAAAACATATATTTTGTCAACTAACGGATCCTCACGTAGTGCACTTACACAATGGGTTAGCGTTAACCCTGTTTTGTATAGGTCATCAATTAATAAGATACTATGTTTTCGTATAGCATTTTTTGTTTTTCTTATCGTAGGTTGAAGTTTTTTCTTTTCTTCCCATGTTAGACTCTTCATTTCAGCAGTCGCCGTATTTTCCAGAACATCTCCGCAATAGTATGCACCTATTCTAGCTGCTACGGCCCGAGCAATTTCTATTGTGGGCTGATATCCCCTTATTTTTGTTGGGGGAACCGGCAAAACCGTTCTAACGTCATGAATCTCTGGCGTTTCATTCCAAAAGCTCACAATTGCATCTACAATTGGATTTAAATTTTCATACTTTCCGTTATACTTAAATTGATAAAGTAATTCACCAATTTCAGAACGCGTATTGTCAAAGTGAAGATGACCATAGGCATCCTCTCCAATAGGAATGCTTTTTATTGTATGTACATCAAGTGCGTAGCCAATGTCCCATACACCATATAATGGAATTGGATGAATTTCAACTGCCATGTGAACGTCAACCTCCTTTTGCCTCTAATTATAGCATATGCAAACCGATTGTCTAGATTGTTTTAAAATTCTGCAGGTTTTATCCTCCTTCATTCTTGAGCCCGAAGAAAACGAAAAATCCGAACCCTTCTCCAATCGGAAACAGGTTCGGATTTTTCTTGTTTGGTGGGCGCGGGTGGATTCGAACAACTATTCTTTCGGCCTGTCCATTCCTGCCGTGTCAGAAAATGCAGCATTCAAGCCACTTTTCGAGCACGGCACGGAACGCGCGATGCACCGCCGGAACGGCTCGAACATTAAAAGTGGGTTGCAAAGTGGGTTATTTTTCGGGGCACGGCGCGTACTCGGACAGCACGCCGGAGACGGCCTGCGCGGTGGCGTCATCGCGGCCGGTGACGGCGTGGGAGTACCAGCCGTAGGTGTCCATGCTCTTGCTGTGGCCCACGATGCGGCGCAGCTGGGCGGGCGGCACGGCGTCCTCGATCATGCTCACAAAGGTGTGCCGCAGCTCGTACAGGCTGACCGGCGGGTCGATGCCGTTGCAACGCTGGTAGAACTTCCAGTAGTTGTACAGGCTTTGCTGGTTGGACAGCAGAAACAACGGGTCATCATCCCGCAAGGGGTGTTCCTCTTCCTGCGTGCGCTGCTGCAGCTGGGCGCGGATCTCGGCCACAGCCAGAGGGTGCAGCACAACGGTGCGGATGGCATTCTCGTTCTTGCCGCTGGTTACTTCCTGCTGGCGGTTGATGGCCCGGCCGATGTGCACCCGGTCACCATCCAGATCGCCCACGCGCAGGCCCAGCAATTCACCAGGGCGCAAGCCGGTCATGACCGCGATGCGGTAGGCGTGCACGTTCTCGTCCTGCTCCACTTTTCCACGCACCACACGGGTGTCGGTGGACAAAAGCACCCGCAGGCTGTCCGGTTGCAGGATCTTCCGGCCCTTCAGGCGGGCACCCTTCGGCACGGTCAGATCCTCGTCCTCCGGGCGCAGGGAGGTGTATTTATGCTGGCGCGCCCACTTGACAAAGGCCACCTCCACACCACGGATGCCCTGCAGCGTTTTGCGGGACAGGTTGCCCCGGCTCTTGCGCTTGCTGTCCGGATTCAGACAGCCTTCCTTATAGGAGCGGTTCAGCACGTCCTGCAGCATGCCGGTGGTCAGGTCGCCGATGCGCCGCGCACCGATCACCGGCAGGATGTAGTTGCGCCCGAACTTCTCCACCTGCTCGATGTTGCTGGTGCCACCCGTGGCTTTGACCGAAATCATGTACTCGGCCCACACGTCTGCGCAGCGTTTTGTGGTGCTGCTGATGCCCTCGTCCAGCCAGACGTCCGCCTTGCGGTTCGCTTCGCGCTGGCCTGTCCGGCCGGGCTTAGTGCTGGTAAAGGTGCGGCGCACGCCGTCCTTCTGCACCTTGATCTGCCAGCGGTTCTGGTTCGGCAGCCAGACCGCTGTATTCGTTCGCAATCCCATAAAAATACACCTCCATGGGTACACTTTGACAAGCCTGCCCGGAGGTGGTACAATAACAATTGGTTGGTTTGGTATTGTTCCTCGTGAGCAAGCCATTCTTTCACGCCCTGCCGGTTGCCGCCGGTGGGGCGTTTTTTGTTTATGCATCTTCTAGAGTATCGCTTTCAGCAAGGGCAAAAAGCTCTGCGCTCGCCTCGCCGAGTTCTGTTTTTTGAGTATCGCTCATGTATTGCAGGTACGGCACAAATGCCTGATGATATTTTTCCGCCCAGCCTTTCTTTGCCTTTGCAGTTTTCAGGCTCCTGATTTTAACACTGTACTTCTCCGCAGTGCGGTGGATGATCTCATTCACCGCCGCATCCCGGAATGCAGGATTCTGATATTTCTTCAAATCAGCAGTTGCGCTCACTGGTGCACCATACCTTTTGCATTTTTCCAGTTCCAGCAGTCGCCCAACGCAAAAGTCGTATCTCATAAAGAACGTGGCCGGGTCTGTTGTTGTTTCAAGGATTCTTGCACTCTCTCGCGCCTGTTTTAGGAACTGCGGAGCCAGAATCTTTGCGTTTTTCCGAGAATCAACCAGATCCATCTCACCCACCCATTCAGGGTTGGGCGTATAAATTTGCTCTGCATCATCAGAATCTTCGGCATCGCCTTGCTGATACCCATCTTTGATGCCCTTTGCAGTTCCGTGAATCATGCTGAAAATCGAGAGTGTAACCCAAAAGGCGACAACACCGCAAACGAAAGACATCCCGAGTCCACAAGATGCTGATGCGATAAAGAACCCAAGACATCCAATCGCAAGACTGATAAAAACAAACTTTATCGGAACGTTCAGACCAGTCTTTCCGGAGGGCATCTTTGATGCAGCTCCTCCAATCGCTCCTGCTCCACGGAAAGCGGCATCAATGCTCTTGTGTACTGTTTTATTGCCAGAATGCTTCCGGTGCCATTCTTTGCGGCCATAGGGTGAAAGTTTTTTACCCATACAATTCCTCCTCGGTTAAGTCTTCATTTTCCTTGTAATAGTAGTAAGCACGCCGGACATATTCCTCCGTGGTGTCCAGGAGCTCCGCAATCTCATCGGCATCACGGCCCTGCTTCAGCAGGTCGAACAAGACCTGCTTTGGAATCGCGTGCCGGATATACCAGTGATCTGCCCGCACCTCATGCCGCTCCACAATATCAAACGGAGTGGCCATAGAATAAAATCCGCCATACAGGCAATGGCCGAGCTCATGCCCGATGCGTGCCTGCTCTTCTGCATAGGTGCAGGGTTTGGAGTTGTCCAGCCCGATATAACACGCCCCATTGACTTCCGTTGACATGCTGCCAATGATCGGCATTGGGTAGCGCAGGACTTCCACATGATTTTCGGCCGCAACTTTATAAAAGTCAGCCCTTGTTCCCATTTGCATCCCGCTCCTTTATGAACCGGACAAACTGCTTGACCTCTTCATACTGGGCATCCGTCACAGGGCCGCCGCCAAAGAGAGCAAACTTAATATCATCCTCCGAAACCCCACCGGCACGCCCGGCGGGGCTTTTTTGTTCGCCGATCAGGTCATTCACCGACACTCCGAAGTAGGCCGCAACCTTCGCGAGAGTATCGCCAGAAGGAACAGCCCCTGTATTCTTCCATTTCGTGACGGTCGAGTTGCTCAGACCAATTTCTTTTGCGGCACGGCTGCAGCTCACGCCCTTTTCTTGGCACAGTTCACTGTATACGTCATAAAACACAATTTTCAACGCCCCTTTTTGTGCAGAGCGCCAAATCTAACCAAATTCAGAAAATTCCATTGACTTTCTAACCAAATTCAGATATCATAGTGTCACAGTTGAATCCGGTTAGCAAACAAGCCCGGAATCAACTGAATGGCTCAGGCTAGAATTTGCGCTGGATAATTGTTAGCACCATCATCTTACCGCAAATTCTAACCAAAGTCAAGTTTTTAAGCTGAAGGAGGTTAGAATTGTATGCCTGCACAATGGACAGGTGAGCTTGTTGGAAAAATGCACAACGCCGGTGTCACCGGCAAAGAGCTGGCCGCACAGCTGGGAAAGAATCCGAAATACATTTCCCAAGTGCTGAACGGTCACTACGAGCCCAAGAAGGCAGAGCGCGAATTCAACGCTGCACTCTCCGCCATCATTGAAGGCCGTCAGGAAAAGGAGGACTGACCCATGGCAAAGAAACAGTTTCTGAAGCTCCGGCGGCTGGCCGAGGATCAGGACATCACCACGGATGAGCTGGCCGCAAAGGCGGGCATCGTGCCCCGCACGCTGCGCAAGCGCTTTGCCGCGCCGGAGAGCTGCGGCACATGGAACTGGGAAGAGATCACCGCCATCTGCAGGGAGCTTCACATCCCGCAGGAGCAGATCGGAGAGTATTTCTTCCCGAAGGTTGAGAAAGGAGCATGAACATGAAGGCAAAACTTTACATCGACAGTGAGGACTCGACCATCAAGGTCGAAGGTGGTCCCAGCGACGTGCTGCATCTTCTGGTGTGCGCAATCGCGCAGATTCTGAAGAGCTATTTCCCGGACGATTTTGAGCGGCAGCTGGGCTGGGTGTCTGGACTGCTCTACAACGTGATTCGTGAGCTGAAAGAGGAGGACGACGATGAAGATTAAGTCACGCGTATGGCACTGGATGGCCGTGGCCTGCGGCAGCGTGGGTCTGGTGCTGGGCATGGGTGCCGAGGGCACCGCACAGACGGGCGGCGCGATCAATGGCAACACCTTCACCACAGCGGTGATTTTGGTACTGCTTGCAGCGCTGTTCATGAAGCTGGGCTTCCTGGCACAGGACCGCGAGGAGCGGGAAGCCAAGGGCCGCCACGGCTGTGGCAAGATTACCCGCAACCACGCCCGGAACCCGGAGTACCCGGAGAATCAGGAACGCGGAGCATGAACGATTACATCCACAACGTCATGTGGTACACCGTCTGGGATGCCAAGACCGGAGATCTGGTAGCATCCGGCACGGCGGCAATGTGCGCCCGACGGCTGGGTATTCCAGCTCCGGCAGCTTTGCCAGCGCGGTGAGCCACTGGCTGTGCGATGGCCGCCAGCACGTCAAGTACACCATCCAGCGGGAGTACATCCCCCGCAGTGAGGTGGACAGCCTACCGCAACGCCGCAAGTACAAAAAACAAAAAGCCCGCCGGTGCGCCAACACCGACGAGCTGCAAGGGATGATGGATTCGCCAATCATATCACCCCGATAATATCACAAAATCGGAGGTTTTACAATGAAAGGGATCCTGATCGAGCCGGGCAAGGCCCCGGTGGTCACCGCCCTGCCGGACACACTGCAGGGCATCGAAGCCATGCTGGGCTGCGACTGCATGCAGGAGGTGCTGCCTCGCACCCCGGCGGTACTGCTGTTCGGCGTTCTCGGCAAAGGGCTGAACCGCATCTATCGCGGCCAGAACATCTACGGCACCATCCTCTGCTACGGCTGGAAGAACAACAGCCTCGTGCCCATGAGCAAGGACCTGCAGGCCGAGATGCTGGACCGCCTGAAGGACACGAAGGTGAAGATATGAGCGAATATATCATCAGCCAGAACTGCAACGGTGTCAGCTATGCCTATTTCCGTGGGCGCTTCTGGCGCTGGGACGAATCCGCACGGGCCTGGAAGGAAAGTCATCTGCTGGCCCAGAAGTTCGACAAAGCCAAGGCCGTTGAAAAGTGGCTGACCCCGGAAGCGTTTCTGACCAGCGACGAGTTCATCCCGATGGACGACTACGAGCTTCCGGATCAGATGCTCACCGCCCTCAGGGATGCCAAGCCCTGCAAAAATGCCCCCATCGACCCGGTGGAAGAACCCGAAACGGCAGTGGTGCGGGCCACAGGAACGGACGTTGCCGAACAGTTCGGCAACACTCCCGCCGCTCCCAGCTTTGATTTTGGTGCAGATGACCAGACCAACGTCCTGCTGTTGCAGGATGCACAGACATTCATCACCGGCAACATGGCACGCATCATGGCAGCCAAGCACGCCCACGACCTGACAGCCAATCACTACAAGGGCAGCTGGGGCAAGTGGTGCGCCGCCGTCGGCATCAGTCGCGACACCGGCGACCGAATGGTGAGCGTTGCCGCACAGTGCGGCAACATCCAGTTGGAAGGCAAGTCAATTTTTGACGTGCAGCCCATGAAGCTGCTGTATGCAGCCGCCAAGCCGTCCACCCCGGAAGAGGTCAAACAGGCCGTGTTTACCGGGGACATCACTACTTACAAAGAGTACCAGGAAGCCCTTGCCCAGATCAAGGCCGAAAAGGACCGCACCAATGCTGCCGAGGCTGAGCGGGACAAGCTGCTGGGTGCCCAGAATCGGGCTGCCTGGGCGGAAAGCCACATCCAAGATGTCGAAGCCCAGCGGGATGTCGCCCTTGCGGACGTGCAGGGCCTGACCGAGCAGAACGCCCGGCTGAATGCCGAAAAAGAAAAGGCCGTGCAGAGCTATAACGAAATGTACGAAAGCCGCATTGCGGCCAACCTCCAGCGTCAGAAGGCCGAAGCCGAACGCGACAGGGCCGAAGCCCGTGCCCACAAAGCCGAGGACGCCTTAAAGCACCAGCCCATCACCGCGGTGGTGGACGAGGAAGAAGTGGAACGCCGGGCCGGAGAAAAAGCGTACCAGATGGCGGCAGATATGACCGCCGAGCTGCAGGAAAAACTGGACGCCGTCACCGGAGACGCAGAGCAGGACGTCCGGAACGCTTACGACAGCGTCCTGCTGGCCAGCCGGGCCATGCTGAACGCCTGGCAGATGGTAAAGCCGCAGTTCCGCAAGCTGCCGGAGGAGCAGCGCGAAGCCCTTGCTAACCAGATCATCCACACCATCAGCAGCATTCAAGGGGAGGTAACGAAATGTCTGTAAAGATCACGGCTCTGGAAGCCGAAAACGTCAAGCGCATCAAGGCGGTGGCCTTTGCGCCGTCGCCCACCGGGCTCACCCTCGTGGGCGGCAACAACAATCAGGGCAAGACCAGCGTGCTGGACGCACTGGCGTGGGCGCTGGGCGGGGAGCGTTTCCGCCCGGATGCCGCCCAGCGGGACGGCGCGGTCGCCCCGGCGCACCTCAAGGTCACCCTGTCCAACGGCGTGGTCGTGGAGCGCAAGGGCAAGAACGCCAGCCTGACCGTCACCGACCCTACCGGGCGGCGCAGCGGTCAGCAGCTGCTCAATGCGTTCGTGGAGCCGCTGGCCCTCGATCTGCCCCGCTTCATGGAATCCACCGACAAGGAAAAAGCCGACATCCTGCTGCGCATTATCGGCGTGGGGTCAGAGCTGCAGGTCAAAGATCTGGAGATCAAGGGCCTGTACGACAAGCGCACCTTCACCGGCCAGCTGGCCGCCCAGAAAAAGCACTTTGCCGAAGAACTGATCTCCTACCCGGAAGCCCCGGACGAACCGGTCAGCGCGTCCGACCTCATCCGTCAGCAGCAGGACATCCTTGCCCGCAACGGCGAGAACCAGCGCAAGCGCAATCAATTCGCTCAGCTCACAGATCTGCTTGAACGGCAGAAAAAAGTGGTTGCAGACCTTGAATTTCAGTTGAGCACGGAAAAGCAGCGGCTGACCACGATGCAGGCCGACGTAAAAATCGCCCAGACCTCTGCCGCAGATCTGCAGGACGAATCCACCGCCGAACTGGAAGCGTCCATCCGGGACATCGAGGAGACCAACCGCAAGGTGCGTGCCAACCTCGAAAAGGCCCGCGCCGAGGACGAGGCCGCCCAGTACGCCAGCGACTACGACAAGCTGACCGGCCAGATCGAGGACAAGCGCGCCGAGCGCATGGCCCTGCTGAACGGGGCCGACCTGCCCTTGCCGGGCCTCAGCGTGGAGGACGGCGTCCTTACTTACAACGGCAAGCGCTGGCGGGATATGTCCGGCAGTGACCAGCTGCGGGTGGCCGCCGCCATCGTGCGCCGGCTGAACCCGGACTGCGGCTTTGTTCTGCTGGACAAGCTGGAGCAGATGGACATGACCACCCTGCAGGAGTTTTCCGCCTGGCTGGAAGCCGAGGGCCTGCAGGCCATTGCTACCCGCGTTTCCACCGGCAGTGAGTGCCAGATCATCATTGAGGACGGCATGGTCAAGGGCACCGAGCCGCCCGCCGAAAAGCCCCAGCCCGCCCCAATTCGCAAAGGCTGGACGAAAGGAGCGTTTTAAATGAGCAAGTATTCCGTGACCACCGGCGTGCAGACCGCGCCGGTCAAAACCGTGCTCTACGGGCCGGAGGGCATTGGCAAATCCACCTTTGCCTCCCATTTTCCGGATCCGGTGTTCATCGACACCGAGGGCGGCACAAAGCGGCTGAATGTGGCCCGCCTGCCCCAGCCCACCAGCTGGGCGATGCTGCTGGACGAGGTGGCCGAGGTGCGCAAGGGCAGTGTACCCTGCGGCACGCTGGTGCTCGACACCGCCGACTGGGCAGAGCGCCTGTGCATTCAGGCCGTGTGCGCCCGCGCCAAGGTGAACGGCATCGAGGATTTTGGCTATGGCAAGGGCTACACCTACGTCAAGGAAGAGTTTGCCAAGCTGCTGGACGCGCTGGAAGAGGTGCTCAACGCCGGGCACAACGTGGTGGTGCTGGCCCATGCGGCCATCACCAAGTTCGAGCAGCCGGACGCCGTGGGCAACTACGACCGCTGGAGCATGAAAACCTCCAAGCAGGTGGCCCCGCTGCTGCGGGAATGGTGCGACATGCTGCTGTTTGCCAACTACAAGACCGTGGTGGAAAAGGCCGGCAGCGGCCCCAACGCCAAGAACAAGGCCAGCGGCGGCCGCCGGGTGCTGTACACCACCCATCACCCCTGCTGGGACGCCAAAAACCGCTTTGGCCTGCCGGAGGAGCTGCCCCTTGACTACGCATCCATTGCAGCCTGCATCCCCGGAAGCAGTGCCCCAAAGGCTCCCTCCCAGAGGGAGCTGTCACCGCAGGTGACTGAGGGCGTTCCCGCGCCGAGCGCCGGGGCCGACATCCTACCCAGCCCCGCGCCGCAGCCCCAGCCGCCCCGCGAGGAAGTGCCGCCCGCCCTGCTCACGCCGGACCTGATCGCGCTGGGCGTGCCGGAAAAGCTGGCCCCGCTCATGAGCGCCAACAACGTCACCCCGGAAGAACTGCAGGCCGTTGTGGGCCAGCGCGGGTATTTCCCGGAGGACATGCCCATCCGGGATTACCCGGCTGATTTCGTAGAGGGCTGTCTGGTGGCCGCATGGCCCCAGGTGCTGCAGATGGTGCTGGATAGCCGTGATCTGCCGTTTTAACCCTCTCACCGCTTCGGTCTGGTCTTGCCAGCGCCTTGCGGAGCTCCCCCGAAGGGGAGCCAAGAATCAATGAAGAAAAGGAGTTTTACTTATGAATGACATGAACACTGAAGGCCGCGCATTCGGCTGGGATGACGAATTTACCAACGAACAGCAGGAGTTCGTCCTGCTGCCGGAGGGGGATTACCCCTTTGAGGTCACCGGCATGGAGCGTGCCCGCTATGAGGGCGGGGCCAAGCTGCCGCCCTGCTCCATGGCAAAACTGACCCTGCGCATTTATGGCGGAGCCAAGGGCGACACCACCGTGACCCACCGCCTGTACCTGCATACCAAGACCCAGGGTCTGCTGGGCGCGTTCTTTGAGAGCATCGGCCAGTGCAAGCGCGGCGAGACCTTCCGCCCCCGCTGGAACGAGGTGGTGGGCAGCAAGGGCCTGTGCCGCCTCGGCATCCGGGAGTACACCAAGCAGAGCGGCCCCCACACAGGCGAGACCGGCCAGAGCAACGAGGTGACCCGCTTCCTGCCGCCGCCGGAGCCCACGGCCGCGCCTGCCCACGGCTGGACACAGGGGGCGTTTTAAATGGCAAAGACGCAAGCCCTGCGCCCCTACCAGCAGGCCGCACGGGATGCCATCCACACCGAGTGGGAGAACGGCCATGCCCGCACCCTGCTGGTGCTGCCCACCGGCACCGGCAAGACCATCGTGTTCGCGTCGGTGGCCGCCGATCAGGTGCGTGCCGGCGACCGGGTGCTCATTCTGGCGCACCGGGGCGAGCTGCTGGAACAGGCTGCCGACAAGCTGCAGCGTTCCACCGGCCTTGTCAGCGCCGTGGAAAAGGCCGAATCCACCTGCCTGGACAGCTGGTTCCGGGTGGTGGTGGGCAGCGTGCAGACCCTGCAGCGCACCGCCCGGCTGGAACGCTTCCCGCAGGATTATTTCGGCACCATCATCATCGACGAGGCCCACCACGCCATCACCGACGGTTACCGCCGCATCCTGGACTACTTCAGCGGGGCCAAGGTGCTTGGCGTCACCGCCACGCCGGACCGCGGCGACATGCGCAATCTGGGCGAGGTGTTCGACAGCCTGGCCTTTGAGTACAAGCTGACCGACGCCATCAAGGAGGGCTATCTGTGCAAGATCATGGCCCAGACCGTCCCGCTCCAGCTGGACATCTCGTCCGTGACCATGAGCGGCGGCGACTACGCCGTGGGCGACCTGGGCACAGCCCTTGATCCGTATTTGGAGCAGATCGCCGCCGAAATGGCTCGGCGCTGCAAGAGCCGCAAAACGGTGGTGTTCCTGCCGCTGATCAAGACCAGCCAGAAGTTCCGGGACCTGCTGAACACCTACGGCTTCCGGGCTGCCGAGGTCAACGGCCAGAGCGACGACCGCAGGCAGGTGCTGGCCGACTTCGACGCCGGCAAATACAATGTGCTGTGCAACTCCATGCTGCTCACCGAGGGCTGGGACTGCCCCTCCGTGGACTGCGTGGTGGTGCTGCGGCCCACCAAGGTGCGCAGCCTGTACAGCCAGATGGTGGGGCGCGGCACCCGCCTTTCCCCGGGCAAGACCGACCTGCTGTTGCTGGATTTCCTGTGGATGACCGACAAGCACGAGCTGTGCCGCCCGGCAGACCTGGTCTGTGAGGACCGCACTGTGGCCCGCCAGATGACCGAGCATCTGGCCGAGACCGGCTGCCCGGAGGACATTGAAGAAGCTGCCGCACAGGCCGGCGAGGACGTGGTGGCCCAGCGGGAAGAAGCCCTTGCAAAGCAATTGGCCGAGCAGCGCCGCAAAAAGGCAAAGCTGGTGGACCCGCTGCAGTACGAGATGAGCATCCAGGCCGAAGATCTCTCCGGCTATGTGCCCGCTTTCGGGTGGGAAGCCGGGCCGCCCAGCGAGCAACAGACCGCCGCGCTGGAAAAGCTGGGCATCCTGCCGGATGCGGTGGAATCGGCGGGCAAGGCGGCCCTGCTGCTGGACCGGCTGCACAAGCGCCAGACCGAGGGCCTGACCACGCCCAAGCAGATCCGCCTGCTGGAACGCTACGGCTTCCGGCATGTGGGCAGCTGGAGCTTTGACGCGGCCAGCCGCATGATCAACCGCATTGCAGCCGGCGGCTGGCGCGGCGTGCCCAAGGGCGTGGACCCCAAAACCTTCACGCCTGACGCACAGCCCGCCGTGCCGACGGACTTTGGATGGTAACGCACATGGAACATGAAAACGATCTCAAAGAAGCGCTGGAATTTCTCAGCCCGTCCGCCCTGACCTATGACGAGTGGGTGGCGGTGGGCATGGCCCTCAAGGACGGCGGCCTGCCGGTCACCGTCTGGGAGCAGTGGAGCACCCGGGACGCCGGCCGCTACCACAAGGGCGAGTGCGTCAAAAAATGGGAGAGCTTCCACGGCGGCGGGGGCAGCCCCGTCACGGTGAGCAGCATCTTCCAGATGGCCTACTCCCACGGGTGGAGCGGCCCGGCGGGCCATGCGCTGGACTGGAACGACGACATTGCCGCAGGCCCCGGCGCACAGCCGGAGGGCCGCGTGGTGGACCCGCGCTGGGTGGAAGCCCACGAGCTGGCCTTGCCGGAACAGTGGGACCCCGCCGACCAGCTGAAGCGCTACCTGCGGGCCCTGTTCGAGGCGGACGAGTATGTGGCTTACGTCACCGAGAGCTTCATGGCGGATGACCGCCGCCGCCCCACAAGGGGCTGCTGGGACCGCACCGCCGGGCAGCTCATCGCCGAGCTGGACCAATGCGGCGGGGACCTGGGCAAGGTGGTGGGCGACTGCGACCCGGAGGTGGGCGCGTGGATCTGCTTCAACCCCGTGGACGGCACCGGCCGCAAAGACGCCAACATCACCGCCTATCGCTATGCCCTTGTGGAATGCGACAACATGGAGCTGGGCAAGCAGCAGGCCATCATCCGGCAGCTGGAACTGCCCTGCGCGGCCCTCGTCTACTCCGGCGGCAAGAGCGTCCATGCCATCGTCAAGGTGGATGCCCCGGACTACACCGAGTACCGCAAGCGGGTGGATTATCTCTACGCCGCCTGCCAGAAGAACGGCCTGACCATCGACCAGCAGAACCGCAATCCCTCCCGCCTGAGCCGGATGCCCGGCATCCCGCGCGGCAGCCAGAAGCAGGTGCTGCTGGAAACAAACATCGGCAAAAGCTGCTGGGACGAGTGGCGGGACTGGCTGGAAGCCGAGACCGACGAGCTGCCGGACACCGAGAACCTTGCCGCCGACTGGGCCAGCCTGCCGCCGCTGGCCGACCCGCTCATCTTCGGGGTGCTGCGCAAGGGCCACAAGATGCTGCTGGCAGGCCCCAGCAAGGCCGGCAAGAGCTTTGCCCTCATCGAACTGTGCATCTCCATTGCCGAGGGCAAACCGTGGCTGGGGCAGTTCAACTGTGCACAGGGCAAGGTTCTGTACATCAATCTGGAACTGGACCGGGCGTCCTGCCTGCACCGCTTCAAGGATGTGTATGCGGCCCTCGGCCTTGCGCCGGAGAACCTTGCAAACATCGACATCTGGAACCTGCGCGGTGCGTCCGTGCCCATGGACAAGCTGGCCCCCAAGCTCATCCGCCGGGCCCAGAAAAAGGGCTACATGGCCGTGGTGCTGGACCCCATTTATAAGGTAATCACCGGCGACGAGAACAGCGCCGACCAGATGGCCAAGTTCTGCAACCAGTTTGACCTTGTGTGCCGCGCACTGGACTGCGCCGTGATCTACTGCCATCACCACAGCAAAGGTGCCCAGGGCGGCAAGCGCAGCATGGACCGTGCGTCCGGTTCCGGCGTGTTCGCCCGTGACCCGGACGCCATGCTGGACATGACCGAGCTGGTGCCTACCGATGCCATCCGCCAACAGCTGCACAATAAGGCCGCCTGCCGGGTCATCAAGGCCATGCTGGACAAGCGCGGCCACGCCGATGCCTACGGCCCGGACGATGCCCTCAGCCGCACCCGGATGCTGGCCATCGCCAAAGAGAACCTTGGCCTTGCCGACCTGCGGGCCATCGACGCCGAGGTGGCTGCCGCCGAGAAAAAAGCCGACGGCATGACCGCCTGGCGCATCGAGGGCACCCTGCGCGAGTTTGCCCGGTTCGACCCGGTGAACCTCTGGTTTGACTACCCGGTGCACAAGCCGGACAGCGGTCTGCTGGAGGATCTGCAGCCGGACGGAGACGTCAAGGGCTTTGCCGCACGCGGCGCGGAAAAGCGCTGGGGCAGCCGGGAGAAGCTGGCCAAGAACAAGTCCGTGGAGCTGTCCACCGCCTACGAATCCTGCACGATGGATGGCAAGGTCACTGTCTACGCCATGGCCGAGTATATGGGCCTGAAACCGGACACCGTGCGCCGCCGCCTGAAAGCCGACGGCGGTTACTGGATCGACGGCACCGACGTGGGCCGCAAAGAACCCGGTTCGGATGGATGATTACAGATTGCAATATTTTGCTTTACAGAAAGTACAAAAACGGTAAAATGCCCGGATAATCCGCATCCGCATTTTTTACGGATTTCGGAAAATGCCGCATTTTCCTACGGATCCGGGACGGAAAATGCCTATATATAATAGCATAATCCGTCCGTGTGTGATGGGGATCCCGGAGGATGGGGCGTGCACAGCCCCCATCCATCCGGGGAACCCTCCCCATCACGTTGGCCTGCATCAAAAAAAAGAAAAACGAGGTGAACCCCATGTACACGCAATTCTTTATCCCCATGCAGCCGCCCACCACCACCCACAACGCAAAGCAGCTGCACGCTTACATGAAGGGCGGCCAGCCCCACGCAGTGCTCCACGACAGCCCGGAGCTGAAAGCCGCCCGCGCCAAGCTTCATGCGTATCTCGCGCCCCATGCGCCCAAAGCGCCCATCCCGGCAGGCCAGCCGGTGCGGCTGCTGGTCAAGTGGTGCTTCCCTACCGAGGGCAAGCGCCGCAGCGGCGAGTGGCGCACCAGCAAACCCGACACCGACAACCTGGAAAAGGCCCTCAAGGACGAGATGACCCGCCTGCACTTCTGGGCGGACGACGCGCAGGTGTGCAGCGAGATCGTGGAGAAGTTCTGGTCGGACCCCTGCGGGGTGTTCGTCCGGGTGGAGGAAGTTTGATGACCTACGAAGAGAAAAAGGCCTGGCTCTGGCGGTACCGGTCGGCCAAGCGGTTCGAGCGGCTGCGGCTGGACGAGCTGGCCACGCTGGAGGCCGAAGCCATGCACACCACCCAGCGCTATTCCGCCATGCCGGGCGGCGGGGGCGACGGTCAGACATTGCCCCGGGCCGTGGAGCGCATCGAGGAAGCAAGGCAGGCTTACAAAGCCCAGTGCGAGGAGAGCGCCCGTATCCGCGAAGAGATCACCTTTGCGCTCCAGCAACTTGACGATGAGACCGAGTTCAACATCCTGTACCGGAGATACCTCTGCGGAGACAAATGGGAACGGATCGCCGACCGGCTCCATCTCACTGTCAGCTGGGTGTTCCGGCTGCACAAAAAAGCGGTGCAGCATCTGGACACCGCTGCATGACGAACTAAAAAGCACTGGTATAAGTGTGCTATAATCTAAACTGCCGAAGCCCGCAGGAAAGGTCCCTTACTCCCTTCCCCCTGCGGGCTTTGTGCTGCCCGGCTGCGACAGGGGAACACCTTTACCGACCAACAGCCTGAATGTACCAGCCGGGCACCCTTTGCATATTTCTGCCGTCCTCCGGGGCGGCGTTTGTTTTACCTGAACCATGAGAGGTGGTGACGTGTCCAACGAGAAGAATCTTATCCCGAACTCCGAGCGAAGCCCGATGGAACTGTCTGAAATGGGCAAGGCGGGCGGCATTGCGTCCGGCAAGGCACGCCGCCGCAAACGCAGCATGAAGGAAGCCGCCGACTATTACCTCAGCCTGCCGGAGACCGACCGCCGCCGGGTGAATGCCCTGCTGCGGGATGAGGTGGACAATGAGGACATCGACAATCAGATGTCGGTGGTCATGGGCATTACTGAAGCCGCCAAGCGCGGTGATGCCCGTGCCGCCGGGGTGCTGTTGAAGATGCTGGGCGAGGAGGCTGTGCAGGAGGACCCGGCAGCGGATGCACTGGAAGCTGCCCGTAAGCTGCTGGGAGGTGTGGACAGTGCCATTGACTGAGTTTCAGCAGGAGTTCCTTCGCAATTGCTCCCACCGCTGGAACGTCAAGACTGGGGCCACCCGCTCCGGCAAGACCTATCTGGACTGCGCTGTTACCATCCCCAAGCGCATTTGCGCGGCCCGGGACGAGGGCCTTTGCGTCATGCTGGGCAACACCCTCGGCACGCTGGAGCGCAACGTGCTGGAGCCCATGCGGGCGCTCTGGGGCGCTGATCTCGTGGGCGTCGTGCGCACCTCGGCGTCCGGCAACATCGTGCAGCTGTTCGGCCGCAAGGTGTACGTGCTGGGTGCCGACAACAAAAAGCACATTGCCCGCATTCAGGGTGCAGCCTTCGAGTACGCCTATGGGGACGAGATCACTACTTGGGACGAGGGCGTGTTCCAGATGCTGAAAAGCCGTCTGTCCTGTCCGCACAGCCATTTTGACGGCACCTGTAACCCGGATAACCCCCAGCACTGGTTCAAGCAGTTTCTGGACAGCGACGCGGACATCTACTGTCAGGCCTACACCATCGACGACAACCCCACTCTGCCGCCGGAGTTCGTGGCCCAGCTGAAAAAGGAGTACGCGGGCACGGTCTACTATAACCGCTTCATCCTCGGCCAGTGGGCTGCAGCGGGCGGCATCATCTACCGCCCTTTTGCAGACAGCATTGCCGCCGGGGATGGGCGTTTCCTCTGGCCTGCGGACAAGCCCTGCCGCCCGTGGCGCATCCACATCGGGGTGGACTTCGGCGGCAACGGCTCCCGGCACGCTTTTGTTGCTGCCGGCATCCTGCCCTACTACGCGGGGGTCGTGGGGCTGGCATCCGCCCGCATCGACCCGAAGGATCAGGATGCAGACTTCCTCGCCGCGCAGCTGATCGATTTCTGCACCGCCGTGTTCGCGCGGTACGGCGAGATCCACTATATTTTCTGCGACAGCGCCGAACAGACGCTGATCAACCACATTCGCACCCGGCTGCGTGCCTCCCACCTGAGCTGGCTGGCCGACCGGGTGCAGAACAGTGCCAAAATCCAGATCATCGACCGCATCCGCCTGACATCCATCCTGATGGGTGGCGGGCGCTTTTGGTATCTGCCGGAGGCTGCCACCCTGCGGGACGCCCTTGCCAGCGCCCTGTGGAGCCAGAAGCACCCCGGCGTGGATGAACGTCTGGACGACGGCACCACCGACATTGACACCCTCGATGCCTTCGAGTACACCATCGAACGCGATTACAGGAGACTGACTGCAAGATGAACGTTGCCGCTTTTATTGAATACCTGAACAAAACCAGAAATCTGCGGCTGGATGCAGACTACTACGGCAATATCGAAATCTGGCGGCAGTGGTGGAAGGGCGACGTGCCCGACATCCACGACCAGAAAGAGGACGCCCCGGACGGCAGCGTCATTTCGCGGCGTCTGGCTTCCCTGCGGATGCCGAAGCACGTCTGCGAGGACTGGGCAAACCTGCTGCTCAACGACAAGACCACTCTCCAGATCGGCGATGCATCCACCTCTGCCTATCTGCTGGGCAGCGATGAACAGCAGACCGGGGGCCTTTTGCGGCAGCTGCATTTCTGGGAGAACGCAAACCGGCTGGTGGAGCAGGCCTACTGGTCGGGCACCGGCGCTTTTGTGATGAGCGTGGAGAACCTGACGGTGGATGCCTCCGGCAACGCTCTGCCTTCGCCGCAGGGGAGCATCCGGCTGGACTACGACCCAGCCTGCTGCATCCTGCCCATCAGCGTGGAGCGCGGCGTTGTGACCGAAGCGGCCTTTGTGTCCGAGTGCATGATGGGCGGCAAGCCTGCCGTCTACCTGCAGACCCACACGGTCAGGAACGGCAGCCGCACCATCACCAACGAATGGTTTGAGGTGACGGACGATATCTCCGGCACGCCGAAATTCGCGAAGGCCAAGACCCCGCCGGGCATGGTGGAGAGCATCACGGTCAGCGGCTCACCGGCATGGTTCAGCCTGTTCAGCCCGGCGGCTGCCAAGAACATCGACGGCGGCATGGGGCTGGGCATGAGCATCTTCTCCGAGGCGCTGGACGCGGCACAGATGGTGGACTACGCCTTCGACAACTACCGGCAGGACATCCGCCTCGGCGGCAAGAAGATCTTCTATGACCGCTCCCTGTGCCGCAAGTGGGTGGACAAGGAAGGCACCGAGCACGCCGTGCCGCCGGATGCCGTCCACCGGCAGATCTTCTACGAGCTGCCCACGCCGGAAGGCGGCATCGACCAGCCCGCTGCATGGCGGGAGTATAACCCCGACCTGCGCACCGCTTCCAACCATCAGGCGGTGCAGGACGCGCTGGACATGATGAGCTTCAAGTGCAAACTGGGCTGCCACCGCTATAAGTTCGATCAGGGCACCGTGACCACCGCCACCGAGTACACCGGCAGCCGTCAGGACCTGGTGCAGAACGCCAACAAGAACCAGATTCCCATCGAGACGGCACTGATCGGCATCCTGCGTGCCATGCTGTGGGCGGCGAAGAACCTGCTGGGCGCACCGGTGGACCCGGACACCAGCATTTCCGTCAACTGGGACGACAGCTACATCGTCAGCGAGCAGGAACGCACAAACCAGCTGCGGGAGGACGCCATTGCGGGCCTTGTACCCCGCTGCCGGTATCTCGCTGCCCGGTACAGCCTGAGCGAGAACGAGGCCCACCAGTGGACAGCAGAAGCCAAGGCAGACAGCCACACTGACGAAGCCCTCACCTTCGGGGGTGCCTGATGCTGCCGCCGAGTTATCTCGACCAGATGCCGGATGCCTTTGTGCAGCTCTGGCAGCAGGTCGAAGAGCAGATCCTGCAGGACGTTGCCCGGCGCATCGGCAAGATGGACAAAGTGACTGCTGCTGCAAACTGGCAGCTGTGGCGCTACCAGCAGACCGAAGCGCTGCGCAATGATGTGGTCAAGCTGCTGGCAAAGTACAGCGGCAAGAGCGAAACGGCCATCCGCAAGCTGCTTTTGCAGGCCGCCACCGAAGCCATGGAGCGGGAAGATGCGATCTATTACCACTACGGCATGGAGCCGACGCCCTTTGAAGAGAGCGCCGCCCTGAACAACCTGCTGGATGCCGGCGCGCGGCAGACCTGCGGCACATGGCAGAATCTGACCGCCACCACGGCAAACACCGTCACAGGGGCCTTTGAGCGCACGCTGGACGCTGCATGGCTCAAAGTGAGCACCGGTGCCTTCGACTACAAAACCGCCGTCAAGCAGGCCGTGGACAGCCTTGCAGACGACATGCCCATGGTCACATACCCCAGCGGGCATAAGGACAGCATCGAGGTGGCCGCACGGCGTGCCGTGCTCACCGGTGTGAACCAGACGACTGGCAAGCTGCAGGTGGCCCGCATGGACGAAATGGGCTGCGAATTTGTGGAAACGACCGCCCATGGCGGCGCGCGTCCTTCTCATGCAGAGTGGCAGGGACGGCGCTTCCACCGGGGCGGCGCGGTGGACTACAAGGGCAGGCACTACCCGGATTTTGAAGCTGCCACCGGCTATGGTACCGGCGCAGGCCTTTGCGGCTGGAACTGCCGCCACACCTTTTTCGCGGTGTTCCCAGAACTTGGCGACCCGCCCCAATGGACACAGGAACAGCTGCAGGAGCTGAACGCCCGGAACATCGAGTGGAACGGCAAAAAGTACACCGCCTACGAGATATCCCAGATGCAGCGTGCCCGGGAGCGGAACGTCCGCCGCTGGAAAAAGCGGTATCTGGCCGAGGATGCTGCCGGGCTGGACGCCACCGACAGCGCTGTGCGCCTGAAAGCGGCCCGCCAGAGCCTTGCAGAGTTTGCACAGGCCACCGGTGGCCGTGTGGACAGCGCCCGTGTCAGCGTGCCGAAGTTCGGCAGGAGCGAAGCCAGTAGGGCAAGTGCAAAATCTCAGGCGCATCACACCGACTGGCTCAAGTCTATCAATGCGCAGAGTACCAGCCTGAATACCGTTGCAAAATATTATGATGCACGGTATAATAATACCGAAGAATATCGGTTGCTGATGCAATATGCCAACAGCGTAAAAAGTGGCTGGCTTTCGCCGCTTGCAGGTTTTGACCTGTACAAGAGTACGCACGAGCGCATCCAGACCGAGCTTGTGGGCAAGACTACTGCGGATGGTACTGTTATTACTGGACATACCGCCCATTTCATGGAGCGTATGTTCGGCACATTGGTCGACCCCGATAAGTTAAAATATGACCTTAAAATCATCCGGAGAAGCGGTGTTGGCTATGAAGCCATGCGTGATACCGTTTTGAATCCTGAGCGCATCAACCCTGTAAAAACGGATTCAAGAGGAAAGCGAAGCGTGCGCCTTATTGGCAAAGCGATCGTCACGATAAACCCAGACACGGGACAGCTGATTCAGCTGAATCCAAGGAGTGAGCAAAAATGACCTTTTGTTTTGAAGATTTAGATACTGATTCCAAGGAGTTTTTGAAGAAGCATGTTCCCAGCGCTGTAAACTGCAGGAGTCTGGACGAGCTTCTTTTGGAGCTTGATGATTTCATCACATCGACCTTTGACGAAAATGACGAGCCGACAGCTCTTTCTCGTGAGGGCGAAGCAGTGTACGACAGAATCTACTGTTGCACGCCGTAATTCATAACATCAACTGAACCACGATGCACACGCACCGTGGTTTTCTTTTACCCATTTTTCAGGAGGTACACTATGGTTACTACGGTTCTTGTTGTTTTGATGATCCTTGCCCTGCTTGAGATCGTTCTGCTGAACGGTGCCCGGCTGTTCTTCATGATCGTATCTGCCATTCAGAACGCGCAGGACGACAAATACACGCCGCACCCGCACCCCAAAAAGTAACACCGGATAAAACACCCCTGTTTTAGTCGATATCAAGCACGATGCAGTTTGCACCGTGCTTTTTTCATGCCGTTTTAGCTCATGTCGGAAGAGCGCCGGTCTCCAAAACCGGAAGCGGCAGGTTCGAGCCCTGCAAACGGTGCCATGCGGCGGGCGGCGCGTACCCCGCCCAAGACCGAATACTGACAGAGAACAGTGTAAAAAAACTGAGGTCTCACACACGAAAGGAGTTTCCACCATGAAGCGTGAAGACGTGAAGAACAAGATCCCCGGCATCACCGACGAGCAGCTCAACTGGATCATGCAGGAGAACGGCGCAGACATCAACCGGGAGAAGTCTGCCGCCACGGCTCTGCAGGCCCAGCTGGACAACGCAAACGCCCAGCTCAAGACCGCACAGGACGGCCTGAAAGCCTTTGACGGCGTGGACGTGGCAGGCCTGCAGGAGCAGGTCACCAAGCTGAAGGCCGACATGAAGGCGCAGGCCGAGGGCTTTGCCTTTGATAACGCCCTGAATGCCGCCATCATGAGCAAGAAGGGCCGCAGCGTCAAGGCAGTGCGTGCTTTGCTGGATCTGGACGCCCTGAAGGGCTCTGCCGACCGCAGCACCGACATTGCCAAGGCGCTGGACGAAGCCGCCAAGGCGAACCCGTGGGCGTTCGGCGAGGACGGCGCAGCCGGTGTGGCTGTGGTCTCCACCGGTGCCGAGCACGGTGCCCCTCCTGCCAACGACAGCGATGGTGTGGAAGCCGCTTTCAAATCCCTGAACCCTGAACTGAACCTGTAACAACGAAAGGAGATTTCTATGGCACATGCAAGTCAGGAGCGTTACTCCGCTCTGGTGGATGCAAAGCTGCGTGCGACTCTGGTCACCCGCGACAATACCATCTTCAACAACCGCTATGAGGGCAGCCCCAAGGCCGGTAAGGTCGAGATCCCTGTCCGCGACACCGAGGTGGCCGTCAAGGCCTACGACAAGGCAAACGGCGTGGATGCCGATGCCGGCACCACCACCTATCTGGATCTGGACATCGACAACGACGAGGCCGTGAACGAGATCATCGACGGCTTCGACGCTGCTTCCGTGCCCGACGGCATCACCGCCGAGCGTCTGGACAGCGCAGGCTACTCCATGGCTCTGTCCATCGACAAAAAGTCCATCGAGGCACTGCAGAGCGCAGAGGGTGCCAACGTCAGCGCCACCAAGACCGCCTGCACTGCTTCCACCGCCTACAAGGAGGCTCTGGCTGCAAAGCGCACCCTGAGCCGCAACGGTGTGCCGCAGGCCGGCCGCTGGATGATCGTCAGCCCCGAGTATCTGGAGATCCTCATGCAGGACGACCGCTTCATCAAGCAGGGCGATCTGTCCCAGCAGCTGGTGCAGACCGGCGCAGTGGGTCAGATCGCGGGCTTTGCGGTGTACGAGTCCAACAACATGGATTTCGAGAACACCACCCGCGTGGCCAGCAAGAAAACCACCACCGAGTTCATCTGCGGCCACCCCAACTGGTGCCACCGCGTCATGGAGTGGCAGACCCCGGTGCACCTGCAGGATCTGGGTGGCTCCGGCAAGTACATCGGCGCATCCGCTGTGCAGGGGCGCAAGGTGTACGGCATCAAGGTGTCCAAGCCCAAGACCCTGTACATCAAGCGCATCGAGGCGTAAGGCCATGCTCTACTGCACCTATGACCAGTATGCGGCGGCGGGCGGCACGGTGCCGGAAACGGCGTTCGGCGTGCTGTGCAGCCGGGCTTC
>OOBM01000754.1_pt1 | contig 22262 bp, 16 predicted proteins | sample 1671581 | NCBI WGS metagenome assembly OOBM01 (sample SAMN06348171, study PRJEB24527) | human gut metagenome
TGAGTTTTTCTGCTCACAACTATTAAACTTAAAGCAAAAGACCGAAGTTGTAAAGCCTTTTTGGGCTTTTACTTCGGTCTTTCTTTTTGGGGGCTGTGCAACAGCCCCTTTTTGGTTTTTATGCGAGCAAAGCGCAGGCCGGAAGGGTCCCGACGGGGCTCCCGCAGTCTCCTGTTCCCCCTCTAAACTCTTTCCACACCGTTTTCCACAGTGATGTTGAAAACTCTTATTTTTCCACCGTTCACAACCGGCTATACAAGGGGCAAAAATGAACCGTTTGTAAACAAGATATAGGCGTAACCACGGCCCGGCACCCCTACAGGTACCCCTTTTCCACAGGGAAACCGGTTTTTCACTGTTTCCCGGAGTTTTCCCTGTGGAAAACTCGTGAAAACTGTGGAAAACTATAAAATAACGGTGTTTCGCAGAAAACGAGCAGAACTTTTTGCGAAAGGCTCTCTGCAGACCTTATTTTCCTGTTGAAAATGTTGAAAACTGCCTATAGTTGTAGAACCCCGCGGTGGAAAAGTCCGAAATGTTGTTAAAAACACAGATGTAGCTGTACTGAAAACAAAGTGGGATGCAGTCGGTTATCAAACGTCCATGCCCGGCAACGAGGATACATTTTCAACCGTATGGCCAGCCCAATGTTGAAAGAAAAACAACAACCGGCGAACGGCATCCCACATAAACTCGCGGACGGCATATAGGCCGCCCCTACCGCGCTTACGTGAATTCCATCCGTAGGGCGGGGTGCCCACACCCCGCCGCAAGTTCGCGCGGCCACCCGTCAACGGGCAGCCACCCACGTAGGGGGCGGCGTCCCCGACGCCCCGGAAGCCTTCTGCCGCCGCCCATCCGCGGGAAAACCCCCGGGCCGGGCATGCCCGGCCCCTACCGTGCGGCGGTGGGCAAGCCCCATGCCGTCCATAAACGCCCACGGAGGGGTCAAGACCCCTCCCTACGGACCGCCCCATCAACGAGTGCCAGCCCCCCCGCCGCGCGGCGGTGCGGGAACGGCGACAAAAAAACCGAGGCGATCCCTTTTCCCGGGACTGCCTCGGTTCTTTATATAAGCATATAAGCGCTTAATCGTGCCGGATGGCTTCCAGTGCGCTGATCCTGACCGCCTTGTTTGCGGGCAGGATACCGGCTACCAGCCCCACCAGCGTGGCGAATACCAGCGCCGCCAGCATGAGCCAGGGCGGGATGATCGAAATGGCCGCGCTGCCGCCCCCGTCCATGTAGTAGTACCCGCCGCCCATCAGGCCGGACAGGTCCAACCCGCCGCCCTGACCGAACGCCGCTAAAATGGTGGAAAGGTTGTTCAGCACAAAGCTGGCCAGCAGGCTGAACGCTACGCCGATCAGCCCGCCGATAAACCCGATGGTCGAGCTTTCCAGCAGGAACATCGTGCGGATGCTGCCCAGCTCACAGCCCAGCACCTTCATGACGCCGATCTCCCGGGTGCGCTCATAGATGGCCATCGTCATTGTGTTGATGATGTTGATGGCCGCCACAAACAGCGAGACCGCCGCAATGCCGCCGAAGATCATCTGGCTTTTTATGACCTGCTGCTGCATCTCCTCGCGCTGCTGGTTCATCGAGTAGGTGTTGGTGAAGCCCAGGTCGTGGATGGCCGTCTCAACGTCGGTGACGTTCTTCAGGTCATCGACCTTGACGTAGACCTGGTCGTAGCTCTTTTGCTCGGTCTTGGTTTTGGTCATGTCGTTGTAGACCTTTTGCAGCATCTTCATGTCCTGAATGCGCAGCACAATGCCGCTCTGGGTCCAGTAGCCCTTGGCACCGTCCGGCTCCAGCACGCCCACGACCTCCAGCTGCCAGCTGCGGGTCTTTTCGGTGGACTCCTCGCCGGTCCGGATGGTCAGGGTCATCTTATCTTTGTCGATGTCCACAAAGGGCGGCAGCTCCTTGCCGTTGGCATCGGTCTGACCCTGCCAGCGGTAGCGCTTGGGGCTGTTGAAGCTCTTGCGCGAGTCCTGAAACTCATACCCGGTGGACTCGCCGACCAAAATCTGTAATTTCTCCGCCTTCTCGCTGGCGGGGGTGTTCGTGGGCCAGCTGCCGCTCTGCAGGGCGAAGCCCATCGGCTCCAGCGCGGTGGGGTCGATGCCAATCAAATTGGAAATATCCATCGTGTAGCGGTCATTGCGGCCCGCCGTGATGGTGCCCTGCAGATTGTACCCCTGTGCGTAGGGCGTGGCCGCCGCCACGTGGGGAATCTGCTTGATGCTGGCGATGGCCGCGTCGTCCAGATACAGCGGCTTGCCGTCGCTGCCGACCATCATGCCGTAGCCGTAGATCTGCACCTGGGTCAGGTCGCCCCAGCTTTGCAGCATCTCCTCATTGGTTTTGGTCTGGGCGATGCCCAGCGAGATCATCAGCACGACCATGCAGGTGCCGATGACGACGCCGACGAGCGTCAGCGCCGTGCGGCCCTTGCGGCGCAGCAGGTTGCGCGCCGACAGGCTGATTTCATCAGAGATCTTCATCGCTGTCCTCTGCTTCCAGCGCGGCCAGTGCCTTGGCCTTTTTGCGCTTGCGTACCACGACCACAATGACCACGATCACGACCACTGCGCCGCAGACACCGATGAGCACCCACGCCCAGACCGGCATACCGGTCTGCTCGGGCTGGGCGTCGTCCATCGACGGGTCATTGTTGAAATCGTCCATGTTCATCTCCTCGGCACTGACGGAAAAGTCCTTGGAGATGGTCTGCGGGTTGCCGGAGGCATCCTCATAGCTCAGCGTGATGATGCCGCTGACTGCGCCCGCGGCATCGGGGGCAATGTCAAAGTCCACGCTGCCCTCGGTGCCGGCGTTCAGGTTGCCGAGATACTGGTAGCTGCCCGCGCCCAGATTGGTGCCGGTCAGGCGTGCCTCAAGGTTGCTGATGGGGTTTTTGCCCTTGTTGACATAGGAGAGGGAGACGCTGCCGGTATCGCCGACATAGATCGTGTCGCCGGACAGCTCGAGCTGGCCGACCTCAAAGCGGTCGGGCTGGCTGACGGGCACGGAAATCGTCGTGGTGCCGCTGACCTCCTTGCCGGTGACAGAGCCGGTGCCGGTCATGTTGACGGTGATGCTGGCCACCGTGCCGGTAAAGCCGGAGGCGGGCATGACCTGGAACGTGACGTCCCGGGTCTGCTTGGGGCAGATGGTGCCGAGGTAGCTGGACAGGCTGCCGCCGTTCAGGGAGATGTTCTCGGGCAGCGTCAGCGAGACGATGACGTCGTCGAGGTTCTCATTGCCGTCGGTGGCGTAGAGGCCGAGGGAGAGGTCGAACGCCTGCCCTGCGGTGACGCTGTCGCCGTAGCTGGAGGTGCGCACGAGCAGGTTGGGCGAGGTCGTCTGGTCCTTGTCCACGCACTGGCCCAGCGTGACGCTGAACTGCTGCAGCGGCTTGGAGGTGTCCAGATAGGACAGGTTGATGGGCAGTGTGTTGCCGCCGCCGTTGTAGATGACGTCGCGGAACAAAATGACGTAGCTGTAATAATTATACTGCGCGTTCGCCGCAACTTCCTCCGGCGAGGCCGAGCCGTTGCGGACGTTCTGCAGGCGGGTGGCGTTGGGGTCGTCGTTGCTGTCGAACAGCTGGCCGATCTCGCCGGTGCCGGTGTAGGTGAACACGGCGGAGTTGATGCGCGCGGAGATCTCCTCCGGCTTGACGCAGTACCGCGCCGAAGCGTGATCCACGACCTTGAGCACGATGTTGATCTTATCACCGACCTGCACGGTGGTGACCTCGCCGCCCGCAGTGTCGGTGACGGAGTAGGCGGAGACGTAGACGCCGTCGGAGCTGGTCGTGTCAATGGACGCCGTCGGCGTGGGGGTGGGGGCGGTGACATCCGGTGTGGTGACGTCGTCTGCCATAACCGGCGCACACAGCGCCGCCGCCAGAGCAAAGGCGGTCAGCAGGGAAAATAGGCGTTTCATGGTTGGTTTGTACCTCCAAATTTTATAACCCCAAGGCTTCCCCCTGGGGGGGGGAAAGCTGCCGCCCGCAGGCGGCGGATGAGGGGAGAGCTTGTGTGGCGGCTCCGTGAGCGGGCCGCGGCGGAAACACGCCCCTCAACCGCCCTCGGTCGGGGCCTCGGGCTTATTACTTTTTCTGTTCCTTCGCTGCCTCCCCGCCAATATCCAGATTCCCTTCCAGATCGGCAAAGAGGGCGTCGCGGTTTTTCTTCTTCGTCTCCTCGTCCTGCACGACGTTGGAGCAGACCTTGCCGTCCAGGATCGTCACAATGCGGTCCGCGCACCCGGCCAACTCCGGCTCGTGGGTGACCATAACGAACGTTACACCGCTGTTTTTTGACATTTCCAGCATACGGTACAGCACCTGCTTGCTTGTGCGGGAGTCGAGGTTGCCTGTCGGCTCATCGGCAAAAATGACCTTGGGACTGCTGACGAACGCGCGGGCAATGCCGACGCGCTGCTGCTGGCCGCCGCTCATCTCGGTGGGCAGGTGGTTGGCGCGGCCCAGCAGACCCATGGATTTCAGCTCTTTGCGGGCGCGGGCCAGACGGGTCTTTTTGTCTACACCCTTGAACATCAGCGGCAGGGCGACGTTCTCCGCCGCCGTCATGGTGGGCAGCAGGTTGTAGCTCTGAAAAATGAACCCCAGGTGCTGCTGGCGGAACTCGGCCAGCTCGTTCTCGGTCATTTTGCTGATCTCGTGCTTTCCTATGTATACCTTGCCGGACGTCGGCTTTTCCAGCCCGGCCAGCTGGTTCAGCAGCGTGGATTTGCCGCTGCCCGACTGGCCGACGATACAGCAGAACTCGCCTTTTTCTATCGACAAATCGACATTATTCAGCGCAACAACGCGCTCCTTGCCGACGGCATAGACCTTGCGCAGCTTCTCTGTACGGATGATTGGTGCCAAACGCACACCTCCTTACGTGCAATATACCACATATTGTACCATATTTCGACGACGGTGGGAAGATGGGGAAGTTGTAAAATCTGTTACTTTCCTATATAATAGACGACAAAAAGGGGGCAGACGTTACCATGGAGTACACAATTCATCCGATTGCGCATATCCGCACGGATTTTACGGATAAATTCGGCATCCCGCGGCAGAGCGGGCTGGTGCCGGAGCTGACGGCGCGCATCGTGTTTGAGCCGGAATACCGCGACCCGAACGCGCTGGTCGGCATCGAGGGGTATGACCGGCTGTGGCTGATCTGGCAGTTTTCCACCGTGGCGGCGGAGTATGCCGCGGGCAAAAGCTGGCGGCCCACCGTGCGCCCGCCGCGCCTGGGCGGCAACGAGCGCCGCGGCGTCTTTGCGACCCGCAGCCCCTACCGCCCGAACGCGCTGGGGCTTTCCTGCGTGGAGCTGGCGGGCGTCGAAAACGGCGAGCTGATCGTCCGCGGCGCGGACCTTTTGGACGGCACGCCGATCTTCGACATCAAGCCGTATCTGCCCTATGTGGACGCCTACCCCGACGCCCGGGGCGGATTTACGGACACGACAAAGGAATACGCTTTGCAGGTGGTTTGCCCCGACGCTCTTTTGTGCAAAGTGCCGGAAAACAAGCGCGCCGCTTTGTCCGGTGTGCTGAAAAACGACCCCCGCCCCGCCTACCAGCACGACCCGGAGCGGGTGTACACGCTGGATTTTGGCTGCAATAAAGTGAAATTCACGGTGGACGGGGATATTTTGAAGGTTGTTGACATCTTATAAACGGGAAGGAAAGGCGGCGCGGCAAAGCCGTCCACAGAAAGCCTCCTCGCGCAGCGGGGAGGTGGCCGAGTTTACGAGGCCGGAGGGGCTTTTGCGGTTCGCGGCGGCGGTAGGCCGCGGAGGGGTCAAGACCCCTCCCTACGGGGCAAAAGATACATGGGCGGTAATGGCAAAGTCGCGGGCCGGGCATGCCCGGCCCCTACAGACTTCTGTTTCCGGCATCGGGGGTTCGGGGGAACTCCCGAATTTTAAAACGGAGCAGAGGGCGCGGGCGTTAAGAACGAAAAGTAATACTGCTTTCGTTTAGCCCGCGCCCTCTGCGACCTCCTCTTTGGGAATCCAAGGGGCGTGTAGCCCCTTGGTCGCGGGTCCGCTGCGTCGAAACAGCGGCAGTTTTCTTTGCGAGCTTTCTTTTGCTGCCAAAAGAAAGCGGGTTCCCGGGAGGCTGCCGTTCCCGGGCAATCGTTCCATTCAGCGGAACGAGGTACAATAAACCGTACCCAAAAACGACCTAAAAACCGCCTTGTTCGTCATTGTGGTCAAAATGCACACAACAGCTCTGAAAATATGTGCAACTTTCTGAACAAAACCCCTTTACGAAAAAGGGGGTTTTTGGTACAATAAAGCTATGCAAAAGCGTTTATCTGGAACTATGCCCGGAGCAACATTGGGGCACGTGCCAGGCAGCGCTGGATTTGTGCGGCCCTGACAACCGCACAGCTCTATAATGCAAAACTCTAATAAAAACGGAGGAAAGAAAATGCCCAGAGCTAAACAGTCTATGGACGGCAATACCGCTGCGGCGCATGTAGCTTATGCATTCACCGATGTGGCTGCCATCTACCCCATCACCCCCTCCAGCCCCATGGCCGACACCGTTGACCAGTGGAGCGCTGCAGGCCTGAAGAACATCTTCGGCAACCAGGTCAAGGTTGTTGAGATGGAGTCCGAGGCCGGCGCCGCAGGCGCTGTCCACGGTTCTCTCGGTACCGGTGCCATCACCACCACCTTTACCGCTTCCCAGGGTCTTCTGCTGATGATCCCCAACATGTACAAGATCGCCGCTGAGCAGCTGCCCTGCGTCTTTGACGTTTCTGCCCGTACCGTTGCTACCCAGTCCCTGAACATCTTCGGTGACCACAGCGACGTTATGGCCGTTCGTCAGACCGGCTTTGCCATGCTGGCCGAGAGCAACCCGCAGGAGGTCATGGACCTGTCTCCCGTTGCCCACCTGTCCGCTATCGAGGGCCACGTTCCGTTCGTGAACTTCTTCGACGGCTTCCGTACCTCCCACGAGATCCAGAAGATCGAGAAGTGGGACTACGAGGACCTGAAGGAAATGTGCAACATGGAGGCTGTCGAGGAGTTCCGTGCCAAGGCCCTGAACCCCGAGCACCCCAAGATGCGCGGTTCCCACGAGAACGGCGACGTCTTCTTCCAGCATCGTGAGGCCTGCAACCCCGCTTACGAGGCTCTGCCTGCCGTTGTTGAGAAGTACATGGCCAAGATCAACGAGAAGCTGGGCACCAACTACGACCTGTTCAACTACTACGGCGCCGAGGATGCTGACCGCGTCATCATCGCCATGGGCTCCATCTGCGACGTCGCAGAGGAGGTCGTTGACTACCTGACCGCCAAGGGCGAGAAGGTCGGCCTGGTTCTGGTCCGCCTGTACCGTCCCTGGGTCTCCAGCGCCCTGCTGAAGGTCCTGCCCAAGACCGTCAAGAAGATCGCCGTTCTGGACCGCACCAAGGAGCCCGGCTCCCTGGGCGAGCCCCTGTACCTGGATGTCGCCACCACCCTGCGTGAGGCCGGCATGAACGACGTCGTCCTGACCGGCGGCCGCTACGGCCTGGGCTCCAAGGACACCCCGCCGTCCAGCGTCTTTGCTATCTACACCGAGCTGGAGAAGGACGCTCCGAAGTCCCGCTTCACCATCGGCATCACCGACGACGTGACCAACCTCAGCCTGCCTGAGGTCAAGCCCGCTCCCATCACCTCCGCCCCCGGCACCAAGGAGTGCAAGTTCTGGGGTCTCGGCGGCGACGGTACTGTCGGTGCCAACAAGAACTCCACCAAGATCATCGGCGACCATACTGACAAGTACATTCAGGCTTACTTCCAGTATGACTCCAAGAAGACCGGCGGTGTCACCATCAGCCACCTGCGTTTCGGCGACAAGCCCATCCGCAGCCCCTACTACATCAATCAGGCTGACTTCGTGGCCTGCCACAACCCCGCTTACATCCACATGGGCATGAAGATGGTCCAGGATGTCAAGCCCGGCGGCGTGTTCATGATCAACTGCCAGTGGAACGATGAGGAGCTGGGCCATCACCTGAACGCTGAGGCCAAGAAGTACATCGCTGACAACAACATTCAGCTGTACACCATCAACGCTATCGATAAGGCTATCGAGATCGGCATGGGCAAGCGCACCAACACCATCCTGCAGTCTGCCTTCTTCAAGCTGGCTGACGTCATGCCCATCGACGATGCCGTCGAGTACATGAAGGCCGCTGCCAAGAAGAGCTACGGCAAGAAGGGCGACGCTGTTGTCCAGATGAACTGGAAGGCTATCGACGCCGGCCTGGACGCTGTCCATAAGGTCGAGGTCCCCGCCTCCTGGTCCAACCCCGCTGCTGATCCGGCTCCGAAGGCCCTGAAGGGACCCGAGGCTCTGGTCAAGCAGATCCGCGACGTTATGGAGCCCATCTCCCGTATGGACGGCGACAGCCTGCCTGTCTCCGCCTTCGAGGGCAACGTCAACGGCGAGTGGGAGCAGGGTGCTTCCGCTTACGAGAAGCGCGGCACGGCTGTTATGGTTCCCGAGTGGAACGCCGAGAAGTGCATCCAGTGCAACCAGTGTGCCTTCGTCTGCTCTCACGCCACCATCCGTCCGTTCTGCCTGACTGCTGCCGAGGCTGAGGCTGCGCCCGCTTCCACCAAGCTGGCCGACACCAAGCCCAAGGCAAGCGAGTACAAGTTCACCATGGCCGTGTCTCCTCTGGACTGCATGGGCTGCGGCGAGTGCGTCACCGTCTGCCCGACTGCCGCTATCGAGATGAAGCCGCAGGAGAGCCAGTCCGAGCAGCAGGCTGCTTTCGACTACTGCGTCGAGAACATCCGCAAGAAGGACAACATCCCCGGCGTTGTTTCCGAGGTTTCCGTCAAGGGCTCCCAGTTCAACCAGCCGCTGCTTGAGTTCTCCGGCTCCTGCGCTGGCTGCGCCGAGACCTCTTACGCCCGCCTGATCACCCAGCTGTTCGGCGAGAAGATGTTCATCTCCAACGCTACCGGCTGCTCCTCCATCTGGGGCGGCACCGCTTCCATCAGCCCCTACACCACCAGCAAAGAGTCCGGTCACGGCCCCGCCTGGATCAACTCTCTGTTCGAGGACAACGCCGAGCACGGCCTGGGCATGCAGATTGGTTACGAGACCGTCCGCGCCAACCTGATCACCAAGGTCGAGGCCCTGAAGGGTAAGAACGCTGAGCTGGATGCTGTCATCGACAAGTTCCTGGAGACCAAGAACAACACCAAGGCCAACGACGAGCCCGCAAAGGCCCTGATCGCTGCCCTGGAGGCCTGTGGCTGCGACGAGTCCAAGGAGATCCTGAAGGACAAGCAGTACCTGGCCAAGAAGAGCTTCTGGATCTTCGGCGGCGACGGCTGGGCTTATGACATCGGTTACGGCGGCCTGGATCACGTCCTGGCTTCCGGCCACGACGTCAATGTTATGGTCTTCGACACCGAGATGTACTCCAACACCGGCGGACAGGCTTCCAAGGCCTCCAACATCGGTGAGGTCTGCCAGTTCGCTGCTGCCGGTAAGGAGATCAGCAAGAAGTCTCTGGCTGAGATCTGCATGACCTACGGCTACATCTATGTTGCTCAGATCGCTCTGGGCGCCAACATGGCTCAGGCTGTCAAGGTCATCGCCGAGGCTGAGGCTTATCCCGGCCCGTCTCTGATCATCGGCTACGCTCCCTGCGAGCTGCACGGTGTCAAGGGCGGCATGACCAACTGCCAGAACGAGATGAAGAAGGCTGTTGCTGCCGGTTACTGGAACCTGTTCAGCTTCAACCCCGCTGCCAAGGCCGAGGGCAAGAACCCGTTCACCCTGACCTCCAAGGCCGGCGACATGAGCAAGTATCAGGACTTCCTGGCCAACGAGACTCGTTACAGCCGTCTGGCTCGCGCCTTCCCGGATCGCGCCAAGGCTCTGTTCGAGAAGAACCAGGCTGCCGCCGATGCCCGTTACGAGCACCTGACCAAGCTGGTCGACCTGTACAAGTAATTTGTGCAAGAGCTGCTTAACGGCTAAAGCTAAATAAAAAAGTGCCCCACGCAGAAATGCGTGGGGCACTTTTTTTGTAGAGCTGTAGGGGCCGGGCATGCCCGGCCCGCAACTTCGCCGCTGTATCGCTTTAATCTTCAATTTGTAGGGGAGGAATTCATCCCTCCCGTGCACCTGCTAGTGCAGCCTCTTACATGGTTTATTCTGTAGGGGTCGGCGTCCTCGACGACCCGGCAGCTTTCCGCCGACGAAAACCTCCGCGGCGGCCTGTGGGCAGGCCGCCCTACAATCCCCTTTCCCGATTGTGCGTAGGGCGGGGTGCCCTCACCCCGCCGCAGGTTCATGTGGCCGTTCGTTTTCCTTTTTCACACCGGCCTCAACACCAGCTCCAGCCCGTTCTTCCCCCAGCCGAAATCCGCGGCGGCGTACCCGCGCTCGAGCACCCGCGGCAGGGCCGGGTCGGCCAGATGGCACCGGCGCAGCGGGTCGCGCCATTTCACAAGACCGTGCGCTGAAAAAATCAGCATCTGGTCGGCCCCGGCCATGGGCCGCATCCCGCGCAGCGTCAGCCCTGCCGAGAGATACTGCGCACACAGATCATCACACGCCTCCGGGTGTTCCAAGTCCAGCGGCAGCACGGCCCAGACATGGTAGCTGGCGTACCGCTCGGTGGCCCAGCGCAGCGCCAACCGCAGAAAATGCCGCAGCTGCGTGTAATCCTCGCGCAGTATGGGCGGTGTCAGCACCGCACCCTGTCCGTCGGCCCCGTAGCCTGCGGCGCGCAGACTTGTGGGCAGCGGGTCCTCGGCGTAGAGCGGCAGCAGCGCGGCGGCGGCCTGTAATTCGTCCTGCCCGGCGTAGTCGCCGACGATCTGGCCTTCCTCCAAGGCCGGGTGCAGGCAGGGCAGCAGCGGCAGCCCGCCCGGCCCGGCCAGCGCGCGCAGGGCATCGGCATGGGCGGCGGTAAGTACGCGGGCGTCAAAGATGTTGGTACGTTCAAGAGTTTGCAGCATAGTTGGGAATCCCTCCGTTACAAAAATTGTTGCATAGTTTATTGTAGCGAATGGGAAATATAAAAAATGTCGCATCCCGGGTGGGATGCGACAGAAAAAAGGCTTCCCCATCTGGGGGAAGCTGTCCGCGAAGCGGACTGATGAGGGCAAAGCTTACGTGGCTGTTATAAAAACGGGCAATAAGGCGAACTTCCCCCTCATCCGGCGCTGCGGCGCCACCTTCAGTCTCCGCGCTAAGAGCCGCCTACGGCGGTTGCGCTCCGACACGCGCCTGCGGGCGCAGCCCCTTGGGGGAAGGCTTGGGAGTTACAGCTTTCGTTTCCTCGCCAGCTCCTCAAAGCTGCGATTCTCCGTGAAAAAGCGTTTGTAGGGGTTGTCCGGCAGGGGCGGCGTTTTGGGCCGGGGCTGCACCTTTTTGCGCAGATGCCCCTTCAGGGGCGGCAGCGCCCGGCTCATTGGGCGGCGGTGGAGACAGCCCCTGCGGTCAGGGTGTCCCACAGCTCGGCGCAGCCCTCGTAGGTCGGGACCTGCTTTTCGTCCCAGACGCCGCGGCGTCCCACGTAGAGGTGCGCCAGCACGCTCTGGTTCGTGCCGGTGACGTCGTCCATCAGGGTGAGGCCCTCATAGCTGCCCAGATCCAGCCCGGTCAGCACGGGGCAGTCGGTCCAGCGGTAGACCATCTCGCGCCAGTCGGCGTCGGTGGTCTCGGGGTCGTCGGGAACCGTGCCGTCCAGATATTGCAGTGCGCCGGTCTGGGCCTCAAAGCCCTCGGGGTCCTCCAGCAGGAAGATGTAGGTCTTGCCGCCGGACGACAGCTCGGCGCTCAGCCGGGTGACGCCGGCCATCTGGTAGTAGGCGTCGGTGCTCTCGTTCGCGGCGTCAAAGTCAACGGTGTAGCTGTCCACCTGCACAACGACCTTGCCGTCGCCGTTCAGGTCGGAGCAGAACGGCGTCAGCGCGTCCTGCAGCGCGGTGACGGTGTCGGTGGGCAGGTCGCTGGTGCCGACATAAGCGACCTGCACGTCGGGGCGCGTCTGAAAAACGGTGTCCTTGATGATCCACACGCCGAACACGACGGCCAGCACGGCAACGACCACGGCCATCCAGTGATAGTGCCACCAGTTGGCGGCTTTTTCTTTTTTTGTATATTCGCGCGGGGGTTCCGGCGTCTGATTGTAAGTTTCGGTACTGTCCTTTGTGACCCAAGCCATAGTGCGGGTACGCTCCTTTTATCATACTTTTTCTATTATAACACAAATCGACAGGAAAAATTGTAAACTTATTTTGACCACGCCTTGCAACGGCGGGGGAAAGAGGGTATGATATAGTTGTGATAGTGTAGGCGGAAGCGGGCCGGAAGCGGGTGGAAACGCAAACGCCCCGGGAGGGATGAATCCCTCCCCTACGGATGACCCGGTCACGATAGTGGGTCGGAAAGCAGCGGAGGGGTCAAGACCCCTCCCTACGGACTGACGTGAACGGGTTGCGGACGAGAGGGGCAAGGGAGGGCGGCAGCCCGCCCCTTCGTAGTGTGCGGTGGCTGCCCGTTGACGGGTTGCCACGGTAGGTTGCGGGCGGCTGCCGCTCCCGGTTCAGCCACAAACAAAAAAGGAGCAACCCTCATGTCAAACGAAACAAACGAAACCCCCATCCAGGGCCGTAAGGTCGGCATTGCGCGCTTTTTTGAACTGCTGGGCCGCGACCTGTGGCCGCTGTATAAATCCGGCATCCTCTGCGTGCTGGGCTTTCTGCCCGGCACGGCGCTGGCCGTCTTTGGCATGATGGCCGGATCCGCGCTGCTGACCGTCGTCGGCGGTGTGGTCGGCGGCTTGGTCGGCGGACCGTTCCTGTCCGGTATGATCGATACCGTGCTGCGCGCCCTGCGCGATGAGCCCGGCTACTGGTGGAACACCTATAAACGCGCCTGGAAGCAGAATTGGCGGCAGAGCCTTGTGCCCGGCGCACTGCTGGGCCTGTTTGTGGGCAGCTGGGCCTGGATGCTCCGCGCCCAGGCCGAGAGCGGCAACACCAGCACCGCCCTGTGGGTCGCCTCCCTCGCGGGCATCTTCGTCTGCACGGGCTTCTTCACCTGGCTGCTGGCGCAGGTACCGCTCGTGGATCTGCCGCTTGCCCAAATCGCCAAAAACGCCGGGCTGATGTTCTTCGGCTTCTTCCCGCGCACCGCGGCGGCGGCGCTGGTGCTGGCCCTGTACTGGGGCGCAACGCTGCTCTACCTGCCCGCCACGATCCTGACGATTTTGGCGTTCGGCTTCTGGCTGCCCGTCACGATTGCCCTGATGATCGTCTACCCGGGTCTCGAAAAGGTCTTTAAGCTCGAGGAAACGATCAACGCCCGCCGCGCCGCCGAGATCGAGGAGCGCATGGCGCAGAACCAGCCCAAATTCGACCAGTAAGGGGGACCCGGTATGGAAAGAAATACCGTCCTTTTGCAGGACACCGAAGCCTTCATGCACGGTGAGCTGGACAACGTGACCGTCCAGCAGAACTGCATCGTGCTGGATCTGGTGCAGGGCGGCTATGTGCCCTACGGCTGCTACACCAGCGCACCGATCCCGATGCCGCTGTTTGATGCGCTGCGGGTCAGCTGGAACGCGGCCTCGCCCGAGGACACGGCGGTGGAGGCCCAGGCCCGCGTCATGGTGGACGGCAACTGGACGCCGTGGAACAGCTTTGGCAAGTGGAGCCCCAGTCTGCACCGGGAAGGCCCGCCCTACCAGGCGCGCGGCCCCGTGCAGCGCTGGCCTGACCGCCTGCAGCTTGACAGCAAATACGCCACGGCGGTGCAGCTGCGCATCTACCTTTACTCCAAAAATGAGAAGGTGAGCCCTGCTGTTATGCTGCTGGGGGCCAGCGTGCGGGTGGTGGACGTCATCCCCGCGCGCGGGCGGCTCGTCAACGCACGGCTGCACCTGATGCCCTACACGGCGGCCCGCCGCGCCCCGGCGCTGCAGCCCTGGATGGACGCGGCGATCTCGCTGGCCAGCCTGACGAACCGCTGGGGTGCCGATCTGCTGCCCGAGGAGTTCGCCCAGGTGCTGCGCGACTGGCGCGCACCCGATGACTGCGGCCCCCGAAACCTGAGCTTTGCCGCCGCCGCGGCGGCGCAGTGGGGCTTCCCCGCGTGGGTGGCCTACGCGGACCTGGCGCTGCTGCGCGCCGAGGCCCGCGCCGGGTGCGGCGCTGTCGTTACATTGCAATCGACCCCGGCACAGATCGCCGCCGGTGCGCCGGAACGGCACTGCGCAGCGCTGCGCGGGTTTGCATCGTCGCTGGACGGCGAACCCAAGGTGCTGCTCTGTGACCCGTATGCCGCGGCAGAGGATTTCGGCTGCGAGATCGAGATGCCGCTGGACGACTTTATGGTCGCGTGGGACAATGTGGCCCTGCTGATGCGCCAGCGCAAGTCCAGCACGCCGCCGCAGGGCCGTACCCGGTGCAGCGCGTGGATACGCCCCGTGGGCACCGACGTGCCCGGCGTCTACCGCCTCTATCTGAACGGCGAGGAGCACCCCCTGCCCGACGACTTCTGTGCGCAGGGCGGCGTTCTGGCCTACAGCCTGCCCGATGAGCACCCCCACGCCACCACGGCCCACCGGCAGTTCAGCTATGTGGAGCCGACGCAGGGCGGTATCCTGCTTGAGCACGGCGACACGCCGCGCAAGTACACAGTCTACGCCATCGGCACCGACGGGCGGATGATCGTCGGCGATGTGACGGTATAAAAGGAGAACGCTATGAAGCTGCTGATCGCATCGGATATTCACGGCGCGGCGGGCTATTGCCGAGACCTGCTGGCCGCCTGGGACCGCGAGGGCGCAGACCGCCTGCTGCTGTTGGGCGACCTGCTCTACCACGGCCCGCGCAACGACCTGCCGCCCGACTATGCGCCCAAGGAGGTCATCGCCCTGCTGAACGCGCGGAAAAATCAGATTTTCTGCGTGCGCGGCAACTGCGACACCGAGGTGGACCAGATGGTGCTGGAATTTCCGGTGCTGGCCGACTACGCGGTCCTCACGGCGGGCAGCCGCCTGCTCTACGCGACCCACGGCCATGTGTACAACACGGCCCACCTGCCGCCGCTGCAGCCCGGGGACATCCTGCTGCACGGCCACACGCACATCCCTGCCTGGGAGGTGTTCGGGACGGATAATCTGTATCTCAACCCCGGCTCGGTCTCCATCCCCAAGGCAGGCACCCCCCACAGCTATATGACGCTGGAAAACGGCGTGTTTACCTGGAAGGAGCTGGGCGGGGACGTGTATCACACGGAATCCCTTTAAAACATAGCTTGTAGGGAGCGGTCTTGACCGCTCCGCGGAACCGTGCGGCTGCCGCAAGGCGCGCGGAGGGGTCAAGACCCCTCCCTACGATGCAAACATGACAGCGCGGTAAGGGCCGGGCATGCCCGGCTCCTACCCCCGATGCAAGCATAACACGACACCCCGTAGGGCGGCCGGTCCCCGGCCACCGCGGCACACCATAGATTTACGCGAGGAGTATACTATGAAAATCCCTGCAAAAGGCTTTACCCACGGCGGAAAATTCCATGCGGACGATGTTTTTTCCACCGCCCTTTTACAAATCCTGCGCCCTGACATTCAGGTGACGCGGGGCTTCGTTGTGCCGGATGACTTCGACGGCATCGTCTACGACGTCGGCGGCGGTATGTTCGACCACCACTCCGAGCCGCGGGAGTGCCGCCCCAACGGCGTGCCCTACGCCGCGTTCGGCCTGCTGTGGCGGCTGCTCGGCGCACAGCTCGTGGGCGAGCATCAGGCCCGCCTGCTGGACGAAAACTTCATCCAGGCGTTGGATCTGAACGACAACACCGGCGAGCAGAACTCGCTGGCCGACGCCATCGGCAGTTTCAACCCGCTGTGGGACTCGAAGGATGACCCCGATGCGTGCTTCTGGCGCGCCGTGCCCGTGGCAAAGCAGATCCTTGAGAACGAGATCGCCGCCGCCAACGCCGTGAACCGCGCCGACGACACGGTCCGCCGCGCTTACGCCAGCATGAAGGACGGCATCGTCGTGCTGCCCGCCTACATGCCGTGGAAAAACGGCCTGTACAAGACCGACGCGGTCTTTGTCGTCTACCCCAGCCAGCGCGGCGGCTACAGTGCGCAGTGCGTCAACGACCACCGCACCAAGCGCAGCAAGCAGCCGTTCCCGGTGGCCTGGGCCGGCAAGCCCGAGGACAAGCTGCGCGAGGTCAGCGGCCTGGGCCTGCGGTTCTGCCACCCCAGCCGGTTCCTGATCACCGCCGATGACAAGGCGACGGCCATCGAGGCATGCCGCCGCACGCTGCGCGCCGCGGGGAAGAAGGTCAGCGAGGAATGAGCGAAGCCGAACCGATTCGCTTTGGCCCGTCCCCCAGCCCCGCCGAGGCGCAGGAGCCGACCCCCGCGCCCGCTTGGGCCTACCTGCTGCGCTGCCCGGACGGCAGCCTGTACGGCGGCTGGACGAACGATCTGGCCCGCCGCGTAAAAGCCCACCGCAGCGGCAAGGGCGGGGCCAGGTACACAAAAAGCCATGGCAGGGACGCCGTCCGCCTGGCCTACGCAGAGAAATGCGCCGATAAAAGTGCGGCACTAAAACGCGAAGCAGCGCTGAAAAAGCTGCCGAAGGCCGACAAAGAGGCCTTGGCCGCCCGGTGGGCCGCCGACAACAAAATTACCCTGCGGATGGCCACGCCGGACGATGCCGCCGCAGTCTGTGCGCTGTACAACTGGTACGTGCGCCACGGCACGCAGACCTTCCAGTACGCGCCGTCCACCGCGGAGGAATACCGCGCGAACATTGCCCATGTGCGGGAGAACGCGCCGTTTATCCTGGCCGAGAGCGCCGACGGGCGGCTGCAGGGCTTTGCCTGTGCGCACCTGTGGCATGAGCGCGAGGCGTACTCGTGGGATGTCGAGACGACGGTCTACTGTGCGCCCGACTGCGTCGGTCAGGGCGTCGGCGGGCGGCTGTACCGCGCGCTGCTGGCGCTTTTGAAGGCGCAGGGCTATTACAACGCCTTTGCCCTTGTGGCCGGGAATAACCGCCAGAGCAACGATTTCCACCGCGCGTTAGGCTTCAAAAAGATGGCGACGGAGAAGCGCACCGGGTACAAGTTCGGCCAATGGCTGGATCTGGATTACTGGGTGATGGTCCTGCACGAAGGCGGCGGGGAGCCGCAGCCGGTCCGCAAGACCCTGACGGACGCGGAAATTGCGGAGGCGATGGGGTAGGCATGCCGCCTTACGGCTGTAATACGGGTAATATCTGCCCCGTAAACGCGCGTTTGCCGGACACGGGCACGGAGCGGTCAAGACCGCTCCCTACAAAGCACCCGTGAACGTTAGTCCGTAGGGAGGGGTCTTGACCCCTCCGCCGGCCTTGCGCGGCAACCCGTTGAACGGGCGGCCACGCGGACCTTCGGCGGCATGGGGGCATGCCGCCCTACGGCTGTAATACAGATGAGCACTCGTCCCAAAACCCCGACAACGCCATAGCCAAAAAAGCGCTGCTGTCACTCTCCGACAGCAGCGCTTTTTGCGTTTATTGAAATTTCTTTAGTTCCTTCTTTGTAAAGAAGGAACAAAACCCCCGTAAATCAAATCGCCCCGTTCTCCCGCAGCCACGCCTCCAGCTCGGCGGCGGGCTTGTAGCCGACGGACCGGCTGACTTCCTGACCGTTCCTGAAAAGCAGCAGCGCCGGGATGGCGTCGATCTTGCGGGCCATGGCCAGCTTCAGGTTCTCGTCGGTGTTCAGCTTGCCGACCTTGACGGTGGGATGTGCCGCGGCGAGCTCCTCCAGCACGGGGCCCATCATCTTGCAGGGGCCGCACCAGTCGGCCCAGAAATCCACCACGACGGGCATGGCGCTCTGCAAAACCTCGGTGTCAAAATTCTGTTCGGTGATCTTGATAGACATATAGTTGCATCTCCTTTATAATAAGTTCAAATTTTTGCGTCCGCATACTGTAAGGCCAGCACCGCGCGGATGTCCCGGCTCGAATGCCCGATGCGTATTTCGTACCGGCCCGGCGCGGCGCACCAGGCGTGCAGCTCGGGGCTGTAACGGCTTATATCCTGCGGCGTCAGCGTAAAGACGACCTCCCGCTCCTCGCCGGGCTGCAGGTCGATCTTCGCAAACCTGCGCAGCGCCTGGGGCACCCGCCCGCCCGGCACCGGCGCACCCGTGGCATCGGCCACATAGAGCTGCACGACCTCGGCTCCGCGCATCGCGCCGCTGTTTTTCACCGTCACCCGCGCGGTCACGGTGCCGCCCGGCGTCAGCGTGTCGGCGTCCAGTGCCGCGCCGCGGTAGACGTAGCCCGTGTAGCTCAGCCCGTGGCCGAACGGCCAGCGCACCGGCATTTTGCGGGCGTCATACCAGCGGTAGCCCACGTAGACGCCCTCGCGGTAGTCGGCGGTCACGCCGTCACCCGGGAAATCCAGATAGCAGGGCGTGTCCTCCAGCCGCAGGGGCCAGGTCTCGGGCAGACGCCCGCAGGGGTCGGCATCGCCCCACAGCAGGGCGTCCGTGGCCTCGCCCAGACCCTCGCCCGCCAGATACATGCACAAAACCGACGATACATCGTCCGCCCAGGGGCACTCCACCGGGCCGGAGGTGTGCAGCACCACGACGGTGTTCTTCTGCACGGCGGCCACGCGGGCGATCAGGTTGTTCTGGCATTCGGGCAGGCGCATGTGCCGCCGGTCCGCGGCGGCCAGCTCGGCGCATTCGGGCAGACCGGCAAAGATGACCGCGGCGTCCGCAGCTTCGGCGGCGGCCACGGCACGCAGAAACTCCGCCTCGTCGCGCTGGTCGCGGTCCGCGGGGAAGCCCTCGATATAACGGATCTTGCGGTCATGCAGGACCGCAGCGTCGATGGCGCTTGTGACCTGCGGCGCGCGGGGATGACCGGCAGAATAGCGCGGGTGGGCGGCGAAAGCGCCGATGTAGGCTACCTTCTGCCCCTTGTGCAGCGGCAGTGCGCCCAGATTGCGCAGGAGCACACCGCTCTGCTTGGCCAGCTCGACAGCCAGACTGCGGTCTGCGGTGCGGTCCGCGGGGGACGGCTGGGGCGATGCGGCCAAAAGAGTGCGTATAATGTTCGATGCAGCGCGGTTTAAAACGGACTCGTCCAGTGCGCCGGACTGCACGGCATCCACAAGCCGCCCCGCGTCCGCAGGGGCAAAATCCACGCCCGCGGCCAGCGTCCGGGCCGGGTCCTGCACCGCGCCCGGCTCCGCCAGCACCGCACCGGCAAAGCCCCACGCGCCGCGCAGCGTGTCGGTCAGCAGAGCCGTATCCTCGCAGATGCGGGTGCCGTTCAGCTGCCCCGCGCTGCACACAACGGCCCGGGGCTGCCCGTCCCGCACGGCAGTCTCAAACGCGGGCAGGTAAAGCTCCTGCAGCGTGCGCTCGTCAACACGGCGGTTCAGCGTCCGGCGGTCTGTCTCCTGGTTGACCACGGCCAGCCGCCCCGCGCAGCCACCCACACCCGCGCTCTGCACGCCTTGCAGGAACGCCGCGGCCAGCGCCCCCGTCAGGCAGGGGTCCTCGGCCCAGGTGTCGGCGCTGCGTCCGCTCAACGGGCCGCGCTTCAGGTTCACGTCCGGCACGTCCAGCAGCTGTGCGCCGCCGCTGCGTGCCTCCCGCCCGAGCGCCGCGCCCATGCGGCGGGCCGCCTCCGGGTCAAACGACGCTGCCGCCGCGCACGCCGACGGAAAGCAGACGCCCCCGGCAGATTCCTGACTGTGCAGGCCGTTGACCCGCAGCGCCGGAAGGCGCAGCCGCGGGACCGCCGCGCCGGTGCAAAGACCGGCCTTTTCTTCCGGCGTCAGCGCGTCCACAAGCTCTTGAACGGTAGCGTTCATGGGAAAATTCTCCTTTGACAAAGCAGTTTTCAACATTATACCACGGCGCGGGTGGAAAATAAAATAAAAAAGTGTAAAATTATAGCTGTGAGGACACAACCTTGTAACAACACGGGGTTACAATACCCCCAAACAGGGAGGAAACGCGGATGAACAACATACTGATCGTGGAGGATGAGCACCTGATCGCGCGGCTGATCGAGATGACGCTGACCCGCGCCGGGTACCGCTGCACGCTGGCCGAGGATGGCCGGACGGCGGCGGATCTCATCGAAACCACCAATTTTGATATGGCGCTTTTGGATATTATGCTGCCAGGCCTGGACGGTTATGCACTGCTGGAATGTCTGCGGCCCCAGGGCGTGCCGGTCATCTTTATCACGGCCAAAAGCGCGGTGAAGGACCGCGTGCAGGGGCTGCGCCTGGGCGCGGACGATTACATAACCAAGCCGTTCGCGGCGGAGGAGCTTGTTGCCCGGATGGAGACGGTTTTGCGCCGCACCGGGCGCGGCGGGCGGGAGCTGTGCGCCTACGACGTGGTGCTGGACACGGTCAACCACACCGCCCGCCGGAACGGTGAGCCTGTGGAGCTGCGCCGCCTGGAATACGATCTGTTGGAGCTTTTGATGCGCAATCGCGGCGCGGCGCTCTACCGCGACGTGATGTATGAGCGCGTCTGGGGCGGCATCCCCGACACCGAAAGTCTGCGCACCGTTGACACCCACATTGCCCGTCTGCGCAAAAAGCTCGGCTGGATGGACAAGATCGAGACGGTGTACAAGATCGGGTATCGGTTGAAGAAGGAAGATTGAACCGGGAACGGCAGTCTCCCGGGAGGTTGTTCTTTCTTTTGGCAGCAAAAGAAAGAACCAAAGAAAACTGCCGCTGTTTCGACGCAGCGGACCCGCGACTTGGGGGCTGCACGCCCCCAAGACCCCCAAAGCGGAAGTCGGAAGGGGCGGGGGCTAAACGAAAGCAGTATTACTTTTCGTTCTTAACGCCCCCGCCCCTTCCTCCACCTTAAATTCGGGTGTTCCCCCGAACCCCCGATGTTTTTAACGGCTGCTTTGTAGGGGCGGCATATATGCCGCCCGCAACCTACCGCGGCAACCCATCAACGGGTAACCTCCGCCCACTGCAAAAGGGGCGGGCTGCCGCCCTCCCTCGCCCCTCTCGTCCGCCACCCGTCCACACCACCCCGTAGGGGCCGGGCATGCCCGGCCCGCAGCCTTGCCATTGCCGCCCCTTTATCTTTTGCATTGTAGGGAGGGGTCTTGACCCCTCCGCGGGGCGGCGTCCTCGACGCCCCGCAGCCTCCCGTCACACCCCGTCCCCGGGCAACCAACACCCCGCCCCCACCAAAGGAGCTCTCTCATGCGATACTTCCAAAAACTGCTCTGCCTGCTGATCCTCGTCCTGGCCGCGTCGTTCGGTGTGGGCGGGTGCGTGCTGCTGTACAGCGATTTCTCCGTGCAGCGCAGCCGCATGGCCGCCGCCAACGCCGCCGCCCACGCCCAGGCGTGTACGCTGCTGCAAACCGAGATCCTCGACCTGCAGCGCCGCGGCATATCCACCGGGGATGCCGCGCTCACGGCCCGCGTGACGGCACAGGATGTCCCCGCGGCGCTCTGGCGGGGCGACACCCTCGTCTGCGCCACGCTGGAAGGGCTGCAAAGCCTCCCCCTTGGCGACGCCGCCACCGTGACCGTCAGGACCGAAAATTTCATTTACGCCGTCTACGCCAGCGACCTGCAGGGCGGGCTGCGGCTCGTCACAGCCTACGACCTGACCGGCCTTTACCGGGACAGAAACGCCGCCCTGATGCGCTTTTTGCTGCTGGAGGCCGCCGTGCTGGCCGCGGCGTCCGCCGTCACGGCGCTGCTGGCCCGCCGCCTGACCCGCCCGCTGGCCGTCCTGACCGACGCCGGGGCGCAGATCGCAGCCGGGGACTACGCCCGCCGCACCGACCTGCACACCGGCGATGAGATCGAGGCGCTGAGCCGCAGCTTTGACAAAATGGCCGATGCTGTGCAGGAAAAGATCGCTGACCTCGAGGCCGACGTCCAGCGGCGGGAGGACTTCGTCGGCGCGTTCACCCATGAGCTGAAAACCCCGATGACCAGCATCATCGGCTATGCGGACATGCTCCACACCATGCAGACCGACCCCGACGAGCAGCGCGAGGCCGCCGCAGCCATCGTGCACGAGGGGCGGCGGCTCGAGGCGCTGAGCCGCAAGCTGCTGGCCCTGCTGGGCCTGAATGAGGAGGGCGTTGAACTGACCGCCGTGCCGCTGCCCGCGCTCTGGCCGCGGCTGCACGCGGCCTGCCCGGACGTCACCCT
>OOBM01000807.1_pt1 | contig 21272 bp, 9 predicted proteins | sample 1671581 | NCBI WGS metagenome assembly OOBM01 (sample SAMN06348171, study PRJEB24527) | human gut metagenome
CTGCTCTGCCTGTTGCTGCATGAAGTTCTGGATGTTCCGTCTGGCTTCTTCATCAAAGCCATTGTAACAGTCATTCATAACTACTGCTCCATCTTCACTGAGAATCACATAGACGGCTCTTGTCCCATACTCTTCATGTTCCATCAGAAACCATTTTTTCTCATTCATCAAAATATAATCTTGGGCAAGCCATGTTCCTTTCTTTCCTTCGATTTCATATCCTGTTGTATCAATGGAAAGTCTGGTATCAGCGGAACTTTTGATTGTGAGAAATTCTGGAACAATGATGAATCCGTCTTTATTAATATAGTAAGCTGTGGTTTTTCCCTCATCTGTGATAACCAGAACATCGCTGCATCCGATGGAATGACCTTTGAAGTTCTTCGGTCGTTGTTTCTGCAGGCGTATTTTTATATCCGCCGGAGTTTCCCCCGGCTGGATTCTTCCAATGTACACCTGCTGATAGTTCTCAATGCTGACGCTCTTTCCTTCGCTTCTCAGCTTTTCATAAGAACGGAAACGAACATCACGATACTCTGGTGTTTCTTTTACCTGATATACTGCACACTGACTTGTACTCATTCCTCGTCCTCCTCTTCCAATTCCGTTTTATAATCTTCCAGATCCATAAGAAAAATCTCATAGCCTTCATCACTCATGCAGAACAGCTTTCTTAGGGTATTGCAGACAAGCCTAATCATATCCGCATCCCCTTTTAGAAATGGAATGATATGGTCGATTGCTTCCATTGTGTCATTTCTGTTTCCTTTATCAAACATTGCGGTTACTAAACATTCGTCTGTATCAAAGTTCATTGCCAGATCCATCATAATTCTACATCCCCCTTCTTATGTGCTTTGGTTTTTTCTGCTTCTTTATTTTTCTGCTCCTGTGCTTTTGCCCTTGCCTGAAACTCTTTTAACGACTGCAGCACAGATTTTTTCAGTTCCCCTTTTCCACCCTTTGCAGGCTCTTTGTTTTGTTCCCGGTTCGGTTCTACTGATACGGATTCTTTCTTGAATGGTGTTTCTGAAACTTTCTGTTTCACTTCCACGGTCTGTTCTGCTTCCTGCACTTTTCCATGTTTCTCATTCAGATACTTTTCCATGTCATTGATTGCTTTCTGTACCAATGGGCTTTCCTTATAATGTGGAATCATATCAATCAGATCCCTGTCTATCCTGTCTCCACTCATGAGTCCATATTCCCCAGAATAATCTTCATCGCCATCTTGCAGATCAAATCCGATTCCTTTAATCCCATGCAGTCTCTCTGCTGGGATACTCTCATATATTTTAATGGCTTCTTCTAAAGTGAGGTTATTATGGTACTCTCCCATGACCGGAAACTCCATGCACTCTGCGACATAAAAACTGATCGTGGCTTCTGGCTGTTCCTGCTCTGGCTGTTTGTCAAAGATAGAAAATCTCTCTGCGTCCTCCAAACGGGAAAGTAAAGAACGGGCAATTATAACATCGCTGTCTATATCGGATTCTTCAGATACTTCAACCAGCCAGTCCTTTAAACACTCTGTTTTCTTATTCAGAATGTCCTCTGTGATTTTCTCCACCTGTTCTTCCCTGTTCTCAACGGTATCTTTATATTCGTAAGAGTCATATTCATAGCTGAAATTATCTAAATCAGCCGCCAGCTTTTTGATTTCCTGCTGATCAAGGTAAGCATCTGCTTCCTTCATATATTCTGCCAAAGTGATTCTTTCTTCAGCAATAGGATTGATGTCCACCTTAATACCTGCCATTGCTATACCATGAGCATTTAATTCATTGAAGAAACTGTCTTCACGGATATTGCCACGATAAGAAAGCACTACATCAAGGTCAGAATCTTCCCGGTAAAGGTCTTGTCTGCTTCTGGAACCATACACTCTTGCAGCAAGCAGCTCTACCTCCTGTTCCATTCCCATATCTTCTAATACTGCCTGTGCATGATACAGGACACCTCTTTCAACTTCTGCCCTGCTCAGGCTATTTAATGCCAGTTCATTTCTTCCAATCTCAGAAGTCGCACGAAGTTCCCCCTCCTGCAATAAATCCTTAGAGTGCTGGATCGTCATTTCTTCAAATTCTTTATAATCCACTTTGACACATTCCAGGTCATCCATTCTTTCACTTTTAAGGATTTCATAAGCAGCTTCCTGAATGGATGCGTCTGGATTATCGTAATCACCACTCTGGATTTCATGCAGATCAGAGTCATAAAAAATAAACGAATATCCTTCTTCTGTTGCCTGTATGGTCAGATACCCTTTACTCCTGATAAACTGCATTGCGATTCCTTCATAGGTTTGCAGTGCTTTTTCCCTGTGAAATCCTTCAAAAATACTTGCCGGGCAGTTTTTTTCTAATTGTATCCGCTGCATCTGTTCTTCCTGAACTTCTTCCACATCTGCCATCAGTTCTTCATAATCCACTACTTTTGCGTCTTCCAATGAGTACCCTTTATCTTCCAAAATATCACTGGCAGCTTCATCTACATAAATTGTCGGATTGTCATAGATTCCTCCATCATCCTCCTGATAATCTTCATTGTAAAATGTATAATCATAGCCATCTTCTGCAGTCTGGATTGTAAAGTATTGTTTTCCAATCTGATATGCAATCTGTACCTCATTCCAGTCCAGCATGTTTTCCATTTTATTTACCGCTTCATATATTTCTGGATTCAGCCACCCTCCGATCTGTTCATACGCATGGGTCAGCCGATCTATCCCGTTTTCACATCGGATAAAATCCATGCTTTCCTGCATCGTTTCCGTATTCTGGATACCAAGCACTTTTTTCTGATGATTTGGCAGACGTAAATATTCCTGCATCGCTTCATCCAGTGATTCATACCGGTTTACTTTTACTACACCCTCTGCATTTACATCTTCCATCACATAAAAATTATCAATGTAATGAATCTCTGGCATTTTTAACTTTATGCCTTCCGGCAGCTGCACCTCACTGACTGCATGAAAATTAAACCGGACATCTGTTCCCGATTCATTTTTTCCTGCCATCGTTTCTTCCCATATGTCTTTCTGTACTGCCTGTATTTCTTCGATTGTAAGTGTCTGTCCACTCCGCAGGGTTACAACAGAATCTTTCGGGAATTCCGTCAAGTCATAGAGTGTTGTTCCATTTTCCTGCAAATATTCCGATACAGCTTCTAACGCTCCTGCATCAAACCCATTCCATAAGTCCTCCGCTACAAGCTGTCCATTTTCTGCTACGATAATCCCTGCCACATCGGAGCCAAATTCATCATGTTCCATTAAGAAGAACTTCTCCCCCGCATATTCCTTTTCATCAACCGTATGCCATGTCCCATTATGTCCTTCTGCTTCATATCCTCTTGTCTCTGCCGTAATCGTCACTTCATTTTCTCCTATCGCCTGTTCTATCCTCTGCATCCGGATCTCAGCTCTTGCCATGTCGATAAACCCATCTAAAACTGCCGGGTGGCTTTCGATCACATAATCCAGGTTTAGATTTCTACCCTGGCTGACATTTTCCGGGACTTCGATATGCTCCGCCCAGTCTTTGTTCTGTCTGGAAAATCTTCCATCATGGGAAAGTTCACGGATGGTATTTGCCATAACAAAATTCATACGTTCTTCCCCGAAGCGTTCCACGACTTCTTTTGCCGCATCCTGCTTTAAGTGCAGCCCGTCAAAATTCTCCCGGATGGCTTCTTCGATTGCTTTCTTACAGTCCAGGTTTAACTTTCTGGAATCCAGATAAGCATCCACATCCCGTTCTCCCATTGCCTGTTCCAATGTTCCTTTATAAACTGGCGGATATGCCCTGACGGAATTATGTTCCAGCATGTTCATTCTCTGCTGGACAAACTCCGGAAGTTCCTGAAATCCAAAAGAATCTACATAATAGGCTGTAATCTCTGCACCCCTGTTTATCACGATCACATCACTTACCGATAAGGAATGACCACGGAAATCTTCCGGTCGGTCAATGTTAAAGCGTTCAAATATATTGTCTAACGTGATCGTTGGCATCCACGGTGCTGCATAAACCATCCGGTAATCCTTTCCGTCAATGGTATAGCCCAGACTCTTTGCGGATTCTATTCCCATAAACTGATAAGTATGCTCATCTCCACTATCCATCTGATAAATGGCAAACCTTCTGCTTTCTCCATGCAGAAGAAGTGTCTCATCAATCTTTTCCGCACTGTCCTGTTCCAGTTTTTCCTGTCTGGCGGCAGCTGCTTCTCTTTCTTTATGTACTTTCCATTCTGCTTCCGTAATACCAAAAATACCGTCATGTCCCAGGATTGCATTTTCTGTTTCTGCAAGAATCTGTCCTGCCTGCTCTGGATTGTCTGGATTTCCATGTAAGAGAAAAACTTCCGCACCCTCACGATACAATTCTACTGCCCTGTTTTTTTCAAGAGGATACATGTGTTCCAGTCGGATTCCTGCTTCGTGCATTTCTGTAAAACCGATCATGCCATCTGGGAAATTGTCAATCTGTGCCTGTGTTTCATTCATAAGGCTTCTCGTATATTCACTTCCCGGTCTGCGGATTGCAGTCATCATACGGTTCACCAGTCCAAGCACTTCGTCTTTGTCATCCATCTTATATGCAAAATTCACAATAAGATTTCTCTGGGAATCTGTGAAGTTTCCCGTATTGGCAGCTTCTGCCGTTTCAATCAGACGGTGGGCATACTGCATTGTTGTTTCTTCTTCAATTTCTGGTTCCTTCACTGGAAAGTTCGCCCTTGCTGCCTGGATCACTTCATACACCAGCTTTGAACCGGCTTCATCGTAAGATTCCCTCATATCCCATACCAGGTCATTCAGTCTCTCCACCTGTCCGGGAAAGGTTTCTGCATATTCACTTACAAATGCCTTTTCTTCTTCTGAAAAAATATGTCTCGGAAACTCTGCTTTTTGCACGATCATCTCTGCCTGCTCTTTCGGAGAAAGGTCAGAAAAAGAAGTAACTCCTGTGTCAGCATCATACTCCACATCATAAAAATCAATCGGATAGTTCTCTCCGTGCCTACTGCTGTCATACAGTGGTGTGACGGCAGCACCTTTTTCTTCCAGAAAACTTTCCAGAGGTTTCTCATTCTCCTCTATCTCACCACTTTCCAGAAGGCTGACGTATTCTTCCACATTCTGTTCTAACTGTTCCCTGCTCATATTTTCGATCAGATCATAAATAAACTCGGAACCCATGCTGCCCGAAAGATGCAGGATCAAATCTTCCTTATGGAAGGTATCCCGGATTGGTCTTTCCATTTCCAACTCGTGCATCTGTGTCTCGATATTCTCAATAACTTCTGAAGATGTTTTTCGGATGGTATCCATAGATGCTTTCAACGCCTTCATATCCCTGCTCTCGCACCAGCTGGCGATATAGGTAAACGAATATTCTGAAGTATCCAGACCAAAATGGTTGCAGACAATATAAGCAATACTTTCTGCTTCTACTTCTTTTGTTGTCCGGTCTTTTAAAATTCCTTCCGCATCCATTACCTCCCGGTCATGCAGCAATGCGTGGCTCACCTCATGGACTCCGGTTTTCATGGTCTGGAGATTGCTCATATCTTCCTGAATTGCGATATACTTTTCTGTCTGATGGTAATACCCCTTTGCTTCCCCTTCTATCTGCATCATGCGGATTGGCACAGGGGAAATGTTCTGCAATGCTTCCATGAACGTGTCATAAAACTGTACGCTCCCGGTAAGTTCCGGTACTTCCAGTTCTGCAATCGGCTCTCCCTCTGTCTGGCTGACATCAAATACTGTTGTCACACGAAACCTTGGAATAACCATCTCCACAATCTCTGTTTCCGGCTGACCGTCATCCCCGATCACTGGCTCTTTTGTTACAGGGTCAATCTTTTCAATCTCCTTTTTCTCACGGATGGGTGCCGGTGCGATGATCTGGATTCCTTTTTCCCCTCTCTTTACATGGCGGTTAAACTTCTTCTGCCACGCCTGATACCCTGCCACCAGAGTAGCCTCCGGTTTCTGCATGGTGATCAGAAGGGTGTTATTAAAACTGTAATTATGGAACTTGGACATGGTATTCAGATATTCTGTATATCTCTCCGAAGTAAAGATTTCTTTTACTCCCTGCTCCAGCCGTTCCGATATTTCTTTTAACTGTTTTTCTATATTATTTGCCATAAACAAACCCTCCATTTTATGTCCCCGCCAGAGAAAACTCTGACGGGAAATCTTTTATAACTCCTGTTCGTGTTTTTTCTTTGCAGTTTTCTGTACAGGTGGCTGTTCCGCTGTATTCTGCTGTGCCTTCTCCTGTTTTAAGCGTTCCAGAATAGACGGCTTATGGATTCTGTCTGCTGTTTCCGGAAGTTCTTTTTCTTCTACAGCATCCCTGCTATCTGTGCTGCTTCCTTCTCTGCCAATATCCTCATCTGCCATAATCGTCTCATTGCCCTTTTCATCCATGTTCAGCAACGCATTTAACTCGGATAACCGTTCCATCTTTTCATTCAGCTCTGCTTCTTTCGGGAATGGTTTCTTTACCTCTTCCTGTGCAGTCGCAAGCTGCTGTTGTACGGTTTCCAGTTTCTGTTCGCTTTCCGTCAGCTTCCTGTCAATGGAAGAAAGGGTGTTATGGATACGCTGCATATTTCCTACCGGGTCTTTTCCGATCTCCAGTTTATAAGAGCATTTTCCTTTGACCGTCAGCTCAAACGCATTGGAGAACATATTGTAGGAAGCAGATAACGTAAACCCATGATATTCCCCGACCTTTCCGCCGGTGCTAACGGTTTTTAGTCCTGCACAGGCAGCAATCAACGCTTCGCCTGCTTCTTTCTTATCTTCATAAAGGACATTTCCTACCGTCATGGCAAATGTGTCATTATCCTGTAAATCCACGCTTTTTACTACCTGCGAATCCACCTGCATCCCGGCAATCCGCTCTTTCAATGCACTGATCTGTACCGGGAAATTCTTTGCAATATCGGATTCCAGACGGTAAATCTGACTGGTATGGTTTGCCTTTAAGAGTTTCAGCTTACTTACCTGCACATCCAGATCCATTTTTTCCTTAATGTACGGATTGCCTGTAGCAAGTGCCTTGATCTCTGCATAGGACAGTGCCGTATCATCCACATCTTCACAAGCCCTGACCGGGGATTTACTGGTCATGATCTGACTGATGAACTTCTGCTTATTCTCCAAAATCTGCCACATATACGCATCAAAAGTGTTCTCCGTCACATACCGGAATATCTTTACTTTGTCATTCTGGTTTCCCTGTCTTAAAATACGTCCCTCCTGCTGTTCCAGATCAGACGGCTTCCACGGACAGTCAAGGTGATGCAGAGCAATGAGCCTGTCTTGCACGTTGGTACCAGCACCGAGTTTCGGTGTAGAACCCATGAGGATTCTCACCTGTCCGGCCCGCACCTTTGCAAACAAATCTGCTTTCTTTGTCTCCGTGTTGTATTCATGGATAAACGCAATCTCTTCTTTCGGGATTCCCCTGGCAACCAGTTTGTTCCGGACATCATCATATACATTGAAAGTCCCATCCCCTTTTGGAGTAGACAAGTCACAGAAGATCAGCTGTGTTGTCCGATCTGCTTTTCCCTCGTCCCATACCTGAAAAGCATTTTCCACACAGGTATTGACCTTGCTTTTTTCTGCATCCGGAAGGAGTTCATTTAATAGCCTCTGATCCAATGCACATTTTCTTCCGTCATTGGTAATCTTGAGCATGTTGTCCTCGTAAGGCTGTACCTGCCTGTCCCGGACTGCTTCGGCACGTTCCGCTAGGGACGCTACCATGTCTTTCTGGAACTCGCTCGGCTTTAGAACCACATTTTCATATTCTGCTTCCGGCACAGGAAGTTTTAACATATCCGGTGTCTGAATGTCCGCACTCTCCTTGAAAAGAGCAATCAGCTCCGGCAGATTGAAAAACTTCGCAAATCTTGTCTTTGCCCGGTATCCGGTTCCTTCCGGTGCAAGCTCTATGGCAGTCTGTGTTTCCCCGAAAGAAGCCGCCCATGCGTCAAAATGTCCCAGTCCCAGCTTCTGAAGCGTTCCATACTGAAGATAACGCATATTCGTATAAAGCTCCGTCATGCTGTTGGAAATAGGTGTTCCAGTCGCAAAGGTCACACCCTTGCCGCCTGTGATTTCATCAAGATACTGGCACTTGGCAAACATATCAGATGACTTCTGTGCTTCTGTCTGTGCGATGCCTGCCACATTGCTCATTTTCGTATAAAGGAACAGGTTCTTGTAATTGTGGCTCTCATCCACAAACAGCCTGTCTACACCCAACTGCTCAAAAGTCACGACATTATCCTTACGGCTCTGGTCATTTAACTTGTCAAGCCGCACCTGCAATGCTTTCCTCGATTTTTCCATCTGCTTAATGGTATAACGCTCCCCGTTGTCTCTTTTTGCCTGATCAATAGCAAGCTCAATCTCATCAATCTGTTTTTCGATTGTGGCTGCCTGTCTTTCCTGTGATAACGGGATTTTTTCAAACTGACTATGCCCGATAATAACGGCATCATAATCACCTGTTGCAATACGGGAACAAAATTTCTTACGGTTGGCGGGTTCAAAATCCTTTTTCGTTGCCGCAAGGATATTTGCTCCTGGATATAACCGTAAGAAATCACTTGCCCATTGTTCAGTCAGGTGGTTCGGCACCACGAATAATGACTTTTGGCATAGTCCCAGACGCTTGCTTTCCATTGCCGCCGCTGTCATTTCAAAGGTCTTTCCGGCACCAACGCAGTGTGCAAGCAGGGTATTATCCCCATACAGCACATGGGCAACCGCATTTTTCTGATGCGGCTTTAATTCAATATCCGGTGTCATGCCCGGAAATTTCAGATGCGAACCGTCATATTCTCTTGGTCTGGTGGAATTGAAAAGCTCATTATATTTTGCCACAAGTGTCTGCCTGCGCTCCGGATCATGGAATACCCAGTCCTTAAATGCTTCCCTTATCGCTTCCTGCTTCTGGCTTGCAATCATGGTTTCCTTTTTATTAAGAACTCTTTTTTCCTTTCCATCTTCCTCAATGGTATCATAAACTCTTGTGTCTTTCAGATTTAAGGAATCTTCCAGTATCTTATAGGCATTTACCCGGCTTGTACCATAGGTCATGTTGACAAGCGTATTTCCAAAATCAGCGTTTTTCCCTTTAATGTTCCACTCTCCGGTCACACCCGAAAACTGCACCCCAATCGTATCTCTGCGGAATAAATGCTCCGGTGTCTGGAACGTATCACGCATGAAATCATTGATATATTTTGGATCAATCCATGTGGCACCAATACGCACCTCAATCTCCGATGCGTCCAGCTCCCTCGGCTGTACCTGCGTAAGAGCCTGCACATTTGGAGCATATTCCGGATGATTTTCCGCATAGGTTGCTGCAATGGCAAGTTTCTCACGCACATTTCCGCTGAGATACTGGTCTGCTGTCTCCCAGACATCGGTAAGCGGGTTCTGGAAAATAACACCACGAAGCTCCTCAATCAGCGTATCCTTGTCCTTTTCAGTCAGCTCTGCCATATAATCAAGGTCGATTTTAGCTTTCTCTGCTAAAGATACTGCCAATGCTTCACTTGCAGTATCCACACTTGTGACCACCTCTGCCCTTTTAATGGTACGCTTCGTGAACATATCCGCTTTGCCCTTGAAATTGCCCTCATCATCAAGTTTTTCCAAAGAACACAACAGGCAATAACTGCTGTCCTGATTAAAGGCTCTCTTATTCGTCTGCGAATTGATCAGACCATATTTTTTCAAGAAGGAATCGTATAATGTGTTTAATTCCGCCTGTTTTCCCTTGATTGCCGCATCGGAATATTCCTCAAGCTGCATATCAATCAGCTCCTGCGTACAGTTACGGATTGCCACCATTCCCTTGATACGTTCTTTTGCGGTGTCTGATACTTCCACAGGCTTCATGACAGAATTTTCACGGTAATACACTTCATTCTCAACTACGGTATAGCTGAAATTTTTAACGGACGGATCAGCCGGAATACTCTGCCTGCTCATGTCATCCGCAAGCTCCTCATCCAGATCAATCGTATCAATCTGTCCTGTAATGTTTTCAAGTGCTTTTGCTAACTGCTCCGCAAAAGGTCTGCTGTCATCTGCCCTGCAGGTGCTTTCCATGCCATAAGGACCGGATACCATTTCCATCTTTCCTACGATCTGCTCCGGATGCTGTGCAAAGTAAGCGTTCATTGCAATGCCATCTGCATCCTCTCCCAGATATACCCAGTCCGGCTCACGCTCTACCATGCGGTCACGCTTCTGGAAAAATAATATATCCGAAGTCACTTCTGTTCCTGCATTTGCCTTAAATGCGGTATTCGGAAGTCTCACCGCACCTAGCAGGTCTGCACGCTGTGCAAGGTATCTTCTGACCTCCGGACTTGCCTTGTCCATAGTTCCCTTACTTGTGATAAAAGCAACCACACCTCCGGGACGCACCTTATCCAACGTCTTTGCAAAGAAATAATCATGAATCAGGAAATTGTTTTTATCATACTGCTTGTCTGCCACCTTATACTGACCAAAAGGCACATTTCCGATTGCCACATCAAAGAAATCATTCGGATAATCAGTCTTTTCAAAGCCTTTGATCTGCACATCTGCCTGCGGATAAAGCTGCTTTGCAATGCGTCCGGTAATGCTGTCCAGCTCTACTCCGTAAAGCCTGCTCTCTTTCATGGAATCCGGCATCATACCGAAAAAGTTGCCGATACCCATGGAAGGCTCCAGTACATTTCCTTTGGAAAATCCCATTTTCTCCAATGTTTCGTACATCTGGCGGATAATGACCGGACTTGTATAATGGGCATTCAAGGTACTCTCCCTTGCCATGCGGTACTCCTCCGGTGATAGCAGTTCCTTTAACTGGTGATATTCTGCTGACCAGTTTGATTTGCTCTCGTCAAACGCATCGGCAAGACCACCCCAGCCGACATACTGGGATAAAATCTGCTGTTCCTGCGGTGTAGCATAACGGTTTTCGCCCTCGATCTGCTCCAACAGCCTGATTGCTGCAACATTTCTCTGGAATTTCTCTTTTGGAGAGCCTTCGCCCAAGCGATCATCACTGATATGAAAATTGACTGCGTTGCTTTTATCTGGTGCTGATACCGCCCTTTCTTGTGCTGATTGCCTTTCTGATGCAGGCTGTTTTTCCTCTGACGAAGGTGTAAGCGGCTCCCAATCTCCGGTAAGCACCTGCGACAGCATATCTTCAGTCTCTTGCTCTGCTTCTCCATTCTCCAGACGCTCACGGGCAGCCTGCGTGTCTATGTTGTCCAGTTCATCTTCGGTCTGTTCCCTTTCATCAGAGAACTCCGTCTCTGCTTCCCTGCCACTTTCTGCAAGCTCATTCCCCCAGTCCATTGCTTCCTGCAAAGTCGAAAATGTCTCCAATGCCGGACGGGTGGTGTCTGCCGTATCATAAATAGCATATCCGTCCACTTCCTTATCAATCCAAAGAAATACTCCCTCTGATAAGGTGGCACTCCACTGTGTCGGATTTCCATATTCATCATCTGCATCATGTACCACATGCCATGATAATTTCTGCGATTCCTCTTGTGAAAATTCTTGTTGTGGCTCAGTTTCATCCGGCTCTGCGATACCATCCGTCCCCTCAAACCTTGAAAACACCTCTGCTTCGTGTCGGTCAATATCTTCCTCTGCAATGGCATTGATATAATCGTCCTCTACCTCGCTACGCTCCGGCTTATGGTCGTATTCAAAGGATTTCCCATTGACCTGTGCATAATAAAAACTGCTGTCCTCAATGTCATTTCCAAGCAGGTATTTCTCTTTTTCACTGCCCCACTCATCAACCAGAACACACTCATATCCATCAATCGTGATCTTTTGCTGTGCTTCCCTTTCTTTTTCCCGAAGCACATTGATATATCTTCTCGCCTGATTGGTAAATCCGTCCAGCACTGCCGGATGTGAGCTTAGAATCAGATCATTGTTCTGCCACTCATTTTCCGCAACAATGCCCTTTGCCCAGTCCTTATTGTTCTGCGAAAAACGACCGTCATAATCAAAATGCGTAACCGTATTTGCAAGAACAAATTCCACACAGTCAATGCCATATTTATCTATGATCTCATCTGCGGTATTCCTCGGAAGAACAAAACCATTGAATTTCTCAGCAATCAGTGCATCAATGTCTTTCTTACACTCTAACCGCTGTCCATGCTCCAGACGGGAAAGCTCCCGTTGTCTCGCTTTCTCTGCCTGTTCTTCCTTGTAAGCCTTATAGTTTTCCTTCCCCTGTGGAGATAAGTATTTATCCTCTTTGATCAGCTCCCGAAGCCTTTTTTCCACAATATTCCAGTTCAGAAGCACTTTTGCATACGGATTGCCATAGCTGCCTTTCTCCAGACGGATACCTTTTCCATCATGTTCATTATGGGAATCATCATTACCCGGCAGTCCACCGGAACCGCCACCGATGCCATATTCATTTTTCAGAAAAGCAACCGTCTCCTTCTGATCATGCCCTTCCATGAAATACTCATAGATGCGGAAAGCTCCATGCTCATAGCCGCTTCCCCTGCCTAGTGCATAGTCAATCTCATCCTGTGTAATAAAATCTTCCTGTGCTACCTCCACCGCATCCGGCAATGGAAATTCCAGTCTCTCCTGGTCAAGGTCTGCTATCTCCGATAACAGATATTCCGGTGATTTCACATGCCGCCATTTTAATTCTGCTTCTCCAGAAGCAAGGCGGTTTGCCGCATCTTCCAAAATATTTTTAAGCTGTTCCCTGCCCTCATGGGTGGAAAGAAGCTCCATGAGTTTTGCTTCACTTTCCGGATAATTTCCTGCTTTTAAGCCAAGCTCCTCCGGCATTTCATCCATTCCATCCCGCAGAAAGAAATAGATCTGGTTGGCAACACGATTTCTCTCCTGTGTATCCACAAGAAATGCTTCACTGGTACTCATATATGTACCATTTTCGATCATAGAACGGATATGGATCTCCACATCTTCCCAATCCATCGTGACAATCGGTGTTTCCCTTGCCTGTGTTCCATAGCCGACACTCATGCCATGCTCATCGAACCACACCGATACCGGATTCCCATTGATTTCAAAGCCTTTTCCGGTCTGACCGTATTCATTTTTCAGAAAATCCACCATCTGCTCGGCATTTCTGCCCTCTGTGTACTTTGCGAAAATACGCTTCCTGCTGTGCTGTTTTCCTCCGCCACTCCTTAAAATGGTTTCAAGCTCATTCTGTGGCAAAGAAAAAGCAGCGGGCATGGTATATTTCATACTTGCTTCCGCTGCTGCGACTGTTCCGACCTGCTCCTCAAAAGAAGGAAACAGGCTGAGTTGTGTAAAGGTGGGCTCCGGTGCTTCTCCCCGGAGAAGATCATCTGCGTCTGTTACAGACTGTAAACCAGTTCTCCTAGAACCACTTCCTCTGCTCGGTTCCGAATGTTGTTCATCTTCGCTACCCAAAGCATCTGATCGGTTTCCTTGAGCTGTTCTGTCACTCCCTCGGTTGCCGCCATCTGGCTTGTCAGCTTCTCCATTCTCTCCTCTGCCTGCTTCTGAATGGTCAGCAGGTGTTCTTTCAATGTCCCTTTCAGAAGAAACGCTGAGTACACGCCCCTGTGGTTCTCCTTCAGATAAGTCTCCCTCATCATTCCGTACTTCGTTACGGTTCCCTCCGGCTGAATGTCCGCCTGTAATGTCGGAATCAGATAATCCCCGTTCTTTTCGTATGTCAGATTCATCGCTATTGCCCCTTTCTACGCTGTTTTGATTGTTGTCAATATATTCCTCATGTCCGCTCTCACTTTTACGCTTTAACGCATTGTAGTCTATTTCAGAAGTATTTGCAAGTCCTTTCTGCGTTAAATTTTCTGTTTGTTCCTGTTCGTGGCTTCTGTTATATGCCCTTATGGTTCTTCCAATCTCTAAAAGTACCGGTTTTGCAAGCTCATTGGCTGCATCTCCAAGTACTGCTAGGGTATCCATGGAATTAAATTCATAGATATAATCAAAAGCAAACTCAGAACCATACTCCTGCATATCTGCACCGCAGGCAGATAAAAGTGTAAAGGAAATACTGTCCGATAATGTCTCCCGCAAACGGATACCAACATTCTGCTCGTCCAGTCCCTCTAAGAAACTGTCCTCGATCATGTACTGCAGATCCGGCAGCAATTCCTCATAATAATCTGCCGCAATCCTCTCAGCTATCTCCATAAGTCTTTCTTCAAACAGCTTCTTATCATCGGTAGCACCATAAGTCTGCTCCAGACGCTTAATTACATCTTCCTTATGTTCCTCATGTAATTCCCAGAGTTCCGGATACCGTCCGATTCTCCTTGCCGCATGGACATCTGAAACATCAAATACATATTTCAGGCGCTTGCCATGTGCATCATCCTCGTCCAAAAGTGCGATACCTTTTGCACCTTTGTTTACCCAGCAGTGCATACGCTCATTCCACAGCTCTATGGAAGCACACGCTGTTGCGTCCGGTCTTTGTGCATAGATTAAAAGCTGTTCCCGGAACGGATACTTGTATAATCTCGCCGCTGTAGTCAGGTATTTCATCCATTCCTCACGATTTTTGACAACCTCGGCTGCTGTCTCTTTTGCCAGAGCCGATATAAAATCATATTTTCTCACACAGTTCTCCTTCCTGTCATAGATACGACAAAAAGGCAGCCACATACACTACATGACTGCCTTTCCCTTACTTCCCGTTACATTCCTATTCTGTTGTACCAAAGCTGAAAGTCTTACTCTCAGCCGCTTTCTTAGGCGTAAATCTCGCCTTAACTTCCGCAATCCTCCCCTCTAATGCCTGAAACATAGCATCTACCTGTTCCTGTGTATATTCGTAGGAACCCCGATTTGCAAGATTCTCCAGTCTGCCAATAGCATCCACCGCCTTATTCATGCGGTACTCACCAATACGGATAAACTTCTCCGCCTTTGTCTCATTTTCCTTTGCCGCAGGCTCACCCTGCATTTCCTCTGCTGTCATTGTTACATTTGTTTCTTCCATGTGTTTTCCTCCATTTTTTGATAAAAAATTAGAGCGTACAGGTTTTCCCATACGCTCTGACGCTGTGTTGTTATTTTAGTTATGTGTGGTATTAGTGTTGCACCGACAAACTTGAAGTTGTCAATAGCGTTTAACAGAATTAAGATTCTTTTTATTCCTTTATTCTGCCTTATTAAGATGTCACAAATCAAGAATACTTCTCAATTTGTGGCACTAATTCATTAAACAAAATGTGCTATAATCGAATGTCTTTCTTCAACTATATTAAACCTAAATGTTTTTCGACACAAGTTAATGTACTCTCAACTGTACTATCCACAGTTCTCTCTATCCAAAAGAAAGAACTGCTTTTAATTTCCTCTATGCGATTTACATTGAGTTCATATAAGGTAATATTCACAGTTTGTTTGGCTTTTTCTATATCAGTCGCTGAATTTAAGTACTGAAAAAATCCCTGATGATCTGGTCGATTACCATATTCATCAACAAGATTAGATGGGTCTTTTATGAGAAAAACAACTCTCGCTGGTTCAGAAAAAGCGAGTGCCTGAGCAACTGTAAGATGACAATCGCACAAAACTTTCTTATTTTCTGATAAACGAATCAAATCAAGAAGAACAAACTCTAACTGTTCACGAGTATTATTCAACAGCCAATTCTTATATTCTTCAACTGTTCTTCCAAAAAATTCATCTGCACTGTTAAAATACGTATTCATCGCAGGCTGAAATAATGGGTTCGACATTTTTTTGTGCTCGTCGAATCTCTCATCAACATCAAATAGTTCAAATCCATACTTTTCCGCCAACGCACGTGAAACGGTTGTCTTTCCTCCACAAGGTGTTCCCGTTATAAAATAAACATTTTTTAAGTACTCTTTGATTACATTATCTTGAAATATCATTGCACAATCTCCTTTATTAAATAGTTTTTCGGGTTCTGCCTATACATAAAACTATTTAACATAGTTCTATGAACTCAGATATTTCTTAATTTTAAGAACATCATCATATTCATTTCACCTCCACAACTTCCGATTGAGATTTCACCTGTTTTAAGAAATTTAATAACTGTTATATTTTATTATTAAATTCTTCGCACCCCCTTGAAAACACTGGATTTGTCGCAGGTGAGCTTTCCCTTATTATTTCCCTTGTGTTATATCGTCCCATCAGTGTTTATGCACTCTGATAAGGGCAAATACAAGGGCAAGAAAAATCTATAAGACAGTATAACACAAAATAAAAGTGACATGGTGAACTGATTGAAATGCTTCTTAATTTTTGCTACTACTGATTGATTAAATGATAAGGAGATGGGATACGATGAGAACAATATTTGCAGAATACAATCCACAGTGCAACAGCATTGATGTATATACTAATACGGGCTATATACTCCGTATTGATTGTTGGGAAGCAGAAAAAAATTTAAGAACCACACCTGGATCTGATTGTGCTTTGACATCGCTTGCAATCGATGAGCCATTAGAATATGCAAGGTTATATCTTGATGGGAATTTACAGATGTGGGTAGATGCTGAAGATTCATTAGAGTTATGATTATTCCAATCAAAATCTACTAGAATTTATTAAAAATTAGCTTCATAATTTTAAAAGGACAGCCCTATTGCTATGAGGCTGTCCTTAAAAATACAATAGATAAACCTAGATTATTCTTGCTACTATCTGATTGTTAAATTTTCTGTATTCCATATTGCAAATCTCCCTTTTCGCAATATTTTATTAGTATGAATGCCAGAATCGCTGAAAAAACACGTGCCAATACCGTACTCCACCATATCATAATCTGTCCACCAAATAAAGGTGGTAAAACAAGCATAAATATCAGCATCAATACTGGTTCAATGAATGTAAGAATGTATGACAATCCACTTTTTTCAGTAGCATAAAATCCAGCTGTCGCTATTCTGGTAATCGCAACAAATGGTAATGACACTAAAAATATAGGTACAATTTTAGAAATCTCAATACTTACTTCATAAGAAGCTCCGAAAACCCCTCCAATATTTGCTCTGTTTACATACATGATAATTCCACCACAAACAGCAAGAATTATTGCAAAAATGTATGCCATTCTCTGAACTCCTCTCAGGCTTTCTTGATCCTTCTCACCATAAAAACGGCTCATTAAAGGTTGACTTCCATCACCTACGCCCTGCAATATGAGATATATGATACAGATAATATAGGATACACATGCATAAGTTGCAATAGCTTTTTCTCCCCCATAAGAAGCGGAGAATCGGTTTATAAACACCAATGAAATATTAGGAGTCAATGCTAGCCCAAATGGTGCAAGACCTACTCTGAATATAGCGCCACACATTTCTTTTACATTTTTTAAGGATACATACACATAAAACTTTTTATTATATAATGCGTATATGATTGCAATTGCTGCAGTCACACCCTGTCCGGCTATTGTAGCTGTGGCTGCACCTTTCATGCCCATTTCATATATCCATACAAAGATAAAATCCAGAACAATATTGGTTATGAATCCACCAACCATCGCAAACATTGACCAGAAAGAGTTTCCATAATTTCTAATGAATGGCATCATTCCAGTTCCAAGAATCTGCAATATTGCTCCAAGTGCTATAATTTTGATATAATCTGTCGCATTTGTTAATATAATTCCATCTGCTCCAAGCAATCCTAAAATTTTAGACGAAAAGGAGTAAATAATTATGGTACTGATAACACTTACTATTACAAGAAGCCACCAGCTTGTAGCAATAAATTCTTCTGCCCGTTTTCCTTTCTTTTCTGCTGCATTAATTGAGTAATAAACAGCTCCTCCCATACCAATTCCTGTTCCAAGAGCCTGAATCAAAGCCACAATCGGATATGCAATATTAATAGCCGAAAGTCCAGCATCTCCTATGGTATTGCCTACAAAATATCCATCCACTATCGCATATATTCCTGATAATGCAAATGCTATAATAGATGGAATAACATATTTAAAAAATAATGATTTATGATTCATTTTTCTTACAATCTCCTTCCTTGAAAAGTCTGATAAACAGCTCTGTATTATCATTAAGACTTTCTATATTCTCTAATCCCATTTTTTCGATTACATATATTTCTTTTGAGTGCAGTTTTTCTATGATATCTTTCGTATATTCCATTCCTGATTCTGTGAGGCATATCAGCTTATTTCTCTTGTCTGAATCATCAGATACCATATTGATGTATCCTTTTTTCTGAAAATCTTTTAGTATCGTATTTACCGTTTGCTTAGGTATATTCCATTTTTCACTTATCATTTTCTGCGTGCATCTTCCATTACTTTCATAAAATGAATACAAAGCAAAAACTCCATTTGAAGACAGTCCCTGATCCTTTGACCATTCCTCATACATTGCTGTACATTCTTTCCATAAAGCATAATATCGTTGCAACTGTATTATCATATTATTATCTTTTCTCATCTTTTTTCTCCTTAAATTAGTACGAATCCGGACTTTTATAGTATAGTCCGAGTTCGTACTAATTGTCAAGATTTATTTATATACTTTTTCTTTATATAAACAATCAATAGTCCCTTACTAAGGACAGGAAGATTATGAAATTTCCCTGTCCTCTTTTAATAATATCCTCGTTCTTCCATCCAGTCTTTCACATAACATCTGATTCCAATATAAATAATATGCGACAGTAATAGCAATACAATAAGATTTATCGGATTAGCGTTTTTAATCCATTCTCCAAAGTAAATTACAACAGCTGTACTCGTTATCGCTACCACGATACTGATGATATCCCAACAATATTTCCGGTAGATTTTTCCTACCTGATAACCAATCCCGATTATCAGCCACCCGGTTATTACGAATAAAATTGCCATGACAGTACCGGCAATCAGCCAGTACACAATCCCGGAAAGAATACTGTTAGGTATTCCACTGCTTAACTGTCCGAAAGAGTCTGCACCTGTCACAAACTCCCGAAATAAACTTCCCATTCCTTTTCCTAACGCACCGAAAAAGACGATACAGTCGTTAAGGAAAACCGGCGAAAGAATCGCAGTAAACAGTGTTGTTGTTATGCTGTACCATGCCAGTAGAAACAAGATACTTTCATAACCAATCGTCATATTTTTATATTTCTTTTCTAACTGGCTTTTACGGCTATCGCATTTTTCTTTTGCTTTCCGGTAAGCAGTACGGTCACATTTTTCACATTTCTCATAAGGCACTTTTTTCTCAACAGCTACCTCTACCGTCTTTTGGTGTGTCTGTGCATAAAGTTTTTCCTGCTCTGCTTTTTCATACTTAAATTTCCATGCCACGGCTTCTGCGTCGGCTCTTTTCCTGCTGTCTGTCTCGCTGGTCAATCGTTCCTCTGTTTGCCTTAATCTTGTCCGCAATGCTTCGATATTCTCGGCTCTGTTTTCGCTGTTCAATTTCTCGTTCAAGGTCAGCGATTCGCTTAGCTGCCTGTTTAGTTCCTGGATTGTCTGGTCTTTCTGATCCAGTTCGTCCTGCATCTGTTCGGTCATCAGCAGAAGTTCTTCCACCTGCCCGACGTTCTCTAAGTTTCTGCATTCGCTCATCGATCTCCCTCGCTTTCTCTATCTGCTGTTTAAGGTCAGCAATTCGCTGTTCTGTTTCTGCAATAAGCTGTTCTCGTTGTTCAGCTTCTGCGTTAATTCCTGCCATTGCTGATTCTCGTTTTCCAACTGTTCGATTCTGGTTTTCTGTTGCTCGATCTGTGAGAGCAGTTCTTCTGTATCTGGCAAAAGATTTAGCAGCCTGGATAATTCGCTGTTTAAGCTTTTTAAACTCTGGTTCTGCTCCTGAAAAGACAGGAGCTGCCTGTCCCGTTCCTGCAATTCCTGTACCATCTCTGCCATAAGATTCTGCTGTTCCTCGATCTGGTTTATCATTGTCTCCATCATGGGAATGACTTCCCGGCTTTCTTCTAATGTCACGCAATCGCTCCTTCCATTGTGTTAATGCACTGGATACTTTTCCAAAAGAAATCTGTATTTTATCCAGCAGTGCATTTTGTCTTTTTATGATCTGGTTTTCCTCTACTTTCCATGAAGTAGAGGATGTCTGTCCGTTTTGAAATTTCTCGTCAATTTTTCTGGCATCTGCGCCCTCATGGATCGTCGGTATCTCTAATTTTCCCTGCCTTGCATAAGAACGGTGGTCAATGTGATTTTCCGTTTTCAAATGTGCATTACAGACGTTTGCCCATTCGCTCCGCCATAGCTCACAATTTTTCGGATTGTTCCACCCGGTAGCATCGGTTAATACACGTTTCCACTGTTTGCGGTTCCTTGTCCCGACTTTCTGGACTCCATTTTCATCAAGTACGGGGATTCGGATTCCATGACGGTCAGGGTTCTTTTTATCCTGCCACCAGTCCGGATGGGATTCATCCACCACAATATTTCCATTTTCATCTCTGACAAACTCCCAATCCTTGATTTCTTTGTTCCCCCATGAGTGGTCTGGATTGAATGGTCGCATCGTCACAAGTAAATGCACATGGGGATTTCCATCTCCTTTATCGTGGATACTCCAGTCCGCACACATTCCCTTATCTACAAAGGTCTTTTGAATATATTCAGTTGTATAATCAATCTGTTCCTGTCGGCTCCATTCTTTCGGAAGCGAAAATTCAAATGACCTGCCGAGTTGTGCATCCGAGGTCTTCTCAATCTTCAAAACTTCATTCCATAAACGCTGTTTCTGAAAAGTAAGTTTAAATTTTCCCAGTGCAGCATCTTTGTTATCTGCTCTTTTATATCGGGCAGATTTCTGAAACCGTCTGATATTTTCAGCAGGTACGTTCAGCCATTCCTGTGGTGCATTTTCACACATCAACAGGCTGGTATAAACGACTTCTTTTTTGGCAGTGTAGTAGCTGATCCTGCCTGTTTCTTCATTTTTCATCACATCACCATTGAGATACGCAGATGCTGATATGATGGATTTCCCTTTGCTGCGTCCAACAATCTTTACTGTATAATGAAAAATCGCCATGCTCCGTTTCCCCCTTTCTGCCGTATCCGGCTTTGATTTCCGGCAGGTAACGTTTTCCCAAAAAGAAAATGGTATCTGCCGGAACGCCCTCTGCGTAAGAGTGCCCTGTGCATAACAGCCTGCATGGAATGCGCCCCTCTGGCGAAGAGTGCCTCCTGCGGCATGAGCAG
>OOBM01000840.1_pt1 | contig 20635 bp, 18 predicted proteins | sample 1671581 | NCBI WGS metagenome assembly OOBM01 (sample SAMN06348171, study PRJEB24527) | human gut metagenome
GGGGGAAGCGGCTGTCAGCAACAACAACACGATAGAAGGGAGCCTTCTTGGCGCCGACGCGGCGCAGACGAATCTTAACTGCCATGGTAATATCCTCCAAAAATTTCTTGTTCCCCGGTTTACGGGGGATTAAATCTATCTGTACAACCCCACAGCGGGGTGTATACCGGAATTATTTCATGCCTCTAAAGGCGCCCGGGTTGCCCATCAGGCCGCCCAGCTTGCGGGCAAAGCCCTTGGGGCTCTTCTTGAACTGCTTCATCATCTTCTGCATCATCTCAAACTGCTTGAGCAGCTTGTTGACATCAGACACCTGAGTGCCGCTGCCCGCAGCGATGCGGCGCTTGCGCTTGGGGTTGATGATGGAGGGGTCTTCGCGCTCGGCCTTGGTCATCGAGTAGATCATGGCCTCGATGCGGTCGAAGGCTTTCTCGTCGATCTGGCTGGCGTCGATGCCGGACATTCCGGGCATCATGCTCAGCATGGCACCCGCGCCGCCCATCTTGCGGATCTGGGCGAACTGGGCCAGCATATCGTTCATATCGAACTTGTTTTCCATCATCCGCTTGGCGGTCTCTTCGGCCAGCTTCTCGTCGGCGGCATCCTGTGCGCGCTCGATGAGGCTCAGCACATCGCCCATGCCGAGGATCCGGCTTGCCATGCGGGAGGGATGGAAGACTTCGAGGTCATCCAGCTTTTCGCCGGTACCCTGGAACTTGATGGGCTTGCCGGTGACAGACAGCACCGAGAGGGCTGCGCCGCCGCGGGTATCGCCGTCGGTCTTGGTGAGGATGATGCCGTCGATGCCGACCGTTTCGTTGAAGGTCTTGGCGACGTTCACGGCGTCCTGACCGGCCATGGCGTCCACGACCAGCAGAGTCTCGTCCACGGGGACAGCCTCTTTGATCTGGACCAGCTCCTGCATCAGCACTTCGTCGATCTGCAGGCGGCCTGCGGTATCGAGGATGATGATGTCGTTGCCGTAGTCCTTGGCGTGGGCCAGTGCCTTTTTGGCGATGGCAGGCGGCTTTTCGCCGGGCAGGGTGAAGACCGGCGCACCGGCCTGTTTGCCCACCACCTGCAGCTGGTCGATAGCGGCCGGACGGTAGATGTCGCAGGCCACCAGCATCGGGCGGCGGCCCTGCTTGATGTAGTATTTTGCAAGCTTTGCTGCGTGGGTCGTCTTGCCGTTGCCCTGCAGGCCGCAGAGCATGATGATGGTCTGGCCCTTGTTCTTGATGACCAGACGAGGCGCTTCCTCGCCGCCCATCAGGGCGACCAGCTCCTCGTTGACGATCTTGACGACCTGCTGGGCAGGGGTCAGGCTCTCCATGACCTCCTGGCCCATGGCGCGCTCGGAGACCTTTGCGCAGAAATCCTTCGCCACTTTGTAGTTGACGTCGGCTTCCAGCAGGGCCATCCGGACCTCGCGCATAGCGGCTTTGATGTCCGCCTCGCTCAGTTTGCCGTGGCCGCGCAGCTTTTTGAACACACCGGCAAGGCGGTCGGTCAAAGATTCAAATGCCATTGTTCGGTGCTCCTCTCAAATCAGTTTTCAGCTCTCATTCACTTCGTCGATGGAGCGGATGAGCCTCAGCATCTTGTTCAGAGTGGCGGCATACTCGGTGGTGGTCAGCCGGGCGTTCGGGCCGGTGCATTCAAACCGGGCGTCGATGACCAGCTGCTCCAGCTCTTCCAGTGTCTGCTGCACCCGGCGGTACCGGGCCGCGAAGCCGACCTTTTCTTCCAGCTCCTTGAGGGCTGTTTCGCCATGCTTGATGGCGTCCCGCGCCCCCTGCCGGGTGATGCCGAAGTTTTCTCCTATCTCGCTGAGGGAGAGGTCATCGTTGTAATACTGGCGCAGCATCTCGCGCTGTTTGGGCGTGAGCACTTCGCCGTAAAAATCGAGCAGATAGCCCATTTCAAAGTCTTTTGCCATGTTCTGTCCTGCTCTGACCTCCGCTGTTTGTAAAGGTTTTTTGCTTTACATACGGAGTATAGCAGACGGGGTGTCCCTTGTCAAGGACTTTTTGCGTCATTTTGCCAAATTTTCTTCCGATTTTTCTCTTTTCTGCCCAAGCCCTGCTTGACGCTTCCTCTCCTTTGCGTTAAAGTTATAGGCGTAAGCTTTCCCCCGGACGCGAAAGGAGACCGCCCGTGCCTATCTACCCCAACATCTACCAGACCCTGCTGCCCGGCCCCATCGTCGAGCTGCGGGGCTATCTTGCGGCCTGCGGGCTGCGGGGGCGGCTGTACGCCTATCTGAACTACAACGGCCCCACCGGCACGGCGCGGGACGAGCTGGCTGAGGGGATGCTGGCGCTGGCCCTTGAGCGCGGGGCGCTGACCCCCGGCCAGACCATCGTGGAGGCCGTGTCAGGGCCTTTTGCCACAGCGCTGACGCTGGCGGGGCTGACGGCGGGCCACCCGGTGACGCTGGTCATGCCGGAGGACGCCCCCGCCATGCGGCAGGAGAGCCTGCTCCGCCTCGGAGCGCAGATCATCCATACCCCGGCCCAGGCGGGCCCTGCAGGCGCACGGGCGCTGGCAAAAGCCACCGCCGCCGAAAAGGGCTGGTACTATATGGACTGGCTCAACAACGACGACAACCCCACCTATCACCGCCGGGTGACGGGGCCTGCACTGGTGCGCTCCATCGCGCGGGAGGGTTCCAGCATCGTGGACAGCATCGTCATCGGCGTGGGCAGCGGCGGCACCATCACCGGCGTGGGCGAAACGGTCAAGGCGTGGACGAATGACGTCCGCATCGTTGCAGTAGAGCCTTACGAGAGTCAGGCCCTGAGCAGCGGCCTCACCGGCTCGCATGGCATCCCGGACATCGGCTTCGGCCTCGTTCCCGGCAACTACAACTCCTATGTAGTGGACAACATCGCTGCCGTCGCCACCGCCGATGCCGTCCGGGCGGCGCAGCGGGTCCTGCGCACCGATGCCATCCCGGCCTCCCCCAGCGCAGGTGCCGCCCTTCACGCAGCGGCCCAGCTTATCGCAAACGGCAAAAGCCGTTCGGCACTGGCCGTGTTCAGCGCACGCCAGAACATAGTATAAAAAGGAAAAGAGAAGGAATCCATGACAAAAGACATGACGACCGGAGCCATCACGCCCCTTCTGGTCAAATTCACCATCCCGCTGGTGCTGGGCAACCTGTTCCAGCTCACTTATAACGCCGCCGACAGCATCATCGTGGGCAAATTTGTCGGCGAAGACGCCCTTGCCGCCGTCGGCACCTCCAACCCGCTGATGACGCTGGCCATCCTCTTCATCAACGGTCTCTGCCTCGGTGCCGGCATCCTTGTCAGCACGGCCTATGGTGCCGGAGACACCCAGCGCGTGGAGCGTCAGGTCTCCACCACCGCCATCGCAGGCACGGTGTTCTCGCTGGTCTTTTCGGCCCTCTGCGTCCTGCTGGCGACGCCGCTGCTCCGGCTGATGCAGGTTCCGGAAGAGATCCTGCCCATCGCGGTGCAGTACCTCCGCATCGTCTTTGCGGGCCTCATCTTCACCTTCTTTTACAACTTTCTCGCCGCCACCATGCGGGCGCTGGGCGACAGCAAGAGCGCCCTTTACTTTCTGATGATAAGCTCCGTGCTGAACATCGGCGGCGACCTCTTCTTTGTCGAGGTGCTGGGCTGGGGCAGCGAAGGCTGCGCCCTCTCCACCGTCCTCAGCGAGGCGCTCTGCTGTGTGCTCTGCGTCGTCTATATCCAGTTCAAAGTTCCCGTCCTTCAGCTGGGGCGGCGCTGGTTCGTCTTTGACAGCTCTCTGCTGCGCAGCACCGTCCAGTACGGCTGGACCAGTGCCATGCAGCAGGCCACCGTCCAGCTGGGCAAGATCGCCGTGCAGGCCATCGTCAACACTCTGGGCATCAACGCAATGGCCGCTTTCACCGCCGCCAGCCGGGTGGACGACTTCACCTATATGCCCCAGCAGAACATCGCCCACGCCATGACCACCCTGATGGCTCAGAACCACGGTGCCGGCAAAAAGGAGCGGGTGCGTCAGGGCTTTTTCTGCGGCCTGCGCATCGAGCTCATCTACGGTTTCTGCCTGATGGCCGTCTGCCTGCTCTTCGCCCGCCCCATCATCTCCCTCTTCGTGGATGACCCCGCCGTCATCGACCTGGGCGTCAAGTTTCTGCGGTGTGCCTCCCTCTTCTACCTGATGCCCGGCGTGACCAACGGCATCCAGGGCGGCTTCCGCGGCCTCGGCGATTTGAAGATCACCCTGAACAGCAGTATGCTCAACATGGGCTTCCGCGTAGCCGCCTCCGCTGTGCTGGTGCTGGTACTCAAGGTAGACCTTCAAATCATGCCCGTGAGCTACGGCATCGGCTGGCTGTCCATGCTGGTCTATGAGCTGCCCCTGCTCATCCGCTACATGAAAGAGGACAAACTTTAACTCCGACAAAAAAAGAGCAGGGCGTGCAGCCATATGGCCGCACGCCCTGCTCTTTTTCGCTTTCAGGCTATTTACAAGGAGTTACTTATTCTTGTACATTTCCTCGTAGTACTTCTGATAGTTGCCGCTGGTGATGTGCTCCATCCACTCCTCGTGGTCGAGGTACCAGTCGATGGTCAGGACGATGCCCTTCTCGAAGGGAGTCTCGGGATACCAGCCAAGGTCGTTCTTGATCTTGGTGGGGTCGATGCCATAGCGGCGGTCATGGCCCAGACGGTCAGCGACATGCTTGATGAGGTCTTCGCTGATGCCGTCGTCCTTCAGGCGGTCGTGCAGCTGCTCGATGATGGTCTTGACGATGAAGATGTTGGGGCGCTCGTTGTGGCCGCCGACATTGTAGACCTCTCCCACCTTGCCGCCGTTGCAGACCATATCAATGGCCTTGCAGTGGTCCTCAACGTACAGCCAGTCGCGGATCTGCATACCGTCACCGTAGACGGGCAGCTGCTTGTGGTGCTTGACGTTGTTGATCATCAGCGGGATGAGCTTCTCGGGGAACTGGTAGGGGCCGTAGTTGTTGGAGCAGCGGGTGATGTTGATGGGCATACCGTAGGTGTCGTGGAATGCCATGACGAACATATCAGCGCTGGCCTTGGAGGAAGAATAGGGGCTGTGGGGGCAGAGCGGGGTGGTCTCCATGAAGAAGCCCTCAGCGCCCAGAGCGCCGTAGACCTCATCGGTGGACACCTGCAGGTACTTCTTGCCCTCTTTCCAGGTCTTGGCGTCGGCGTCGTACCAGGCTTCCTTGGCGCGCTGCAGCAGGTTGACAGTACCCATCACGTTGCTCTGGACGAAAATTTCGGGGTTCTTGATGGAGCGGTCAACGTGGCTTTCCGCGGCAAAGTTGATGACGTAATCGAAATCGTACTTTGCAAACAGGCTCTCGACCAGCTCCTTGTCGCAGATGTCGCCCTGCACAAAGACGTGGCGGGGGTCGCCCTCAACGTCCTTCAGGTTCTCGAGATTGCCGGCGTAGGTCAGCTTGTCGAGGTTGACCAGCAGGATCTCGGGGTACTTCTTGAGCATATAATGCACAAAGTTGGAACCGATAAAACCGGCGCAGCCGGTGATAAGATATTTTTTCATAAGTCGTTGATCCCTCTTTAATCCTTCATCCCATTGTCGCCGTCCCAGTGCTCAAAGAAGCAGGCCAGCGCATCTTTCCAGTCGCGCACATCGTTGCCGACGGTGCAGCGGAGCATCCGGTTGTCCAGAGCGCTCCACTTGGGGCGGTCGGCGCTGTCCGGGTGCTTTGCCTTGTACTCTTCGCTGGTGCAGGGAGCCACGGTGGCGTCCACGCCGGACAGGCGGATGATCTCCGATGCGAAATCATACCAGGAACAGATGCCCTCGCCGGTGCAGTGATACAGGCCGTACTCGTGGGTCACGCAGAGCTGCAGGATCTCGTGGGCCAGATCGACGGCGTTGGTCGGGTTGCCGCACTGGTCGTTGACGACTTCCAGCTTGCCGAACTTCTTGCCGGCGTTCACGATGGTCTTGACAAAGTTTTTGCCGTAGTAGCTGTAGAGCCATGCCGTGCGGACGATGAAGTGGCGGTGGCAGAACTGCTCCACATACTTCTCACCCATGAGCTTGGTGGAGCCGTAGGCGCTGATGGGGCCGGGAATGGTGGCCTCATCCTGCGGGATGCCGCCGTTCTCGCGACCGGAGAAGACGTAATCCGTAGAGACGTGTACCAGACGGGCGCCGGTCTTGGTGGCGGCCTGTGCCAGATTGCGGGGGCCGATGGCGTTGGCCTTGAAGGCAGCGTCATGGTTCACCTCGCAGCCGTCCACGTTGGTGAAAGCGGCGCAGTTGATGATGACGTCCGGGCGCTGACGGCGGATGAAGTCATCCACCATCTTGTAGTTGGTGATGTCCAGCTCCGGCAGGTCCACCGGAATGACCGTGGCGCTCACCAGCTTCTCGGGGATGGGGCCAAGCTCACTGCGGCCTTCCCGGAGCTGCTTGATGATCTCGGTGCCAAGCTGGCCTCTGCAGCCGGTAACAATGATTTTCATGCGGATACCGCCTCTCTTAATACTTCAGTTTGCCGTCGGCCACATTCTTGAGGTGCTGGCCGTAGGGGCTCTTGCCGTAGCGCTCTGCGCTTTCCAGCAGGGTATCGCGGTCGATCCAGCCGTACTTGAATGCAATTTCCTCGGGGGCGCTGATCTTGATGCCCTGACGCTTCTCGATCATCCGCACAAAATCGGCTGCCTCCACGAGGCTGTCCATCGTGCCGGTATCCAGCCATGCAAAGCCGCGGCCCAGCAGCTGGACGTCCAGCTCATCCTGCTTGAGGTACATATCGTTCAGGGTCGTGATCTCCAGCTCACCGCGGGCGGAGGGCTTGACCTGCTTTGCCATCCTGACGACTTCCTTGTTGTAGAAATACAGGCCGGTGATGGCGTAGTTGCTCTTGGGATGCTGGGGCTTCTCCTCGACGCTCAGTACCTTGCCGTTTGCGTCGAACTCCACGATGCCGAAGCGCTCGGGGTCCGGCACATAGTAGCCGAAGACGGTGCAGCGGCCCTTGTTCTCGGCGTTGGAGACAGCATTCTTCAAAATCTTGGAGAAGCCGTTGCCGTAGAAGATGTTGTCGCCCAGGATCATTGCGCAGCAGTCGTCGCCGATGAACTCTTCACCGAGGATGAAAGCCTGAGCCAGGCCGTCCGGGGACGGCTGGACCTTATATTGCAGATGGATGCCGTACTGGCTGCCATCGCCCAGCAGCGCCTCGAAGCGGGGCGTGTCGGTGGGGGTCGAGATGATGAGGATGTCCTGGATGCCCGCCAGCATGAGGGTGGACAGAGGATAATAGATCATCGGCTTGTCGTAGACGGGCAGCAGCTGTTTGCTGGTGACCATCGTCAGCGGATAAAGCCGGGTGCCGGCACCGCCGGCCAGAATGATACCTTTCATTTTGTGCACTCCTTATATTATGAAATAAAAAAGTTGTGCAGCTTGTACAAGGCCCGACAGCGTATCCGCCGGGTCCTGTATGGATTCAAAGCGGAGCTGCGTCCGCTGTAAACAATGTTGGTGGTAATACGCCGCCAGCCGCCGGGCTTCCCGCGCCACGCGCGCTGGCAGGATCTCGCTATGCACTACTGGCAAGCTTGCGATAGTATTACACCTTATTTTACTATCAAATCGAAAAAAAAGCAAGGAAAGAGCGCCCTCCGCAAAAATTTTTGCGGAGGGCGCTCTTTTGTTTCATCAGCAAAGGCTCAGAACTTGAACCCCCACTTGTGGAAATACCGCAGCAGGCTCCCGGTCTGCCACAAAAAGGGCTTGAGGCTGCGGTGGGCCGCACGATGCCATGCATGGATGGCGGTGTACTGCGGCACGAGGTAGGCTTTGCCGGTGGTGCGCATCTTCTGGGTCAGGTCGGCATCCTCCACATACATGAAGTAGTGCTCATCGAAGCCGCCTACGGCCTTGAACTCCGCCGTCCGCACGGCGGAAAAGCTGCCGGTGCAGAACTCGATCTCAACGGGAGCGGACAGATCTTCTCCCTCCATCAAATACGCGCGGTTATATTTCTCCCAGAATTTCAAAAACGGCAACTGTCGGTAGACCATGGGCCGCAGCGCACAGCGCCGCAGCGGCAGGCTCTGGGAACGACCATCCGGGAAGCGCAGCCCCGGCCGGGCCATCACAGCATCCGGATGCTCTGCCATCCAGTCGGCCAGGTCGCTGAGGGTATCAGCAGTGAGCTGGATGTCCGGGTTCAGGATGAAGTGGTAGTCGCTCGTCAGCTCCGGCAGGACGGTGTTGTGTCCGGTGCCGAAACCGCCGTTCTTCTTGCGGCAGCGCACCTCGACTTTCTGGCCGGGCTGAGTGCTCAAAGCGCCGCCCTTCACGGCGGCTTCCAGACGTGCGCCGCTGCCGTCGGGGCTGGCGTTGTCCACCAGATAGAGGGTCAGCGGGTGGCGGCGGGTGTATTGCAGCACCGTCTGCGCCGCCTTGAGGGCTTCGTCGCAGCCGTTATAGACAACGATACAGGCAGAGAGTTCCAAGTTTTATGCTCCTCATTTTTATAGCTCAGACCTTTCCGCCATGCCAAGGGCTCCCCTTTTTCAGGGGAGCTGGCGAGCGAAGCGAGACTGAGAGGTTGTTCCTCTTTTATTTATTCCAGCGGTAATATCTTCAGGCTGAAATCTTCGCGCTGGATGTCGAAGTTGGGATTGGTGCAGGGGTCGCCCGCAGCCAGCAGATTGCCCCAGCGGGCCTGAAAACGCAGCACCTCGCCCTGAAAACGCTTCTGCTTTTCGGGGTTATCCTCCATGCCGCGGCTCTTGCTCTCGTAGTGGTAGAGCTGGGCAAACGGAGTGAAGACGTTGGTGTAGCCTGCCTGACGGACGCGGACGCAGAAGTCCACATCGTTGAAGGCCACGGCATAGCTCTCGTCCAGACCGCCCACTTCGTCGTAGATCTCCTTGCGGATGAGCAGGCAGGCGGCAGTGTCAGCGTAGACGTCCTGCACATAGTTCAGGCGGCCCATATAGCCGTCGGAGCTGGCGGGATAGTACTTGTGCAGATGGCCCGCCACGCCGCCGATGCCGAAGCCGACACCGGCGTGCTGGATGGTATCGTCCGGGTAGAGCAGCTTTGCGCCCACGCAGCCCACCCGCTTCTGCTGGGCATACATGACCATCTCTTCCAGCCAGGCGGCGGTGATGACCTCGGTGTCGTTGTTGAGCAGAAGCAGATACTCACCGGTGGCGAACTTCTCGCCGAAGTTGTTCAGGGCGCTGTAGTTGAAGCCCTTGCCCTCCCAGGTGACGACCTTGAGGGTGTCGGGGTGCTCTTTCTGCATCCGCTCGTAGGTGCGGAAGGTTTCGGGGGCCTTGCTGTTGTTCTCGATGAGGATGATCTCAAAATCCGGGTAGGTGGTGCGGGCGTAGATGGACTCCACGCAGGTCTCCAAGTCGCGGATGTGGTCGCAGGTGGGGATGAGGATGCTCACCCGGCCCGGATGGTCGATCGTATAATCGGTCTTGTAGTAGCCCGGCGTACCCGGAATGAGGGACACATCGTCCACGGCCACGCCGCAGCGGGCGTAATGAGCCTTGAGGGCGGCAATGCCCGCGTCGATGCAGTAGGTCTTGGCGGAGATGTCGCTGGCCGTGCTGCCGGGGCTGGAACGCCAGTAATAGAGGGCGTGGGGGATGTGGACGATCTTCCGGGCCGTCTCGGTCAGGCGGAGGAAGAGCTCGTAATCCTGACTGCCGTTGTACTCCATCCGCTCCGGGCCGCCTGCAGCATCCATCAGCCGGCGGCTGAACAGGGTCAGGTGGCAGATATAGTTGTTGGAGCGAAGGTTGTCCAGCATGAAATCAGGCTTGAAGTGGTAGAGCACCACATTCTCCACCTTGCCCTCAAAGGTCGCCTCATCGGTATAGACGAAGTCGGCTCCCTGCTCGGCGATAGCCTTGGCCGCGTACCAGAGGGCGCAGGGATGGAGGATGTCGTCGTGGTCCAGCAGGGCGATGAAGTCGCCGGTGGCCATCTCGATGCCTTTGTTGGTGTTGCCGGGGATGAGCTCATTCTTCTCCAGCTTCCTGTAGCGGATACGAGGGTCCACAGCGGCGCGCTGCTGCACCATCTCGCCCACACCCGGGGCAGTGCCGGCGTCCACACAGCAGAGCTCCCAGTTGCGGTAGGTCTGGTTCACGACGGAATCCAGCAGCTCTTCGAGGAAGTCCAGCGGGGTGTTGTAGAGCGGCACCACGATGCTGATCTTGGGGCCTGCAGGCTGGTCGCCTACCTGCCGCACCAGCAGTTCCACCGGTGCGAACCGGTCGGCGCGCATGACTTTGCCCGGGAAGAGGGCGGCGTACTCGCGGCGGGCGCGGGCCAGTTCCCGCACACCCTCGATGCCGCCGCTGCGCAGCTCCCGCAGGAGCACGAAGAAGGGCAGAGTGTGCCAGAGCTGGCGGCTCTTGCTGACGACATAGCGCATGGGCCAGGTCATCTTCCAGAACTTCGAGCCGGTCACCTCGCCCAGTGTCTTTTCCAGCTGCTGCTCGTGGCTGCGGCTGAGCGAAAGGTCGCTGCGCAGCCGGGCGATGAGCTCAGCTTCCTCGCCGCAGGTGCGCTCAGCGCGCACCATCCGGTCACGCAGGATGTCCATTTCCATCTCGTAGCCCCGCACCATCTTCAGCTGGGTGGGCTGGCTGGTGCAGAACAGCGCCGACTGCTGGACGCGGCCCTTGCTGCGCCAGCCAAAATCGCGGAAGTATCCCCGCTGAGCCAGCTGCTCGGCCCAGCTCGCCATCACGGTGCTCTCATCGCTCACCAGCAGCACCCGGGCGGGCAGCGTCTCGGGCAGCGTTTCCCACGCGGGGTCTGTCACCACCAGAAGCTCTGCCGCAGAGCTCTCTGTCCACTCTTCTGTCTCCACACCTGCACGGTGCAGGGCCTTGGCCAGCAGGGACATCTGCTCTCCCAGCAGGGCCGCCGAGGCGGGGTTTGCCTCCTCCACGATGCGCTGCGCCAGTGCGCGGCAGCGCTCCCGCTCCCACTTTTCTTTCTTTTCCTTCTCCAACTGCATTCCGTTCTCTCCACCTGTTGTTCTTTATCGTATCGCTCCCGCTCTGGAGCGTGAAACGCGAAATAGTCTGTCTCTTGTGTACAAGCGTGTACAGTATACCAAATCACGTCTCATTTGAGAAGTATTTTGCGCAATTCCTTTTGATTTTTTACATGCCCAGCAGGCGGCGCAGCCAGCCGAACAGACCGCCGCCGGAGCTCGTGCCGCTGCCCACCGTCCGGATGGAAACGCCGGAGTAGTAGTGCTTCAGGATGTCGCGGTAGCCCATTCCCTCCTCGGCGGCGTAGCCCACAGCGCCGCACTGGCTCATGCCCACGCCGTGGCCAAAACCGTAGTAGTACATACAGGGCACACCCGTTGCATCCGTGCCGAAATCGAAGCAGTAGCGGGAGGACACGAACTGGCCGATATAGCGGTAGCTGCGGCCATTGGACACCAGCGTGTTGTACTGGACGAAGCCGCCGAGGTCTTTGTGGGTGGTGTCGGCGCTATGGTAGGGCTCGCCGGTGCGGCTGTCGTTGTACTCGACATAGTCATAATCCTTGCCGATGATGCGGCGCATCTTCTCGTGGTACTGGCGCTCATAGGGGCTTTCCACGCTCTTGAGATACGGCACGTCCGAGCCCCAGGCGTCGAGGCTGGAACAGGTGCCGTAGACGCCGGTCTGAGTGTTGTAGCCCGCGCTGGCCGACCAGACGGCGTCGATGACGCTGCCGTTGTAGGTCAGCACCTCATCCTTCACCGACTCCACCGCCTTGCGGATGGCCGACCGGGCCGAGGACGGGATGTCCTCCACGGGGGTGTAGATGAGAGCGTTGGCCGAGGAGCCGTACTGCTTATGGTACTCGAGGTAGGAGTGGATGGCCACGGCCTGGGCCTTCCACGCCTCCTGCGCGGCACTGGCGCTGACATAGCTGCCGATGGAGCCAAGCTCGGTGTAGGTGATGCCCACCAGGCAGTCCACGAGGTCCAGCGACACGTTCCGGCGCAGGCCCTTGCCCTTGATGTTCAGATAGGGCAGTGTAATTTTATCTTTGGAGCCGAAGAGCCAGCTCAGACAATTTTCCTCTTCCTCAGGGATAAGGGTGGTGTTTGCACCGCCAATGGTGGTGGCACCGGGTGCGGCATCCTCGGCGAACGCCGCCGGGACAGCCACGCACAGCATCACAGCTGCCAGCACCAGCGCCGCCAGACGGCGCGCGAAACTCAGACTCTGCTTCACGGTCATTTCCTCCTGTGGTTTCTGAATCTTTTCATAGTTGTTATCAGTGTAACACACTGCGCCCCCGACGGCAAGGACGGAAGTTGTGCAAAAATGTGAAAAGACGCCTTTGCAAGCCGCCGGAATTATGATACAGTATAGCATGAGATGATATGCCCCTTTTGGCGGGCATGACAAGGAGGGCCGGAATGGACGGCAGAGAGTTATATCCCGGCGACGAGCAGCGGCGCCGCATCATGGACTTTATCATGGCGGCGGGCGAGACGCTGCTGGAAAACGGAGCAGAGGTCTTCCGGGTGGAGCAGACGATGGAGATCATGGCCCGCAGCTTCCATCTGCGGGAGTTCCACGTCTATGTGCTGACCAACGGCATCTTTGCCAGCGCCGGCACGGCAGAGATCGCCGAAGTGCGAAACGTGCCGGTGCGGACGACTCACTTAGGCCGGGTGGCCGCGGTGAATGCCCTTTCCCGCGAGATAGCAGCCGGGGGCGTCACACTGGACGAGGCTGAGTGCCGCCTGGCCGAGGCCCGGCGCATCCCCTTCCCAAAAGGGAAGACCCAGCTCCTCGCCGGGATGAGCGGCACAGCCTGTTTTGCGCTCATCTTCGGCGGCACGGTTCGCTCGGCGCTGGCGGCAGCGGCGGCGGGTTTCATCGTCAGCGGTTATCTGCTGCTGTGCGAAAAGAAGAATCTCTCCAACGGCTTCCGCAAGATCTCGGCGGCAGCGCTCATTACATTGGTCTGCATTCTGGGGTGCCATCTGCTGGACACTGAGGCCAGCCACGCCATCATCGGCGCCCTGATGATATTGACCCCCGGCATCGCCTTCACCATGGGCATCCGGGACTTCGTGCAGGGCGACTACCTCTCCGGCACCATCCGGATGATAGATGCCCTGCTCATCGCGGCCAGCATCGCCATCGGCACCGGCCTTGTTCTGAGCCTTACTTCTCTGCTGACGGGGGTGACGGTGGTATGATGACCTTGACAAGCACACAGATTGGCCAGCTGGTGGCACAGTTCTTTCTGGCCGGGGCGGGAACGCTGAGTTTCGCCGTCCTCTTCGCCTGCCCTAAGCGCACGCTCCCCTGCTGTGCGCTGGTGGGCGCAGTGGGCTGGTTCGTCTACGAGCTGGCTGTCTTATACGGGGCCGACGCGGCGGCAGCCTCCCTCATCGCGGTCATCCCACTGTCGCTGGCGGCGCGTATCTGCGCCGTGCTGCTCAAGACGCCGGTGACGGTCTTTTTGCTGACCGGCATCTTCCCGCTGGTGCCCGGCGCGGGCATCTACTACACCGCCTACTATTTCATCCAGGGCGAGAATGCCCTTTCTCTGGCCAACGGCATCTCCACCTTCAAGGTAGCCGTGGCGCTGGCTGTGGGCATCGCGCTGGTGCTGGGTCTGCCCATGCCCAGCGGCCACGCCTGGAAGCGGAAATAGATCTCTGCCTCCCTTGTGCGGCTCTTTTGCCGGTGCTATAATCAAATCATACTTAACATAAAGGAGTGTCTGCCGATGTCTGTTATGGAAACGCTCAACACCCGCCGCACCTACCGCCGCTTCGCCCAGAAGCCGGTGTCACAGGATGTGGTGGACGATATGGTGGAGGCCCTGCGCCTGTCGTCCTGCGGCGCGAACCGTCAGGCCGTGAAGCTGGTGGTGGTGCAGAACCCCGAGATGGTGAAAAAGGTCCATCCGCTGGTCAAGTGGGCCGCCTATCTGCCGCCGGAGCAGGGTGCTCCCAAAGCCGACGAGCAGCCTGTGATGTATCTGGCCGTCGTGCAGGACAGCTCCATCCCCGGCGACCTGAACACCGACACCGGCATCGCGCTGGCGAACATCACCCTCGCCGCATGGGCCAAGGGCGTGGGCAGCTGCATCATGGGCGCCATCAACAAGCCCGCCCTGAGCGAACTGCTGGGCATCGCCGCGCCGGAAAAGCTGGCGTTCATGGTAGCTCTTGGCTACCCCACTCACGCCGCCAGGGTCGTACCGATGACGGAGAAGACCGGCATCAAGTATTACCTCGATGAGAACGGTGACTACTGCGTGCCGAAGCGGAGCGTGGAAGAGCTGGCGCGGACGGTTTAACCTCTCCGTCAGCGCTGGCGCGCAGCCACCTCCCCTATCGAGGGGAGGCTCTGGCGAGCCGGGCCTCGCTGCAGCTTCTGGATGAGCGGATTTTGTCAAGCTGCCGTGGATCCAGGCAGCAGGGCACTACAGCTCCCGATAAATCAAGCCTTGCTCGTCCAGCGTAAGCCTGACCGACATGCCAAGGGCTCCCCTGATAGGGGAGCTGTCTGCGAAGCAGACTGAGAGGTTCTGCATATATACATCACTCTCAAGCTTTATTCTGCATAATTGTTTGCAATTCGGTTTCAATTTGATGGAATTTTTGCACAACACTTGACTTTTCAAATTGTACAACCTATACTAAACACGCTCTCTGATTTTTCGATGAATCGCATCGCAGCAGAGAGATGCAAACGATATGCACATAAAGAGGAGTGTTTGAATATGAAAAAGATCTCTCGCCGCAGCTTCCTGGCTGCCGCCGCTGTTTCCGCTGCTGCTCTGGCTCTGACCGCCTGCGGCGGCTCTGCCTCCACTGCTTCTTCCGCTGCTGCAAGCTCTGTTGCTGCTTCTTCTGAGGCTGCTTCCACCAGCGCTGCCGCTGCTGAGCTGACCACCGTTGAGGCTGGCAAGCTGACTATGGCTACCAACGCCACCTTCCCTCCCTACGAGATGACCACCGACGCCGGCACCATTGAGGGCATCGATGTGGACACCGCACAGGCCATTGCCGAGAAGCTGGGCCTGGAGCTGCAGATCGACGACATGGATTTTGACGCCGCTCTGCTCAGCGTGCAGCAGGGCAAGGCCGACATCGCCATGGCAGGCATCACTGTCACCGACGAGCGGATGGCTGTGATGTCCTTCTCCGACAGCTACGCCACCGGCATCCAGTCCGTCATCGTGCCCGAGGGCTCCGACATTGCCTCTGTGGACGATCTGGCCGGCAAGAAGATCGGCACCCAGCGCGGCACCACCGGCTACCTGTACTGCTCCGACGACTTTGGCGAGGACGCCGTGGTGGCCTACGACAACGGCCTGACCGCTGTACAGGCCCTGAACAACGGCCAGGTGGACGCTGTGGTCATCGACAACGAGCCCGCCAAGGCCTATGTGGAGTCCAACCCCGGCCTGAAGATCCTGGACACCAGCTACGCCGAGGAGGACTACGCCATTGGCATGAACAAGAGCAACACCGCTCTGCTGGAGGCTGTGAACGCCGCTCTGGAGGAGCTGAAGGCCGACGGCACCCTGCAGTCCATCGTGGACAAGTACATCAAGGCTGAGTAAACAGACCCCTCAAGGGGAGGCGGCCCGCCGGGCACCTCCCCTTTTTTAAGGGATATAGGTTACAAAATTCTGACAAGATCACAACAGACGAAAAGAAAGTGAGGATGCGAATGGCCGCACAATACGAACTGTTGAGCCAGCTGCTGAAAAGCGGCGGCCGGCTGGACATGGGGCAGGAGCTGTTCTACAAATTTTATCAGGCCTTTGTCCTGAAGGACCGCTGGCTCCAGTACATCGGGGGCGTAGGCACCACCCTGCTGGTCACTGCCATTGCTCTGGCCATGGGCGTCCTGCTGGGCAGCGTGGTGGCGCTGGTGCGTGTGGCCCACGACCAGCAGCGCCCCGGCCGCCGCAACCCGGTGCTGGGGGTCTTTAACGCCGTGTGCCAGGTGTACACCACCGTGATCCGGGGCACCCCCATGATGGTGCAGCTGCTGATCATGAGCATGGTCATCTTCAACAACAGCCGCAACTTTACCATGGTAGGCGCTCTGGCGCTGGGCATCAACTCCGGCGCTTACGTCTCCGAGATCATCCGGGGCGGCCTGATGGCTGTGGACCCGGGCCAGATGGAGGCCGGCCGCAGCCTGGGCCTGAACTACATCACCACCATGGTGGTCATCATCATCCCCCAGGCCATCCGGGCGGTGCTGCCTGCCCTGGGCAACGAGTTCATCATGCTGCTGAAGGATACCTCCCTTATCACCGTCATCGGCGGCAAGGAGCTGCTGTATGCGGCCCAGGGCATCATGAACCGCACCTACGAGGCCATGTTCCCCCTGTTTGGCGTGGCACTGATCTATCTGGTGCTGGTGATGATCTTTACCTGGCTGCTTGCAAAATTTGAGAGGAGGCTGGCACAAAGTGACCGATAAGATCCTGGAAGTCCGGGGCCTGACCAAGACCTACGGCGGCGAAAAGCGCAAGGGCGCAAAGCAGGCTGCCCCCACTCTGGACGTGCTGCGGGGCATCGACATCGACATCTACCGGGGAGACGTAGTCTGCCTTATCGGCCCCTCGGGCTGCGGCAAATCCACCTTCCTGCGCTGCCTGAACCGGCTGGAGATCCCCACCGGCGGCAGCATCAAATTTGAGGGCGTGGAGGTGGACGACGACCACATCGACTCTGTCCGCCAGAAGATGGGCATGGTGTTCCAGCACTTCAACCTCTTCCCCCACCTGACCGTCAAGAAAAACCTTGAGCTGGCCCCCAGCCTGCTCAAGCTCAAGGACAAAGAGGCCATCTCCAAGCGCGCCGACGAGCTTCTGGCCCGCGTAGGTCTGGCCGACAAGGCCAACGTCTACCCCAAGAGCCTTTCGGGCGGCCAGCAGCAGCGCATCGCCATCGCACGCGCACTGGCAATGGACCCGGACGTCATCCTCTTCGATGAGCCTACCAGCGCCCTCGACCCCGAGATGGTCGGTGAAGTGCTTGAGCTGATGAAAGAGCTGGCTCACACCGGCATCACCATGCTGGTGGTCACCCATGAGATGGGCTTTGCCCGCGAAGTCTCCAACCGCGTCATCTTCATTGACGAGGGAAGGATCCAGGAGGATGAGCCGCCGCAGGAGCTGTTCACCAACCCCAAGCACCCGCGTCTGAAGGCATTCCTCTCCAAGATGCTGTAAGATATAAAGAAACAACACAAAACCCGGAACTCTTTTCAAGCCGTCCTGGCTCTGAAGGAGTTCCGGGTTTTGTTCATTGTTTTTTCAGAGAGCTGTTTTGCAGCAGTCTTTCTTCTTACGCTCAGTTGTTGGCTTCCACCTTGCTCAGAAGGATGCGGTCATTGTCGAGAGCCTTGCCGGCGTTCTCGCGGAACTTTTCGAGCAGGTCGTCCACGGTCATCTTACTGCGGGCCTCGCCCTTGACATCGAAGACGATGCGGCCCGCGTCCATCATGAGGGTGCGGTTGCCCAGCTCCAATGCCTGATGCATATTGTGGGTGACCATCAGGCAGGTGATCTTCTTTTCGGCCACGATGCTCTTGGTGAGGTCCAGCACCTTTTCGGCGGTGGCAGGGTCGAGAGCGGCGGTGTGCTCGTCCAGAAGCAGGAGCTTCGGGGTGACGAGGGTGGCCATCAGCAGGGTCAGTGCCTGACGCTGACCGCCCGACAGCAGGCCCACCGGCTGCTTCATCCGGTCTTCGAGGCCCATATCCAGCAGGGCCAGCTTCTCACGGAAGATCTCCTTATCCTTGCGGGAGATGCGGGAGAAGATGGCGTTGGGAGCGGTCCCGGCGCGAAGGTAGGCCAGCGCCAGATTCTCCTCGATGGTCATGTTGGGGGCCGTACCCTTGAGCGGGTCCTGGAACAGGTGGCCGATGACCCGGCTGCGCTGATATTCCGGTGCGAAGGTGATGTCCTCGCCGCCCAGCGTGATGCTGCCCTCGTCGGCGATGAAGCCGCCGGTGATGGCGTTGAAGAGGGTGGATTTGCCCGCGCCGTTGGAGCCGACGATGGTGGCGAAGTCTCCCGCTTCCATGGTCAGGCTGACGCCGTTCAGGGCCACTTTTTCGTTGACGGTGCCGGGATTGAAGGTCTTATGCAGGTCACGAAGTTCGAGCATTTTCATTTTACACACGCTCCTTCCGTGCCTGACGGGCCGCACTGCGGCGCTTCTCAAAGGCGATCTTCTCCTGGATAGCAGGCATCGAGATGGCCACCGCCACGATGATGGCGCTGACCAGTTTCATGGCAGCAGCCGGGACGTTGAAGCGGAGGGCCACCGCCACGATAAAACGGTAGAGGCAGCTGCCGAACACGACGCCCAGCACACGGCGCACCATCGTCCGCTTGCCCACCAGCGTTTCGCCGATGATGAGGGAAGCCAGCGCGATGGTCACCATGCCGGTGCCTACGTTGATGTCGCAGCTCTTCTGGTACTGAGCCAGCAGGCCGCCGGAAAGGGCCGTCAGTGCGCCCGAGATGCAGAGGCCCACCGTGATGGTGAAGGCGGGGTTAATGCTGGAAGCACGCACCATGGCAGCGTTATCGCCGGTGGCACGAATCGAAAGGCCGAGGCGGGTTCCGAGGAAGCCCACCATGGCGGCACCGGCCAGCGCAATGACTACCGCCGCCAGCACCAGCTTATACCCGCCGCCCGTAAAGCTCAGGGCGCTCTTGGCGATGGAGAAGACGGTATCGGTCTTGACCAGCGACATGGTGGACGAGAAGCCCATCACGGCCAGGTTGATGGTGTAGAGGCCGGTGTTGACGATGATGCCGGCCATGATGCTCTCGACGCCGAGGCGGGTCTGCAAAAAAGCTGTGATGAAACCGGAGCACACACCGGCCGCCATCGCCGCCAGCAGGGCGAGGAAGGGGTGGCCGGTCAGCGCCACCTGACAGGCGACAGCGCAGCCAAGGGTGAAGCAGCCGTCCGTGGACAGGTCCGCGATATTCAGGATGGAATAGCTCAGAAACAGAGCCAGCGCAACGAGGGCGTAGATGCAGCCCAGCTCGAGCGCGGTCTGGATGACGTTGAGCGAAAAGATACTCGCCAGCATGGTGTGCTCCTTTTATTTTAATGTGTAACCTCTCAGTCTCGCTACCGCTCGACAGCTCCCCTACCGAGGGGAGCCTCTGGCGAAGAGAGAAAGCTTTACGAAATGCCAAAGCCTCCCCTCGTTAGGGGAGGTGGCATTGCGAAGCAATGACGGAGAGGTTTAACCAAAGTTCTCCGCCGTGGTCACTTCCACGACCTCGGTGCAGTAGGGCTCAAAGGCCTTCTTCACGGTGTCAAGGTCGAGGCCCAGAGCCTCGCAGGTCTCGGTGTTGATGGTGGCAATGCCGTTGTCGAAGGTCTGGAAAGGCAGGTCTGCAGGGGTCTTGCCGTCGCAGAGCAGTTCCACCACCATATCGGCGGTAGCCTCGCCCAGCTGGACGTAATCGACGCCGTAGCCCACGAAGGCACCGTTCAGGGCGAAGCTGTCAGCGCCGGTGTAGTGCTGGACGCCTGCCTCGGTGAAGGTCTCGTAGATGGAAAGCTCGGCAGTCATGACGGTGTTATCGGTGGGGGTGAAGACAGCCTTGACACCGGCGGCGATGAGGGCCTCAGCGGCCATCTGGACTTCGGCGGTGGTGGTGCCGTTCTTCTCGATGTACTTGATGCCCTTGCTGTCGCAGAAAGCCTTGGCGTCTGCAATGGCCTGTGTAGAAGAATCCTGGCTCAGATCATACAACAGACCGATGGTGGTGATGTCGGGGTTGACGGCCAGGATGAGGTTCATGATGGCGTCGGTGTTCAGGGCGTCGGAAGTGCCGGTGATGTTCGGCTCGGTGTCAAAGCCTGCGGCAGCCGGGTCGGTGACGGCGGAGTAGACGACGGGGATGTCGGTGTCCTCCACAGCGGCCAGCATGGTAGCGGCGGTGGGGGTAGCCACAGCCACGATGACGTCTACGCCGTCGGCCACGAGGTCGGCGCCGATCTGGTTCAGGTTGGTCTGGTCGGCCTGCGCATTGGCGTAGTAGTCGGCGTAGTCGAAGGTGACGCCCTTCTCCTTGCCCACCTCGTCCAGACGCTCTTCCACCGACGCAACGATCTGGTTCAGAGAAGCATGGTCAACATAGTTGACAATGCCCACCTTGAAGGTCTGGCCTGCCTCGCTGGCGGCGGCAGAAGATGCTGCTGCACTGGAAGCGGTGCCGGATGCAGTGCTCGAAGCGGACGAACCGCAGCCGGTCAGACCCAGAGCGGAAACGGTGGCGGCGGCCATAGCGGCTTTCAGAAAGCTGCGGCGGGAGATCATGTTCATGGTTTTCATAGCGGTTGCTCCTTCCCTGGAGCGGGCGGCATGTAAAATAAAAACCCGCTCCACTTGCGGGACGGGCTTTTGTTCTCATATAACAAAACGACCCTGTCCCTGTGTGTTCATCCACAAGGACAGAGTCGAAAAATTCGAATCTGCGGTGCCACCTTGCTTGCCTTGCTCGCTTTCCTCTTGAAAGCCGCAAAGCCCCTCACGGAGAGCCAACACTCCCCTGCCCTGTAACGGAGGCTTCCGTCCCA
>OOBM01000871.1_pt1 | contig 19896 bp, 18 predicted proteins | sample 1671581 | NCBI WGS metagenome assembly OOBM01 (sample SAMN06348171, study PRJEB24527) | human gut metagenome
CCACGTATCCAGCTTGGAAGGCTGGTGTTCTACCATTGAACTACACCCGCAGATGATGGGCACTGATTTTTTTTCTCTGTCTTGTTGACTGCCGTGCCTCACTGACAAAACGTATTCTACAGGAAAGCTGAGAAAAAGTCAACCCCTTTTTTGAAAAAAATTAAAAAATTTTCAAAACACTGAAAAAGGAGAAAATTCAGGGTGAAAGGGGCGTGAAAATGTCCGCAAAGATCAGCCTTGTTCCAGAACGGGAAATGTACTATAATAGAAAAACGGAAAAGCAAAAAAGGGGGAATTTCCCTATGCAGGAAAATGGAACAGAACTTCTGGTTTGCTGCACCGGTTGTCAGAGCTGTATGCCGTGCATGGTAAAAATCAACATCCCGGGTTTGTTTGCGCTTTACAACCGGACAACGACGGAAGGCGTCGAAGCGGTTCGTGCAGAGTATGAGCGTCAGGACAAACGTGCCGATGACTGCATCAACTGTTATCGCTGTGAAAAGCAGTGCCCGCAGCACCTCGGGATCGGCATTCTGATGCAGGATATTGCGGAAACCTTCGGAGAATAGGAAAAAAGGAGCATCTGTGCAATTTAAAGAAGCATTCTAATCTTTCTATAAAATATTTTGGGAAAAACTGGACTTATCTGAAAAATTTGATATAATAGAAAGGTAGTGACAGGGAAATTTTATGCTAAAATCTGGAAAGAAGAGCCCTGTCAATTCTTATGGGAGGAAAAATACATGGATGCCATTGATTATAAGATTCTGAAGATATTGCAGAAAAATGCCCGCGAGACGGCTTCCAATATCAGCAAAGAGATTCATTTATCGGTTTCTGCAGTCATCGAGAGAATCCGTAAAATGGAAGAAACCGGAGTGATTAAAGAATACACCATTATTGTAGACGAAAAGAAAACGGGAAATGAGATGACCGCGCTGATGGAAGTCAGCCTGGAGCATCCGAAGTTCTTTGACAGTTTTGCAGATGCGATCCAGAAACTGGAGTACATCGTATCCTGCTATTATCAGACCGGAGATTTTGATTTGATTATCCGCATTTCCTGTCACTCATCCGACGAACTCGAAGAAATCCACCGCCAGGTGATGAGCCTTCCGGGCGTCGATGCGACAAGAACGCATGTAGTGCTGAAAAATGTAAAAAATATCTATTCCGCCATCCGCAGACCGGACAAATAAAAACCGGCACAGCCGGAATCTGATACGAGAGCGTGTCTGAAAATAATCCGAAAGAGTTTTCAGGCACGTTTTGGCGTCTCAGAAAAAGTACGGAAAGAAAGAAGGAAAAAAGTGAACAGATACTTACGCTGTTATGCAGAGATTTCACTCGAAGCGATCGGGCATAACATCAGAGAAGTGAAAAAAAGACTACCGGAGGGCGTGAAACTCCTTGGCGTTGTAAAAGCGAACGCCTACGGCCACGGTGCCGTTCCGGTAGCATCCTATCTGGAAAACCAGGTTGATTATTTTGCAACCGCAACCATCGAGGAGGCTGTCGAGCTCAGAGAAAACGGCATTTCCGCGCCGATCCTGATTCTCGGCTACGTGTCCCCGTCCCAGTACGGCGACCTTGTGGAATACGACATCACTCAGACGATCGACAGCTACGCACAGGCACTTGCCCTCGAAAAAGAGGCAGCACGCCAGAACCGGAAAGCAAAAGCACACCTTGCGGTCGATACCGGCATGACGCGGATCGGCTTCCAGGTGACGGAGCACGATGCGGATGAGGCGGCAAAAATCGCGGATCTTCCGCACATCGAGCTGGAAGGTATGTTTACGCATTTCTCCTGCGCCGATCAGGAAGACAAGACGTACTGTTCGATGCAGATGGAAAAATATGATAAGATGACGGTACTTTTAGCAGAGCGCGGCGTGACGATTCCGCTTCGCCATATCTGCAACTCCGCCGGAATCATGGAATTTGACGATCACCGCTTTGAGATGGTGCGTTCCGGTATCATCACCTACGGCATTTACCCATCCGAGGAGGTAAAAAAAGAGCGTCTCGATCTGATCCCGGCGCTTTCCTGGAAGAGCCATGTCATCCATGTGAAGGAAGTCGGCCCGGGCATCGGCGTCAGCTACGGTGCCACGTATGTGACCGAGAAACCGATGACACGGATCGCAACTGTTTCAGCCGGCTATGCAGACGGCTATCCGAGAGCTCTCTCGAACCAGGGCTGTGTGCTGATCCACGGGAAAAAAGCACCGATCATCGGAAGAATCTGTATGGATCAGATGATGGTGGACGTGACCGACATCCCGGATGTGCAGGTGGAGGACGTTGTAACGCTTGTCGGAACCGACGGGGATGAGACCATCACGATCGAAGAGATCGCCAACCCGGCGGCACGTTTCGATTACGAGATGCTCTGCGATATCAGCAGCCGTGTAACAAGGGTTTATAAATAGTTATCCAAAATAGAAAAATCAAAGTCTCCGAAGACGGAAAAAAGCAGAATCTGCTGACCGTTTCGGAGACTTTTTTGTGTTGGAACAGGTTTTCTGGATTATTTAACCGGTGCGGGTTGACAGGCGGTGCCGGAGTATGGTAGGATACCAATTAGTTTAGTGTAGTACAGTGATAACATGATCACGTAGAAAAGGAGAAGATTATTATGAAAAAGAAAATGGTTGGCATTTTGACAGCAGCCTTTTGTGTATCTGCCCTGCTGGCTGGCTGCGGCTTTGCAGACACAGCAAAAACATCTGCCTCATCAGCAGGAGCAGCATCCTCTTCCGCAGACGGAACGACAACCTTTACCGTGGGCTTCGATGCAGAATACCCGCCGTACGGCTACATGGACGATGAGACCGGCGATTACACCGGATTTGACCTGGAGCTCGCCGAGTCAGTCTGCGAGATTTACGGCTGGAAGCTGGTAAAAACCCCGATCAACTGGGATGCGAAAGATACCGAGCTGAATTCTGGTGCGATTGACTGCATCTGGAACGGCTTTACCATGAACGGCAGAGAGGACGATTACACCTGGTCCGATCCGTACGTGGACAACAGCCAGGTGATGGTCGTATCTGAGAATTCCGGCATCAACAGCCTGTCCGATCTGGCAGGAAAGACGGTTGGTGTGCAGGCAGCATCCGCAGCACTCGATCTTTTACAGAGTGAGGAAGAAGGCGGTCAGAAAGAACTCGCCGATACTTTCGCCGCTCTGCAGCAGTTCCCGGATTATAACAATGCGTTTGTAGAGCTTCAGGCAGGTTCCATCGATGCGGTTGCCATGGATATCGGCGTTGCCAAATATCAGCTGGAAAGCCGCGGAGAAGGATACAAAATCCTCGACGAGCACCTGAACTCTGAGAAATATGCGATCGGATTCAAAAAAGGAAATACCGAGCTCTGCGATAAAGTAAACGAAGGCCTGCAGCAGGTTCTGGCCGACGGAACATTCGACAAGCTCGCAGAAAAATACGGAATCGCAGACATGGTGTGTCTGGAGAAAAAAGGAGAGTAAAGCAGCATGAAGTTGTCCATGATTCTATCACAGCTTAGTACCGGAATGGCGGGAACGATCTCGATATTTGTCCTGACGCTCGTATTTTCCCTGCCGCTCGGTCTGCTGATCGCCTTCGGGCGTATGTCGAAAAACCGGATTGTGAGCGGAATTTTCCGGCTCTATATCTCCCTGATGCGCGGCACGCCTCTGATGCTGCAGCTCATGGTGGTTTACTTCGGACCGTTCTATCTGTTCGGTATGAACATCGGAAAATGGCGCTTTCCGGCGATTATCACCGGATTTGCCTTAAACTACGGCGCCTATTTTGCAGAAATCTACCGCTCTGGCATCGTTTCGATGGATCGTGGACAGTACGAGGCAGCAAAGCTTCTTGGTTATTCGAAGGGACAGACGTTTGTCCGCATTATTCTGCCGCAGGTTGTGAAACGGATTCTGCCGGCGATCACCAATGAGGTGATTACGCTGGTCAAGGATACGTCGCTGGCCTTTTCCATTTCCTATGTGGAAATGTTCACGATCGCAAAACAGATCGCGGCGGCCAAGACCACGATGGTTCCGTTCGTCGCCGCCGGTATTTTCTACTACATCTTCAATTTTGTCGTGGCGTGGGTGATGGAACTTTTGGAAAAGAAATTTTCTTATTATCATTAACTTATAGAAGAGAGCGGAAAACGATATGATTTATCTGGAAATGAACCATGTAAGAAAGAGCTTTGGGGATCTCGAAGTGTTAAAAGATATTTCCCTTAAAGTAGAAGAGGGCGAGGTGCTCTCGATCATCGGCCCGTCGGGATCGGGAAAATCGACGCTGCTGCGGTGTGCGGCGATGCTGGAGACGATGGATGGCGGTGACCTGACGTATCTTGGCGAGCAGGCAGTCACCATGCAAAATGGAAAATCCGTTTATGCAAAGCCGGCCGTGCTGCGGAAAATTCAGGAAAACTTTGGAATGGTATTCCAGAGCTTCCACCTGTTTCCACATTATGATGTGATGAAAAACCTCTGCGATGCGCCGATTCATGTGCAGAAACGCAACCGTGCGGAGGTGGAAGCACAGGCAGAAGAGCTGCTGCAGAAAATGGGGCTCACAGGAAAAGAAAAGGCGTATCCGTGTCAGCTTTCCGGCGGTCAGTGTCAGAGGGTTGCGATTGCGCGTGCGCTGATGCTGAACCCGAAGGTGCTCTTTTTTGATGAGCCGACTTCGGCGCTCGACCCGGAGCTGACAGGCGAGGTGCTGAAGGTCATCAAATCCCTTGCGGAGATGAATATGACCATGGTGATCGTTACCCACGAGATGAATTTTGCCCGGGAGATTTCCAACCGCGTCATCTTTATGGACCAGGGCGTGATCGCCGTGGAAGGAACGCCGGACGAAGTCTTCGATTCCGAAAATGCCAGAATGCAGGGCTTTTTGGGAAAATTTCGTGAGAAGTAACGACGTTGCACTTGCCTAAAAAAACAACATGCGTTATACTAGAGCGTGGTTGAAACGTATTTCAAACACGCTCTTTATACGTCCCATTCTGTTTTTGGGAATGAAAAAGAGCGGGGATAAAAGAGAAACCGAATACACATTTTGACAAGAAAAGGAGAATCGTGTCTATGAGCGGAACTGACAGATATGTAAGCCCTCTTTCCGAACGTTATGCAAGCAAGGAGATGCAGTACATCTTCTCCCCGGATATGAAATTCCGTACCTGGAGAAAGTTATGGATTGCGCTGGCTGAGACAGAAAAAGAACTGGGACTTTCTATTACAGATGAGCAGATCGAAGAACTGAAAGCAAATGCCGAGAACATCAACTACGATGTGGCAAAAGAAAGAGAGAAAGTCTGCCGTCATGACGTAATGTCCCATGTGTATGCCTACGGCGTACAGTGTCCGAAAGCAAAAGGAATCATCCATCTGGGAGCAACCAGCTGCTACGTAGGCGACAATACCGATATCATTGTCATGAACGAAGCCTTAAAGCTGGTGAAGAAAAAACTGGTGAACGTTATCGCTGAGCTGGCAAAATTTGCGGATACCTACAAAGACCAGCCGACCCTTGCCTTCACCCACTTCCAGCCGGCACAGCCGACCACCGTCGGAAAACGTGCAACCCTGTGGATGCAGGAGTTCTTAATGGATCTTGAAGATCTCGAGTACGTACAGAGCACCTTAAAGCTGCTCGGCTCCAAAGGAACAACAGGCACACAGGCAAGCTTTTTAGAGCTGTTCGACGGAGATCAGGAGACCATCGACAAGATCGATCCGATGATCGCTGAGAAAATGGGCTTCAAGAACTGCTATCCTGTTTCCGGACAGACGTATTCCAGAAAAGTCGATACGAGAGTATTAAACGTTCTGGCAGGCATTGCGGCAAGCGCAACAAAATTCTCCAACGACATCCGTCTTCTGCAGCACTTAAAAGAAGTTGAGGAGCCGTTCGAGAAAGGACAGATCGGATCTTCCGCCATGGCATACAAGAGAAATCCGATGAGAAGCGAGCGTATCGCATCCCTGTCCCGTTATGTGATCACCGATGCATTAAATCCGGCCATCACCTCTTCTGTACAGTGGTTTGAGAGAACCCTCGATGACTCTGCAAACAAGAGACTTTCCATTCCGGAAGGCTTCCTTGCCATCGACGGTATCCTGGATCTGTGCATGAACGTCGTAGACGGACTTGTGGTTTATCCAAAGGTTATCTTAAAACACATGATGGCAGAGCTTCCGTTTATGGCAACTGAGAATATCATGATGGATGCGGTAAAAGCAGGCGGCGACCGTCAGGAGCTGCATGAGAGAATCCGCGAGCTGTCCATGATCGCCGGAAAACATGTCAAAGAGGAAGGCCGCGACAACGATCTTCTGGATCTGATCGCAGCGGATGAGATGTTCCATCTGACCAAAGAAGAGCTGGAAAAGACGATGGATCCGTCCAAATACACAGGCCGCGCATCCGTACAGGTTGACGCATTCCTGAAGAACGTAGTTAATCCGGTGCTTGAGGCAAACAAAGAGGCACTTGGCATGACTGCGGAAATCAACGTCTGATGCGTTTGATAAACAGAAATAATAAAAAAACAAATTTTATAAGTAATAATAAGTTTTACTTATGAAGAAAACATGGTATACTATGCATGAACGGCCGAAACAAAGAGGCCGCAAGTATACGTTGAATTAGGAGGATGTCACATGATTAAGGCAGTAGTAGGAGCAAACTGGGGAGACGAGGGAAAAGGTAAGATTACCGATATGCTCGCAAAAGAGGCAGACATTATTGTCCGTTTCCAGGGTGGTGCGAATGCAGGCCATACCATTGTAAACAACTATGGAAAGTTTGCACTTCATACCCTTCCATCCGGCGTATTTTACAGCCACACAACAAGCGTAATCGGAAACGGTGTTGCACTCAATATTCCGGTTCTGATCAAAGAGTTAAATGAGATCGTTTCGAAGGGAGTGCCGGCACCGAAGATCAAAATTTCCGACCGTGCACAGATGGTAATGCCGTACCACATCCTGTTCGATCAGTATGAGGAAGAGCGTCTGGGCGGAAAATCCTTTGGTTCCACCAAATCCGGTATCGCTCCGTTCTACTCAGATAAATATGCAAAAATCGGTTTCCAGGTAAACGAGTTGTTCGACGATGAGCACCTGAAAGAGAAACTGAAATCCGTATGCGAAACCAAGAACATTCTGCTCGAGCATCTGTATCACAAACCGCAGTTAAATCCGGATGAGATCTATGCAGAGCTGATGGAATACAAAAAAATGGTTGAGCCATACGTATGTGATACTTCCGCATTCCTGTGGAACGCGATTCAGGAAGGCAAGGAGATCCTGCTTGAGGGTCAGCTTGGTTCCTTAAAAGACCCGGATCACGGAATTTACCCGATGGTAACTTCTTCTTCCACACTGGCCGGCTACGGCGCAGTAGGAGCAGGTGTTCCGCCATATGAAATCAAGAAAATCGTAACCGTATGCAAAGCTTACTCCAGCGCAGTAGGAGCAGGTGCTTTCGTTTCCGAGATCTTCGGCGATGAGGCAGATGAGCTCAGAAGACGCGGCGGAGACGGCGGAGAGTTCGGTGCAACCACAGGCCGCCCGAGACGTATGGGATGGTTCGACTGTGTTGCTTCCCGTTACGGCTGCAGAATGCAGGGTACCACCGATGTAGCGTTCACCGTACTTGACGTACTTGGCTATCTGGATGAGATTCCGGTCTGCACAGCATACGAAGTAGACGGAAAAGAAATCCACGATTTCCCGAACACCAGCATTCTTGAGAAAGCAAAACCGGTTCTGAAAACCCTTCCGGGATGGAAATGCGATATCCGCGGCATCAAGAAATATGAGGATCTGCCGGAGAACTGCAGAAACTACATCGAGTTTGTAGAGAAAGAAATCGGATTCCCGATCACCATGATCTCCAACGGGCCGGGAAGAGACGATATCATTTACCGCAACAAATAATTCAGGCGGTTTTTAGAGGATTTTTATGAAAAAAGCAGGACAGCTTCTCGCAGTTCTGACAGCGGCTTCCGTGCTGCTGTCGGGCTGTGAGAAGTTAAAAGATGTGACAACGACATCTGTCTATGTGAGCAAAAATGGTGTTGTGACAGAAGCCATTGTGGAAGATTACAGCAAAGACGATGATTACACGGAAGACGAACTGAAGGTCTTTGTGGAGGATGACATCAAAAAATTCACAGAGGAGCGCGGCGATGCGGATTCCGTGAAGCTGGAAAAATGCCAGATCAAAGAGGACAAGGTGGAGATCCGGATGGAATACGGAGATTACCAGTCCTACGCGGATTATCACGGAGCAGAATTTTTCGCAGGCACGCTGGATGAGGCAGAAGAAGCGGGATATGATTTTTCCGCTTCCTTTGTCGATTCTAAAGGCAATGAGGTTTCAGTCGAAGATGCGGTCAAAGGCGTTAAGCATGTATGCGTGATTGTCTGCGAGGAGCCGCTGGAAATCGTAACGGAAGATCCGGTGCTCTGCGTTTCCGGTACAGCCGTGATCAAAGGAAAAAACACGGTGGATACGGCCGGCGAGTGGACCACAAAGTCCACAGAGAGTGCTTCTGCGTCATCATCAGAGCAGACTAAGACAGAAGAAACAGAGCAGGAATATGAGCAGGACGTTCTTCTTGCCAGTCCTGTTATTGTTGTTTATGGTAAGTAAACAAATAAAATAGAGGAGTAACTAACTATGGAAAAGACAATGGACAAAATTGTGGCAGTAGCAAAATCCAGAGGTTTTGTATATCCGGGTTCCGAAATCTACGGCGGCCTGGCAAATACCTGGGATTACGGCCCGCTCGGTGTTGAGCTGAAAAACAACGTGAAAAAAGCATGGTGGCAGAAATTCGTGATGGAGAGCCCGCACAACGTAGGTGTTGACTGCGCGATCCTGATGAACCCGCAGACATGGGTAGCTTCCGGTCATCTCGGCGGATTTTCCGATCCTCTGATGGACTGTAAAGAGTGCCACGAGCGTTTCCGTGCAGACAAGCTGATCGAAGACTTCTGCGAGGAAAAAGGCATTGAAATCGAAGGCGGCAGTGTAGACGCATGGTCCCAGGAAGAGATGAAGAACTTCATCGAGGAGCATCAGATTCCGTGTCCGTCCTGCGGAAAACATAACTTTACCGATATCCGTCAGTTCAACCTGATGTTCAAAACCTTCCAGGGTGTTACAGAGGATGCGAAGAACACCGTATATCTTCGTCCGGAGACTGCACAGGGTATCTTCGTAAACTTCAAAAACGTACAGCGTACTTCCAGAAAGAAAATTCCGTTCGGAATCGGTCAGATCGGTAAATCTTTCCGTAACGAGATTACACCGGGTAACTTCACCTTCCGTACCCGTGAGTTCGAGCAGATGGAGCTGGAGTTCTTCTGCGAGCCTGGCACCGACCTTGACTGGTTCCAGTACTGGAGAGGCTTCTGCATCAACTGGCTGAAGAGCCTCGGCATGAAAGACGAAGAGATGCGTGCAAGAGACCATTCTCCGGAAGAGCTGTGCTTCTACAGCAAGGGAACAACCGATATCGAGTTCCTGTTTCCGTTCGGATGGGGCGAGCTGTGGGGAATCGCAGACCGTACCGATTACGACCTGACCCAGCATCAGAATGTATCCGGACAGGATATGACCTATTTCGATCCAGAGAAGAACGAGAAATACATCCCGTATGTTATCGAGCCGTCTCTTGGTGCTGACCGTGTCGTTCTGGCATTCCTGTGCAGCGCTTATGACGAGGAAGTTCTCGACGCAGAGAAGAATGATGTTCGTACTGTGATGCATTTCCATCCGGCACTGGCACCGGTAAAAATCGGTGTGCTTCCGCTTTCCAAGAAGCTGAACGAGGGCGCTGAGAAAGTCTTTGCAGAGTTGTCCAAGAAATACAACTGCGAGTTTGATGACCGTGGAAATATCGGAAAACGGTATCGCCGTCAGGATGAGATCGGTACTCCGTACTGCATCACCTACGACTTCGATTCCGAGACCGATGGTGCTGTTACCGTCCGTGACCGTGACACCATGGAGCAGGAGAGAATTAAAATTGAGGATCTCGATGCTTACTTTGCAGATAAATTTACTTTCTAATCTGGCTTTTTAGTCCGAAAAAAGAGTAGAAAAAAGGATTCCCACTCGCGGGAATCCTTTTTTTGTATACTTTGTATTACTTGATAATCGTACCTGTTTTTCCCTGAAATCCGGCGAGTGCGGAATCAATGGAAGTGATGACTGCGGTACGGCCGATGCCTTTCTCGAGGAAAGAAACAGCTGCTTCCATCTTCGGCAGCATGGAGTTTTCCCCGAACTGGCCTTCTGCGATGTATTTCTTCGCGTCAGCAACGGTGATGTGCTCCAGCGGTTTTTCGTCCGGGGTACCGTAGTTGATGGAAACGTTTTCCACGCTGGTCAGGATCATCAGCATGTCTGCGTTCAGCATTTCTGCCATCAGGCCGCTGGTGAGGTCTTTTTCGATGACTGCGGATGCACCCTTTAACTCTTCATTCTGCGGGAGAACCGGGATTCCGCCGCCTCCTGCTGCGATGACAACCTGTCCGGCATCGAGAAGAAGACGGATGGAGTCGATCTCTACGATATCCTGCGGCTTCGGAGCAGCAACGATTCGGCGGTAGCCGTCCTCGGTTTTCGTTACGTAGTTTCCTTTTTCTTCCTCTGCGTCAGCCTCCTCCTTGGTAAGCGTACGGCCGATCAGTTTGACCGGATTGTTGAAGGCATCGTCGTACGGATCTACTTCAACCTGTGTAAGAATCGTGGATGTAGTTTTGAAGATTCCTCTGCGGAGAAGCTCAGCACGGATGGCGTTCTGCAGGTCGTAGCCGATGTAGCCTTCGCTCATAGCGGAGCAGACAGACATCGGGGCTGCGCTGTAGTCGGTGTGCATTTTGCCGAATTCATTCATCGCCATGTGGATCATGCCGACCTGCGGCGCATTGCTGTGGGTGATGACAACATCAGCACCGGCAGCAACGAGATCTGCGATTACTTTTGCGGAACGTTTTACGGCTGCTTTCTGTTCCGGCAGCGTCGTTCCAAGAGCTTTGTGTCCCAGTGCAACAACTATTTTTTTTCTTTTCATTGGAAGATACCTCTCTTTGCAGTTCATAGATTTTGATACGAAAAAACCAGGCATCAATATAGAACTATTATAAAGTTTATGGGAGCAAAAATCAAGAAGAAACCGACATTGCGCACATTGAAATGTTTTTCGGACTATGGTATTCTATAAAAGTATCTGAGTCGTAGGGATTTGAAACGTGAAAGGGAGGTCCCGGCATGAAAAACATGCGCACGTTACAAAAGCGGATCGCATATCAGCTCCAGCAGGGCAGTCTGGATGCGGAAGTTACAGGAATCACATGCGACAGCAGAAAAGTACAGCCGCAGAACGTGTTTGTCTGCATCCGCGGAAACAGGATGGACGGGCACGTATATGCAGAAGAAGCAGTCGAGAGGGGCGCTGCTGTCCTGGTTGCGGAGAGGGAACTGGAAGGGATTCCGGAAAAGGTAACCGTACTCGTAGTAAAGGACAGCAGAGAAGCACTCGCACAGCTTTCCTGTGCCTGGGAGGACGATCCGGCGCAGCACCTTGTGACAATCGGAGTGACCGGCACGAAGGGAAAGACGACGACTGCATATATGATTTACGAAATCCTGCGAAAAGCAGGGATCCGCGCAGGACTCATCGGAACGATCGAGACGAGGATCGGGGAAAAAAGCATTCTGTCAGAAAATACAACGCCGGAGCCTGTTGTGCTGCAGAAGCTGTTTTCTGAAATGATGCGGGAGGGCTGCACCCATGTTGTGATGGAGGTTTCCTCGCAGGCGGAAAAACAGCACCGGTGTGATGGATTTACGTTTGATTACGGTGTGTTCACCAACATTGGAAACGACCACATCGGCGCCGGGGAGCATGCATCGTTTGCAGAATATCTGTCCTGCAAAAAGAAGCTGCTTCGCACCTGCAGAACCGGAATTGTAAACCGGGATGACAAAAGGTTTCCGGAGATCATAAGGCAGAGCACCTGCCGTCTGGTGACATTCGGATGCAGGGAAAAAGCTGATTTTATGGCAGCAGATGCAGCACTCGATCAGGCGCCCGGCGTGCTCGGTGTCTCATACCGGGTGCAGGGCGCAGCGGATTTTCCGGTACGGGTAGATCTGCCGGGTCTGTTTTCCGTTTCCAACTCGCTTGCCGCCATTGCGGTCTGCGCGCAGATGGGAATCCCGGAAAAGGCGATGCAGGAGGCACTTTCCGCAGTCCGCGTCCGTGGGCGGTGTGAGGCAGTTCCGGTGTATCCGGAAATGACGCTTCTCATTGACTACGCACACAATGCGATGAGCCTTGAAAGCCTGTTAAAGACACTGCGGAAATACCATCCGAAGCGCCTGATCTGTCTCTTCGGCTGCGGCGGAAACCGCGCGCGGGACCGGAGATTCCAGATGGGAGAGGTGTCGGGGCGTCTGGCGGATCTGACCGTTATCACCTCGGACAATCCGCGGGATGAGGAACCACAGGCGATTCTGGACGATATCCGGACGGGAATCGGGAAAACAGAAGGCGCTTTCGTTGAGATTGCAGACCGTAAGGAGGCGATCCGGTATGTGATCGAAAACCGGCAGCCGGGCGATCTCGTGGTGCTCGCGGGAAAAGGCCACGAAACGTATCAGATCCGGAAGGGGAGACGGTACGAGATGGATGAGCGCGTGCTGATCCGGGAAATACTGGAAGAAAGTAAGGGGAATGTATGAGCAGCGTTTACGCTGATGTAATCGTAGATATCACAAATGAAAAACTGGACCGGACCTTTCAGTACAAGGTTCCGCCGGAACTGACAGGGGAGATTGGTCCGGGAACGGCGGTACAGATCCCGTTTGGAAACGGAAACCGCACGATCACCGGCTATGTGCTTTCCGTCGGAAACGAGCCGAAATATCCGCAGGACCGGATGAAGGCCATCCTCGCGGTACAAAAGGATGCGGCGACCGTAGAGACGAAGCTCATCGCGCTCGCCGCGTGGATGCGTCATACGTACGGATCGACGATGATCCAGGCGTTAAAGACGGTGCTTCCGGTCAAAGTAAAGGCGCGCGGGAAAGAAACCCGCGAAATTGCGCTTCTTGCAGATCCTGCGAGATGTGAGGAGCTGCTGGAAAACTACAGAAAGAAAAATTATAAAGCGAGAATCCGTCTCTTAAACGCGCTGCTGGCCCAGCCGGTTCTTCCAGGGCCGGTTGTGAGCAAGAAACTGAAAATCACGGCAGATACGCTGCACGTGATGGAAGAGCAGGGCGTGTTGGAAATCCGCCGTACGAGCACCTGGAGAAATCCGGTATCTGATGTGGCAGGAAGAACAACTGCGGGAAAACCAAACGAACAGCAGCAGGCCGTGGTGGACGGCATTCGAAAGGAATGGGAAGGGCAGAACCGCCCCTGCCTGATCCGCGGTGTGACGGGAAGCGGCAAAACGCTCGTCTATATGGAGCTGATGGAGCAAGTGCTCTCAGAAGGAAAACAGGTGATCGTGCTGATCCCGGAGATTGCGCTGACGTATCAGAACGTGGAGCGGTTCTGCGCACGGTTTGGAACAAGGGTCACGGTGGTCAACTCGCGGATGACACCGTCCGAGCGCGCCGACCAGATGGAGCGCGCGCGGCGCGGGGAGGTCAGTATTATGATCGGTCCGCGTTCCGCACTCTTTGCACCGTTTCCGGATCTGGGGCTGATCGTAATCGATGAGGAGCATGAAACCTCCTATAAAAGTGAAGTGACGCCGCGCTACCATGCAAGGGAGACCGCTGTGCGCCGTGCCGGGCTGGAGCATGCCCATGTGGTGATGGGTTCGGCAACGCCGTCGGTGGATGCTTCTTACGCCTGCGAGACGGGAGCGTACGCGCTGTTCCGGATGGATGCGCGGTACGGAAATGCAGCACTTCCGTCCGTATGGATCGCGGATATGCGGGAAGAATTACAGATGGGAAACCGTTCGATTCTGTCCGGAAAACTGCGGGAAGAGATCGAAAAACGGCTTGAAAAAAAGGAACAGGTTGTACTGTTTCTGAACCGCAGAGGCTATGCGGGCTTCGTCTCATGCCGTGCATGCGGCCATGTGATGAAATGCCCGCACTGCGATGTATCACTGACAGCACACAATAACGGAAAGCTCGTCTGCCATTACTGCGGTTATGAAACACCGCAGGTACATGCGTGCCCGTCGTGCGGTTCCCCGTACATCGGCGGCTTCCGTGCCGGCACACAGCAGATCGAGCAGAACGTGAAAAAGCTGTTTCCAAAGGCACGCGTTCTTAGGATGGACGGCGACACGACAAAAACGAAAAACAGTTATGAAGAAATCCTGTCCTCATTTGCGGCGGGGGAGGCCGATATCCTGATTGGAACCCAGATGATCGTAAAAGGCCACGATTTCCCGAATGTCACGCTGGTGGGAGCGCTGGCGGCGGATCTCTCCCTGAATGCAGTCGATTACCGTGCCGGGGAGCGTACGTTCCAGCTGCTGACGCAGGCAGTCGGCCGCGCCGGAAGAGGCGAAAAGCCGGGAATGGCAGTTATTCAGACGTACCATCCCGAACATTACAGCATTCAGACGGCGGCAGAGCAGGATTACGGGGCATTTTACGAGAAAGAAATGGACTACCGCCGTCTGATGGGATATCCCCCGGCGGCGGAGCTTCTGGCGATCCACGGAGCCGGGGAGGATGAAGCGCATCTGACGCAGGCGATGGAATACATTCGCAGATATCTCATCCGCATCCGGGGAAACCGCGAAGTCCAGATCATCGGCCCGGCAAGTGAGGCAGTGTCGAAAATCAATGACCTGTACCGCATGGCCGTGTATGTACGCGCGCCGCAGGAAGAGGTGCTGGCAGGGCTGCGGGAAAAACTGGAGCGGTATATCGAGATTAACAAAGGCTTTCGTACCGTTTATTTACAGTTTGACTTCAGCAGAAAGTATTAGTTTTTTCATACTATTTACACATAGATTATTTATAATAGAAGAGCAAAAGAAAGGAAAAGAATTATGGCAATCAGAGAAATCAGAGTCGTAGGCGACCGCGTATTAACGAAAAAATGCAGACCGGTGGAGAAGATGACACCAAGAATCAGCGAGCTGATCGACGACATGTTTGACACCATGTATGAGGCAAACGGTGTCGGCCTTGCCGCACCGCAGGTCGGCATCTTAAAGAGAATCGTAGTCATGGATGTGGATGGAACCCCACATCTTCTGATCAATCCGGAAATCCTGGAGACTTCCGGAAGCCAGACAGGAGCAGAAGGCTGCTTAAGCCTTCCGGGAAAATCCGGTACAGTAACCCGTCCGAATTACGTAAAGGTAAGAGCGCTGGACCGCGACATGCAGCCGTTTGAACTGGAGGGAACAGAACTTCTTGCCCGCTGCATCTGCCACGAGTGTGATCACCTCGACGGACATATGTATACAGAAAAAGTAGAAGGCGAACTCTGGGACAACACGTACGATGAGTATGAGGAGTACGAGGACGAAGAGTAAGTCTTAAAATAAAGGAGATGACTTCAGATGAAAGTGGTATTTATGGGAACCCCGGATTTCTCCGTGGGAACACTTGAGGCACTCGTGGAGGCCGGTTATGAGATCACAGGCGTTGTGACCCAGCCGGACAAACCGAAGGGCCGCGGAAAACAGATGATGCCGACACCGGTGAAAGAGGCAGCCGAAAAACACGGCCTTCCGGTCTATCAGCCGCGCCGCGTGCGGGATGCAGAGGCGATCGAGGAAATCCGGAAAATGGAGCCGGATGTGATCGTTGTCGTTGCATTCGGCCAGATTATTCCAAAAGAGATTTTGGACATGCCGAAATACGGATGCATCAACGTTCATGCCTCCCTGCTTCCGGCTTACCGCGGAGCAGCGCCGATCCAGTGGGCTGTCATGAACGGCGATGAAGTGAGCGGCGTAACCATTATGAAGATGGATGAAGGCCTCGACACAGGCGATATGCTGACGAAAGTGGAAGTTCCGCTTGCAGCAGATGAGACCGGCGGCAGTCTCTTTGACAAGCTCGCCGCAGCCGGAGCAAAACTTCTGGTGGAGACACTTCCAAAACTTGAAAAAGGCGAAGTGACACCGGAAAAACAGCCGGAGATAAGCACCACAGAGTATGCGCGGATGATCAAAAAAGAAGACGGAAAGATCGACTGGACGAAGAGTGCCGTTGAGATCGAACGTCAGATCCGTGCGATGAGCCCGTGGCCGAGTGCTTTTACAAAAGTAAACGGAAAGAATCTGAAAATCTGGGGTGCCAAAGTCATTGCCATGTTCGGCGGCGATCTGTTCTCGAAAATTCCGGGACAGAATCCGACGAAGAGTGCCGGAAAAGTCTGGGTGGCAGATGAGACAGGCCTCCATGTAAAGACGGGAGACGGCATTCTGGTGATCGAGGAGCTGCAGCTCGAAGGAAAGAAACGGATGAAAGCCGCCGATTTCCTGCGCGGCTATGCGATCGAGCCGGGTACCAGACTTGGCGAATAAAAGAGAAAAAGCAACCTGAAGTTGAGGCGGGGAACGGCACAGCGGTGTGATGGCTGCTGTGCCTGAGAAAAAAGGAGAAAAACGATATGGGACTTTTTTATGACAGTACGTATCTGCTGGTGATTCTTGCCGCACTGATTTCCATGGCGGTATCCGCCCGCATGAACACGATTTTCAGCAAATATCAGACCGTCCGCTCGTACAGCGGCATGACGGGACGCGAGGCGGCGATGCGCATTCTGCATCAGGCCGGCATCTACGATGTGACCGTCCGCCACGTATCCGGTAAACTGACCGACCACTATGATCCGCGGACAAAAACCGTGAATTTATCGGATGCGGTTTACGATTCAACCTCGGTCGCAGCGATCGGCGTCGCAGCGCATGAGTGCGGCCATGCCGTACAGCACAATACGGATTACGTGCCGCTGAAAGTAAGAAGCGCCATTGTTCCGGCAGCGAACCTTGGATCCCAGCTTTTCTGGCCGCTGTTCCTGATCGGACTGATTTTCAGCCTTCCGATGCTGGTGAAAGCCGGGATCTGGCTGTTTGTGCTGGCACTGGCATTCCAGGTGGTAACACTTCCGGTCGAGTTCGATGCGTCGAGAAGAGCATTAAAAATGCTCAGTGAGGGCGGTATGGTGACAGAGACGGAACACGACGGAGTCAAGAAAGTACTCTGGGCTGCAGCCATGACATACGTGGCAGCGGTGATCGGTTCTCTGCTGCAGCTGCTCCGGCTGCTGATTTTATCCGGAGCATTTAGGAGAAATGATGACTGATACAATCAATACAAGAGAGCTGATTATGAACATTCTGCTTGAGATGGACAGGGAGAAAACGCCCTGCCATCTTGCTGTAAGGGACGCCCTCGATAAATACCAGTTCCTGCCGCGGCAGGACCGTGCGTTTATCAAGCGGGTCTGCGAGGGAACCGTGGAATACGGCATCCAGAATGACTACATCATCAATCAGTATTCCAAAATCAAGATCAACAAATGCAAGCCGGTGATTCGTGCGATCTTACGGATGTCGGTGTACCAGATACGTTTTCTTGACGCAGTACCGGATTCGGCAGTCGTCAATGAGGCGGTGAAACTGGCGGAAAAGAAGCATTTTTACAACTTAAAGGGCTTTGTCAACGGCGTTCTGCGCACGATCGTGCGGGAGAAAGATCATCTGCCGATGCCGAAGGAGAACAATACTACGCAGTATCTTTCTGTGAAATACTCCATGCCGGAATTTCTGGTTGAGGAGTTCGTATCCCAGTACGGAAAAGAAACGGCAGAAACGATGATGGCGGATTTCCTGAAAGAAAAACAGGTGACGATCCGTATCAACCGCTGGAACAATACGATCGAGGAGACGAAGAAAAGCCTGGAAAGCCAGGGGGCAGAGCTGGAAAAAGCGCCGTATCTTGGCGAGGCGTTCTATCTGAAAAACTTTGAGACGATCGCATCACTGAATGCCTTCCAGGAAGGCCGGTTCCAGATTCAGGATGTGAGCTCCATGATGGCGGCGCATCTGGCGGATCCAAAGCCGGGTGACCAGGTGCTGGATCTCTGCGCGGCACCGGGCGGAAAGAGCCTCCATGCAGCAGATAAAATGAGAAATCAGGGATGCGTGGAAGCGCGTGATCTCACTGAATACAAGGTCGATCTGATCCGGGAAAATGTGCAGAGAGCAGGTGTTTCCTGCGTCGTGCCGAAGGTAAAAGATGCGGAACAGCTCGATGCGGAATGGATCGGAAAAGCGGACGTTGTGATTGCGGACCTGCCGTGCACCGGATACGGCGTCATCGGCAGAAAGCCGGATATCAAATATTACGCTTCAAAAGAAAAAGAAGAGGAGCTGGTACGGATTCAGCGGGCAATCCTTGCAAATGCCGCATCGTACGTAAAGCCGGGCGGCACACTGCTGTACAGCACATGTACCGTCAACAGAAAAGAAAACAGCGAGAATGCCGCATGGTTTCTGGAACAGTTCCCGTTTGAAGCAGTCAGTCTGGATGAACTGCTGCCGGATGAGCTGAAAAGCGGAGAAACGGCCAAAGGACAGCTGCAGCTGATCCCGGGGGTACACAAGACAGACGGATTTTTCCTTGCAAAATTCCGGAAAACAGAGGAAGGACGGGCGTAACAGATGGATATTAAATCAATGACCTTAGACGAATTAAAGGACGCCTGCCAGCAGATGGGAGAAAAGCCGTTCCGTGCCAAACAGTTATACGACTGGATGCATCATCGTCTGGCGGGCAGCTACGATGAGATGACGAATCTCTCGCTTGCCTTCCGGGAAAAATTAAAGGAACAGTATCCGCTTACCTGTCTCGAAAAAGTGCAGGTGCAGGAGTCTAAAATCGACGGAACGAGAAAATACCTGTTCCGCCTTAGCGACGGCAACGTGATCGAGAGCGTCTGGATGAAGTACCACCACGGAAATTCCGTCTGCATCTCATCCCAGGTCGGCTGCCGGATGGGCTGCCGCTTCTGCGCGTCCACAATCGGCGGACTCGTGCGGTGCCTGACTCCGTCGGAGATGCTCGACCAGATTTACCGGATTTGGGAGGACACCGGGGAGCGGGTCTCCAATCTGGTTGTCATGGGAACTGGTGAGCCGATGGACAACTACGACAATGTGATCCGGTTCATCCGCATGATCACCGACGAAAACGGATTGAACATCAGCCAGAGAAACATTACACTGTCGACCTGCGGCATTGTGCCGGGAATCTTAAAGCTGGCAGAAGAAGATGTCCAGATCACGCTGGCATTATCTTTGCACGCTCCGAATGATGAGGTGCGAAAGACGCTGATGCCGATCGCAAACCGTTATGCCTTAAAAGATATCCTGGCGGCCTGCCAGACTTATTTTGAGAAAACCGGGCGCCGCCTGACCTTTGAATACAGCCTGGTAAGCGGGGTTAACGATAATCTGGATGAAGCAAAAGCCCTGACCGCCCTGATCAAACATATGCATGGCCATGTGAATTTGATCCCGGTCAATCCGATCAAGGAGCGTGACTACCGCCAGTCTGACCGGAAGGCGATTGAGGCATTTAAGGCATATCTGGAGAAGAATGGAATCAATGTGACGGTCCGCCGGGAAATGGGCCGCGATATCAACGGTGCCTGCGGACAGCTGCGAAAGAGTTTTCTGGAAGAGGAAGGTAAAGGAGGGATCTAACGCCATGGAGGCATGTGCACTGACGGATGTAGGACAGAAGCGGAGCATGAACCAGGATTTTATCTATGCGAGCACTGAGCCGGTCGGGTCCCTGGAGAATCTTTTTATTGTGGCAGATGGCATGGGCGGTCACCAGGCCGGTGATTTTG
>OOBM01000903.1_pt1 | contig 19435 bp, 19 predicted proteins | sample 1671581 | NCBI WGS metagenome assembly OOBM01 (sample SAMN06348171, study PRJEB24527) | human gut metagenome
TTATATTTATCTTCTCTAGATAATTTTTTTAATACATCATAATATCTGTCAATCGCCTGCATAACCAATTCCATATTATCCAGCTTGTTCCATTTTATCCAAAATGACAAATAATTATTAGAATGTATTGCTTTTTTCGGATCCTGAGGCTTATCCTTACTCACCAGTCTGCTATGGTAATCATAAAACTTAATGTCATCATCTAATTGACTACCGCTTATCATACCGTTTAATGTTCTTGTCTTCTTATCAAGCTTAAATGACCTGCTCTTTAACGTTCCATCCTTCTGCACAACAATATAATCACCATCTGCCGGAATATAGCTATCTAATATAAATTTTTCCCGATTTCCAAATTGCTTTTCCGTTTTTTCAAGTTCCCTGGCAAATATTTCAATGCAATCTTTTAACAAACATATCCACCTCCATTATCTAAATATTTTGTAATATAAATATATAACTATAAATAATACGCAATTATATATATTTATAATTACAATATCCAGCTCCTCTGGAATTCATTTCACAGATTCCTGTTCCAATCATAAAATATGCCAATTCCTGAGCCTTTTTATTATCGGCTATCTTAAGTTCAAACTTATCACCAAGAAGTGTAATGTCTTTATACTTAAACTTCACTGGTTTCTTATTAAGAAATTGTATTGATGTATATAAATCAAAATCTTCATCTAGCTTACTATTAGTAAATGCATTATATTTTTTAACAGCATTTATAAAAAGTCTCTGCTCATACTGCTCTACTGAGTAATTATCCTTCCAGTAGCCGTTATCATTCTTCTGAATCACCGGTGTCAGGGTATATATCTCCTCAATAAATCTCTTTGGAATAATTCTTTTCTCAACTGTCAAACCTTTTAATGTTTCTGTATAATGATTAGCAAACACCTTGGACATATAAGATGCCAGTTCATATTTAACTGTTCTTATTGTCATCGTGTATATGCTGTCTTTCTTATATATACCAGAACGCTCAAGAGGATATAAGCCATTGTACGTATACATCTTATATCCTGTGTTCTCGTGATATGTCAGCCACTCATCACTCAATGCCAGTGCTGAATCTATGTAATCTGATTCTATTGATAACATATCTTCAACTGGTATATCCTTAAGTGTATATAATTTAACTCTCAATTCATATACCTTAACATTCATTAATATCACCTCCTTTATTATCTTCTTATACTATAGATATATCACTTATCATTATGTATATCAATATAAAAATTATCTATTAGGTGTACATTTTTCAATATCTTTATATATTGATTTTTTTAATTTTTTACTGTAAAATCTTAAATTATAAACATTTACCATACTGGAATGTAAATAATAGATAATTATTATATATTTTATTTTAATATCAACATATTGGAATTACTATTTGATAATATTCTACCACCATCTTAAAAAGGAATTGCCGCAAATTTACAACAATTCCTTTTTCTTTTTATTATATTTTAAATTTATCCAAAACACATTATATATCTTTTTAGTATACACAAAATGCACTTCCACTGTTAAATCTATTTATAATAATCTTTATTTTTATCAAGAAGCTCTATCATTTTTTCCTTTACATCTTCTGGTTCTAACACTTCCACGTTGCCAAGTCCTATAAGCCATCCTAATAATACATTTGATTTGACCGCACAGAATGTCACAAGCAATTTCTTTTCCTCAGCTTTTTCATTATGTTCATTATCAGCTGATTCTATATCCTGTTGACATATTGCTTCTTCTTTTATATCTATCCATTTTCCAAACTGGTCTATAAAAGTTCCTACAAGGCTTTCAGGTATTCTTACCTTGATTCTTCTTTCTTGGTCAGTATACATTCCCATTCTTTTTGCAACATATGTATCTGCATTAAAGTGCATGAATAACTCTTTTCCTTGTCTATCAGTTTCCATTATTTCAATATTATCCAGCTTATCTACTCTGTAGTGACGTTCCTTACGTACACCATCTTTTTCAAATGTATCATATCCATACAGATAATACCTGTCATTTGCCCATATTAGTGTCCATGGATTGATTGAATATTTTCCTTCTATATTCTTCCTTACAAGCTGTTTTTGATTATTCCATTTCATATAATCAAATTTAATCTGCTTATTTTTCTTTATTGCTTCCTGAATAATCCTGACATTCTCCAATATTCTGTCATTCTCGGCTTTTGCCACATTTACACACTGTATACTTCTATCAAGTTCTTCTCCATCATATATACTTCTTAATGTTTTAAGCTTTCTTATCGTATTATCAGCTATGCCTTTTTCTATAAAATTTGAAGCATATACAGCATCTGTTATCAACTTAAGTTCTTCTTTATCAAGAAGTCTCCTATCAATATAATACCTTGCCGCCTGACCTTTGCCCCTATGTATATCTATCCCCATTTCTTCTTCAAGCTGATCCAAATATCTTGCAATACTATCTCTTCCACATTCAGCAGTCTCCTCTGCCATATAATCTTTAATATCTGACATAGATAAGGGATGTTCTTTATCCGAATATTTCATAAGCACCTGATATAATATCAATGCATTATTTTTTCCTTGTTTCCCCATTAATTTCACATCCTTTTTCATCTTTTTTGTATGTTCATGTTAACATTAACTTCCCCATATTCTACTTAATATCCATAATAAATTTCTCAAGCTTATCATGATTATTCTTTGCCATTTCGCTATTACGGTCTGCTAATGCAACCTGGTTTTTAATATTTTTAAGTTTCTTTGACAACTGCGCCATGCATCTGTCATTATCTCCGCCGCCACTAAATGTAAATACTGCATCTATTTTATCAGCTATTCCATATTTTTTTATAAATGTATTTACTGGTGCGGCTGGCATTCCTGCCCATATAGGTGTGCCTAATATAATTTCATCATAGTAATCTATATTATCTGGAACACCTTTTATCTGTGGTTTTCTACCAAATGTTGACTGCATTCCACCAACAATCATCTGCCTTACTGTATTTTGAGGCAATGGCTTAACTGGCTCTATTTCAAATATTTTAACACCAAGCTTTCTTGCTATTTCTATCGCTGCTTCTTTTGTATTTCCTGATAATGAATAATAAACAACTGCTTTGCTCATAACTATCTCCTTTGCCTGATAAATGTAATGATATTAGTGTCAAAGATAAATTTCTTCTGTATGTAAAATGCAGATAGAAACAACTTTTTTACTTTTAACACATACATCATAATAACACACAAACAGCATTGTTGAAAAATTATATGACACTTGTTTTTAACTAATTTTAAAACAACTTATTTTAAGACTAAATGTTATTACTGCAATTATATATACGCCATTTCATAGTTTTAATTACTATGTCAAAAGGTATTGTTGATAATAAAATCTTGACATCTCTGCCACGATGTATTATCATTACAATAGTTTGAGTATCAAAGTGTTGTAATAATGGTTCAATAATTCTTGTATACTCCAACAATATATACTATAGAAATGAGGATTGGTTTAATATGGATCTTAGTGTGAATAAATATAAGCTTCCTGAATTACATATTGGTAATAAAACAGCAAGGCTTCCTATTATACAAGGTGGCATGGGTGTTGGTGTGAGCTTAAGCGGTCTTGCAGGTGCCGTAGCAAAAGAGGGCGGAGTCGGAATTATTTCAACTGCCCAGATTGGTTATGATGATGATGCATTTGAATATGACCAGGCCAGCTGCAATTTAGCAGCAATAAAGAAACATATCCATAAAGCTAAAGAAATTGCCGGTAGTAATGGGCTTGTTGGCGTAAATATTATGGTTGCGCTTAAACACTATAAAGAACATGTAAAAGCTGCTGTCGCCGCAGGTGCTGATGTAATTATCAGCGGTGCTGGTCTTCCGATAGATTTACCAGCGCTTGTAGATAAAACCTGTCAGACTAAGATAGCTCCTATCGTATCATCAAAAAGAGCTGCACAGCTTATATTAAAAATGTGGTCACATAAGTATGACCGAACCGCTGATTTTATCGTAATAGAGGGACCAAAGGCTGGCGGTCACCTCGGATTTTCTAATGAACAGCTGAACAACACAGCTTCGCTTGATTTCGATAATGAAATAACTAATATTATAGAATGTAAAAAAGAATATGAAGATAAATACTCCAAAAAAATACCTGTTATTGTTGCAGGAGGAATATTCGATAAACAGGATATTATTCATGCAATTAAGCTTGGGGCTGATGGAGTACAGATAGCAAGCAGATTCGTTGCTACTAAAGAATGTGATGCATCACCTGCTTATAAACAGGCTTATATCAATGCCAGACAAGAAGACGTTCAGATTATCCAAAGTCCTGTCGGAATGCCTGGAAGAGCTCTTCGCAATGCATTTATTAAACAACTTGACAATTCAAGAATTCCAATTTTCAAATGTTACAATTGTCTTGAAAAATGTAACCCTGCAAAGGTTCCATATTGTATTACAAAAGCCCTTATAAATGCTGTAAAGGGAGATGTAGATAATGGCTTAATCTTCTGCGGTGCCAATGTTGGCCGGATAAATGAGATTACAACTGTACATTCACTTATGAAAGAACTTACAGAATAACCACCTGGCACCACTGCCAGTTAATTGCCAGCCGGTTCATCCTGCTGGCAATATTAAATAATGTGCCTTGTATCCTGGCTGGCAGTCCAGTTGTTCTATACTCTCTTATAAATAATAGGAACATCATATCCGAAAGTTCTCTTTCCATTCACTTCCATGCTTTCTGATACCTCAAGACAAGCTTCTGAAAACTTTTCCCATAATCTGAATATCATAACAGGAGTAAACTGGCTTACGCTTCCTCCCTCCCAGCTTCCATTATTTTCCTTATATAATGCTGGCGTAAACTTCTCAGATTTTCTAAGTTCACTATAATCTACACTCTTCATTGAGTTATAGGAAAATGTATTCTTGTCTTCTCCTGCAGGAATTTCATAAGAAGAAAGTATAATTCCATCATTACTATCTGTAATTAGAAATAAATGTGGTGATGCATGACGTTTTCCATCTGTTTCATAATAACTTTCCTCTACAACAAATATTCCATTAAAATCCTCTGGAATATTTTTTATTTTATCATTGCAGACAGTATTTACATGTTGTGCGTATGGAAAGCTTTTACCAGCCTCCTTCATTTCCATAAACTGCTCTTTGTTATCAAACTCACCAGTCATAAGATCTACAAAATTTTTAATTTTCATCATAATGTTATACCTCCATGTGATAATATTTTATTATAATTCTTACAATTCTAAAACAAAAGCTGAAGTCCCATAGCTATAATCCACATATATGCACAAGTCTTCGGAATCATTAAAAGTCCAACCTTTGGTTTGGTTTTACTGAATAAGGTTACTGGTATATAGCATCCAAATGAAATAATAATTGCTGCTACCATCCTTGTCAGATGATATCCATAAGCATTTCCTGAAATCAAATACAGAATAATTACGCCTATGCCAGTAACTGCAAAAACTGAATTTCTAATAACGGATAATTTCATATTTCCCTCATCCCTACACCAATTATTCTGTGGGAACATACATATTACAATTCTAACAATTGCTGATATCCATATTATAACCTCAATTATTACTGGTATTGTAAACCCTGGAAATGTAAATTTCCAGATATACATCAAAATAATATAAAAAGCTGTCATTGTAATAGAAGATATCTGTAATCCAATTCCTAGCTGTTTCTTTATCTTATCACTACTTCCACATACTGCTCTGATAATTCTTGGCACAAGATGAAATGCATCTCCCACACAAAGTGTTAATGTTAATATCCCATAAAGAATAAATAACATATCCCCATTTGAATATATAAAAAATAATATTGCAGCAACAAGATCAAAAATCAGATATACTGCATCAAATATTGCTTCTATAACATCTGGAAGCTGTGGTTTATAATTGTTCTGCTTCATTACTAGTTCTGCTCCTTATACTCTTTTAAATGTTTTTCTGCATTATTGCAGATTTTATCAAACACATCTATACACATATGCTTTTCTTCTTCTGTTAAACCACTTAAAACATCCCTAGCAAACTGTTTCTGTGCATTTATTCCTGCTTTTACAATTACCTCCGCCTTATCTAATAAAACAATCTCAATATGCTTTTTATTATCCTTACTTTGTATTCGTTCAACAAGGCCTTTATTTTCAAGGTTCTTTAGTGATGTTGAAACATGGGATTTTGTTGATTTTCTGATCTTTACTATGTCTGCTGCCGTATTATGCTGTGGATTATTATGAAGAAACATAAGTATATCATATTCCATCTGTGTCAACTCATACCTGTCGCACACTTCTCCTGAAAGTAATTCATAGTAGCTTGTAATTGTTTTATGCTTATCCCAGAAATACATCCTGCTCTCCTTTAATATTGTTCTTTTTAGAACGATTATAAGCGGATTATTTTGTTATGTCAATCAATTTTTTCTTATTCAACTCACAAAATTTTTTCTTATTCAACTCACAAAGTCTTTGCTCTATTTTGTGTAATGATTTTTATGTAAGCATTAGTGATAAAATAAGAGCAAGTACTGAAAGGTTTTCATTGCCTTAGTACTTGCTCTGCTTCTTTATATCAAAGTTATTATATATAGTTGTATGTTGATGATTTGCTGGTCTTTAATTTTTTATCAATCTTATTGCACTCTTTTCGCAAGCCTGCAATCTTACTTACGCCAGATTCTTCTCACCTTCATTTTGTTTCTTTCCCACCATTCTCATAACTTCCTTCCATGCCGGTGAGAACAGATAATAACCTATTAATTCTTTCAGACTTATTTTCGTGATGTCCATATTCGTCAAATATACTTACAGCATTCATAACCGACATAAGATGCTCATGAACCATATGTGCCTTTACGGGTGCCTGTTCAAGCATATTTCCGTGATTTACCCCCTCCTGTTCACCATTGAGAAGATAAACAGATGCATTTCTGTTTTTTACATTATTATTAACTACATAGTCTGCAAAACCCGGATACCAGAACGAACCGCAGACTGAAAATATAGTAGAAAATGTTTCATCAAAATACAGGCTATATATAGCAGCAAGACCACCCAGTGAATACCCTCCATATGCCATTGATTCTGCATATACATTATAATGCTTGCGGATGTATGGAACTATTTCCCCAACAAGCTGGTTATGATATTTCCTGCACTCACCACCAAAGTCTTCAGCCCCCTCTCTTATCGCTTTATATGGCCATGGTGTATATGCAGCCAGCCTGTTTTTTGGAATAAGTCCAACATATATCTGATTATCAGGCTGTTCAATATTATTTACTATTTCTCCATCATTTATAAATATCACTTTATATTTTCTGCCGCATAAATAATTATCCGGGAGCCGAACAATCGTTTTAATACCTGATATTTCAATATATTCTATCATATTTAATTCACTTCTCTTATTCACATATTATTTAACACTATCTGCAATCTTTGATAATGCATCGAATACAGCTGGTCCATAATCCATAAATTCATCATATCCTATTGTAACTATTTTCTTATTCTTTATAGCTGCAACATCAGATACTGCATCAGATGAAAGCAATTTATTAACTGCATCTGCATCATTCTTAGCATTGCGGTCACTTGTTACATATACTATAAGCTCAGGATTCATTGTTACAAGTGTCTCTAATGAAAGACCCGATGTACCTGTTGATACATTTGTATATCCTAACTTATTCAACATATTCTCCTGTAAAGATGATTTATATGTGCCAAATGCATTTCCATCAAATGCGCACATTACAAGTGCATTTTTCTTGTCTGTTCCTGTATTTCCTACTGATGTCAGGACTGAATCATATTTCTTCTGAAGTTCATCTGCATATGCGTCTGCCTTGTCCTGAACATTAAATATAACACCAAGATTCCTAACATCCTGTATAACGCTTTCAATCTTAGTCTCTCCCTTGGTTACACTTGCAGCCTGTGCATAAACTTCCACACCATTTGCATTCCATTGCGTATATTCACCCAGAGATTTATCAGAAAACATAGCCGCTCTTCCCACAATTATATCCGGCAGCGCAGATAAGACTATTTCTTTAGATATAGTTTTCTTATCACCCAGCTTATTTATATTTGCAACACTGTCCTTATATATTGAGGTAACTTCATTATCTGGATTCATCATTCCGACTATTTTATCACCCAGCCCCAATTCAATAAGTGTTTCTGTTGCTGACAAATTATTCGTTACAATTTTTTCCGGTGCTTTATCAAATGTCTGCTTAACTTCATTACCAGATGCATCATATGTTGTTATTGTTACAGGATACTGCGTCTGCTTCGATTCAGCCTGTAACTGTGAACTTCTGTTACTATCATTGGAACCTTTATTCCCACAACCAGTAAATAATGCTGCTGATGTAACTGTTATTGCTAAAACTGTTATTAGTGATTTGAATTTTCTCATTGCTTCAAGTCTCCTTTATTATACATTTATATTTTATATCATGTGTATTGAATTAATATCTGATTGCTGCCACGATTGATAACTTCACATTCTACATCATATATTTCTCTCATATTATCTTTTGTAATAACCTCTTCCGGTTTTCCTTTATATCTTATTCTCCCATCCTTTATAAGATATATATAATCTGAAAATCTACATGCAAGCTGTATATCATGCAAAACTGCCAGAACATTTACATTTAAATTTTTTACAATTTTTAATATTTCAAGCTGATATTTAATATCCAGATGATTAGTCGGTTCATCAAGAAGCAAAAGTGTAGGCTGCTGTGTAATCGCCCTTGCCAGCACCACTCTTTGTTTTTCACCGCCTGACAATGACAAATATGAACGATTTCTTTTTTCATACATACCAACACTTTTTAATGCATTATATGCAATCTCATAATCTTCTTTTTTCTCCTGCTCCATCATCTTTAGATGCGGGGTACGGCCAAGCATAACAACATCAAGCACAGAACAGTCAAAATTAAGATTATTGAACTGTGCAACAACTGCCATATTCTGTGCACTTTTTCTTATGCTTATATTATCCAGAGGTTTTCCATCAAGATATATCGTTCCAAGATCTGGTTTTGTTATTCTGTAAACCGTCTTTAAAAATGTGGTTTTACCACAACCATTTGGTCCTAGTATTGTATGAAACTCATTATTACTAACACCAAGCGATATGCCATTTAATATTCTGCTGCCCTCTATACTGTACTGTATATTATCACATCTAAGTTCCATAACTACTCCCTGCCATAATTCTTCTTAGTTACAATGTATATAAAAAATGGGGCACCAACCAGAGCTGTAAATATTCCTATAGGAAGCTCTGCATTCTTAACCAGTACTCTTGCAAGAACATCAGCCCATATAAGAAATATCGCTCCAAGAAGTATCACCACTGGCACTAATCTCTTATGATTCGTTCCTGCAAATGCCCTTGATATATGTGGTATTATAAGTCCTACAAAACCAATTATTCCACAGCTTGAAACAAGCACACCTGTTACTACTGCTATTAATGTCATATAAACTTTTCTGTACAGGCTTAAATTTATTCCAAGTGTAACTGCCGTTTCATCACCTAACATCATCGTATTAAGTATGCGATACTGCGTACAGAAAAATAATGTAACAGCTATTACAACAACTGCAGGAAGTATAATACTTTTCCAACCTGCATTAGCAAGTGAACCCATAGTCCAGAACTTGATTGTCATTATGCTGTCAGCATTGGCTCCAACTGAGATAATAAAGTTAGAAAATGCTGTAAACAATGCATTAACAACAGTTCCCGCAAGAATAAGCCTTGTAGTTGTCATTTTGCCATGTCCGGAAGCGATTCCAAGAACCATAACTGTTGCTATAACTGCTCCCACAAATGCACCACCGGAAACAAACGCTCCCAGTCCCATAACTATAAGCAGAGTTGCACCAAATGTAGCACCTGATGACACACCAAGAATATATGGCTCAGATATTGGATTATTAACTGTTGCCTGCATCACACATCCACATAATGCAAGCCCGGCACCGGCCAACAAGCCAAGAAGAACTCTTGGCAATCTCATATTCCAGACTATTGCAATCATTGCTTTGCTGAACGAATTGTATATTTCATCATTGTGTATAAGCTTTCCAAGAATAATTTTATATGTGTCTGATACTTTTATATTCACCTGTCCAAGTGATACCGCCGTAACAACTGTAATCACAAGTGCTGCCATCAGAAAAATTATTACAACCACATATAATGTTTTAGATTTGGAGATATCATTTACTCTTTCCAACCTCTTGTCCTCCAAGACTAATTATAGTTACCTTTGACTAACTTCAATAGATTAAAACATACCTTTCTAATTTTGTCAATGAAAATTTTTTCTAATAACTCTAATCTAATAATTCCATTATAAAATTTTTTCTAATAATTCCAATAAATAAAATAAGAGCAGGTACTGAAAGGTTTTCGTTGCCTTAGTACTTGCTCTGTTTCTTGTATCAAAGTTATTATATATAGTTGTAGGTTGGTAATTTACAGGTATTTTGTAAAATGTTCCTTGTCCAATTCATGTCCTTGAGCCATCCATTTTTTTACTATATCAATGGCTTCTCCTGATTCGCCACATAATCCCATTACACTATTTATTAATACATCTCTTTTGCTTAGTTCAGGATTTAAAGTCGTCATTGCCAATTCCTGATATTCATTAATCTTCATTCTAATCTCCATTTCTGAGCAACTTTTGTTGCGAAGAGGCGAAGAAAAATTTGCGCAGGCAATTTTCCTCTGCCATCAATGGCTATTTGTTCTGCTCATAAACAAATAGCCATGTGATAAAATAAGCTATCGAGCTTATTTTTCACACCAATATTCTCCATAATGTACAAACTGTGAATTGTCGATTTCTTTACATTGATAAAGTTCAATTTATCTCTCGATTCATAATTTTCTCTTCAAGTAAATTACCCACATGCTTTGTTTCAAAGAACATCTCTTTATTTATAACAACAATTATAATTGCCGCAATAACAACAAAAATAGTTTGTATACATTTTGTTTCAGGAGTCATGTTTATCTTTTCCTGCATAATATTTATAAACAAATGAAAAATAATTGTTGCAAGCATACTTCTGTTATTCTTTACATATACCCATGTCTGAAGGAAATCAAGTGGTATCACGCTAAGAAGAAAGTTAATCACATACATGATTCCCATCTCTTTAAGTCCATACTGGTACGTTCCAGGTATCCAGAATAATGGCACATGCCACAAAGACCAGATACATCCAAAGATGATAGACTCCTTAAACCAGCTGTTGTATGCACCAACAGCATCCTCTCCATAACCTCTCCAACCTAACTCCTCTATGCAGGATGCCAACAAAATTGTAAGAAATGCAGACGTACCACCTATAGAAAATGAAAAGTCTTCTGTAAATGAAAACTGATTTATACTACCGCCAAATAATACTGATGTACCGATTGAAGCCGTCACTATCACAGCAAATATCAGCACTGCAATTAATATATATTTAGGTTTTATTCTATAAAACCCAATCAGCTTCTTCTTAAAGTCATTAATGAGTGCTTTATTCTTAGACGTAAATACAGTTACTACGGCAACCACGGCAGGTGAAACCAAGCCAAGAAACATTCCAAGATAAAGCCCCGTCCCTTCATTAAGTAAAATTGCAAATAGCCACCAGAACCAAGTGCAGGCAAATGTAATCAAATAGAATCTGACCGGTCGATATATATACTTTTCCATGACTACACCTCAGCCTCTACAATCACAAGCTCACTCTTTATACCATTGAGCTCAATGTAATTGTCTGCTTTGGCATCTGAAAAGTCATCAACCTTTTTGCCCTGTCTCTCATAATAAATATGAGTTGCTATTCCCTTTTTTGTGCTTCTAAATCTATAATCTGCAGGAATTGTAAGTCTTGATGTTGCTGACAACTGATTAATCTCAAGCGCACCCTCATGTGATAAAACACTGATCTGCATATCAAGATTTGAATCTATCTCAATTTCACTTTTATTTCCCTGAAGGGTAACTTCGCTAATTTTGCCATTTACCTCAATATGTTCATTTTCTATATCAGTAATATTCAGTGTCCCTGCATTAACTGATAATTCGATTTTTCCAATATATTTTACTGGAATAAAAATAGTAATGACCAAACTCTCCTTTGCATCTGCTTCACTGGCTTCATTAAATCTGTTAAGATCAATATCGATTCGGTTTTTTATATCATCAATCTTTACTTTATAATCTGCCAGAAGATTCTTATAGACATTTGAAAACATTGCGACTTCAATTTTTTCTCCATGATATGCCTTTAAATCTACAGCATATGCTCCACCAAGCTTGATATCAAAATTCTTCTTACCATCAATATCATATTCAGTACGACTTTCATAGATGTAATCAGACTGCTTTTTCTCTGATTTCTCATTCGAAAGTAATTCATCTACTGATATCTGGAAGAGAGCTGCTATTGCCATCAGATTTGCAATATCCGGTGTTCCTGTTCCGTTCTCCCATTTCGACACCGCCTGTCTTGTCACATTACATGCCTCAGCAATGTCATCCTGTGTAAGCTGATTCTTTTTTCTGTAAAACTTAATATTGTCACCTATCAAAATAAGTACCTCCAATTCAATTTATACCCAAAATTATACCGACAGGTGGCTGAAAGTAAAGAAAACATTGGTTGCAAACGCGCAACTTTGGGATGGTTGCTATTCAATCTTGCTTTTTATTTCTATAAAGCATATATCTTTTCTGTCCCAAGATGCTCAAATGGTCTAAACAGTTCTCTTAAGGAATCTGACTTCGACCAATCAATCTTAGAAACAAATGTTCCAAATGAGCGCATTGCATTTTTAGGATTTACCTGATTGAGAAGAAATTTCCATTTCCATTCCCATACACGCCTTCTGCTTTGATTCCGTCTGTGTCTTTTCTTTCACCTCTTCCGCAGCGTACACTCCCTGTTGTGTTTTCTTTGAAAAAAAGACGGACATACATGCCCGCCTTCTCCATGGTTATTTTCTCGTTTCATTTTTTAACTATCGTTTCTATGAATTCAAATTTTCTCTGCGTTTCTTTACGGTAATAATCAATCCCGTTGCGGAAAGAATTAATAGTATAAACAGCCATACACTCGGTGTGTTGTCCCCGGTTTTAGGTGCAGTCACATCCTTCTTATCAGTTCCACTCGATGGCTTGTCATCAAAGGAATCGCTATTGTTATTGTCATTCTGGTTGTTATCACTGTTATCAGAGGTATTTGCTTTGATGGTAAATGTGGTGCTTGCAGAACCATCCGTCCAAAGGATTTCAACTGTATTGGTTCCTGCCGAAAGTGTATTCAGGTAGGAAGCTTTCAGTGTGATAATGGTAGAGCCTTCCTTTGCAGTGTAGCTGCTCCTGTCTATCAAATTTCCGTCCACCTTAACTCCGGTAAACTTGGAGAAGTCTCCGTTACCCCGGATGGTGATATTACCATCACTGTCATGCGTCCAACTACTGTTTGCTCCATCAATAATCTGATAGGTGTTATTCGGTGTGTCAGGATTATCGGAACCGCCCGCATCCTGTACGGTCAATGTTGCGGAATTACTCTCTACGTTTCCTGCGCTGTTTGAAACAACACACTTATACTTAAATCCGTTGCAGCTTATATTGACTGTGGGTGTGGTATAGCTCGTTGCCGTTGCACCGTCAATGTTTACCCATCCTTTCCCATCATTTCTGTCTATCTGCCACTGATAGGTAAGATCTGTACCGCTTGCTGCTATGGTAAAGGACGCAGTCTCACCTACCTTCACTGTCGCATTTCCAGGCTGTGTGGTTATGCTTGGTGCAATCACATCCGGCACATCCGGTGTCTGGCTTTCCTGTTTAAAGGTAACTTCTATGGTGTGATCAGTATTCACATCACTAAAGGTGTAGCTTGTGGTTGCTGTCACTTCCGAACCATCCACCTTTACGTCCGCAATATAATATCCTTCGTTCGCCTTGATTGTATATGTAAGCTGACCTGCGGCAGATACCGTTGTCGTGCCACCAGGAGAGATTGTTCCACCGATACCTGCCGTTGCGGTAATCTTGTAGCTTGCTGTACCGCTCGGAGGCGTTATCGGCGCTGTATCCGCCGTAAAACTCCAGCTTCCACTGAATACCACGGTTGTATCGTTTAAGCTGCCGGTACCCCAGCCCGAAAAAGCCCATGTGCCGTTTTTGCCATCCTTTGGCGCCTTAATGCGAGTTGCAGCGGTATATTCCGTATCCACAGCATCCCTCGCCTGCTGCTCGCTGGAATAGGAGTTGCTATTCTGCGGCAGCGTTACGCCTGTCGGGAATACAGAGCCCCAATCATATTTCACCGTATAATTTTTTGTCACCGGCGGCTCGGGGCGTTCCTCAGTCCTTTTATAAATATAACGAATCGTCATACCATTGCTCGGGACAGCATTTTCCATTCCCTCCGCGTGAACAAAAACGTAGCCGTGCAGTTCCTGCGGCGGCTGCCAATCAACCTTTTTGCCTACCGGAACAGTAAAGGTAGTCGGCATGGTGTTTGGAACATCTGTGCCGTCCTCCAGCTGATATTGGATGGTGACATCGACATAGCGCTGCTTCTCCGTATCATCATGAGCCAATACCTCGCCTGTCGCACCATCTACAATATCAAAGCCGATGGTATCGCCGTATTGCAGAATGGCATTCTCCGGAATCGTGTAAACCAGAGAGCAGTTGACAAGGCCGGAATCAAAGTCGCTGCCCTTGTAATCCAATGCACCCTTTGGCCAGAATTTGCTTTTCTCTTTCCAAACAGGGATGTCAAACTCCTTTGTAGTGAAAACCTGCTTCCCATCTGTCGTGACCGCTTTGTCACCGTTGGAATGTTCCACCCACAGGCGCAGGGTCACAGTCTTCGCTTGGGTATCCGAAAGATTTTGTATAATGGTACGCAGCTCAACCTGCTGCCCCTTCATTTTGCTATAATCAAAGTTGTTTTTACTGCCGCCGCTTAATAGACGGCTATTCCTGTCATATTGATAGCTCGCATATGCGGAGGAATTCGCTGCCTCAAAGGCAAAAGGTTTTTCTGCAGGATTTCTGTAATCACCGATATACTTTTTCACCTCAGGAACAGCCACATAAAGCGCAGGGGGATTTTTAATGAGCTGACTCATAACCTTCATGCCCTGCAGCTTGCACACATCGCAAAAATCATTCTGAAAGGTTTCTCGCATCAGACAATCCCTGCTGGAATTATAGGTATAAGGATAACTGTCATAATGCGGGCAGGTATAGGTATTGCGGAAGCCAAGCAGCTGCTTCCACTTCACTTTCGTGGGATCTTTTGTTGCAGTCATATTCAGTGATGTAGTGTAATTCCACTCATCTACAGGAACAGTGCTATAATTATATTCATCTCCCAGATGGAACAGACCGTGTCCCAGTTCATGCCGCTGGGTAAACGCAGAATATGCGTTTCTCGCTGACGCAACAATATAGTGAATACCATATTGTTTATTATCATGAGAGCCACCGAAATACTCACCGCTATTCGCCAACACAACGAATTGGTTGATATTTTCATACACATAATCATACTGTCTATAATTATGATCCATCGTGTTTTCGTTTGGATGCGTTTCATTAGGAATATGTGCGTCATGAATCTTCTCGATAAACGCAGGGCCTATGATGCGCTCCAAAACATGGTTGCGCCAGTTCCCTTTGTTAGTAGAAATTCCTCCTTTGGCGGTCGCAGCAAAAAATGTGCTGGTACCGCCATAGCCATCCACCGATGCCGTGCAGAGTGCATAGACATTAAAGCGATCCGCCATGCTGCGATATGGCTCTATCTGCAATACCTCCCCCCACAGCTTTTTTACATCCTCGACAAACTGCTTTTGCTGGCTTTTGGTGTAGCCCTCGGCGCAGTACACAATCACCATGTTCTCCTTATCGCTGCGAGGCTTCTGGATTGTATACACCGGTACGGTTACATTTGCATATGCAGGATCCTCAGTGTAGAGGGTACTCATCTCCAGCTGTAGATACTCATCCGTGTTCACATTCCAGTCACCATTCACATCCTCTCGCACAGCGCCGGATATGCCAATGCTGTCATCCGGCGCATCCGGTGCGGAAACAACATAGGGGTCCTGTGCGCTCTGTCCTGTGCCGGATGATACGGTGTAATTTTCCGTATTCAGATAGAAGGCAGGACGAACGCCGTAATATCCCTTATAGGGTGCGTCACGCAAAATATTCCCTTGAGGGGTCACAAATCGCATATCATGGTTACAGGTTGTAATCGGTGTACGCAGCCAATAGTTCCATGCTACACCGCTTCTGTTTTTTGCGATATGGTAGCCGTTCAGGTTATCATTAACCGTTTTGAGCTGCTGAACATCCAGCAGAAAAACTCTATCCCAAATATATTCATAATGGGCACTGTCATACCCATCCGCTACCGTATCAATTGTGGTGTTATAGGGAAGATCAACACCGGCTGCGTCGATATAACCTGCCGTATACTCCGGATGGGAAACGATAGAACGCTGCTTCACCGTTCGAATCGCTCCCAGCTCATCCGAACGAAAGCTGCGAAGGAAGCCCTCCTTTTGGTCATATGCTGCCGTTTTAGGATAGACAGAATCCTCTGTTGGCGGATTTCCGCAAAGCCATTTCACTTTTCCTGCTTCAGCGTTGGAATTGAGCCAAGAACGTATGTTGCTGTCTCTCCAGTGGTTAGAACCAAAATTATCTCTCCAGCTATTGCGCCGGTGCGAGCCTGTTTCGGCATTTTTGTTGGTTTTTGCATCATAGGGCATGTAATCACACAATACTCTATCCGAAAGCATCAATGGCCCATTGCTATCCTTCGCTACACAACGCCACACAATTGGCACTCCCCCATAAGTACCCATCTGAATGTAGTCACCAATTTCGATGGTTGGCTTGTTATCTGCCGCCCTAACCTGCAAAGGGCATAGCACCAAAATTACCGCAAGCAGCAGAGATACCGTTCGTTTGCCATATTTATGTTTGATAATATTCATAAAGTCCTCCTTTTGTCATTCTCTCCTGAGCGTCATTCACGGTCAGTAGGCTTCTACCCCCCCCCATTTTTGACATATGTCAATTTATACAATTGCTGCATCATCGATATTCACCTCATTTCTACTTGAGTTATTGCAAAAAATAGGTCTTTCTGCGATAACCCCTTGTGCCAAATGCTGAAACACCTTCATAAAGATGTAATAGCTTATTTATTTTAGAAAAGTATCCGACAAAAAACTCTACACTTCCGACAAAAAATATATATATTTTTCAAATCGTATCATGGCGATGTACATTTGTCAATGATGTGACACCTCAAGATCACCACAGTCCTGATACTTCTTATACATGTCATTGATATAAATCGTAGGCGAAATATTCCTGCCTTCCTCTCGTAAGATGATGCCATCAAGAGTCACATTCACCTTTTCCACGGGTTCTGCCACAAGCTCCATTCCTTTGAACTTCTCAGGCATATAATCCATAAACTTTTCTTTTACTACTTCCTTAAAAATCTCGTAATTCGTCATATTACGGTTCCTCCTTAATCTAAATTGTCATACAAAATCCCTTCATCCTCGGGATTTTTGTGTTCTCTGTAACTGTTGTCTTCTTCGATTCCCATATCAAAAGTGGTATGAGATTTTCTTTTCTTTCTGTAATAATTCTTGAGAAACATACACTTTCTACAGTCCTCACAGAATAATATATCTTTGCAACATTCATGTCTTTTCTCCTGACCTGAATTCCTTTCAGTTTTGTGTCATTGTTCTTCATAACTTCAACTCTTTTCACCTCATATTCGTCTCCAAGTCTTTTCTGCACTTCATCAATCACATCATTCATTCTGTCGTCCATAGCAACCTCCTATAAATAAAATAAGAGCAAGCACTTAAGTTTCTATACTCAAGTACTTGCTCTGTTTCTTTGTATCAAAGTTATTATATATAATTATAAACTTAATATTTACATGTCATTGACAAAATATGTTTGCATTTATTCTTTGTCTATTTTTTTAAAATCATCTTTAAATGGATTTATTACATAATAATAAAGATTTTGTCTATCTGTATTATAAATCTTATTATCAAAAATTCCAAATATAACAGATATTATTACATTTGCAATTACAACAAATACAAACACTAATTTACCATCATTATTGTTCCATGCTGGTAAATACAATAAAGATACAATTGCTGATATAATGTAAAATGAATTATGTATACATTTATACAATTTTGAAGGTTTAAAATTATAAATTAAATATAATGCTAATATCGGTGGTTCAACTTTATATCTTTTCGCTTCATCTTCAAGTGTCATTTCATGTAACAATTTAGAATCTTCACTTATTTTTTTGATATTTTTTCTTGCTAAATAACTCGAAAATATAAAGTAAAGAAAACTAATCATATACATACCTGTCATAACTAATGTCACACGTTTATTATATTTGCTTATAAAATCAACTGTACAAATGCTCTGCAATATCGACCATACTGTAAATATAATTGCCATAGCAATAACAGTCATCATGCTAATTTTATAATACATTGGTTCTTTATCCAATATGTCATGTACTTGTTTATATTTTTTCTTTAAGCTATCGAATATTTCTTCATACTTCATATAATTATTACTCCTTTTTATTTTTTCTTTATTATACATTATCAGACAAATGATAATTACTTAAAAAAGCCTTTTTATTTTTCCCCCCCCCTCAAAAAATCTCCCCCTGACACCAAGTGCCACAAAAGTGCCCAACTTGCCAACAAACATTGCCAGTGTTTATGCGGGTTTTCAAAATCACAATAATTAATGCATGGAAATAATAAAGAATGAATTTCTTCACAAGACACCTGTTCTCCCCCTAGTCACCAGGCACAAAAAGAAAAAAGGGAATGGTCAACCAACCATTCCCTTGACAATGAGCCCACCGGGGTTCGAACCCGGGACACCTAGATTAAAAGTCTAGTGCTCTACCAACTGAGCTATGAGCCCATATATAATCTTTAAAACTATTTAGCTAATAGGATTCATATTCAATCCAGCTGGGCTAGCTGGATTCGAACCAGCGTGATGCAGGGATCAAAACCCTGTGCCTTACCGCTTGGCGATAGCCCATTAGTTAAATAAGGGTGGATACAGGGATTCGAACCCTGGACCTTCAGAGCCACAATCTGACGCGCTAACCAGCTGTGCTATACCCACCATAACATAAAAAAAGTGTGCCCGAAGGGATTCGAACCCCCGACCCACGGCTTAGAAGGCCGTTGCTCTATCCAGCT
>OOBM01000906.1_pt1 | contig 19395 bp, 18 predicted proteins | sample 1671581 | NCBI WGS metagenome assembly OOBM01 (sample SAMN06348171, study PRJEB24527) | human gut metagenome
TAGACCAAGAAAATGTTTAAATTGGGATAATCCATTTAATTTATTTTTAAAAGAAATGTCGCACTTGGATTGACAATTCATCATAAGAATAAATTTGTAGTTAATAATAAAATGAAATATAATCCTAGTATAGATAAAAAAATATTAAAGCAAGCATTAATAGATGGTTTTTCAAGGGAACAAGTAAAAAAAATATTAATAAATAGTCCAAATATTAAAAGTGAACAAATGATAGATTTTATGTATCGTTCATTTAGTCATGATAAGGATTTAAAAAATATAATCCTTGAAAGAACTATACATTTATAAAATTATGTTCGAATCGAACAAAAATGATAAAATAACTTTTTATTACTTTTTTTATTTGCATCATAATGTCATTCATTTCAAAAAGCAAGGGTAAATATAACAACTACGTTGCCCTTGCTTTTTTCATTTCTAACATTATTTAAAATAATGCAAAAAGCAATAAAAAATAGTCGTATAAGATAAGAAAGGATACTGAAAAATGAAAAAAAATATATATACTATAACTATTGAGGAAACTGTATCAGACGTATTTTATTTAGAAGCTAATTCTTTAGAGGAAGCAATAGAAAAAGCTATTGCAAAGTACAATAACGGTGTTTTTGTACTAGAACCAGGAAATCTAATAGAAACAAATCTATTAGTTGGAAATGATAATGAAAGTAGTGATTGGTTTGAATTATGAAAAAAAAATATGATATTATATAATAAAGGTAAGAAATATGAAGGAGTGATATTATGGAAAACTTTAATAGACTAAATGATTTATACTTTAAAAAACTTTTAGGTGATAAGAATAGAAAAAACTTAACACTTAGTTTTTTAAATGCTATTTTAAATAAAGATGAACGAGAATATTTTACAGATATAACCTTTTTAGATAAAGATAATGAGCCATTGACGTTAGACGGTAAATTATCTAAATTAGATATTAGAGCAGATTTAAATGATGCTACACAAGTAGATATTGAGGTACAAGTTTGTCCGTTTAAGTTTATGGCTGAACGTTCATTATATTATTGGTCGAAAATGTATTCAGAACAACTAGAAAAAAGTGCTGAATATAAGAAGTTAAAAAAAGCTATAGCTATAAATCTACTGGCATTTGATTATTTGGAAGATGAGCAAGACTGGCATAATATCTATAACCTTTTAAATGTGAAATCACATAATAAACTTACAGACCATATAGAAATACATTTCTTAGAATTACCAAAATTTACTTTAAAGGACATGAGAAAAATAAGAACATCTGAGGCATGGCTTGCTTATTTTTCAGGAAGATATACTAAAAAAGAATTGGAGGAAATAGCAATGACAACTCCAGCAATTAAAGAAGCTGTAGAATTTGAAAATACTTTCTTACAGGATAAAATAGAACGTAGAGCATATGAACAAAGAGAAAAAGCAATAAGAGATTATTATTCTTATATGAGTGCATATAAAGAAGAAGGATTAGAGCAGGGCTTAAAACAAGGCTTACAACAAGGCTTACAACAAGGAAAATTAGAAGAAAAATTCAGAACAGCTACAAATTTATTAAAAATGGGATTTGATATTGAAACTATTTCTAAAGCTGTTGAATTAAGTAGAGAAAAGATACAAGAATTATCCGAGAAAAAATGAGAGATAGAAGGTATATATGTATATGAAATATAAAAAATATTCTTATGAAGAATTTAAAAAGTTAACTACGGAAATCATCCTTACAGATGATTATGCAGATTATAATTACTATGCTGTATATTTACCTAATAGAAAAAAACCTGCAATATATTTTAAACATCCATATAACGGAAATTATTACCATATTGATGATTGTTTAGAAGTTATGGGAAATGACTTAAACCCATGTCATGATATTTATATTACTAATGTCTTAAATGAACTTAATAAAGAATAAATGAAAAGCACTTGTCATTATTCTAATTGACAAGTGCTTTTTTATAGATAGATTTTTATGATATAATAGTAATCGCTGTTAATTCAGCAAAGAAGAGAAAATTTGATGTGTCAGCTCTCCTCTTTCGAGAGGGGGTGGTAAGTATGACAGATTATGAATTAGCTATGCTAATATTAACAATAATCAGCGTTATATTCACCATTCTTGGATATTTCCAGAAGAAGTAATTTTACTTTTTGCTTAACAAAGAAGGAGCTAGACATAACGTCCGCTCCTTCTAATTTCCCAAAATTCACAGAAGAGGGCTGACGGTGCAAACATCAGTTTTCTCTTCTTTTTTATATTCTTATTATACTACATAGATTATGATTTTGCAAAATAAATATGTTCGATTCGAACAAATGAAAAGTAACTATTAGGTGCTTTAAATATATTTATATGTTATAATATTTTTCGTTGCCCTTCCTATACTGGTAACAGTTGGGAGGTGTTCATATTGAACCGTTTTTTAACCTTTTGTGAAGCAGTCATGGCAGGTATAATATCTTATTATATCTGCAAAGGGTTAGACTTGTTTCTAACGGCTTTTTGTGGTAACTAACCTAGCTTTAACGTTAGCTATATAACGTTAGAAGCATTGTGAAGGTGCGAACTTCATAATGCTTCGTTTTTTTATTTTTTAACAAAAACAAGACCCTATGAAGGTGCGAACTTCATAGGGTCTTATTTTGCTCTGTTCATATGAACCATATAACCTTTTGTATCTTCATTATAACATACTATATAGATTTTGCAAAATAAATGTGTTCGATTCGAACACATTTGTTATATAATACATAAAATTTAGCTTTTTAGTGAAAAATTTTTGTGATATAATAACAGTCGCTGTTAATTCAGCAAAGAAGAGAAAACTTGATGTGTCAGACTCTCCTCATCAGAGGAGGTGGTAATTATGACAGAATACGAATTAATGTCCCTTATAGTAGGAGTCGTAACTATGACATTTACCATTCTTATGTATTTTAAGAAGTAAATTTTTAAATTAATTACTTTATAAATAAAAAGAAGTCATGACATAACGTCTGACTTCTTTCTCAACCCATTCTGAGAAGAGGCTGACGGCTTCAACATCAGTTTTCTCTTCTTTTTTCATATTTATTATACTACATAGTTTATGATTTTGCAAAATAAATGTGTTCGAATCGAACACGTTTGTTATATAATACATAGAATTTAGCTTTTTAGTGGAAAATTTTTGTGATATAATAACAATCGCTGTTAATTCAGCAAAGAAGAGAAAAATTGATGTGTCAGCTTTCCTCATTAGAGGAGGTGGTAATATGACAAAGTATGAAATAGTTATATTAATATTAGCTATGATTAGTACGTTGTTTACCATTCTTAGCTATTTCAAATAAAAGCTAATTAATTTTATTTTTTATAAGAAATAGAAAAGAGCTAGACAAGTCCAGCTCTTTCTATTTCACACACTTATAGAAGAGAGCTGACGAAGCGACATCAGTTTTCTCTTCTTTTTTATACTCTTATTATACTACATAGATTATGATTTTGCAAAATAAATGTGTTCGATTCGAACACATTATTTGTTTACTTTGAAAGCTATTTCTTAATATAATGTTTAATTCGAACTAATTATTTTTTTAATTTATTTCCAAACATATCTTCTCCATATGTTTCTTTGAAAAAAAATGATTGTTGTTCACAGTATTTAGAAAACTCACCAAAAGACCCTAGACCTACGCTAGCTTGCTGTTTTTCTTCTGCAATTTCAGCAGGCGTTTTATGTGCCTCATGATATTCTTCACCAAAACAAGGACATTTCATAAATATATTTTTAAAGCAAGTCATTGGCTTAGTTATAAACATTATTGGATGAAATAGTATATAAAATGGTGCAATTATTATGAATACAACTACATCTAATAAAAGACGAAGTATATCACTAACTATAGCATAGACTATACAAAAAGCAAAGAATGAAATGAGTCCAATGCCAATATATTTTAAAACTCCTAATATATCCATGACAGTATCCATAATAACACCTTCTTATAAACTATTTTCTAATATAATTATACTCTTTTACTATAATAGTTTCAATCTTCATTATCATTGTTATAATTATTAGAGTTATTATCTATATCATTATCATGATTATTATGGTTATTATAAGAATAATTAGAATGTGAAATATTAGTATTTAGAGGTTTAGGCAATTCTCCTTTTGCTATTGCTCGTTCAGCATTTTCTAATTCATATTTATAATTATCTTTAGGACTTATAGCGTTTCTTAATTGCTTTCGAATATGAGCATTTTGAGCATTCTTCTCTTCATTTGGGTTGGTATTACTTTTCAAATTACCAGCTTTTTTTTCTGTTTGCATTGTAGCAATATTTATCCTTTTATTGCGAGCTTCTTGTTGAGCTTTATAGTACGAATCTAATAATCCATTTTGTACGCCCATTTTAGCTAGGTTTTTTGCTGTTCCTAGTGTTCCTTTGCCATAGTTTAAAGCTGTTTTTCCTGCTCCTTTGAGGTCTCCTCTTCCTGCTTGCATTCCTATGCTTTTCATATTAGATAAAAAGCCTGCTGCTCCTCTAGCGGAATTTCCTCCTGGCATTCTTGAAGCTACGTCCCAAGCACCTTTCATTCTCATAGCTTTAGTAGGCATTGCTTTTAATTGATTGGATAAATCATTACCATTTAAAGCTGGTTGTCCAGAAGATATTGCTTGTGCTAAGTTTGGTAGCTTATAGACAAGCATACACATTATACCAAGTGAAAAGGCAAGTTGCATAAAGGTTAAGAAGTTTTTCTGTAAATCAAGTGATTCTCCACCTGAAACAAAATTTTCTACAGCACTTGTTAGCATTGGTTCAAGTATCGCTGTTACAAAAGCTACAATACTTACTTTGGTGGCATAATGTATAAGTGAACTTATAGCTCTTTCAAATAAAAATTTTGTTGGTTTAAACATTCCTATAGACATGGTTAACATAGTAAATATAGCCATTACCCAAAATTCTACTCTTACTACCATTATTTGAGCTGAAATTACTAATATGCAGGCTACAATTACTAAAAATATCACTACAGCTAATATTAGAGCAAATGGGCTTGTGGTAAAGGATATTTGAGAAAAACTATTCCATGTATTTTCAATAATTTTAAAGGCATTGCCCATTATATCATCAGGCATAAGTATGCTATTTTCGCCACCACCTGCGATATAGCCTATTCTTTCAAAACTAGCAAAAACAGCATGAGCAATTCCCATACCTAAAATCCAATTTGTTATTAAAAATAGATACATTGCCATTTTTAAGGCGTTAGATATCATGTATTTTATGATATCGTCTTCTATTTTTAGCATTAAGGTTATTGCTACATCAATAGCCCAAGCACAAGCGAGAATTTTCACACAAATGGGATATAAAAATTCAGCACCTTTTTGACATTTATAGATAAAACTCATCATCATTTGTCCTAAAAAATTAGCAGAGTTGGGGTCGGGTTTAGGTTCGGCAATGCTGATAAAAGAGCTATCTGGAACAATGAACATATATCCAAAATATATTCCTAAATTGATAATTACTGTCATAGATAAAATCATACGTAAAAAAGTAGTAGTGGTAGCAGATAATTCTCCAAATGCTAGCATTCCAGCAGAGCCAACTATTAGGCAAGTCACAATTATTCTAGGTACTTTATCGGTTAAGATAGCTCCATCAGTATCTAATGAACCATTATCATAAGTACCGATAAATTTTTCAAATATATCGTCCCAAGCAAGTTCTGGTGTTTGAGCAAAGCAGATAGATGAAAGTAATAATAATATTCCTATAGTCAGTAGTATAATCTTTGTTTTTTTCATAATCCATAACCTACTAATTTTTTATAGTCTTCAATATTTTGTTGTTTGTTCATTTCTATATCAGATAAAACTTTTTGTGAGTTGTTTTTTACATCTATTGCCATATTTTCATTTATCTTCATACCTGCTTGTTTTTGAGCATTTTCTTGTAATTGTTCGGTAGCTGTAACAGATAAAAGAGTAGATAATAAAGCGTTTGTTTTTGCTGCTTCCATAGTATTTTGACTAGCTATTTGTCCGCTTGCCTGCATGGCTTCTTTTGTTCCTTGTGCTTTAGATAGATTTTGCAGGGAAGTTTCTAATTGATTAATGCTATTTTCTACTTCTTGTTGACGTCTACCTATAGATAAAGCAGAATAATAGGTTTCATCAGCTACATGGTAAAGTTTTTTTATATTTTGTGTATATGAATTTAAATCTACTGGTTTAGTATAACCACCTGTATAAATATCTATGCCCATTCGTTCACTTAAAATACTATCTGTAGAAGTATCTTTATCTAATGTACCTATTTGAGAGTCTAAGTTGTTCATAAGATTTTTATATTCTTTATCTAATCCTGTATAATGAGCGATTAGGGCTTTAGGATCCATAGATGTTAAATCTTGTATCATCAGTGATACTTGTTTAGCTGTATTTATAGCATTTGTATAGGTATTTATAGCTGTTTTAGCATTCTCAGCTATATTTTTTATATCTTCTACATAGATGGCAGCTGTAGCTGTTTGTTTAGGTACAGTTAAACAAAATCCTACTGCTATTCCCATAAAAATAGTTGGTATTAGATATCTTTTTTTCATTTGTATCATAACGTATCACCTCTAAACAGTATAATTAATAATTTACCTAGTGGAATTATTAATCCACTTACTATTACATATATAAAAACCATACACACTTGTATCATAAGTATCGCAAATATTATTCCTACAAATCTTTCAAAAGCATAGTTTGATTTAATAAGAGTTTTTATGAGTATTGAGATATTCATTATCATAGATGCTGGAAAAGGATATCTAGTTATTAAAAAATGTTTAAACCATGAAATAATGCTATCATAGCTTCTAATATTATTGATAATGTCAATCATTGAATCTATAAATAAGCAAAATAAAATTAGAAAAAATATTAGCATATCTATAACTAATAAAAATTCTACTTCTCTAGCTATACTTTTGCCAAAAATAATGGAAATTATAACTGAAGCAATAACCAAGGATAGACAATTTCTTTTTATTTTAGAACTAATAATAGAGATTTTATCTAACATAAAAGCCTCTTTTCTATCTATAGCTATTTAATCGATTGAAGATATCTGAAATGCTATAGATATATTCAATCGTTTCTTTATATGGTGGTACTCCATTATATTCATAAATGGCATTTGCTCCAGCATTGTAGGCAGCTAAGGCATAAGTTATATTATATTGTCCAGCATACGTAAAATTATCTATTTGTGTACGCAGATAACTTGCACCACCTAGGATATTTTCTAAAGGGTTATATGGATCAACACCTATCATACTAGCAGTACCTGGCATTAGTTGAGCGATTCCAATAGCTCCAGCACCTGACATGGCATTTAGATTAAAATGAGATTCTTGCTCAAGTAGTGCTGTAAGTAATAGTGGATCAAGGCTATAGGTACTGCTAGCATAAAGTATAGCGTTGGTTATCCAGTCTGTTTGCTCTTGATTATACATGGATACTTCAGAATAAATTATATTGTAGTAATTGTTCCCTTGAGCATGCACTATAGGTGTGATGAAAAAAGATGTAATTAGCAATATATTTATGATGAATTTCTGCAATTAATTAGCCTCCTGTTCATTAGTTAAGGTTAAGGTATGTGCTAAATTATGTTTTTGAACTTTAGTATCATTTAATGTATTTGTAAGTTTATTTAAAATTATTTCTATTTGTTGACCATATTTTGAAATATTTTCATTGGATATATTAGTTAAATTAGGAGATTGACTAGCAATTGCATCTAAGGTATCTTTTAATTTAAAACCAGCTTTTAGTATATTAGCTGCAATTATAGTATCTGCTATCATATCAAAAGGAAGGTCTATATTTTCTTTATAATCGCTGTAGTATTTGCTATATAAGTTATTAATATCTTTATCTACTAGAGTTTTCTTGGCAAATTCTCGTCTTTTTTCTAATTCTACAGTTAGTTTTTGTTGAGCATTATATATAATCGCTTTATTTATATAACTTAAAGATGAATGATTAGGTTCTACTGCATGAGGTGAATATTTAGTGAGAGTAAGAGCAATATCTTCTTTTTTGATGTCTTTGTATAGCATATACATAGCTGCATTGATTTCCATATCTTGATTGAATAAATTAGTTTTTTGATATAGTTCTTTCATATGCGTTTTGTACATATTTTCGACAGTAGGTCTGTTATTTTTAGTATCTAAGACATTTATAATATTTAATTGCCGAGTATTTATTTTTTTAGCAATACTTGTAATATATTCGGCATATTTAAAGTTTTCTAAAGCGTCTTTATTATTTCTAGTGCTTTGTTCTTCAGCGATGATATTTTTAATATCATTTTCTTCAATGCCTTTTTTAATAAAGCTAAGAGCTTCCCTATAATCACATTTTATATATTCTTCATCATTGTCTGTATTATTGATAGTAGCATCGTTTATAGCTACTTCTAATTGATAATCTTCTTTAAGTTCTTTTTTTTGTTCTTCTTGCGTTTTGTTATAATGAAATACTTCAGCTAATTTTTTAGCTGCTTTTTCAATTACAAGTTTGGGATAATCTTGAGGAATTTCTGGAAGTTGCATTCTGGCTGAAGTTTCTCTTATGATATGAGCAAGTTCATTTTTATTGATACCAGGATATCTGTTTAATAGTTTTATACTGGCATCAATATCTATATATTCATCAGATAGATTTAATTTAGTATTAGGGTAAGAAAGTATTCGCTCTTTAATGGCATATTTATAGACATCTTTTAATGAAATATGTTTATTGTTTATTTGTTCAAGAGTCATATTTGAAAGGTTATCTGGACAGATAAATTCTGTTATTTCTCTTTCTGCTTTAATATTATTTTGGGCAGATTTCACTATATAATATGCTGTTTTATCTTTAGATGAATAAATTTTTTCATTAAAAATTTTTACTACATATTCTGGATAACAACCTGCCAAAATCATTTCCTTAGCTAAAAGGGCATAAGCTAAATTATCTGGATTTTGTGGTAGCTGCTTTATCTTTTCTTTAAAGATATTTTCAACTTTTGTTAAATGCTCTTTGGCTTTTAAAATATCTTCACTGGCTAAATTGACAATGGTATCTGCATAGTTTTTCTTTCTACCTATTTCACGAACTACTGGAGAAAATGCTTTTATTACGTTTAATACTTCAGTATTATCTGCTCCTTCAGATAAAAGACGTTTTATAATCTGTTTTTCCCCTAATGGAGTGAGGCTTTTCGTTAAAGTATTTTTTAGATATTCATTTAGATATTTAATATATTTTTCTTTAGTATTTTGTGGCTTAATTATGTTGGTATTAGTTAATTGATGGTATAAGTGTGTATGTTCTTTTACAAAGTTTATAATAGCATTGGTGTATTCTGGTTGTTTGGCATGGGAATTTTGGGTGTATTTAGCAAGTAATTCTTCTATGGTAGATAAGTCATAGTTCTTCTCATAATACATAGAAAAAGCTATTTTGGCATCGTAATATAGATTTAACTTAAAATTGGTATGTCGTAATTTTAAGTTGTTGAGTTCAATCATATATATTTCTTTAGCTTTATTTATATCAGTTATCTTTTTAGTGTAATTAATATTGAGTTTACTAAAATATGTTAGTTTTTCAGATAAATTTATATCTATATCTTTTAAAAGAGGTGTATTTTCTACGATAATATCTTTTATATCAGTCAATTTGTAGCCTTTTTGCTGTAAAATCTGCATGATTTTTGTTTCTTTTTGTACATAAAAATCAAAAATTCGTGGCATGTATTTTTGTTTATAATCATTGTAATCTCTAGTAGTAGGTTTAGTTTCGGAAGGTTGTATATCATGCTCAAAAGAATCTATATATTTTTTTATTGCTATAAAAGATTTTCCCTTGCAAAGGCTACTATTATCTCTAATGGATTTTTTTACTTCATCTAGTGGTATATTATTTTTTAGCATAGTTTTCATTATGCTAGAGTCTAATTTTTTTAGTAGATACAATCTTTCATCTTCAAAGGTAGCCCACTGATTTAAATAGTCTTTAAGTAAAGTCATAATTATCTACTCCTTTATATTTTTGCCATTCATCATTGAATTCTTCTCTTGGATAATTTTTTAGTATTTCATCACATTTATTTTGGTCAGCTTTATTTATGCCTACATAAGCTAAGGCAAATTTGCCAAGTGATAAATCATAAAGTCGTGAGCCTTTGACGGAGGTGTAATAATAATCTCTTGTTGCTATTGCTTGAGCAATGATTTGAATTTGTCTATCATTAAGACCAAAACTCTTATATAATTTTTTATTAGCTTCTTCTATAGCTGTGGGATTAGCTAAAAAGATTTTGGATTGACAAGCGTCTAATACAGTGTGAAAAATATTAGAATTTGTAACATCAACCAAAGATTGAGTGGCAAAGATAACGGATACATTCATTTTTCTAAGTACTTTTAACCATTCTCGGATTTTTTGCGAAAATGCTTCATTATCTAGGAAAACCCATGCTTCATCTAAGATAATAATACTAGGTGAGCCGTCTAAAACTTCCTCTAAACGATGAAAAATATATAATAGTGTTGGTGCTATTATAGTTTTCATTTGCATTAGTTTTTCCATTTCAAAGGTTTGAAAATCTGTAAAAGATAGACTATCTTTATTAGCATCAAAAACTTTATATGAACCATTTATGGTAAGTTGTTTAAATGTTTCAATAAGCGTTTCATCGGTTAGTGAAGATACAAAAGTACTCATCGTTAATTGATTTTTTGGATAAGTAGTAGCTATTAATGATAGAGTGTGCCAAATAGTATCTTTTATATTAGGGGTTACAACTACATTTTCTTGCACTAAGAAGGAACAAAGCCACTCTAAAGCCCATGAGCGTTCTTTTTCATTTTGTATATTACTAAGTGGTTGAAATGCTACATCATTATTTCCTAAATCAAAGAAATTGCCACCAACGCCCAGTGTTAAAATTCTTGAAGAAGCCCCTTTATCAAAGATAAATACTTTAGCATTTTTATATTTTCTAAATTGAGCAGCTATCATACAAAGATGAACAGATTTACCACTGCCTGGTGGACCAATTAAAATTGTATGGCCAACATCTTTAACATGGATATTTAGGCGAAATAATGTATTCCCTTTGGTTTTAGTGTATAAAAGCGAAGGTGCATTTAAATGGTAGTTTTTTTCATCACCTGCCCAAACATCAGTAATCGGAGCTAAATGTATTAAATTACCTGTATTTATTAAATAACGACGAGGATTGTTATACACATTTCCTGGAACAGAAGAAAGCCAAGCTTCTACAGCGTTTAAATCTTCGCTTTTATATTTAAGTCCCAAGGTAGAAAAAATATCTCCAATAGTATCTATATAATCTTCAGCAAGTTCTTCATTTTTATCTGTTACGATAATCATAGTTGTATAAAAGCCATAGTTTATCTCAGATTTTTCAATCGATATGCGAGCGTTTTCCACTTCATTGACTTTTTCTACAGCATTAGCATCAAAGTCATCATCTGCCCTTTCCACGTGGAAAGCTTCTCGTACATAAGTCCAATAACTTTTTAAATTACCTCGCCAATCTCGAGAACGAGAGGATAACTCACTTAAAGCATCGCTTTTAGATAAAAAATAAAATCTAGTTACAAAGCGATAAGAGAAATTTAGATACGTAAGCTCATCAAAAAAACCAAAATGCGTTTCGCTTGGAAAAGATAGTGGCGTAATAACTCTTAGATGCTGCTCCCCTAACATAGGCTTTAAACTAGCATTAAGTGAGCAATCGTAAAGTAAATTATCTAGGTGTATAGGATTTTTAACTAAAGCAATATTATTATCTTTAATTTTTTGATTTTCTCTATCTGGTAAGTGAATATTCATTTTATTAGTTGATACACAACTGTGAAGATATGTTGCCAGCTCGTCAGGAGTGAGCATTTTAACTAACGGTAATTTCAATTGAATAAACATTCGATATATTTTATCGATATTAGCTTTAAATATGGATAAATAATTGTTTAAATCCTTTAGCTTAGTTTTAGTTTCTAAGACAAAAGATTTAATTTTTTGCTCATTATCTGTTGGTGGCATATAATAAACTGTTAAAAAATATCTTGATTCAAAGTTTTTATGCAGATTTTTAAATTGATATCGTCGTTCTAAATCTATTTTTTTAGTTACTTCATCAGGAAAATAGTTTTTCGTCGGGTAATCTAAAGAGGGTGTTCGTTGCATTTCAAAATAAAATATAAAACCTGTATCAAGTGTCATAAATAGACTATTTAGCTGGCTGGTTAAAATAGCAAGTATTTCTTCAACAGAGCTATCTAAATCTGGTCCGCGATATTCTATCGTTGCCATAAGTGAACCATCTTTATTAATAACTATACCTATATCTTCATAGCGAATTATTTTTCCTAAATTCATTTGTGTATATAATGGATTTTTCTTAATACGTAAACGTTTTAAATTGTACATAGTAATCTTCCTCAAATAAAAAACATATTTTTACTTTCATCTATTTCCATAAGTGGAGATACTAGATTAGAGCGAAACATTCCCGAAATAGTGCTATACCAAATATCACCCATATTGGATTTATCTATTACTGTGGGTACTCCATAGTGATTTAAAAATTTAGTAACATTTGTTATATCTTCAACTAATTTTTGTATATCCTTGTTATAAATAACTAATATGTTATTGTAGTAAGCACAAAGAGAATTATCTTCATAGGTTAATACTTTTAAAAATTCTTTATGGCTTTTGCTCCAATTTTTAGTATATCTTTGAATTTCTTTTTGTTTATCCTTATCTGATAGAAAAATTAAGCGTTTATTGTAGCGAAATTGTATATTGTTATGCTCAAGATAAAGGATAAGGCTTTTAGTTAAAAATTCTGGATATCCTAGTAATTTCACACACTGAAGATAATATTCATCGATCACTAAATATTCTTTAAGATATTTTTTATAACTGTGATTTTTAGTTAATTTGTAATCTAAATAAATAGGATTATTCATCATAGAAATGGTTTTATCTATGGTAATAATTTTGTATAAACTGTTAATTAATGTTGTATTTTTAAGTGAACATAGACGAAAATTATGTTCTATTTCCAAGATAAATTCACTAAATTTTTCTATAGATGAATTTATTTTTTTTAAATCTGCATTATAAAGTAGTGGATTATAGACAATGTATAAAGTTTTTTGTTTATCTACATAATCTATCCATAGAGAAATATTAGATACTGCTATTTGTTTTAAAATAGCAGTATCTATATCTTCGTAAATAAAAGCACATAATAGTGAGCCATCTTTATTTCTAATAATGTTATCTTTAACTAAATATAGCCATGGCAAATAACTTGCTAAAATATTAGTTTTTTCATCGTATCTTTTAAACAAGTACATATTTACCTCACACATCATAAAATTTTTTCTTGTGTAAAAATTTAAGTAAACAAATAAAAAACCTGTCATCAAATTTATTCACGTAAATACTGAAGAAATGAATTATAAGATTAAATGGTATTATCCATAAAGTATTAAACATAGTCCAAATAATAAGTGCTAATACTGCATTTAATAAGACTATTTCTTTTGGACCACCAAGTAGTGTGGCTCTTTCGGTTAATGCTTTAAATACAGGAATGGTGTATTTCATTAAAAACACGCTCCAGAAGAGCCATCTAAGAAGAAATATGCTACTATACTACCAGCAAAACAAGCAGCTATAGCACCTAAAAATAATTTAGATATTTTTCCTGTAATCTGTGATTCCCCCATAGCGATGGTAAAACCTGCTAAAACAGTAGCAATTAAAATAAATACTTTAGGCAAATTATCTACAATTATAGTTTTCAGTTTATTAATAGGTTCATCGAATGGCGAGGATGTATTCATCGCAAAATCCGAAGCAAACGCTGTTTGATTCATAGCTATAATTCCTAAAAATGTTAACTGTAAGATAAATAATTTATTTTCCATAATGAATTTAATAATTTTTTGCATGATAAAATCTCCTTTAAGCTAATTTTTCTGTTATATATTCTTCTTTTTTCTTGTCATAAGTGATTACTTTTCTTATTTCTTCTATTACTCTACCTGTTGGCGTTTTTTTGATATAAATTATTACATCTATGGCATCTACAATAATAGAAGGTTGCACCTTATCTGTACCAAAACCTACTAAGGTTTCAATTCTTGTTAAAGTATGAAAAGCACTATTAGAATGTACGGTAGAGATACCACCTTTATGTCCCGTTGACCAGGCATTTATAAGTGTGAAAGCTTCACTACCTCGAACTTCTCCCACGATAATTCTATCTGGGCGAGAACGAAGCGTTGCTCTTAATAAATCTTCCATTGATGTAGTTTTAGTAGAAATTAAAGCCAGCTTATTTTCGGCATCACATTTTAACTCTTTGGTATCTTCAATAATTATTATTCTGTTATTTAATTTAGCTATTTCAAAAAGCAAGGCATTTACTAAGGTCGTTTTGCCGCTACCTGTGCCACCTGCTACTATGATATTTTTTCTATTATAAATAGCCTGTATAATAATTTCTTTTTGATATTTAGTCATGGTTTTGTTTTGTACATAATCATCAAGGTTAAAGATTTTTTTTGCGTGTTTTCTAATACAAAAGCTTGAATTTTTAACTATATCTGGCGATAAAAAGCCTTGAAAACGCATATTTAAAATCTCGGCTTCAAGTAGTGGATTATCCTTATTGCAAATCTTATGTGAGTGGTTTGCAATTTGTACAATAATATTACTTACGATATCATTTGTGAGGATTTTTCCTGTATAGATAAGCCCTTTTGAAAATGTATCTACCCATACTTTGGAATCATCATTAACCATAATTTCACAGACATCGTCATCTATCAAATAAGGCTTTATATCTTGAAAAAGAAAAGCTAATCTTTCAGTAAATCTAGTATTATCTTTCATTAGCTAGCCTCTAATTCATCATAAATAGCAGCAAACTCATCAAGTTCTTGTTGATATCTAGCTATTTTTTCTTGAATTTCATCTATAGATAAAGTGCAATTATCTAAATAAAAATTTAGTTCTTCAACATTTGTAATTCCTAAATCATGTAAATATGAAAGCATTTTTATATCTACTTCAGAAGAAGATTTCCTTTGGATAAGTTTTCTTCTAATAATTGTTTTTTCAGATTTTGCTACAGGTTTTGACTCATTTGTTGAAGTTTCAGTAGGTATTTGTTCAGTTGCTACATTTACTTGATTAGTTTTATTATCTTCAGCTTTTTCTATATTTTTAGCTTCATCTTTATTGTTATTAACAGTTTCTTCTAAGTTATCTTCAACTTGATTAATGTCATCATCTTCAAAGGTATCCATAAATTTAGCTTCATTTTCTGTTGTTTTACTTGTGTTTTGTTTAGTTATTAAATCATCCATTCCTGGTATTTGTTCATCAGTTTTAGTTTCTAACATATTCATATTATCCTCACTTTCATTTTGTATAGGTTCTAATTCTTCAATTTGTTGTATATCTTCTATAGCTGTTACAGGGACTTCTTCAGCTGAAGTAATAGATGTAGTAATAGATGTCTTGGTTTTAGGTTTTTGCAGTTCATTTATACTGTCTTTGACCACAAAATTGGGCTGTGATATTTTTTCTGGTTGCTGTTTTTTCTTAGCTAATAAGGTTTTTATTTTATTTTTGATTGTTAATATATACAAACTGATAACGCTTAATTTACTATTAATTTTTTTAGTATTCTTTTTTAGCGTTATGTTATTGCTTAATGAATTTAATTTTCCTTTTTCTACAGCTTTGGGTAATAACTTAGTATAACTATCCACGATAGTACAATAATCTGATTTTAAAAGTGGTGGGTACTTAGGATTAAGTACATTGTTATCTTCTTTTTGCCATATAGATACCCTATTTAAAAAGAAAGGGATTTTGTAATATAAAAGCTTTTTAGCCAAAATAGGGCGTTTACCATTGATAAAAACAATCTCTTGACTTTCAGGAAGATTTAATACTTCATCGACTGTCATTAAATCTCTAGCAGCAGATTGCCATGATTTGTTTTTCTTTAATAAATTATTGGTTTCAGATTTAGAGGTTACGGTTATAGTTTCTTTACCCAACATGTTTGATATTACTTTTGGTGTATTATCATCGTTGGGCGTGTAAAATACCCTTACGGCACAGTTCGAGATAATCGAGGTGTCTTTGCCATAGATGCTGTATAGCTGACTTAAATTCTGAATAATGATTAAAGAACGAAGTTGATAGCCTGCCATAGTAGCTATAGCCATTTCAAATTGGTCAATTTTACCTATTTGAGAGAACTCATCTAATAATAGTAGGCATTTATGCTTTTTTCGTTCAGTTAAATTTTTCATATTGCGTCGTAAAAAGAAATCTAGCATCAAGCGAAATATTGGTTGTAAAATTGCTCTATCTGCTGATGAAGCTACAAGATACAGTGATACAGCTTTTTCATAGTTCATTACATCATCAAGTTTAAAATCACTTACAGCCGTATTTTTAGAAATTACAGGGTCTTGATAAAGCTGAAATCCTGTAGCTGCTGTAGATAATACAGAAGACTGTTCTTCTTCGGCTCGAGATGCCATTTTATAAGCTCCAGAGGCAACTCTTGGGTGAGTTAATAAAAAACAATAAGGTTTCATTTCAAAATCTAGATTTTGATAATCATCTTTAAAATATGCTTTAATTTCACTAAAATTTAAGAACTTGCTGTAATCGTTATAATATGAGTTTTTATCTAAATCATCTTCTGAAATATTTAAAATATCAGAGCGTATTTTTCTGAGTTTTAGACTATCAGTTTCTTCAGTTTCTAAAAAACTATCATTAAAAGCATTGATTTCTACATAATCTCCATAAATTTTTTGAAAGATATTATCATCTGAAAATGCTTCTTCTGGTGTGATATGCTGATAATACATCATTTCAGTTATAGCCTCATCGAAAGACCGTGATGATGAAGAAATAAATCTAGTTACATCTCCCATATTAGGTACAGGTTTATGTTCTTTATCATGGACATATAATAAGTGCATAATAACAGCTTCAATTAATGCTGATGCTGTGAGTACCCAGTGCTTGCTTTTAGGGTCATTTGCCATTTTTCCTGTAGGGTCTGCTATCATATTGGCTATGGTCATAACATCAGCGTATTCCCTATCTGTTCTATACTGGACTTCAGCAATAGGATTCCAACGAGCAGTTATTCCCTTTGTATCTAAAGGATTAAAATTTAGTACTTTTTGCTTTAAACCTTTGCGTCTAAAGCTAGCTGTGTAATCCCAGTTTTCACCATCTTTGATATCTAGAACAAAAACGGATTCTTTCCATGTTAATAGTGTAGGAATAATAACGCCTACACCTTTTCCTGTACGAGTAGGGGCAACAAGAAGTGTATGAGATTTTTCATTGATGTCATATTGCAGCAGATATGTTTGTTTATAGATTAAGTTTTTTGTATAAGTAAAAGGGTTAATTCCTAAAATTACACCTTCTTTAGCTTTTAAATGGGCTTTTTTTATATCTCTTTTACCTCCCCAAGTGGCTGAGCCATGAGAGGTATTTGGAGATTTTCGCCTTATGATAAATAGTGATATACTCATACCTAGTAATATACAAATATAGATGCTGTTTTCAGCGTTATGAATAATTGTAGGAATTATATCTGAAGCGTGTATATACCAGATAATAAACATCCATGGTTTATATAAAACAATATTATTTGTAATTTGAAACCCTTGTCCTAAAGCACTATCATATTCGCAGTGATAAGCTACTTGTTGAGTAGCTACAAATATTCCTATAAAGGTAAATAAAACGGTTATTGATAGAAAGGTTATAAATCTATTAATTGGATTTTGCATAACAAACCTCCATTAAAAAACCAGATTAGTAATTGTCATGATATTAATTGATGTTCCTGGATTAACAGTTATTTCTGGCTCGATATTCATTTGCTTTTCAAATAGCTTAGATGCTGTATTTATAAGACTTGTAGCTGCTCCTTGAGCTGCTAAATCGCCACTATTTCTCCAGCCATATTCACTGTAATTATTACCAGTAGCTATGTTTCCTAAAGCTCCAATAGCACTAGCTAATATACCAGCTCCTATTTGTTTTCCCGTGTGATTATTGACATCTCCTTTTATACCTGCATAACCTTGAGCATCTACTGATTTAAACATATTTTCAACATTATAGGTATCTCCATTAGGAAAAATAAGTGTATTCCAAGATATATCTACTCTTGATTGTCCTTGCTTAATGGCACTTTCATATTGACCTATAATTTTGCTACCAGCAGGAATTAATAAATTATTTCCATATAAAGAGTCATAGATATTATTATTAATTTGAGCCATTATTTGCCCACCGATTTGACTGTTAATGCCTGATAAAAGAGTAGCATTGATTAAGGTTCCTGCTAAAATAGTATTTTCGTTTATATTATTAACTTGAGGATAGGAAAATGTATTATTAGTAGGATTTTCAGTAGTTACTGTTTCACTTGTATTTTCATCTTGGTTATCTTGGTTAAATGACATAAATTTTATAGCTGCTGCAAATATATTTTTTTCATCTTGTTTTTGTTCATTATTTGTATTTGATGAATTTATAGAAGTAGTATTGGCTGTATTAGATGTTTGTTGCTTAGGTATATAACTAGGAGGCTGGCTTTGTAATATTGGTACAGGTCTTGAATAGTGAACTTCATTATTATTTTCTGGATAATAATTAGTATTATTACTTGAATTAGTTGCTGGTCTTTTTTGTACATATTGAGCTTGATTTTGATTATTAATATTTTTAGATTGTTGCTCATGTTTGGCTAGAGAATCATAATTATCTGGAATTGTATCTACGCTACCTGTTTTGGCTACATTATAATCATTTTGAGTATCTGCAACTTCAACCTTGGGTTTATTTTCTTTTTTCTCATCGGAAGAATCATCTGAACTAAAAATAAATACGGTTACAGCTACAGTCATAAAGAATAAAAATAATCCTATAACTACTTTTTTATTAACAGTTGATGTTTGTGTAGTGGTTTGTAGATTATCTATGTCTTCTTCATCTTTTTTCAGTGCTTCACCTAAGGTTTCAGCAGGCTGATTATCTTTTATATTGTTTGTTAAATAAGTTGTGTCTTTATGACGAACCTTGTCTAATATATTCATATCAATCTTTCCTTGTAATAGTTACTTCTTCATCAGCTGATTTTAAAATGGCTTCATCAAATATCGTTTCTACAATAAAAGTATTATTAGAAGTTTTATAGTTGGCTAAGATTAATTT
>OOBM01000910.1_pt1 | contig 19337 bp, 20 predicted proteins | sample 1671581 | NCBI WGS metagenome assembly OOBM01 (sample SAMN06348171, study PRJEB24527) | human gut metagenome
ACGAGGACATCGACCGCCACCACCTGCACATCGTGACGGTCAACGTGGACGAGAACGGGAAAAGGCTCAACCGGGATTTTCTCTACCGCCGCAGCGACCGTATCCGCAGGGAACTGGAACAGAAGTACGGATTGCATCCGGCAGAACGTAAAAATCAGAGATTGGATAATCCGTTGCGCAAGGTGGCCGCATCGGCAGGTGATGTGAAGAAGCAGGTAGGCAACACCGTGAAGGCTCTGAATGGGCAGTACCGTTTCCAGACGATGGGCGAATACCGTGCGCTCCTTTCCTTATATAATATGACGGTGGAGGAAGCGAGGGGCAACGTGCGCGGACGGGAGTATCACGGGCTGGTCTATTCCGTCACGGACGACAAGGGTAACAAGGTGGGCAACCCGTTCAAATCCTCGCTTTTCGGGAAGTCCGCAGGCTATGAAGCCGTACAGAAGAAGTTTGTCCGTTCCAAATCGGAAATCAAGGATAGGAAACTGGCAGACATGACGAAACGCACCGTCCTTTCCGTGCTGCAAGGCACTTATGACAAGGACAAATTTGTATCCCAACTCAAAGAGAAGGGCATCGACACCGTACTGCGCTACACAGAGGAAGGGCGCATCTATGGGGCTACCTTCATCGACCACCGCACGGGATGCGTGCTGAACGGTTCGCGCATGGGTAAGGAGCTTTCGGCGAATGCCTTGCAGGAACACTTCACCCTGCCATACGCCGGACAACCGCCGATACCGCTATCCATCCCTGTGGATGCTGCGGACAAGGCACACGGGCAGACCGCCTACGACAGTGAAGATATATCGGGCGGTATGGGCTTGCTCACTCCCGAAGGTCCGGCGGTAGATGCCGAGGAAGAGGCTTTCATCCGGGCGATGAAGCGCAAAAAGAAGAAAAAACGCAAGGGCTTGGGTATGTAATCAGAGTATCAACAATTAAAAAATCAATGTATGTCACAACAAGAAGACGATTTGAGGGCATTGGCGAAAATCATGGATTTTCTGCGTGCCGTGAGTATCATTTTAGTGGTCATGAACGTGTACTGGTTCTGCTACGAAGCCATCCGGCTGTGGGGCGTGAACATCGGCGTGGTGGACAAAATCCTTCTGAACTTCGACCGCACGGCGGGGCTGTTCCATTCCATTCTCTACACGAAGCTGTTTTCCGTCCTTTTGCTTGCCTTGTCCTGTCTGGGTACGAAGGGTGTCAAGGGTGAGAAAATCACTTGGGGGAGAATCTGGACAGCATTTGCCGTCGGGTTCGTGCTGTTTTTCCTGAACTGGTGGTTGCTGCCCCTGCCGCTGCCGCTTGAAGCGGTGACGGGACTGTATGTCCTTACCATTGGAACGGGCTATGTCTGCCTGTTGATGGGTGGTCTGTGGATGAGCCGCCTGTTGAAACACAATTTGATGGAGGATGTTTTCAACAACGAGAACGAGAGTTTCATGCAGGAAACGAGGCTTATCGAAAGCGAGTATTCGGTCAATCTGCCGACACGTTTCTATTACAGGAAACGCTGGAACAACGGTTGGATCAATGTAGTTAATCCCTTCCGTGCGTCCATCGTGTTGGGTACGCCGGGCAGCGGAAAGTCATACGCGGTGGTAAACAGTTTCATCAAGCAGCAGATTGAGAAGGGCTTCTCGATGTATGTCTATGATTTCAAATTCAGTGACTTATCGACCATTGCCTACAACCATCTGCTCAACCACCCGGAGGGATACAAGGTGAAGCCGAAGTTCTATGTGATAAACTTCGATGACCCGCGACGCAGCCACCGCTGCAATCCCATACACCCGGATTTTATGGAGGATATTACGGACGCTTACGAGAGCGCGTACACCATCATGCTCAACCTCAATAAGAGTTGGGTGCAAAAGCAGGGCGACTTCTTTGTGGAATCGCCTATCATACTGTTTGCCAGCATTATATGGTATTTGAAAATCTATCAGAACGGCAAGTATTGTACGTTCCCCCATGCCATTGAGTTTCTGAACCGCCGTTACGAGGATATTTTCCCTATATTGACCTCTTACCCCGAACTGGAGAACTATCTTTCACCTTTCATGGATGCGTGGCTCGGTGGAGCTGCCGAGCAGCTCATGGGGCAGATTGCTTCGGCAAAAATTCCACTGTCAAGGATGATTTCCCCGCAGCTATATTGGGTCATGTCCGACAGCGAGTTCACGCTGGACATCAACAATCCCGAAGAACCGAAAATACTCTGTGTCGGCAACAATCCCGACCGTCAGAACATTTACGGGGCGGCTCTCGGTCTGTATAACTCCCGTATCGTGAAGCTCATCAACAAGAAGGGGATGTTGAAGTCATCGGTTATCATTGACGAGCTTCCGACGATATATTTCAAGGGGCTGGACAACCTTATCGCCACCGCACGAAGCAACAAGGTGGCGGTGTGTCTGGGCTTTCAGGATTTCAGCCAGTTGGTGCGCGACTATGGCGACAAAGAAGCCAAAGTCGTGATGAACACCGTCGGCAATATCTTCTCCGGTCAGGTGGTGGGCGAAACCGCCAAGACGCTTTCGGAACGCTTTGGAAAGGTGTTGCAGAAAAGGCAGTCCATTTCCATCAACCGGCAGGACGTTTCCACCTCCATCAACACGCAGATGGATGCGCTTATCCCACCGAGCAAGATTTCCGGCTTGACGCAGGGAATGTTTGTCGGTTCGGTGTCTGACAATTTCAACGAGCGCATCGAGCAGAAGATTTTCCATTGTGAGATTGTCGTGGATGCCGAAAAGGTGAAGCGTGAGGAAAAAGCCTATAAGAAGATACCCGTCATTACCGACTTCACGAATGAGGACGGCAATGACTGCATGAAGGAAACGGTGCAGGCGAATTACAGGCGCATCAAGGAGGAAGTGAAACAAATCGTGAAAGACGAGCTGGAACGAATCGCTGGTGACGAGAACCTGAAACATCTGTTGCAGCAGAAATAACCGACGGGCTACAAAACAAAGGGCGGTGCAAGCTTGATACCTTGCTCCGCCCGTTCAATAAATTCTTTTTCTTCTTTGCCATATGATTCTATTCTGACATCTTTTTCCAGATCGGTTCCTCTTCCCAACGGTTGAAGAAACCTATTTTGTAGATGGGCACATCCGCATATTCCTTAAACAATGCCAGTAACTTCTCCTTGAACGTATGTCCCTCGTCTATGGCATTGCAGAGGTATAGCATGGCTGTAATCACATAGAACGGCTTTTTCTGCTGTACCTCGGTCAACGGGCGGGAAAGCCATGCCATTCGCGGATTGCGGATTTCACAAGGGCGTTTGACCATGTTCCGGCTCCATACTCTGGAATGGTGCGCGATGATGTTGCGCATGTATGAAATGGCTTCCAGCCATCCCGACAGTTCACTGTGTAAATTTAACCCCATATCATTGGCTATTGCCGATTTTTCGGGCAACTGGTGGTTGAGGTTCTTGTATATCTTGGAAAGTGTGCCGAATGTGGCCACCTCAAATATAATCCACGCATCCGGGTATTCGTCAAGTATCCTTTCTCCTTCTGTATTCGTAACAAGATGCTTGCGCTTGTAATCCTTCACGAATATCTCGTTGCTCCGCAGGAACTCTTCCATCAGTTCTTTGAGGTGCTGGGCATGGAAAGCGGCATCCGCGAACAGCTTCGGGTCACGATACCAAAGCCCTCCGTAGGACTGTGACAGATGATAAATCATCTTTGTACGCAGGGTGATTTCTATTGTTTCGATGGCATCGAATAAAATAAGGCGCAGTTCTTTATCAAAATAATAGCGTGTGACGACATCTTCCAGATTGGAATCAGGCTGGAACAGATGACGGGTCTTGTCATACTGCATATCCCACCAATAGCCTTTCAGACGATAGTAGCTGATATGGGCCAGATGCCGGGCGGCAAAAATTTCATCCCCGACAATCATCCCCCTTTGTTTGAGCAGTTCTATTTGTTCTTCAATGGAACGTGATTTTTTGTTTGCCATACCGTTATAAAAAAGAATGACCCGCCGGCAGATCTTACGGTATGCCAAACGGGTACTGTTATCGTTGAACACGGTCTGAGCCGCATATCTTCTTAATTACGTAGCAAAGATAAGCCTTTTTTGCGTAACGCACAAGAAATAAATTGCTTTTTATTCAAGATAATGGACGCAAATTCTTCAAGAACAGCTATCTTCTTTTCAATTCCGCTTCCTCATCCCTTCTTATCCGCTCGTTCAGCCTCTCCTGCATTTGTTCGAGAAAATGCGTATGGCTGATTGTTTTCCGTCGTTTGATGTCGGTGTAGAAGCGGTAGCAGTCTTTGGCTTCGACACCGAAAATCCGGTACAGCAGCGGGGCAAGCTGTTTGAGCGGCATCTCACCGTTGTTGATGCAGCCCATCTCATAGATGCCGTAGATAAGTTCCACAAGGTCTATGGCGTTGCCCGTCCATTGAAGCGGCGGAGCGGGATTGTCGGATGGCGTTTCGGCTGAGGAGTGGAGGTTGGATAGTGGCGGCACTTGGGGAGTGGTAAGGAACTTCTGCATCTTCCTCACGAAAGAGAGTGCCTTGCCGATATAGGCGGCGGCTTCCTTGCGTTCTTCGGATAACAGACGCACGGGGTGGTGTTGCAACTCGATTTCAATATAAGCCAGTGCGATGGCGGTATGGCTCGCATGGATGCTGCCGCACAGTTCGATTACTTGGTTGGCGAAAGCCATATATGCCGTTTCCATATTGCAGTCTCCGGCTTCATTGATACGGCGGAAGAACTCGGTATCCGCCAGTAAGAAATAGTTCATATCCTGTCAATTTTGAAATTCAACATTTTGATGTTAGGGTGCGCACATGAATATGTACGGCAAAAAGTGCGTCAAAACGGACAGAATCTCCGGTATCTTGTTTATAACATGTTGGTTATCAATAATATTAAAATAAATATTTATATTTTGAGAAGGTTCGCGGTCAAACAGAAGTGTTCACTTTCCGAACATTTGTACTTTTTCGGTACTTTAATAATAGGATAGCAAGTCGTTTTTTCAGGCTGTTCTTTCGGAAGTCATACGATTATAGATATGGCAGGTCACACCATTGGGAAATTTCTTTTGTGATACAAGCGTCCATTTGACCAGTGGCAGGGCAGACTGGAAAAAATACTTTCCTGTCCCGGCTATGAAAGGAACGGTATAGAGGATGATTTCATCCACCACCTGCATACGCAGCAGTCCGTTGATATAATCTGTCTTTTCGGGAGAGGCTTCCGCCAGATAGCAGGTATCCGTTTCATATCTTCTCCATTCATCCAGCATGGAGATGGAATAATCCGGTGTGATATGATAAAGGGCGTTCTCCTTTATCTCATTGATGCCGCAACAGTCAAGGCACAGTTCCTTATACGATTTGCCATGCAACTCGGAAGCAAGACACCCGTCCATCGAGAGGACGGCAAGAACCTGAACTTTTCCCATAATCGTTCCCTTTCGTTTCGTTCGGCAAGGATAAAAAAGCAGCGTGCAAACACACTACTTCTAATGGAGGCTCTGGTAAAGCCTTTACGGAGAGTACGTGAATGCACGCTATGCGTAGGCATAGCATAAGCTTCACGCAATCGTCTCCGTAGTGTAAATTTACCAGATTTCCATTAGGACGCCTTGCGGTCTTATGTTATATATATGCGGCGGATGGACTTTCCCAAAACGCCGTTACCTTCTAATATGTCATGCAAATATAGCCATTTTCAGTGAATTGCGGGCTATGATTGCTCAAATTTATACTTCAGTCCATACTCTTCCAGCTTTTTATAGAGAGTTGTCCTGCCTATTCCCAGTATTTTGGCGGCGGTGTATCGGTTTCCCCCGGATTGTTTCAGGGCACGCATGATCCGTTCCTTTTCCTCCGCATCGTTGCGCAGGGCGAAACCGGCGGCAGCGGATGTTTCCGCCAAGCCAAGTTCCAGATGTTCTTTTCTGATGGTACCTTCCTGTGCCTGCAATACCGCTCCCATGATTTTTTGTTGCAGCTCGCGCACATTGCCCGGCCACGGGTGTGACAGCAATGCTTTCCGGGCTTCGGAACTGAACCCTTCCACACGGCACTCCAGTTCCTTGTTGGCAATCTCGCGGAAGAACTCCGCCAGTGGCAGGATGTCCTCCTGGCAGTCGCGCAAAGGCGGAACGTTAATCTCGAAGTCGTGCAAGCGGTACAGCAGATCCTGCCGGAAACGCTTCTCGCTTACAGCCTTCTCCAGATTCTCGTTGGTGGCGGCAATGATACGTACATTGAAACTTCTGTCCGCCTTGTCGCCTACGGGACGGTACCGCCGTTCCTGTATGGCACGAAGCAACAGCTGTTGCGTTTCCAACGCCAGATTGCCTACCTCGTCCAGAAACAGCGTACCGCCATCTGCCTCGTGGAAATATCCTTGCGTAGCGGTGTCTGCACCCGTAAATGCACCCTTGACATGCCCGAAAAATGCAGACGGGGCAAGTTGGACGGAGAGCGAGCCGCAATCCACCGGCACGAAGGGCTTGCCGGAACGCTTGCTTTTTTCATGCAGGTGATGGGCTATATGCTCCTTGCCCGTACCGTTCTCGCCGAGTATCAGCACGCTCATCTCGGTCGGGGCAACCAACTTTATCCGCTTCATGACGGCTCGGAAAGCCGAACCGTTACGGGCGAACACGGGCATGTGCCGTTGTCTGCCGTCCTGTTCTTTCTGAATGTTGCGGAGCAGCGGGACAAGCTTGTCCTCGACCAGCAACTTGGGGATGTAGTCCAGCGAACCGAGCTTCATGCTCTCCACGGCGGTATGCACCTCGGCATAGTCGGTCATGATGATGAACGGCAGTGCCAGTCCTTCTTTCCGCATCCACCGCAACAGGTCTATTCCGTTTCCGTCAGGCAGGCGCAGGTCGGAAAGCACTATATCCCCGCCGGAGGCTTGTTGCAGGAGTTTCCTCGCCGCTACAAGGCGGTAAGCCTGCACGGTGCGGAATCCCTCCCGTGCCAGCAGGTTGCAGACAAACTCGCAATACACGATGTTGTCCTCTACCACGATGACTGTTATCTTATCCTTGACCATACTTCCTCCTTTCCTCTTTCGCCAGCCGGATAATTTCCGCGCCCTTCTCCAGTACGCCGTTCACCGCCTGGAACAATGCTTCATTGTCCGGAGTACCTTCACCGTGCAGCAGCCTGTAGAGTACCTTTAGCGGTTGGTCTGCGCGGAGTATCTCCCACGAGCTGCGCAGATGATGCGTAAGGGCGTTCAGACCTTCCAGATCGTTACGGCATTTCGCATCCCTGAGTGCCTGCATCTCCTTTTCAGTCTCCGTTGTCAGTTTATCCAGCATGGAGGCTTCGTTGCCATAGGACAGCAGTGAGGAAAAATCCGGTCTTCCGGATCTTTCCCCTTTCATTGCATATCGGTCGGTTACCTCCATCAGCTCGGAAATCGAGAACGGCTTGAAAAGACTGCCCGAAAAACCGTGCGCCAGCAGTTCCTCCGCGTCGCAACTGCCCGAACCGGTCGTCACGACAACTGGAATGGTCCTTGAATTGCCCACGTTTGAGGAGCGCAGCAGCTCCAGCAGCTCGAAGCCGTTTATCTCCGGCATATTCAGGTCGGTCAGCAGCAGGCTGTAGTCTTTCCTGCGTACCATCTCCACCAGTTCTGCCACGTTGGTGCAGATGTCGCAACGCACACCCTCATGGATATACATTTCCTTCATCATCTGAAGCGATACCTCGTCATTGTCTATGGCAATGACATCCCGGTACATCGGGGCGCAGCGAGCGCGGCTCTCCACATCCGGCATGGGTGTCTCCGCGATGATTTGTGCGGGTATTTCTGCGATGAAGCGGCTTCCTTTCCCTTTCTCGCTCTCCAAACGGATATTGCCGCCGAGCATTTTCACGATATGGCGCACGATGGAGAGCCCCAGTCCGAAACCGTCCTGTGTGGCGGCATTTGAAAGCCGCTCGAACGCTCCGAACACCCGTTGCTGCTCCTCGGCAGTCATGCCCGTACCTGTATCTTCCACTGTCAGCACCAAGTTTCCATCCTGAAAATCAGTTGTCAGTGACACATGCCCGTTCTCGGTGAACTTGATGGCGTTGGATAGCAGGTTGTTCCCGATTTGCAGGATGCGCTCCTTGTCGGTTATGACAAAGGCATCCGCACGGTTCTCCACCTCCAGAGCCAGCCCCTTGTGCATGGCTGCGGGTGCAAACTCGGTTTCAAGTGTTTGTGTGAGGATGGAAATACGGCAGGGGGACAGGCAGGGCTGTTCCTTGCCGCTGTCCAGCCGGAAGAAGGCAAGAAGCGTGTTGAGCATTCTTCGCATACGGTCGGAGGATTGGCGGATGTTCCGCATGTATTTTGCGGTTTTCTCCGGATCGTGCTCTTTTTCTATCAACCCGGTGTAACCCATAATGGCGTTCAGCGGGGTGCGCAGCTCATGGGTGATTGTATGTACCGCTTTCTTGCGCGAGGCGATCAGTGCCTCGTTCTGCCGGAGGGATTCCTGCTGCTTCCCAATCAGCTCGGCTGTCCTGCGCTTGTATTGCTCGATGCGGCTGGCATCGCGGTGTATCACGAAAAAGAGCACCAGCAATAGCGCAAGGGCAAATACCGCCAGTCCGCCGATTTGCATGAAAATCCGTTCCCTTTCGGATGCGGTCTCGGCTTCCTGTCGTTGCAGGTCTTCCTGCACATTGCCGTCTATCTGCCGGACCAGCTGTTGCAACTGCCGGTTAAGCATGGCATTCCTCCCGGCAAGCCTGTCGGTCTGTTCCGAAAGCAACCTGTCCTGCAGGTTCTGTTCCGCTATCACATGGCTGTTGAGCGAGTGGAGCATGGCGGTGGCGGATGTGGGCGTATCGTCCTCTTTCTTACCGAACAAACCCAGAAATCCCTTGCGTTTCGGCTTGCGGGCGGCTTCGTCCGCACTCTTCCGTGCTATGGCGGGCACTCTGTCTGCTATCTGCCTGTGGAGGGTCTTTTGCCGGAGATACAGTGCGGCAAGATCATTCAGTTGCGATTCCTTGTTTGCCAGTATCCTGCGCAGGCTGTCTATTCCTTTCTGTTCGGAACGGAACACGTTGCGGAAAGAACACAGCGTGCTGTCGATAACCATCCTTTGCAAGTGGTATTCTTCCTTGTCGCTGTCCGTCCATTCCATGACGGTTTCTCCGAGAAATGAAAGCCCGGCTATTTGCATGTTGAGCCGGTTGATGCTCTTCCGCAGCCCATTGGTTGTATTATTCTTTTGTTCAAGCAGTTCCAGTGTATGCTGTTCGTTATGGAAAGTATATGCAGCCAGCAGCACCAGCAGAAATATGGATATATAGCCTGCTGCAATCAGTATTCGGTATAGTCTCATGTACGCTTCGGGGTGTCATTATCGGTAACACGCTTGGGAGTGGTTATTGTAATAAGCCAGTCTTCTCTCACACCATTTTTCATACCCTTCCCGTTTCAGTTTACCCGGTCTTTTGAGCATTCTCTTGAGACAGAAATCGTGGAAGTTGCTCTTGGAAAGGAAATGGTTGCGCTCTGCCACTTCCTTCAGGGTCAGTTCGGGACGGTAGGTCATGTCTTCCATGATACGGCAGATCCGTTCACGCCGGAGCCATTCGGTAGCAGAGCAGCCGTAGTATGTCTCGAATCTCTCCCGGAAATGGGAATAGCTCATGCCGCACATGCGTGCCATGTTTTCAGCCGTGAAGGTATGCCATTTGTACATTTTCACTTTCAGCATGAATACGGCCTTTTCCAGTTCCTTCATCCGGCTTTCCGCATACTGCATCTCAAATTCTTTCAGCGGTGTGACGATATGGCGGAGCGCGTCACGCCGTGCCCTGAAGAAATAGTCGCATACCCGGTTTGTCACGCAGTTCAGATAGGAGCGTCCCCTCATGCAGCGAAGCAGGTCGCAGAAAAACATCAGTTCTGCCGTCCGGTATCCCGCCTCATAGACGGCAATAAGGTCGTTGCTCAGGTAGCAATAGGCAAAATTTTCCGGTGAACAGGCTATCAGAGCCATATAGGGCTTGTAGTCAACCTGTTCCAGTGTAGGCAGATACGGGAGTTGCCGCAATGCGTCCACTATCAGACGCATTGCTTTCGTGTCATGTGCGAAACTTTCCATTTCGCGGAGCATTCTCCGCACGGAATACCTTTTCTCTACGAGTTCTTCTGCCTTGTCTGCGATGCTGTGCAGGGTGGCGGCTTGGGGATTTGCTTCGGCTGTCCGCCTTAAAAGATCTGTCAGTTTCATTGCTGTTGTTTTTGATGCAAAGTTCGCATATCCTGCGGTTACGGCAGTTCCAAATCTTGCCGAAAACTCCAACAGAAGTGCGCTTTTCAGTAAAAAAGGAACAGTTTCGGGAGAATCCTTCTCATTTCAATGGCTATAATACTTCGTCATTCAGCAAGCTATAATAGACCAATAAGAAATACATTGCATCTCCTGCAATCAGTGCTGTAAGCCGTTGCTTGAATTTCAGATCGTATTTTTCTTCCTTCAACCGGCTTAATTCGGGAAACAGACCGCTGAAATCAACGGGTGTCCGGCTGAGTAGATAGACCGGAAGAAACAACAGTATAACCACAAGTTCCTTTTCGCCTCTCACCAGATAAAACGGGGCAAACAAAAGCATCGGTATCAGTTCCCACCATCGGTAACTGGCATTCCTGTTCTTCTCGTTCTGTTTGTCCATGCGGGCTTTCTCCGCACGTGCGGCAGCATCCAGCCTTCGCATGAAGGCTTCCTCTTTCTCTTCCATGATGTCGGCTATCACCTTGTCATCCACTCCACGCCGGTACTGTTCCTCTTTCGCCTGCCTGACCTTCTTTTCCGGATATTCTCCGGTAACATTGTGGGCTATCATCAGCAGCTCATTGGTATTGTATTCCTTGATTTTCATTGTTCTCTAATTTAACCTGTTCCACTTTCTTTTCCCTCAGTTTCATTGTATTTCCTTATACCCGCCAGAGATCCTTTTTGGCTCGAAAACGGATAATAACCACTGTCCCGCATGGCTATTAATGCCTCTTCTGTTGCTTTCGGGCCATCGTTGAGAGAACCGGGTAAAAGGATATACCTGATTCTGTTGCATCCTTTCCTGTCTTCGAAGACAACGATGAACCGGGAACGTGTCAGGTATCTTACTCCTTTCTTGAACCGGACAGAACGAATCTTGTCCCGCTCTATTAATGCCGAACTTGAACTTTTTTGAAAGATACTTCTCAAGACATTGAACAATAACCATGCGCTTGTCAGCCCCAACCACAGACACATGGGCAGATGGTCTCTGTCCATGTAGGCCAGCCACGCGAGCAACAATCCGGTTATGGTATAGAAAACCAGATGTTTCCACAGTCTTTGTTCCTCGTTCTTAAGATTGACCTCTTCCGGATTGCCGTTTCTGGCCATTATTATTTTATCCGGATACAGGTAGCAGTATCCGATCATAGTCTTGAAACGTATCACTTTCTCCATATTCATTTCACTTGTTATTCCTTTATATTGACAATCAGTTCTTCCTATCTTTCTGTATTGCATATTCAATCAGATTGACAGCGACCTTCAATCCGATATATATGCCGAGAATAAAAGGCATGAACATAACCAGAGGCGAATCGTCGGAATCAGTGAAGAAGCACAATATGGCGACTATAAACAGCGCTTTCTCATAATAATAATAAAACCAGAGAAAAGGAGTCAGAAAGAGTTCCCGCTGCATGGTGTACAATAAGGGGCGCTGCTCTTTTTTTCTATTCATTTCACAATAAAGAATGATGGCCATCAATATGATGACCGCACTCACAAACCAAGTCCCGGCTATGATTTCGGGAAACAATAACTTCAATACGAGCAATATACAGATACCTGTAGTGGATGCTTCATTCAAATAATAAATCTTGGGCACCATGTTATTCATTCAATTTAATGGTTCAGTCTGTTTCTCTATAAATATAGCTTCTTTCTTTTGAAGCAGAAGTCATATACTTATATTAAAGTTACATTTTATGATTATTTATATATATTTCATACTGTCGTTTTACCTTCGCTCTCGCCATTTTAGTATTTTGGTATCAATTATAGGCACTTGCCGTTTTGTTACGACTGAGACAGAATGTATGAATACAGGATTGATAGCTGAATTGAAGGTCAGTTATAAGACAAATAAATGAAGAGATGTATGGATACGGGATTCATAAACAGAATTAAAGGATATGCCGCCTTGTTCATGGCGGTAATGGCAGCAATCTTGCTTGTTCCTGTGGACGGTTATTCCAGTGAGAGGGAATATCCCGATGTGATATTGGACACCAGGTTGGAAGCTGATGTTTTTTCAGGTGGATCTCTGCAGGCGGTTTTCGAAAAAGATGGATGGATGTTCTATATGTTGGATATACGGGATTTGACTGATAGAGAAATGGCTTGCGGACATATCCTTCCCTTGGCACTATCCTATTCGCAGTATTATGTAAGGTATTGGAACAACGGCAGACTTTCAATGATCGTAGAGTGTGTGGCAAATCTGCCGGTGGGAATCCAGACTTTTTATGATGAAAATGGGAATATATCAGAGCAGGTGGATTACAGTAAAAAATTCGGTAAAATGTCCCCACAAGATATATTGTCCATACTGGAGAGAGAAAAGGTTATTTCCTTGTCAGATGGAAAATCACGTAGAGCGTCATCAGAAGGATTTGAATTTTCTTTCAATTTAAATTATAATGAAAAGACAAGAATATGGCTTGCGGATATTAATCTCGATTTTGAGAAAGAACCGGAAGCAAACCCAGTCTCTCCTTTTCCTTTTTCCAGAAAATACGCCCGCTACAGCATCGACGGGGAAACCGGCAGGGTTCTGGATGTCGTGTATGAAACCAGGTATGAAGAATCAGAATATGACGAAGTGGGAGCAGATTGAAAATCTCACACAGCTCAGTGGTATAATGTATGGATTGTCATATCATTTCACCGTCAGCGATATGCCCCAGCACAATCAGAATGACAAGCGGCAATATCAGGAACAGTACAGCCCAGATACTGCTGCACTGTTCATATGACTTGTCTTGCCTTATTTTCAGATACCTCCTTTTATGATGGTAATACGCATGTAAGGCAATCCATAGGATGGCACACCAGATGCCGAATCCCCACACGATGGTATCGGCTAAACCTTTGTACGGATGAATGGGAATATTTTCCGCAGTCATAAGGCAAGCCAATGCGATGTCTGCGCAGTAAATGGTCAAGATAATGCTTAATATCAACGGCGTGTGCCATGAATACATCCTTGTGTCCATCATCCAGGTCAGACGTTCTGTCTTATAAAATAAATATCCTAATATTCTGTGTATATCCATAATCGCTCGTTTATCTTTAGTCGTAAAATCTTCCGTGCCGCATCATCCGACCGTCAGTTTACTGTCAGTATGTTTTTTTCTTACTGATTACCTTTCCCGTGGCATCGTTTATGATGAGCATCCATCTGCTTCCTTTCCTGTCCAAAAAGGAATAGCGCCACCGCTTAGGCTCGACGGGGGACTGGTGAGGGACGACACTGCTTTCAGGGTTCTTCCGGCTCCTGCACCGCCGGGTATATCGGTCGCCGATGTACAATACCTGACGGGGGCACAGGCGGAAGCCTGCGAGATGGAGGTCGTCTGTCATCCCGGTTATGTTCCCGTTCTTGTCATAGTAGTAAGTCCTGAGCTTTGTCGAAAAAACGGGATAGATCATGTACTCCTCGGCTCTGGACTCTACCGGTAAGTCGGGACAGCCCAAGTACCAGAACTGGATATATTTTAATGGAGTTCCTTCTTCCGTCCAATCGTAAACATTAACTTTGGCGAGCCGCTTTTTCCAGTAGAATACATAACGGCAGATCAAATTCACGTCATCCCGTATGACGTCCGTTACCTCCTCCGTATCACGGAGATAACCGCGTGGGCCACGTGCCGTCCATATCGGGTTCTCTACGTCCATATTCAGTTCCTCCGCCGTCACCACCGTGTCGTATTCGATGTGGCACGACACCTTTTCCACTCCCCGTGTGGCAGAACAGCTGTACAGGGAGAATACCGCCACTATCCCTGTCAGTAGGAGAGGCAACACCGGGCATTTTCTGTTCGCTTTCATATTCTTTGTCTATTTGTTATGTTATCGTTTTACTCCGAACGCCGTACCGCATACTCTATCAGATACACCGCCGCTTTCAGTTCCAAGTAGATGCCGATAAGAATGGTTTAGCCGGGAACGGCTTGCCGTTATCCTACGTTGTTAGTGATATTTTTACCATAATTCTTCTGCGGAGAAATCACCTAAGAAGAAATATAGCAGCATAATGATACTGAACAAAATATACATGCCTATCGAAAAGCATACTATCAACATTATTTTCTTTCCGATACTGTACTTTTTTTTCCTAAACAAGAATAGCGAGAGTAAAATCGCTATGAGTATAATAGTTATTGCACATACAATCATATACCTATATATATTGAATTTGTAAATTATGCTGTTATCACTAATGAGATGCGAACAGCTGACCGTTAGGGCTGCTTATTCACTTGTTAGGAACTACTTCTTGTTATTTTCCTTTGTAATGTTGCTTGTAGAATACTTCAACATTTGGAATATCAATTAAAACAGTTTCTATTCCATTGCTTAATCGTGTCAATCGAAAATAACTATCGTCTCCCTGATACTTCTGTTCAGAAAAAGGAGCAGGAAAAGGGAATCCACAAACAATATTATTATCTATCTTTGCTTTAAGCGTATCTAAATCGGTTTTTTTTACTTTTTTAAAGTTATATAGCAAGAAAGCTCCAAAAGCATCAAAGAGAAGATCCGCATATTCTAATGGGGTTATTTTCTCTGTAACATTCTCAGCGCAAGCACTAATCAATGCTGTTTTATCTCCACTGTTTATCCAGAACTTTTCAGGGGAGAACCATCTTTGCCTTTTTATTCCATCAACGAAATCTTCACGACTATAATGCGAAGTGGAAAAATCCTTTGTTGATAGTAAAATTGTTTCTTTCAAAAAACCATTGTATGGAGAGTATTTAAAATATTGGTCTTTTTCTGGATTATATTTACTTAACGACACTACCAGTGTATAATCATAACTTTTACTTTGCATGATTTTTTTAGGTAATACAATATTTTGTTCTATGATATTCCAAATATACCGATCTATTTCGATTGACACACGAGGACGATTAAGTAAAACAAGATTATCTTCATCATCAAGATTGTCCCATAATCTTTTTAATTTTATTGCCATATCTTCTTATTTGATTATGTTAGTTGCTAATGGTTTAGCAGGGAACGGCTTGTCCGTTATCCTGCTTCGTTAACATCATATTTTATTCTCATTCCAGTGTACCATATCAATACACCATAATAACAAGGTCTTTTTGCGCTTCAACGGCTTCATCGAAAATGAAATTCAAGTCGTCCATTTCCTGCTCGTAATCATAATCTCCGATACCGTTACCCTCTTGCAGTGAGGTGTATTCCGTCCGCTTGCTCTCCAAATCTGAAACGGGTATGCTGATGATATAGGGAAAATCATCACTCAAAGGAATAGGGATGAATGTACTTTGACTGTCCAGTTGCCAAAGGTTTTCCGCACAGTAGATTTGCGTTCCGTAATGGTTGCAAATCTTTTCATACACATACCCGTACATGAAAGCAATTTCGGGATAACGGATTTCTCCGTTCACTATATCTGCCAATGCTGCATAAGCATCTTTATCCGTGTTTAGGCTATCGCTGAAATAATCGTTCAGAGTGTCAAGTTCCTGCTTCAACGCAACCTTTAATTGGTTTATAAGCTGATTATCACAAGTTCCATAAACAGACTTTACCTTATCGGCTTCTGTCAAATATGCACAAACAGAGTAACTCATACCTTTTCTTCATTTAATATTATCATTCCAGTGTACCATGTCGTATGGATAGTAGGGCAACCCTTTCAGGCTGCTATCATCCAGCCCCAAGACCTTGACCAATGCACCGCTTTCAAAACACCAATAACCGTCATGGTTGATACCATATTTATGGTCGTCATGCCAAGATAAATCAGAATGTCCTCGATACCATTCTTTTTTGAGGTATTTTTCCAATCGTTTCACCGCTTCTGCTTTGTCTTGTTCAGCCAACTCTGTAACAGTGATAGCAATTCGATAGGGTGACGGATATAATACTTGGTTTGTTGTCCTTTCCCAATCAGGAAATCTGTATCTAATCAATGTATCATAAATATAGTCTTTAGCTTCTCTGTCTTTTATCAGTTGCACCAGACCATGTATAAGGTCGTCTTCGTAATCCAACATAATGCCTATTGACAGAAGCCACAACATTTCAATATAAAATCCGTTGTCCGTCCAAAATCTCGGCATTGTTTTGAGGGCTTTCACATAATTGTTTTTCAGCTTATCAATATCCTGTCCCATAGAATACTGTACTAATAAATAACGAAGCCTATAATTGAACAAAGAATCGTAACCTATATGTTTTCCTGAAAGATGCATTTGTTCATAATAACTAATATCTTCATCATACATTTTCAGTTGCTTCAAATACTGTTCTTCTGTAAAAAGTTTATCTCTTGTTTCCATTATGGTACACTGCTTTTTGATGTTAATGGGTTGCAGCTTGCCGCCGTTAGGCGGAACAGGTGCGTGTTAGTCGCTTATTTAACTTTCCCATGTTACATATTGAATTGTTCCCTTGTTGTCAGTATTGACGACCACCAGCATATCTGTAATATCACGCCCTATCGTATAGTCCCATACAGCATAATTTTCTTTACCCGGATAGAAACCTACTCTTACTAACTTCAAGGCAGAAAGCAATCGTTCTTCTTTGGATTTAGAAGCATCCGTACCTACCAATACTTTGTCAATCTCGGAAGCATCTAATTCTTCAAAATGAAAATTCACATATTCTTTTGTATCTCCTTCTTCTTCATAATCAGCCTTAAATGCGGCTTCTACATTAACTTTATGCTGTTGCAATTTGCTAATGTAATTTTCATATTCGTTCACCCAATCGTGTTTGGGAACTCCATTATAAAAGTTCAAATCCAACTTAATCAAACAGTTGTCTATTGATACTTTGCCTTCATTCGTTTCTTCGGGTGAGTTAGTTTCTATTTCACCAAAGTAAGTAAGTTTTTTTTTGCTCATATTATTTTGTTTTTAGTTATTAATTGCGACTAATGGTTTGGTGAGGAACAGCGTTCAGCTGTTATCTCGACCTCGTTAATAATAGAGTTTATTAAAGTAAACATTAAAGTTGGTTGTTAGACTTATAAATAATCCACGTACCATTTATCTTCGTTTAAGAATCTTCTTTTTTTACTATCTATCAAATACTTATTATTTTTTTTGACGACAATATACTGTAGGTATTTGTTGTCAGTTCGTGTTGTCACAAAAAATCTATTTTTCCTGCTTTCTTGCATATCTATTATTTTTTCCTTATTCGGATCATAGACATAACTTCCTTCAACTCCCCATGAGATAGCATTTGGACGACTCATTTTGCGTTCCTTATCTGTGCAGTATTTGTTTATTATAGAAGCTACCCTTTGTTCCATCATACGATCTGCTTCGTCCCATGCCAACTGAGTATTTTGGTCTAACTCGTTACAATACTTCTCCCATTCATTCATTTCTGAAATAAAGTTTAGGACAAGTTTTTCAATCGTTTTTTTTGTAATATCATCCATACTTTAATTATCTTTATTATTAATGGTTTGGCGAGGAACAGCGTTCAGCAGTTGTCTCGACCTCGTTATAAACTCTATTTGCCATTTGAAATAGTTGGTATTGCAAACTCGTTCGTTTCATAAATAGGAGCAAACATTCGTATCATAAAAATCTTGCAATATATACTATCACATAGTATGTTATCATTGGGTTGATTCGAAATAAACAATGCTTTATAAAAAAACTTATCGTTCATTTCTTTGACAAAAACCACATCATAAGAGATTAATATGGCAAGACTATCATTAGTTATAAAATCATTGTAGCTTAAATTCCTTTTATAGCTGCCTCGTAAAATATTTTGACGATCATCAAGTTCTTTATCTGTTATAAATTCTATCACACCATCGTATTTGAGGTGCCTGTAATTTTTGTTACTGTAATCACTTGCCGATATTTCTCTTATACATGCTTGTTCAACGAAAGGTAGTTTTTTTAATCCCCATTGAACTGGATATAATGTAAATAGCCATACATACATTCCAATAATGATGATAATCGGAAATGCAAATATCAAGGAATGTCTAAAATCCTTTCGAACGATGCATCCAAAGAAGGCTATAATTAGCATAAGAAGCAATACAATGACTACCATCCTATTTCAATTCTAATTGTTTATAATGGTTTGGTGAGCAACAGCGTTCAGCTGTTATCTCGACCTTGTTAACATTCTATTTTTATTCTCATCAAATTATGGTATTTCCAAATTCATCTTCTTCATATATGCAGTATCTAATTCAGCTCCTTTCCAGTTTATGTCAGGAGGGAAGTGTTTCCATCCGCCTTTGGGTGGTGCAAGCACCCATTTAGGAACAACCTCTAAAAGTAGCTCTGAATGTTCAACCCATTTATTTGAATATTTGACAACCAATCTTAGATTTTTCAAATCTTTATCATGTAGTCCAAACCTTGTATCAACAATATAAATTGAATCACCCACTTTGTAATAAAATTTGCAGATTGAACCACGATAATATCCTATGTCAGAAAACGTGCCTATTGTATATCTTCTATTATCCTCATTAAAAAAGAAGAAAAAATCCAGAGAAATGGAGAGGTGAAGCCATTGAAGATACAGATCGAAGAAACCGTCTATGAGGGAACGGCCACGGAGATCATGGGCCGTCTGCGGGACCAGACCTTTGATCCCACAGAGTTCCCGGACATCGAGAGCTACATCTGGTTTTTACAGAGCAATGTCATCCGCACCACAGGAATGGACTGCCCACTGCCGGATGGAGATACGGAAACGCAGGCGCAGGCCATGTTCCGCCATCTGGACAGAATCGGCGGACTCAGACTGCTGGGGGACTAAGATGGAAGAAACTCTGTATTTCGCCTACGGCAGCAATATCAATTTAGAACGGATGGAGCATCGTTGTCCAGACGCCCGACTCGTTGGGCCGGTGACGCTGCAAAACTACGAATTGCAGTTCCGCGGCAGCGGCTTTGCTACCGTCGCACCCAAGAAGGACAGTGTTGTCCACGGTCTGCTGTGGAAACTTACGCCTTCGTGTGAGCAGTCGCTGGATCGCTAC